>Ga0302324_100008465_pt1 | contig 21679 bp, 22 predicted proteins | sample Palsa_T0_1_FD_201949 | JGI IMG/M metagenome (GOLD analysis project Ga0302324, IMG submission 201949) | Peat permafrost microbial communities from Stordalen Mire near Abisko, Sweden - Palsa_T0_1 | ecosystem: Environmental > Terrestrial > Soil > Palsa > Peat permafrost | place: Sweden: Abisko...
GCCTCGGACGCCACGAAGGTGATCGTCAGGACCAGGCCCGCGGTCAGCGCTCGCCGCTGCGGTGCCCAGAGCCCCCGCGCCCGGCCCTTACCCTTACCCTTACCCTCACCCTCGCTCATCGATCTGGTCCTCCGTCCCGTCGCTCCCCGCGGACCGGAGTGATCGCGCTGCCGACGAACCGACTCTTCCTTCCTACCTCAGGCGATTGGTGACACCGGCGGCCCGATGCGGCCAGAATGGTCACGGTCGCACGAGCGTTAGCGTCGTCGAGGGCGACCGTCAATTTCCGGCCCGAGGAGGCACGGCATGTCTGATCCCGTCCCGCAACCGCTGAATGCGCAGACGCTGGCGTACTGGAGTGACCGGCTGCCGACGCCGGCCTATGACCGTGACCTGGTCACACCGGGCGTGGTCCATTTCGGCGTGGGCGGTTTTCACCGCGCGCACCAGGCCATGTACCTCGACCGGCTCATGAACGAGGGCCAGGCGCTGGACTGGGGGATCTGCGGTGTCGGGGTGATGCCGGCGGACCGGAAGATGAAGGAGGTCCTGGATGCGCAGGACGGCCTCTACACGCTGGTTCTCAAGCACAGTGACGGGACGTACGAGCCGCGGGTGATCGGATCGATCGTGGCGTACCTGTTCGCACCCGACGACCCGGAGGCGGTCATCGAGGAGATGGCGGCACCCTCGATCCGGATCGTGTCGCTGACCGTGACCGAGGGTGGCTACAACATCAGTGACGTCACCGGCGAGTTCGACGAGACGAATCCGGACGTGGTCGGTGATCTGGAACCCGGGGCGGTCCCGCGGACGACGTTCGGCCTGATCACCGAGGCGCTGCGGCGCCGCAGGGAGCGCGGCGTGCTGCCTTTCACCGTCATGTCGTGCGACAACCTGCAGGGTAACGGCCACCTGGCCAGGCGGGCGTTCACCACCTTCGCCCGGCTGCGGGACCCCGAACTCGGCGATTGGATCGAGCGCGAGGTGCGCTTCCCCAACTCCATGGTCGACCGCATCACGCCGGTCACCACCGACGCGGACCGGGCCGAGGTCACCGAGCGGTTCGGGATCCAGGACCAGTGGCCGGTCGTGTGCGAGCCCTTCACGCAGTGGGTGCTCCAGGACGCCTTTACCGCCGGGCGGCCGCCGTACGAGCAGGTCGGCGTCCAGGTCGTCGACGACGTGGAGCCGTACGAGCTGATGAAACTGCGGCTGCTCAACGCCAGCCACCAGGCCCTGTGCTATTTCGGCTACCTGTGCGGGTACCGGCTGGTGCACGAGGCCGCCCAGGACCCCTTGTTCCAGGCTTTCCTCCTCGGCTACATGGACGAGGAGGCCACGCCGACCCTGCCCGCGGTGCCTGGGGTGGACCTCGGCGCGTACAAGCACACGCTGCTCGAGCGCTTCTCCAACCCCGAGGTCCGCGACACCATCGCCCGGCTGTGCGCGGAAAGCTCGGACCGGATACCGAAGTGGCTGCTGCCGGTGATCCGCCGGCAGCTCGAGACCGGCGGCGAGATCAGGCGCTCGGCCGCGGTGGTGGCGAGCTGGGCGCGCTATGCGGAGGGGACCGACGAGCAGGGCGAGCCGATCGAGGTGGTTGACCGGCTCGCGGACAGTGTGATCCAGCTGGCCAGGCGGCAGCGCCAGGACCCCGACGTCTTTATCGCCAACCGTCAGCTCTTCGGCGACCTCGCCGACAACGAGCGTTTCCGCACCGCCTACCGGTCCGCGCTGGCCTCGCTGCACGAGTACGGAGCCCGAGCGACCCTGGAGTCACTCGTCTGAAGGACGTTCATCCGGCCGGGGCGTGCCGTGTTTGTGCCAGTTTGAGACCACAGGTCGCCGGAGATTGGGCTTAATGCCTTTGCCGGGATAATAGGTATTAGTGCAGGTCATAGACCCGCCGGGTAGTCTGGAGTCAGGCAAAAGTCAGAAATCAGGAAGTGTCGCCAAAAGCGGTCAAGGGTCAGAATGCGCTAGTACAAGCGACGATCTTCAAGAAGTGCGACCGCACGAACCACAAGCCCGACAGCAACAAGTTGTGCGCAGGCGGGACGTGTTTCGGTCAACTCACGGAGCGCGAGCAGTCATTTGGCACGCTCACCGAGGCGCAGACATTCCAGCTCACGCTATCGACGGGCAGGCAGACGCAAGGAGCGATGTTCGTTGACCCCGCGCCGGGATCGTGGAATTTCTGCCGCTGTGTGACACCTACATAGAAGGCATGGCGAAGGCCAACGCCAACAGCAGGGCCACGTACCGCAGCAACTTCGCCAACCCTGCCGTGACGAAGGTGCTGCAGGGCAAGAGCGTGCTTGACGTGGCAAGGATGGACGCCGAGGTTAAGCACCTGCTGAACAAGACGCTGCCGCCGCCCACCATGGTGTGCGCGGGCTGGCGGTAGGCTGACGGCCAGCAGCGGACGATTTCGGAGGAAAGCGGAATAATGGCAGACGAGCCAGGCCAGGAAGTTTCCGGCAGCGGGGGCAAGCCGGGCCGGTTCGATACCAGCGTGGCGCATGTTGCCAGGGTGTACGACTACTGGCTCGGAGGGAAAGACAATTTCGCTGCCGACCGGGCAGCAGGGGACCAGGCGATCAGCGCTTTCCCCGCCATCCCGCTGTCCGCCCGCGCCAACCGCGCCTACCTGGCGCGCTCGGTGCGGTTCCTGGCCGGCGAGGCGGGCATCCGCCAGTTCCTGGACATCGGCACCGGCATCCCCACGGCAAACCACACCCATCAGGTGGCCCAGTCCGTCGCGCCCGATAGCCGGGTCGTCTACTCCGACAACGACCCGGTTGTCCTCACGCATGCCCGTGCGCTGCTGACCAGCCACCCAGAAGGGGCCACCGAGTACATCGACGCCGACCTGAACGACCCGAAGAAAATCCTCGACGGCGCAACCGCGTTGCTGGATTTCAGCCGCCCGGTCGCTGTGATCCTGATGGCCATCTTGCAGCACATCGACGACGCCCATGACCCGTACGCGATCGTCGCCACGCTGATGAGCGCACTGCCGACCGGCAGTTACCTAGCGATCTCCCATCCGGCTAGCGACATCGACGCTGAGGCGATGGCCAAGATGGCTGACGTCCTCAACAAGATGATGGCCGAGAAGGTCACATTCCGTGACCGCGCTGCGGTATCAGGGTTTTTCGCCGGACTGGATCTGGTAGAGCCGGGACTAGTGCAAGCCTCGAAATGGCGGCCCGCCTCGGAGATGGAGGCCGCCAGCCCGGCCGCCTTGTGGGCCGGGGTGGCGCGCAAGAAGTAACGCCGCGTTTCTGCATCCACGCCAAAAGCGCTAGGCGCTCCATTAGCCGGACCAGCGGGCATTACCCATTCACCGGGGAAAGGCTCGCCGCCGCCCGGAAGCGGGCCGACAGTCGACGCGCACCCCCCGCACCAGCCCCGGACAGCCCCCGGAACGCGAGCCACGCCGCTGTATGCCCCTCAACTGTTCGAAAAATACGTCCCTTGCAGGGGCGGGGTGGCTGGTGGGTCTCCGTTTCCATGTCCACCGACCTGACCCCCTCAAAGAGCAAAGAGCGGGCGAGGTCGGCAAACACTACTCTCCAACCCACCAGCCACCCAAAAACAAAGTCAAAACCAAAAAACAAAGTCAAAGTCAAAGTCAAGATCAAACCATCACCGGTACAGGAGCAGCAAAAGGCGCGGGTCAGACCAGGCTGCGGTACAGAAGCAGCAAAAGGCGCGGGTTAAACCAGCCAGCGGCGAAGACGACAGCAAAGAGCGCGGATTAAACAACGCTGTGGCACCCGAGCAGGAAAAGAGCGCGAGTTAAACCAGTCAGGGCGCGCGAGCAGCAAGAAGCGAAGAACAAACCAGCGGGGACCGATCTACGTTCGCGGCCTACACGAGCTTGACGAAGAGGGCCGACCGGTAGCGCGGGCTGAACGTGACACGCGCAGCACACGAAACGTCAGGTCCCGCGTAGTGTTGCAGATAGTCACGCCCCCTATCACGCGAGGTCGTTCGGTGGATGCCAGCATCCCTGGTGACCGGATCAGGCAACTCCGCAAGCGGCGCGGAATGACTCAGCGCGAGCTAGCCGAAGCTGCCGACCTGTCGGTATCTGCGGTCAAGAAGATCGAGCAGGGCACGCTAGGCCAGCTACGGCTAGAGACCGCACACCGCCTTGCCGTGGCACTGGGGACGACGACCCTAGCGATAGCCGACCCAGCCCCCGAGCCGACACCCGAACGGGCGGACGGCGGTATCTGGACCGAGACCCGAGATGCCCTGCTGTCTCCCGCTCAGGCGAGCACTGCGGAGCCCATCACCGAGCGGGCGACGGCAGACGCGCTCCTGTCAGCGGTGAAGCTCTACCACGACAACGAGTATGACCGGCTTGCCCGGATACTCCCCCTTCTGCTGCGCGACGTGCGCGACGCGTCGCCCCTACTGCGCTCCCGGACAATGCAGCTAGCCGGGTCCGTGATGGTCCAGACCCACAACCGCGTCGCGGCCCGCGTCGCGCTCAACCAGTCCATGACCGACGCGGAGACCACAGGCAGCGACCTTGACGCGGCGTCCACGATCGTGACCCTCTGCTGGCTGCTACTGGTCGAAGGGCGCTTCAGCGAGGTCCGCAGCCTGGCCGCATCATGGGCCGACCGGGTAGAGCCACGGCTGACGCAGGCGACCAACCCCGAAATCTCCACCTGGGGATGGCTGCTGCTGCGCGGGTCAGCGGCGGCGATCCGCGACAACCGGCCCGACGAGGCAGCGGACATGATGAGGTTCGCGGAAGCGGCAGCGGTAGCAGCAGGAACCGAGCGCGGCGGATACAGGCAGTACTGGACCAACTTCGGCCCCGCCACCGTCGCCATGAAACGCGCGGAGAACGCCGTGGTCGACGGACGCCCCGACGTAGCGCTGAGACTGGCCGCCAAGGTCCCGTCCGCGCTCAGGCCGACCAGCGACAACCGCAACCGCCACCTGCTCGACGTCGCATTGGCTACCACCGAACTCCGCCGCTATGACGATGCGGTCGGACTCCTGAAGCAACTGCACGGCGAGGCCGCCCCGTGGCTGGCAGAGCAGCGCATGGCCCGCGACATCCTAGGGCGCATTATCCACCGCCGCCGGACCCTCACCCCGGACATGCGCGACCTGGCCGCAGCCATCCGACTCCCCCTGTAACGGGCACTGTCCCTTTAGCAAGCAGACCCGCCGAAGGGACATTGTTGCCAGTCACTGCCCGCCGTAACGTCATCCCAAGCACGGAATTTCAGTGCCGGAAAGGGATGCCATGGACGCGGACAAAGAAACAGACGCCGACGACTACAGCGCCAAAACCGCCATGCCCGCTCTCGAAAAAATCCAATACGCTGGGGCAGTGCGTATGAAATCGAGCACGACGGCGCTAAATGGCGGGCGCGCAGACTCGACGGGCTTGGCGGATGGATGGAAGCCGACAGCGCCGATAACCTCCGCACCCAGATTTTCAGTGACTACGCCGCTAATCCCGTTCGCCAGCAAAACGCAAAGGAACCCCTGATAACCGCAAAGCAGGAAACCGACCGTCCTGCATAGCCGGGACGCCAATGAACGAGGTCATGCCCGATGCGCACCCCCGGAAAGAGCGCCCCGCGATGGATAGCGGCAAATACGTCTGGGCCACCCTCCAGGACAGCGACCATGACTAGCACCCTCACCCCCGCGCAGATCAGCGCATTGGAAGCCACAGGCCAGGTCACCAAACAGATAGCCGCCCATCTCGCCCGCAAAATTCTATCGGGCTCACTCCGCGCTTACGCCGGGCTGCCATCAAACGAATCCCTCGCCAGAGAATGGGACACATCAGAACGCACCGCCATCCGGGCGAAAGAACTGCTCGCCGAATACGGCCTGCTCCGCAAGGAAAACGGCATTTACTACGTCACATAACCCCCGCAAGCCCGGCACCCAACGACAATCCCCCAAGCCCACCCCCGAACCAGCAGACAGACGTCAGGACTGTGGCCGTGACCGAGAAAGACCTGCACCTACTGCACCCGATACCGCAGATGACCACCTCTGAACTGACCGAGCTACGCCGGGCACTTGAAGAACGCCTCGCCCTGGAGACGCTGCCCCCTTTGTCCCGGCCGCGTGAGGAGCTGAGCAAGGACCTCGCCGACGTGATAGCCGAGCAACACGAGCGCGAGAACATCCGCCGTGCCAACTCGCGATCATGACGTCAGCTCGCTGTCAGACAGCGCGCTACAGCGCGCCAGGCGCGACCTGGCGGCAAGCCTGGCACTCGCCCGGCCTGACTCGCCGGTCCGCGTGCCGGTCCTCGCGCAGATAGACGCCATCGACACAGAACATGCCGAGCGCGAGCGCACCGCCCGCGCCACCCTCCGCATATGCAGCTGCGGACTAGCCAGCGACGACGACGCCTTTTTCGATGGCCATCTTTTCGAGCGTCCGGGCCATGAGGAGCGAGACCTGAGCCGGTACGCCTGCCGGTGAGCAAGCCCGGGGCGCGACGTGCCCGGCACCGAACGGTAAGACCCGGCAGCCGCCCGCAGGCCCCCGCCAAGCAGGACGCCCCGCCCCGCGAGGTCCGCCGCCAAGGATACCCGCACCCGTCACCACCGGCACCGGCCCCCGACAGCCGCCCTCCAGTAACGGAAAGCCGATGAGGGAAGTCATGCAGCAGCCGACGACGGAGAAGGGCGCGACCGTAGCCCTGGCCCCCCACGACCTGGCGATGGTCCTGCTAGTCCGGGACCAGCCCGGCAGCGCCCAGCCCGTGCCAACCGTGACCGTCCCCCAGCTCCGCCAGCAGGTAACGCTACTCGCCCGGCTGGGCATCCGCGCCGTGAAGGTCTTCGCGAGCGGCACCCGCCGCGACCCGCACCCGCGCACCATGGAACGCCCCCGCAGACCTCATGACCCAGGCCATCACCGAGATCAAGGCCGCAGCCCCCGCTATGACCGTCATGACCGAGAACTGCCTGTGCTCCTACACCCACACAGGCGAGTGCTACCTTCCCGGCCCCAGCGGAAGGGCCGACGTGCCCGCCACCATCGCAGCCCTAGCCGAGCAGGCCGTCGCCCAGGCCGACGCAGGAGCGGACATCATCGGACCCGCCGCCATGATCCCCGGAGCCGTCCGCGCTGCCCGCGCCGCACTAGACGAGACCGGCCACGCGGCCACGGGGATCATGCCGCACCTGATCCTCGACTCACGGCTCTACGACCTGTACCGCGCCGCGATGGGTGCCGCGCCCGCATCCGGGGACGTGCGCGCGTTCCAGGGGAACCCGGCCCGGCCCCGCGAGGCAGTCGCAACCGGCCTTGCGTTCGTCGCCGAGGGAGCCGGCACGCTCCTGCTGGAACCCGCCCTGCTCACCACTGACATCCTGATCGCCCTCAAGGCCGCGTGCAGCGTCCCCCTCGCGCCGTTCTCGGTCTCCGGGGAGTACGCGCGGTTCGCGCCACCAGACGGCCGGGACTGGCGCCTGCTCACCGAGGTGTTCACTATGCTCAAGCAAGCCGGAGCCGCCCAGATCATCACCTACGCCGCCGCCGACCTGGCAAGGACTCTCGGCTAGCGGCCCGCAGGCTCGCGGATCTCGTCCAGGATCGCGTCCGCGCCCCGCGCCCGCAGCAGACCCGCTAGCCCGGCCCCGGCCACCGCCGGGTCAGTCCCCGTAACCGACCCGGTCACCCGCCGCCGCCCGTCAAGCGACGTAACCTGCCCGCCCAGCGTCAGCACGCCCGCCGAGCGAGTCGCGTAGGCCCCGACCGGGACCGAGCACCCGCCGTGCAGCTCCCCCAGCAGCGCCCGCTCAGCCCTGACCGCCGCGTCCGCGTCCGCGTCACCGAACGCGTTCAGCATATCCAGCAGCTCCCGGTCACTCGCGCGGACCTGCACCGCCAGCGCCCCCTGCCCCGGCGACGGCGGGAACACCGCCGGGTCCAGCAGCTCAGTAATCGAATCGTCCAGCCCGAGCCGCCGCAGTCCCGACGCCGCCAGGACCACCGCGTCAAGCCCCGTCTTCAGCCTCGCCAGCCGGGGGGGCACGTTCCCCCGGACCGGCACCACCTCAACATCAGGCCGCAGCGCCTTCAACTGCGCGGCCCGCCGAGCCGACCCCGTGCCCACCCGCGCCCCAGGCCGCAGCCCCGGCAGCGTAGACCCGCACAGCGCGTCCAGAGGATCAGCGCGCGGCGGCGTCACCGCGAGCACCAGCCCGTCAGGCGGGGCCGTCGGAAGGTCCTTCAGCGAGTGAACCGCGATATCCACCCGCCCCGCCAGCAGCTCCCGCTCAAGCTGCGTGGTGAACAGGCCACCCTCACCGTCGCCCAGCTCCCGCAGCGACGTCTTCCGGTCCCTGTCGCCGTCCGTCATCACCGACCGCGCCCTGAACCGCACCACGGGACACGACCCAAGGTGCTCTATCAGCTCCCGGACCATAGCCTGCGCAAGACGGCTCCCACGCGCACCGATAACCACTGTCTCCATGACCATGACATTACCGCCCGCAAGCCACGCGACACCCGCCAACTAGACCAACATGCCGCACCGCCCGGCCACCTCACAAGGGGACTCGCCACCACGCGGGGCTCGTGGCGTCTTATCTACCCATCCGGGCCACTCGTCGCCGCACTCGCGGGCGCAAAAAGCAGCGCCCCGCGTGCCGGTCACCGCGCAATGCGATGCCAGATCAAAGGCCAAAGGCATGAGCAGCTACCGGGCCGGGTGAGGAGCGCTCACCCAGCCCCGGCCCCCGGCAGCAGCGCGCCCCGCCCTACCTGGTCACGCCGCCCCCTGAACCGGCAGGCGACCAGGGGACCAGGGGACTCCCGGCCGCCACGGGTCACCCTCGATGACAGCGATCAGATCAGAATCGAACTTTATTCGGGAGAGCAAATCATTCCCTGACTCGATAATTATCTATAGAATGAGGCATCTGGTAAGCTACGATTTGAAATGGATGCGCAGTCATATAGAACACTTTTCTCCGCCCGAATTTCGGTGACAATCAACCGGCACAGCCGACGCAAGTAACAGCCGTCGTGACTGAATTCGAGGTTATTAATGACGCAGTTCGCACCTAGATCATCTGCCGGACCGCGGACGGGCCGCGCCATCGCAACCTGGCGGCCTTCCTGATGGACATGCGCGCCGGCGGCGTGACCGTGCGGCCGCTGCGCCAGAGGACCGGCGGAGCGAGCTTCAACGAGGTCTTCCTCGACGACGTGACCGTCCCGGATTCCCGCCGCCTCGATGAGGAGGGAGACGGCTGGAAGGTCGCGCTCACCACGCTGGGCCACGAGCGCGACGCGATGGGCCACTCCGCGTTCGGAGCTGCGGGGATCTTGTCGACGGAGCGGCTGATCGGCCTCGTACCGCGACGGGCAAGCAGGCCGACCCGGTCATCAGGCAGGAATCGGTGAGCTGCTCTCCCAGCTGCGCGCGGCCCGGTACACCCAGGACGTGCTGGCCGCGCAGGCCAGGGTCGGCGACGCCCCGGGTCCTGAGATTGCCCTGAACAAGATCGCGTTGTCCAATAACATGAAACGGCTGGCCGAGTTCGTCGCCGCCGTTCTCGGGCCAGCCCTGATCGCCGATACCGGCGCCTGGGTTACTTACGCGTGGACTTCGGTGGTGCTCGGCGCGCCTGGGTACCGGCTGGGCGGCGGAACCGATGAGGTCCAGAAAAACGCCATCGCGCAGCGGGTCCTCGGCCTCCCGCGCCCCGCGTGAGGAGCAGCTTCATGGCCATCCGCGACTCCCTAGCCCTCGACGAGGCCTCCCGTGCCCTGCAGGACACCCTGCGCGGCTTTCTCACCGATCAGCTTTCCTCCGCCGCGCTGCGAAGCTCGCTGGACACCGACCCCGGATACGACCCTACGCTGCACGCCCGGCTGGCGACCGAGCTTGGCCTGGCCGGGCTGACGATTCCCGAGGAGTTCGGCGGGCTGGGGATGTCGCAGGCTGAGGCAGGCGTGGTCCACACCGAATTCGGCCGTGCCCTGTACCCGGGGCCGTTCCTGGCCAGCTGCCTGGCCGCCGGCGCGCTGCTCGCGGCCGGTGACCAGACGGCGGCGCAGTACTGGCTCCCGCGGCTGGCCGACGGGTCGGTGACCGGGACGATGGCCGCCGCGGGCGAGGACGGCCGCTGGTCGCCCGGATCCGACAGCGTCGAGGCCGGGCGGTCGGCCCAGGGGTGGTACCTGCGCGGCAGCCGGTGGTACGTAATCGCAGGCCACGTGGCCGGCATCGTCGTGGTGCCGGCGATCACCGATGCGGGGCCCGCGCTGTTCCTGGTGGAATCTGGCTCCCCGGGCTTCTCGGTATCCCGGCAGCTGGGCATCGACTTGACCCGCCGCGTCTGTGTCATCACCTTCGACACGACCCCGGCCTACCTGCTCAGCGACGGCCCGGACGCGGCCGCCATCCTGGACCGCGCCGAGCGCGAGCTCCTGCTCGCGACCGCCGCGGAGGCGGCCGGCGGCATCGGCTGGTGCCTGGACGCCACGATCGCGTACGTGAAGGACCGCGAGCAGTTCGGACGCCCGATCGGCTCTTTCCAGGCCGTCGCGCACTCCTGCGTCGACATGCTCGCGGACCTGCAGTCCGTCTCTGCGGCCGCCAGGTACGCCGCGGTCGCGAGCGCGGACGGCGCGGCCGAGGCCCCGATGGCGGCCCGCGTCGCCGCGCTGCGAGCCGGGGAGGCCTACCGCGGAGTGACCGAATCCGCCATCCACCTCTTCGGCGGTATCGGGTTCACCTGGGAACACGACGCCCACCTGTACTACCGGCGCGCGTGGTCGGCCGAGCGCCTGGCCGGCGGCCCGCACGCGCACCGCGCGGCCATCGCCGATATCGCGGGCCTGTGATCGTAGTGGGAGACGCTGCCTCACGCCAGCCTGGCGCCCGGTGAGCGGCGGGGGTCATCCCGCGAGGTCGACAGCAGGTGCTGGTCGGCGGCGTCGCGCGCGACAACGCGCTGGCGCTGCTGGCGGAGGTCGGCACGTGAGTTCCGGTTAGGAATCAGTACAGGTCAAGGGAGCGGCGGCGCGGTGGCCCGTCATAGACAGGATCCGCTCGCAACTGCGAGGCAGTTCCCTGACTGGCCGGCTGCGAGCCGGGTCAGCAGGGCGCGCAGCATGCTCTGCTCGTCCGCGCTGAAGTCGCTGAGGAGCTCGGTTTCTGCGCGGTCGCGCGCCTGGGCCACCTTCGCCTGGATCCGCTGACCGGCCGCGGATTATTTCGAGGAGAATGCAGGCGGGAGGGAGTGGTTTCAGTGGAGCTTGGCATCCTGTCGCTCGGCGACCTGCAGCGCGATCAGCGCACTGGCCGACTGCACCGCCCAGTGGACCGGATGGCCGAGATCCTCGGCTACGCCGTGCTTGCCGATCAGCTCGGCCTGGACGTTTTCGCGCTCGGCGAGCACCACAGTGCCGATTTCCTCACCTCCTCGCCCGCCGTGGTCCTGGCGGCGGCCGGGGCCTGGACCACGGCGATCCGGCTCACCAGCGCGACCACCCTGCTCGGGGTCGCCGATCCGGTCCGGGTCTACGAAGACTTCGCCAGCCTGGACCTGATCAGCCGCGGCCGGGCTGAGACCATCGTCGGCCGCAGCGCGTTCGTTGAGCCGTTCGCGCTGTTCGGCTACGACACCGCCGACTACGACGCGCTGTTCGCCGAGAAACTCGGCCTGCTGCTCGACATCCGTGCCCGCGAGGAGGTCACCTGGACCGGCCGGTTCCGCCCGCCGCTGACCGCGGCCGCTGTGGTGCCGCGCGCGGTCCAGCAGCCGCTGCCCGTGTGGGTCGGCGTCGGCGGCTCGCTGGAGAGCGCCGACCGGGCCGGCCGCCTGGGCTTGCCGATGGTCCTGGGCTACATCGGCGGCGGGCTCGGCCACCTGCGGCCGCTGGTGGACCATTACCGCTCCGCCGGTGAGCGCGCCGGACACCCCGACGCGGTCAAGGTGGCCATCTCTACCCACTTCCACGCCGGCGCCGACCCGGCAAAAGCCCGCGCCGTCTACCCCTACTACCACGAGTATCTGCGTCCCAAGAGACCCGGCGGGCGCGGCTTCGTCGTCGGCCCCGACGCGTTCGAGGCTGGCACCGGCCGCCATGGGGCGATCATGGTCGGATCAGCTGGAGAGATCACCGACAAGCTGCTTGACGCGGCCAAGGCCCTCGGCCTGGACCGCATCTTCGCCCAGGTCGACTGGGGCGGGCTCCCGCCAGGGCTGGTGGAGGAATCCATCGCCCGCTACGCCACGGAGATCGCCCCCGTCCTGCGTTCCGCCTGATCGAAGTCCGCCCTTCCAAATCCGTCACCAAGCGCTAGCCCCAGCGAGCCGCGTGAAGCCCGCCAGCTTGCCGTGGGCCCGGGCGTCATACGTAGTCTCGTCTTTGCAGGAGCCGCCAGGCGGCCCAGCCGGGGATGACAGGCAGCCAGTAGGTGGCCAGCCGGTAGGTGAGGACGGCTGAGACCGCGGGCCCGGGGGACAGCCCGATACCGGTCAGGCCGGCGACCAGGGCGGCCTCGATGGCACCGAGGCCGCCGGGGGTGGGAGAAGCGGCGGCGATGACGGCGGCCCCCAGGTAGATCGCGCCGATCTCGGTGATCCCGGCGTGACCGCCGAACGCCTGCACTGAGGCGGCGAGGCCGCCGATGTAAGCCAGGGTGATCAGCGCGGAGCCACCCACCAGCAAGGTCAGCTTGACCGGGCTTACCGCCACTGCCCGCAGGCTGGCAGCGGCGGACCGCAGGCCTGGCAACAGCCGCGTCTTGGCGAGCCGCCTGCCCCGGCGGGTAGCCAGCACGATGCCGGCAAGCGCGGCCACCACGGCGAGGATCAGCAGCAGCTTGCTGGCCGGCGGCAGCTTGAAGGCGTGCGCCAGCTCGTGGCCGGCCAGGGTGAAGAAGATGACGAGCAGGATCAGGTGAGCGACGGCTCCCATCAGGGCGTTGACGCCGACCGCCGCCACGCCGGCTCCGGGGGAGACGCCGGATTTCTGCAGGAACCGGGCGTTCAGGGCCATGCCGCCGACGTTGGCGGGAGAGACCCGGTTGACGAACGACGAGGCGGCTTGGGTCAAGGTGGTGGGCCAGAACGGTACCCGGCCGGGCACGGCACCGATCAGCGCGGCCGCACTGGCGAGGTAGGTCAGGGCGGAGGAGGCGATGATGACCGGCAGCCAGACCCAGTGCGCCGATTGCAGCGCGTGCCAGCTGCTGCCTACCTGCGCGAGCTGGGGCAGGACGAAGTAGAAGGCGCCGGCCAAGGCGGTAATGGCCAGCAGGGTCCGGGGCCGGACCCGCCGCAGGCGGGCGAGCGGCTGTTCGCTCAGCCCGCCAGCCACGGTCGCGGCGGACCTGATCTGCGCGAGCAGGCCGTCCTCGCGGGCGATGGCGTGCCGGGTGGCCGCGGACAGGGCCAGCGGCTGCAGCAACGGCACGGCGGCCGCCAGTTGCTGCGCGCCGATGACCGCGGCGGCGCTAGATACCGCCCGTTCGGCTCCGGTCAGGATGGCCAGCGAGGCCAGCAGCTCGGCGAGGTCAAGGTCCTGTTGCCGCTGCGTGGCCGCCAGCTCAGAAAAGCTGAAGTCAGTCAGCCAGGGCCGCCCGTCGCCCTCGATCATCACGTTGGCCGCTCGCAGGGACCGGTGGGCGATCCCGGCGCGGTGCAGCCTGTCCACGTCGGCCCACAGCCGCGCCAGGAGGTCGTCGCTGATCCGCTGGGCGGGGAGCTCGCCGAGCGAGCTGCCCTCTACCCGCTCCATGACCAGCAGCGCGGTCCCGCCGCCGGCCTTGACCACCCGGTCGACGCGCGGCACGCGGACGCCGGCCCGCTCGGCCATCACGGCGATGAGCGCCTGGCGCTCCACGGCCCGGATGGCCGAGGCCGCAGGCAATGTGTCGCCGACATTACGCAGCCGGGCGAACCGGTAGGCGCGGTAGAGCAGGTCGGCGTCACGCTGATCGGAGCCGAGGGCCTTGATGAACAGCCGCCGCCCGTCGTCGGTGACGGCCACGAACGGCCGGGAGCCCTTGGTCTGGACGCCGGCCGGCTCGACCGAGGCGACGGGCAGGCCGGCGGACCGCAGCGCGGCCGCGATCCCCTCGGATCCGATCCGCCGGTCGGGCACGCCGAAAGTGACGAGCACGGCCGCACCGACGGTCACCCCGGAAGCGAACGCGAGAACCAGTTCGGCCGGCAGGACAGTACAGGTAATCAGCCGGGCCACGCCCGCGGCCGCCAGCGCGATCCATGCTGTCTCGCGCCAGGGGCGGCTCAGCCACGGCGCTGCGGCCACGACAACCGCCGCCGCCGCGGCGAGCAGCGCCGGACCGGGAAAAGCGGCGCTGGCCAGCCAGGAGCTATGCCCGGCAGCCGCCGTGACCGCGTGCGGGTGCTTGTCGCCGGCCAGATACAAGATGCCTGCCAGCATGGCGCCTGCCGTAACGGCGCCTGCCGCCAGGCCGCCCAGCAAGCGGAACCGGCGGCGGCGCAGGACGGCGGCGACGGCGACGACGGCCGCGAGGACGAACGCCACTTGCACCAGGCCTGTCAGTACCCGTCTGGCCGGGTCAGATCCGAGCCACGTCACGGCGGCCGCGCCGGGACCCGTCAGCCGGCCGGGAACCACCGCGACGGCGGCGAGCATCCCGGTCAGGACCAGGCCGCTGCCGATGAGGCGGATGACATCGCCCGGATGACGGTAACGAGTCGAGGGCAGAAACCGCGCTGCGTGCTTGGTGACCGGCTCCGGAGCACCGGGCGAAAGCCCATCGGCGGCGGTCGGCGGATCGCTCAGCCGGGTTCCGCTGTGCTGTGTCCGGTCCATATTCATGCCTTTCACCTGCTGCTCCCGGCGCGGCGGGGCGGCGGAGCGCCAGCCGGGCGTCGCGGCCGGGTAGGTCGCTGCCCCTTGTTGTGCCGTCGCTGAAGCTGGTCCGCGACCAGGGCGGTGACCAGGGCACAGGACGTGCCAAGCAGGATCCCGGCGACGGCGTCGGACAGCCAGTGGGCCGCGAGGTAGGCGCGGGAGAACCCCATCATGATCGAGAACGCCACCGCGGCCGCGCCCCACCAGGTACGCCGGCTGCCCACGGGCACCAGGGCGATGACCGCCGCGACGACGGTGACCGACGCGGCGATCGCATGTCCGGAAGGGAATGACGCCCCGCTGGTGGCGACCAGCGATCCAGGCGGCCTGGTCCGGTCGTATACGCCCTTCAACGAGCCGATCAGCACCTCGGACAGCACGATGGCGGACGCGAAAGCGGCCAGGTGCCACCACCGGCGGCGCAGGGCCAGGAATCCGGCCAGGAGGATCCGCACCGGCAACGTGACGTACACGAGCCCGAGGACGTTGAAGACCTTGGCGATCGCCGTCAGCAGCGGGGTCCGGCCGGAGACCATCAGCCGCAGCCACGCATCGTCAATCCGCTGGATACGGGTCAGCGCGCCGTGGTCACCGACCACGGCGAAGACCACGGCCGTGACCGCCACCACCCCGGCGGTAAGGAGCGCGGTCCGCCTGGGACGGCCAAGCAGCGCGTCCTCCTCCCGCCGGGCCGGGCCCGTCCGGGTCAGCCCGGGCATCCGGCACCTCGCCCGCACAGGGCCAGGTCCTCGGTGCGCCGGACGTAGCCGACCAGCGCCGACCGGGGGATGAACGCCACCGCGCTGCCAACGGTGGTGGCCAGGACCGGGGACGCGCCGGGCCCAAGGACAAACCGGTAGGTCACGCAGCCGCCAGGGAAGACGTCGTAGCGAACGTCGGAGTAGCCAGGCACCAGGCTCGGCGGACGCTCGAACCGGCGCATGCCGGGCTGGCCGGAAGGAATCTGCCGGGCTCCGGCAATGTCGCAGGTCGCGGTCAGGGTGATCGTCACCGTCTGCAGCTGCCCTGACTGGCCGAGCACGAAATGGACGCCGCCGCCCGCGGCCAGGGAACCGGAGTCCAGCCCGAAGCTGGCCCGCCCGCTGGCGATCTCGTCGTTGACCGTGTTCCAGCCCGACGGGAGCGCGGCGATGCAGGGCAGGAAGGCCGCCGAGGGAACCGCCTGGGCCGCCAGGATCATCGTATGGCCCGTGCCGCAATCGGGTGCGTGCCCGGTGAAGGCGCCGGACGGCAACAACAAGCCGATGCCGACGACGGTGGGCACGGCGAAGATGGCGAGCATCGCCGTGGCCAGGCTGACCCGCCGGACGCTCCAGCGCTGCAGCACGATCGGCCGCCGCTGCGGAGCGAGCTTGCGGAACTCGGCGAGCAGGTCCCGGGGATCGCGTTTCATGAAGGCGCGCAGCTGCGTCGGGCTGGCGACCCCGCGGGTGGCGGCGAAGGCCTCGGCCAGCTCGGCTTCGGTGAAATAACTCTGCGCTCGCTTGTACACCCGCGCGGGGTCGGTGCGGACCGCCAGGACCAGCATCATGTTGCCCAGGTCCACCGCCTGCCGCCAGGGCGAAGGGCGGACCTGGGCGAAGGCCACGTCGATCAGCAGCAGCTCGCCGCCGCGGACCATCAGGTTGCCCGGTTTGATGTCGCGGTGGGCGATCCCCGCGTCCCACAGGGTGCGGATCAGTGACAGCCCCTGGTCGATCAGCTGGTCGTCGAGGTCGGCGCCACCGATTTCCACCGCGCCGTCGAAGTACTCGGTGACCAGCAGGTACTCCCGCTCAGGGGTGATCTCGACGATGCCGTAGGGCCTGGCCACGGCGATCCCGGCGTCTTGCAGCAGGCGCAGGGCGTAGTCCTCGTACTCGGCCAGGCGCCGCACGGTCTGGAAGGGGTGCTCGTCCTCCAGGGAGCCGTACAAGATCGTCCGCCATATCTTGTACCAGCGGTCGGCGCGGACGTGACCCTTGGTGTAGAGCTTGGCGAACAGGTACTCCTGCGGAGCGCCCTCGACCCGCAGCCGCAACGGCGTGGAGCCGGCTGAGGACTCCAGCCCGACCGGCGTGATGCCGGTGACGGTGAACCCGAGCTGGTCGCGCGTGCCCTGCCGGATCGCGTCGCCGCGCTGGCCGGTCACATCGACGTGCGCGGTGTTGCCGCGCCGGTAGGCGACGGGAAACACCTCGTTCGGGGTGAAGAAACGGAACGCGCTGACCGGGATCGCGACGGCAAGCACCACACCTAGGAGCAGGTCATCTATGTGATCGACGGCCAGGTACAGGCGGGCCAGGCAGAACATGGTCACGACAACCGCGGTGACCGCCTTCGCGTAAGAGCGAGGCCGTCCCGGCACGACCAGGCAGTAAGCGATGCTTATCAGCAAGAACGTGGGGACCGCCACCGTGACCGCCTGGGTGGAATACCCCGCCCAGTTTCCGATGATCAGCACGCCGTACGGCCGCGGCCGGGTGGTCCCCGAGGTGATCAACGTGACGGCGAGCTCCAGGAGGAACAGGCTGCACATGAACACCAGCAGGTGCCGCCAGCGCCGGAACACGATGGTCAGTACGACCGCCGCCAGCCCGGCCACCGTGGCTACCCAGCCGGAGCCGGCCGCGGAGATCCCGTTGGCCACGTCGGTCAGCCACGGCGTCCGGGTCCGTGCGAAAAGCCTCAGTACCGCTGAGTTGACCTGATTATCGAGCCGCAGCGACGGCGCACGCACCGAAATAAGGATCACCCCGGCCAGGACGACGACGGCGAGGACCAGCCACGCCCTGGTGGTGACCGACACCGGATGCGGCAGCGGCGGGGGCGCACCCGTCGGCCGACGCCGGAGCGACGTCCGCCGCGCGGCGGGACCCGGCGGAAGGCTCGCGATGCCGGCCTGCGTGGTTACCGTCTCCGCCTTTTCGCTCAACGCGACGCACCCCCCATCGAGGGCAGCCCCCGCGTCCGCGGCCAGCTCCGGGCCACCATCCGCGATGTCGTGGAATTGCCCACCGCGCCATTCTTCCTCTCGATCCGATGAGCGGCCGCGAACGGCTGCTGACGGCCGCATAACTCAAATTCGCCCGCACCGATCAGGATTTGGAATTGTATCGGGCCCACCTTGGAGTTCCCAGCACCAAACAGATTCCTGCACGTCGGCGATTACTGTGGTAACGGCGTTTCGCCGCTAGTTGAGGAGGCGTCGAGCCCGTACGGGGCGACAGACCGCGGGAGGTCGTCCGCCCGAACCAGGCGTCTCATGGGTCAATCCGCTAAACAGCGCTACCAGGGTCCGGGCAACGCTCCCGGACGCTGCTCAAACTGCCTTAAGCAGAGACCAACACGGCTACGGGAATATCCATCGTGTCACCGCTCACGCTACATCAGGCCATACCGCGCATCAATAGACGCTGACTTATTTCTAAGTGTCTATGGGCACTCCGGCTGAGCCTCGGTCCACCGCGTAAATAGGGTGCTCCCAGGGGCCGGGCAAAGTCGCTAGGATTCCGAGAGCGAGTGGTGGGAGCATGCTGCGCACGACGGCCGGGCGGTACGCAGGCGGCCGTGGAGGTCAAGCCTTGGCAGGGCGGTGGCGGCGACGCGCTGCTCGTGCGAGCCCAGGAGGGTGACGCCGACGCCTTTCGGGCGCTGGTAGAAGTCCACTGGGCGGAATTGCACGCGCATTGCTATCGGATGCTGGCCAGCTACCACGACGCCGAGGACGCCCTTCAAGACGCCTTGCTGCGGGCCTGGCAGGCGTTGCCGGGCTTTGAGAGGCGGAGCAGCCTGCGCGCCTGGCTCGCCGTGCTGTCGCTTCGGGGTGAGCGGATCGCGGAGGTCGACTACTTCCTCACCGCCGAGCTGATGGGCCGCTGGGGCGACGATTCATCCATCGACGGAGCCGAGATGTTTGCCCGCTTCGGGCTGCCGGCCACTATCCCGTGACAATCGTTGCCGGGCCGATTAGCCGAGGCGCTCCTCACAGTCATATCCAGTGACCGGCAGCGGACCGTCCGCTGGCCGGGTCACCGTGAGGAGCAACCGTGTACGTCCCGAGTTCGATGCTGATGGCACTGCACGAGGAACGAGTCCGCGGCTTTGACCGGCGAGCCTTCCACGCGGACCTACCCTTGCTGGAGCCCGGCCAGGCCCGAAGCAGCCGGGCCCGGCCTTGGCCGACCCGGGCCTTCGCCGCTCTCAGCGGCCGCTCACCTGCCAGCGCTCGCCGGGCCGCTCTCACGGCCGCACGAGCCCACTCATGAACCAGCGCCGCCCCGGCATCATCGCCAAGGTGATCGCCACCGACGCCGCCGCCGGCGCCGCCCCGATCGACTGGGACGAGACGAGCCTGCTCTTCGCCGCCGAGCGCTGGTACTGGGTGGCGACCACCAGCGATCAGGACCGCCCCCACCTGCGGCCCGTGCTCGCCGTCTGGGTCGACGAGCGAATCTACTCGACCACCAGCCCGGCCGCCCGCAAAGGCCGGAACCTGGCCAGCAAGCCGTCGGCCGCGCTCGCCGCCCGCGCCCCGGACGTCGACATCGTCATCGAAGGAAGAGCCGCCTGGATCGACGACCGGCAACAGCTTCGGCGAGTCGGCGACGCCTACCAGGAGAAGTACGGATGGCCCGTCACCGTCACCGCCGATAACGCCTTCGACGCCCCCTACGGGGCACCCACCGCCGGACACCCGCCATACCGGGTCTACGAGCTCACCCCCACCGTCGCCTATGCCTTCGGAACCGGCGGCAACCTGGGAGAACGCTCCACCCGGTATCGCTTCGACAGATAAGTGTTCCGACACATAAGTCGTTTCGCGCGATGACCGGCCCGAGCTTGACCATCGTGGCGGCGCCGGTCGACGACCACATCACCCTGATCCCCGCGGCCTGCTCACCCCAGGCCGGCGTGGAGCACTTCGCGTCCGTCCGCGCCCGGCTGGCCGAGATGTGACCGGGCCAGGACGCGGCGTCTAGGACCCGGTGACGCGGGTCTGGAATACTCGGATGGCGGATTGTCCAGTACCAGAGTTGTTAGCCGGTCCCGGCGTCACCAGGCGCGGGCCGGCCAGGAGGTCTCATGCCGGCCAGAGAGCAGCCAGACTCGGTCGAATGGATGCGGCCGCGATGGCTGGAGCACCTCCACGGCATCTCCGAGACCACGGCCACCAGGGTCACCGCTGACCTGCGCAAGGTCCGCGAGGCCCTAGGCGATCTGGGCTGACTGACATTCCCACCGATACCCGGGGGCGGGGCGAGGGTGAGCACTGATCCGGGGACGGTCCCCGCACCTGGTCCCGCGGTGCTCCGTCTGCATCGCTGGAACGACCGCGCCGTGGTCGCCGTGGCCATCGCCGCATTCGCCTCCGGGTTCGCGCAATTCGGCGTGGTCGCCGCCCTCGGCGACGTGGCCCGGGGGTTCGGCCAGGTGAATCTGGGCTCAACCCTCGCCGACCAGGCCGGGTTGTCAGGTACCGACCTCGGCATCGGACTGGCCATCATGCGCCTGGCGTCGCTGGGCGCCCTTCCCATCACCGGCCTGGCCGACCGCTTCGGCCGCCGGACGATGCTGCTCGTGACGGTCGGCCTGGGGCTGGCCATGACGGCGGCCGCCGCGGCCAGCCCCAGCTACTGGTGGTTCGTGGCCATCTTCGCCAGCGGGCGTCCCCTGCTCAGCGCCACGAATGCGCTGGCTCAGGTCACCGCGGCCGAGCAGACCGGCTCGGCCGACCGGGCTAAGGCAGTGGCGCTTATCGCCGCCGGGTACGGCACCGGCGCAGGGGTCGTCGCCATCGTGCACAGCCTGGCGGAACGCGCGATCGGGTTCCGCGGCGTATTCGTCCTGGCGCTGGTCCCACTGGCTTTGCTGCCCCTGCTGTCGAGATGGATCTCCGAACCCGACCGGTTCGCCGTGGCCGCAGCCGGATCCGAGCATCCGGTTCCGGTGCTTGGCGCCGTGGCGCGCCCATTCCGGCGGCGCCTGCTGGTGATCGCGGTACTGGCTTTTGCCGTCTCAGTGATTACCGGGCCGGCTAACAGCTTCGTCTTCCTCTTCGCGCAGAATTTCCTGCACCAGCGCGGCATCGTGACGGCCGCCATGGTCGTAGGCGCGGGCGCTGCCGGACTGGTCGGACTCCTGGCCGGACGGTGGCTGGCGGACCGGGTGGGCCGGCGCCTGACCGGCGCGCTGGCCATGGTGGCGGTGGCCCTGTTCGCCACCCTGACTTACACCGGTTCCGCCTCGGCCCTGCTGGCCGGCTACATCCTCGGCGTGTTCGCCGGCTCGGTCTTCGCCCCGGCCGCCGGGTCGCTGATCAACGAGCTGTTCCCCACGTCCGTTCGGGCCTCGGTGGCGGGCTGGTCACTGGCGGCGGGCGTGCTTGGCGCGGTGACCGGCCTGGTCGTCTTCGGCGCGGTAGCCGAGGCCGTCCACAGGTTCGCAGTGGCCGGGCTGGTCACCTTCTTGCCCGCAGCCCTGGTCATGGCGCTGTTCTGGCTGCTCCCCGAGACCCGGGGGGTTGAACCGGAAGACCTCTGGTCCGCTTCTGTATCGGCCCAGAGGTCCACCGATAGATAGTCTCTTATAGCTGCCGGTCGAACGCTGCGCGCATCCGGTCAAGGCCCCGCACGACGCCAGTGGTCAGCACGCCGATCTCGCCGACCGTCACGGCGACCACGTCGCCGTCGGCCAGGCTGAACGGCGCCGGTGGCACGAGGCAGGTCCCGGTGGCCAGAACCACCCCGTCGGGATAGATGTCCGCCCGCAGCAGGAAACCGGCGAGTTCGTCGAACTT
>Ga0302324_100008466_pt1 | contig 21676 bp, 20 predicted proteins | sample Palsa_T0_1_FD_201949 | JGI IMG/M metagenome (GOLD analysis project Ga0302324, IMG submission 201949) | Peat permafrost microbial communities from Stordalen Mire near Abisko, Sweden - Palsa_T0_1 | ecosystem: Environmental > Terrestrial > Soil > Palsa > Peat permafrost | place: Sweden: Abisko...
CTTCTGGAACGCGGAGCCCGAGCCAGCCGAGCGGCGCAAGCTGATCCTCTCCCTGTTCGCGCAGGTCTGGGCCAAGGACAACCAGATCGTCGCTGTCAAACCCAACCCGGCGTTCGCCAGCTACTTCACCGCCGCGTCGGAGGTGCGGGCCACGCACCCAAAAGCCGACGCGGGGGATGAGGCAACAAATACGGGAGCGACGGGACTCGAACCCGCGACCTCTGCCGTGACAGGGCAGCGCTCTAACCTGCTGAGCTACGCCCCCGCGATGCGTGGAACGCCCGGCTGACGCTCCGTGCCCCACCAGTATGCCAAGCCTCACCGGCACGCCCGTCCTCCCCCGCATGCCGGACCCCCGCGCTCGGCTCCCAAAGCCCCGCTCTCGGGCCTCCGCGGCCTCTGGACTGGCCGCGCAGCCAAGTCTGTCGGCGTTTCGTCTACGCTTCCGGTGTGGCGCTTGTCGGCCCTCCCCCAATGCTGAACTCGAGGCCGCTGACGGTGATCCTCGAAGATCTCCGAGACGAGCGCTCGGCGACGGTGTCGTTCCCGCCCGGCGAAACTCGTCCATCGCTCGCGCGCACGCGCCGCTTCGCCAACGATCCCCTGCCGATGCTGCTGGAGGGGTACGAGCGCTTTGGGCCGGTGTTCACGCTGAGGATCTTCCACGCGAACGTCGTGTTCATGCTGGGGCCGGCCGCCAACCACTACATCACGGTCTCGCACGCATCAAACTTCACGTGGCGGGAATCGCACTTCCGCGATCTGATCGGCCTGATGGGCGACGGGCTGCTGACGATCGACGGCGAGTTCCACCGCCGCTCGCGCCTGATCATGCTGCCGGCGTTCCACCGCGAGCGCATCCTCGAGTCGGCCGACGCGGTGGTGGCGGAGACGACGCGCGCCGTGGAGGAGCTGCGCCCGGGCACGACCGTCGATCTGTACGCGTGGACGCGCCACCTGGCCGTGCGCGTGGCCATGCGCGCGCTGTTCGGCGTCGACCCCGACGGCGAGCAGGCTCGCTCGATCGACGCGGCCGGCCTGTTCGAGGAGGCGCTGTCGTTCTACTCGAGCGATTACTTCCTGCGCACCCTTCGCGGCCCGCGCTCGCCGTGGGCGCGCATGCAGCGGGCCGCTCGCAAGCTCGACACGCTGATCTACTCGGAGATCGCGCGGCGCCGCGCGACGGGAGAGCGCGGGCCGGACATCCTCAGCCTGCTGCTCGACGCCCAGGACGAGGACGGGAACACGCTCAACGACCTGCAGATCCGCGACGAGGTCATGACGCTGCTGTTCGCCGGCCACGACACCACCACCTCGACGGTGTCGTTCATGTTCTACGAGCTCGCCCGCCACCCCGAGATCCTCGCTCGGCTGCTCGACGAGCAGGACGCCCTGCTCGCCGACGGACGTCCGACGAGCGCCCAACTCGTCTCCGGCGAGCTGCCCGAGCTCGAGATGGTGCTGGAAGAGACGCTGCGCAAGTACCCACCCGCCTGGGTGGGGCCGCGACGCGCTGTGGAGGCGTTCGAGTTCGAGGGCCACACGGTGCCCGCGCGCGCGTTCGTCAACTACTGCTCGTGGGCCTCACACCATCTCCCCGACGTCTTCCCTGCGCCGGAGGAGTTCCGCCCGGAGCGCTTCGCTCCGGACGCCCCAGAGCTGGCGAAGGGCGCGTACGTGCCGTTCGGCGGTGGCTCGCGCACGTGCATAGGAATGCGCTTCGGCCAACTGGAGGTGCGCGCGATCGCGACGCTGATCCTCTCGCGCGCGACGCTGTCGCTGCCCGCGGACTTCCGTCTGGACATACGCCAGATGCCGACGATCAGCCCCAAGCAGGGCATGCCGATGCTCGTCCGTCCACGCACCGCCGTCGCCGCCGAGACGCTGCCCGCGGCCGCCTGAGCCCCCGTCCAGCGCGGCGATCGCGTAGCGCGACTGCCCGCGGCGCCACGCACGGCGCGCTCAGCGCAGGCTCGCGCTCATGCTCAGGCGGTAGCTGAGCGGGTGTTCGTCCGCGACGCTCGCGCCCACCCCTTCGACGTACACGTGCGGCTGCGAAAACAGCGTCAGCTGGAAGCCTTCGATGAGAAACCCCAAGGGGTGCGCGACCAGCTTTCCATCGCTCGCGCCGGCGAGCGCGTTGACCGTCGCGCCGACTCCGAACAGCGCGCCGCTGGCCTGCACTTCGACGTCTCCGCCTTCGCTTCGCAGCAGGCGCACGGCGAAGCCTTCCGGAAGCGCGGCCTTGACGTCGGCTTCGCTCGCGACCGCCTGCGCGCTGAGCCTACTTCCGTGCTTTTGCAGGCTGGCGTCGCTCACGTGCAGCGAGCCGAGCTTGACGCTGTGCGCACTCAGGTCCATGCTCGCCACCCCCCGTGCTTCCCAAAGCAGGCTCGCCACCTGCGCGGGGCTGAGCGCGAGGCTGCGCGCGCGCACGTGCACCGAGCCGATGTCCCCCCACAGCAGCTCCACCGCCGGCCACGCGCTGACGCTGACGCTGATCACGCTGCCGTAGCGCCCCACCCGCGAGGAGATCCTGCTGGCGGCCAAGCGCGGCAGCAGCACCTGGGCGAGCGCGAGCAGCAGCACCACCGCTCCCGCGAGGGAGCCGAGCACGAGCCACGCCCTCCTCGGGCTTGCGCCGCCGCGCCGCATCACCGCAGCTTCGCAGGGAACGCGGCGTGGCCGGACAGGTGCGCCGACCTCCAGTCCACGCCCGGCTCGCTAGCCTTGGGTTGCCAGGCAGGGGCGCGTAGCTCAGCTGGCCAGAGCACCTCGTTTACACCGAGGGGGTCGCCCGTTCGAGTCGGGCCGCGCCCATCCTTCGCATCCGATGACAGAAGACTCACCCATCCGCATCGCCGTCATAGGCTCCGGCCCCGCCGGCTTCTACGCCGCCGGCCACCTGCTGAAGGACTCGGCGGGTCGCTTCGAGGTGGACATGATCGAGCGCCTGCCCACGCCGTGGGGCCTCGTCCGCTCGGGTGTAGCGCCCGACCACCCGAAGATCAAGTCAGTCAGCCGCATCTACGAGAAGACGGCCGCGCACCCGCGCTTTCGCTACTACGGCAACGTCAACTTCGGCGAGCACGTCTCGCGCGAGGACCTGCTGGCGCACTACCACGCGGTCGTATACGCCACCGGCTCGCCGTCGGACCGCCCGCTCGGCATACCCGGCGAAGAGCTTCCCGGCTCGCATCCTGCGACGGAGTTCGTCGGCTGGTACAACGGCCACCCCGACCACACCGACCTCGAGTTCGACCTCACGGCCGCGATCGGTGGCCCCGGTGCCGAGCGCGCGGTGGTAATCGGAAACGGCAACGTGGCGCTGGACGTGGCGCGCATGCTGGTGCTCGCGCCGGAGGAGCTCGCGCCCACGGACACCGCCGACCATGCGCTGGAGGTGCTGGCGAGCAGCCGCGTGAACGAGGTGGTGATCGTCGGCCGGCGGGGACCCGCGCAGGCGGCCTTCACGAACCCCGAGCTGCTCGAGCTCGGCGAGCTGGCGGGCGCGGACGTGATCGTCGACGAGGCCGAGCTGAAGCGCGCCCTCGCGGTCCCCGATGCGGGCGCCGAGGAAGACATCACCAGCAGGCGCAACGTGGAGATCCTGCGCGACTACGCCTCGCGCACGCCCGCGGGCCACGACAAGCGCATCGTGCTGCGCTTCCTGCTCTCCCCCGCCGCGTTCCTGCCCGACGAGCACGGCCGGCTGGGTGCGGTCGAGCTGATCCGCAACGAGCTCGTGGCAGCCCCCGGCGGCGGCCTGCGCGCACAGGCGACCGACGAGCGCGAGACGATCCCCGCGGGCCTGGCGTTCCGCGCGATCGGCTACCGCGGCATGCCGCTGCCGGGCGTTCCCTTCGACGAGCGCTCCGCGGTGATCCTCAACCGCGGCGGGCGGGTGCTCGATCCCTCCAGCGGCGATCCCGTGCCTGGCGAGTACGTGGTGGGCTGGATCAAGCGCGGCCCGTCGGGCGTGATCGGCACGAACAAGAAGGACGCGCAGGAGACCGTCGACGCGCTGCTCGCCGACCTCGCGCCGTCGGAGAACGGCGCCGCGCCGGCGTCCGGCACGGGCTCCAGCGCACCTGACCCCGCCGCCGCCTCGACCAAATCCGGCTCCGCGCACATGCCCAGCGCGCCCGACGCCGAGGCCGTCGAGGCGCTGTTGCGCTCGCGCCAGCCCAATCTCGTCACGTACGCTGGCTGGGAGGCGATCGACCGTCACGAGCGCGCCCTCGGCGAGCCCGCCGGCCGCCCGCGCGTGAAGCTCACGCGCATGGACGATCTGCTGCGGGTGGCCGCCGCCGAACAGCCGTAGACTGTTCGCCCGCAGGGCCCCGTTAGCTCATCTGGTAGAGCGCCGGACTTTTAATCCGGTGGGGCGGGTTCGAGTCCCGCACGGGGCATTCGCGAAGATCCTGGAAATGGCTTGGTTTCGGGTTGAGGGCGACTGCTCCCTCTCGCATTTGGTCCCCAGTTGGTCCCGAGATTGCTTGCCGAACCTGCGCGACCCATGGCCGTGCGCGTCCCCGGTGACGGAAGACGCGCACAGGGAACAGCAACTACTAGGACATGGGTGATAGGACGTTCACCGACGAACGCACCTGGCCAGCGCCTCCGTTGAAGTCGAGCACCACGCGCCAGTGTGGTGCGTGCGGAACTTCGAGAGGATCGGAGAGCGAACTGCTTCGCCGCCGATGAACCGGTACGGACGACTATTCCGATACGCCTGGAAGTTCGGCTCGTCCAAGAGCCGCACGAAGAGGCGTGTGTCGACCACACGCGCGGTCGAGCAGGCAGAGTCGATCCTGGAGCTCAAGGAGTGGATGGGTCACGCCAACGTCCAGACGACGATGCGCTACCTGCACTACAAGTCCAAGGCCGGCGCCGCACAGCGGCTCGCTGCAGCCTTCGCCGACGAGGACACCGCTACGCAACTAACTCAACCCGCGACCACCTGAGTAGAGGCTCAGCCGTCAGAGTCCAGCAGGCGAAGCTCCGCGTAGGGCACCGTCACGATGTCCAGCGTGCGCCCGCCCTCATCCACGATCTCGACAAACCCCTCGCGCGGGAACGTCTCAACCAGCGTGCCGCTGGTTCCCGCAGGCCACCGTCCGATCTCCGCGGCCAGCTCGACTCTCGCCAACACGCTCTCGGCGGTAGGGATCGTTGGACTTTGGGTTCTCATGGGATTGATTGTCGCACTCGAAGGCCGATTGCTCAACGCAGCGGTCAAAGATCAACGTAGGCGGTGACCAAGCGCGGCGGATCATCCCCCACCACCAGCCAGGCGGTGAGGACATCGTGGCGCTGACCGTTCAGACCCTGTATCGGCATGACGACCGTGCAGCGCGAGCCGTACGGCGTGGGCACGACAGTTGACACGGGCGCGTCGCACACGCCCGCGAGGATCGCCTCCTGCAGGTAGCGCCAGTCTGCCGCTATGACCCCAAGCGCCGCCCGAAAGACCCGCGCCTTGTGACGCCCGTCCTCATGCGCCGGATTGAGCAGATAGCCCTCCAACTTCTGGCGTGGCACGATCGCTCGCTCCACGTCGGGAAGCGGTGAGCCAACGGCGAGCGGCACCGCGCGAGTATAGGAAGCCGTAGCTCAGAGACGATCGGCCGGGGCCCGTCTTCGTCCCGAACTTGGTCCCGAGATGAGCATTTCTGAGACGACCTCAGCGGCCTCGATCGCCCATCATGGGCGATCGAGGCTCAGATCACCCCCGTTGGTCCCACTTTTAATCCGGTGGGGCGGGTTCGAGTCCCGCGCGGGGCATGCCGTTCACCCGACTGGTCGCGAGATTTCACGTCTGATATAAGGACGCGGAATTACTGGCTAGTCGGAATTTGGAGGCCACATGAGCAAGATCCTGTTCATCCCGTTCAGCGTGCTCAGCGGCCTGCTTGCAGGCATCATCGGCAAGAAGGCCTTCAAGGGCCTGTGGCACGTCGTCGATGACAAAGATGCCCCTGATCCCAAGCACCGCGACGTTGCGTGGCCAAAGCTGATCGCAGCCCTCCTACTCGAGGGCGCGATCTTTCGCGCCGTCCGCGGTCTCTGTGATCACGTCACTCGCCGGACGTTCAGCAAGCTGACCGGAACCTGGCCAGGCGAGGACCGCCCAGATCCGGCATAACGACGCACCCCAGCGAGCAACGCGTCGTCAGCGGCAGTCACCGAGAAGCCGCATCACCACCGCCGAGACCCCCGCGAGGCCACACTTTTTCACCGGCCAGCCACAGCCCGCTCGCCCCGAACGTGAACAGCAACGGCATCAGTCGGAGGTTGTCGCGGCCTTGAGCGTTGTTGAGGATGTTCAGGAGGGTGAGAACCGCGAGGCCGATCGTCACCGTGATCAGGCTCCAGCGGCGGGTGAGCAACGCCCCCGCAATCAGCCCGATCAGGGCGAGAGCGGTGAACAGCAGGTGCTGGAGACGACTGGTGTCCGTCTTGGGGTTCGTGCCGTAGCCGTTGCCGCCGCTCCATGGATAGCTCCACATGCGCCACGCCTTTTCCGCGAGCATGCCCGCGAACGCGAGCGGCCGTCTGAGCGCGTAGTGACGGATGTTTTCGAGATCCGCCTGCGTGATGGCGGCATTGGTCGCGAGCTTGGGATGACGGGAGGCGACGATCGCGAACATGTCAGCCGTGCCGCGCGAGACCAGGTGATCGCAGTCGGCCGGAAAGCGATGGCAGATGGCGCTCTTGAACTGCAGCACGTCGGGATACTGCTGGCCGTGGCCCGGCAGGTAGGTGCCCACGAAGAAGCTGTCCGCGCCACCATCGGTGATCGGGACGAAGCGTCCGTCGATTCCGGACGCGTAGATCACCCACGGCGTCAGCACAGCGACCGCGCACGCGAGGTACAGCGCACCCAGCAGCACGGCTCGTCTTCGCGAGGAGCGCCACAGCGCCCACGTGAGTGCAAGCGCAATCACGATCACGCCGGGGAAGAGGTCCTCGCGCACGAGGCATGCCAGACCCGCGAAGACGCCGGCGGCGACGACGGCCAGCGGTCGGCGAGTCCGTGCCCACGACGCTGCCGCGAACGTTGCGAGGATCATCAGGCCACCGAGCGGCTCAGACAGGTACGTGCGCGTGACGAGGATCAGCGGCACGTACAGCGCAGCGAGAGCTACAGCCGCAAGCGCCGCCCACGCTCCGGCCATGCTCCACGCGACCACCGCGATCAGCGTCAGCGTCGCGATCTCGATCGCCAGCTGGGCGTACTGCGCCGGGCCGTGGGAGCGTGCGACGACGGGCATCGCGCGATGCCCGTCCAGCCGCGTGGCGAGAGCGAACACGAACGGTGTTCCCGGCGCCCAGCGCAACGCGCGGTAGGGCGCGTGCTGGAGAATCGCGTTGGTGTTCGCGCCGTTGCCCTGCTCGTCACTGGAGACGCGCAGGTTTCCCCCGATCGCGCCAGCCCGCAGAACCGAGCCCACCACCACCAGGACGACGACCCCGGCGAGCGCCACAGCGCGACTCGAGATGACCTTGGCGTGCACGGGGTTCGCGCGCGAACATAGCGCGTTGACTCGGACAAACATCTGCCGATTGGCGCGCGCGAGGGCTCCAGGGGCTCGGCGAGACGACGAAGCGGGGGCAGCGAGCGCTTCAGACAGCCTGCGCGAGCGGCGCGCGGCGTCCCGCCCACGGCCGCGCCTGCTCGAGCTGGGCGGCCAGCGCGATCAACCTGGCCTCGCCCCACGGCCCGCCCACCAGCTGCACGCCGACCGGCAGGCCCTCCTCGCTCCAGCCCAGCGGCAGGCTCACCGCGGGCAGGCCCGTGACGTTGCCGAAGGCCGTGAACGAGACGCTGCGAACGACATCCAGCACCGGGTCCTCGGGCGCCGCCAGCTGAGCCTCCAGCACCGCGCCGGCGACGGGAGGCAGGATCGCGGAGGTCGGCGTCAGCAGCACGTCGTAGTCGCGCCCCCAGCGCGCCAGCTCGCGGCGGCTGAGCAGCTCGAGCGCCTGGGCGGCGAGCACGTAGTCGTATGCGCCCAGCTCGCCGGCGCGCTTGCGCTGGTGGGCGATGTGCGCGTCGACCGCCGACCAATCGACGCCCTCGTAGTCGGCCAGACCGCCGACCGTCAGCGTGATGAACGACGGGATCATCTCCTCGGAGATCGTCGGCACCTCGACCTCCTCCACCGCGTGCCCCAGCTCCTCGAGCGTCGCCGCGACCGCGCGCGTGACCGACGAGCACGGCTCGTCCGTCGGGATCCCCAGCGGCGCCTGCGCCATCAGCCCGATTCGCAGCGCTCCCGGCGGCGTGTCTAGCTCCTGCGAGAACGGACGCTGCGGCGCCGGCGCGTTGTACCACGCACACGGGTCGAGCCTCGCGGTCGCATCCAGCACAGCCGCGGCGTCCGCCACCGTGCTCGCCACCACGCCCTCGACCACCGCGCCCAGCCAGCTCTGCGCGTGGCGCGGCACGCGGCCACGACTCGGCTTCAGGCCGACCAGCCCGCAATACGAGGCCGGGATGCGGATCGAGCCGCCGCCGTCGTTGGCGTGCGCGATCGGGAACATGCCGCCGGCCACAGCCGCCGCCGCTCCGCCGCTCGAGCCCCCCGGCGAGCGCTCCGTGTTCCAGGGGTTGCGAGTGATCCCGAAGCGGCTGTTCTCCGCAACCGTCAGCACACCGAACTCGGGGGTGTTCGTGCGCGCGCACAGCACGAAGCCCGCACGCAAGAACGCATCCACCACCAGCTCACTCTCCTCGCTCATGCCCTCCGGCGCGCCGTTGGAGCCATAGGTCACCGGCCAGCCCGCAACCGGCGTGAGATCCTTGATCGGAATCGGCACGCCCAGGAACGGCGCCTCCTCGCCAGCCGCCAGGCGGCGGTCCGCCTGCGCCGCCGCCGAACGCACGTCATCGTCGTTACGCCACGTGATCGCGTTCAGCTGCGGGTTGCGCTCGTCGATCGCCGACAGGCACGCCTCCAGCAGCTCCGCCGAGGACAGGTCGCGGCGCCGCAGCGCCGCGGCGAGCTCCAGCGCAGAGGAGGACTGGTCGATCGAGGCCATGCCCCGGCGACCCTATCACTCACTCTGCGCGGCCGAACTCCACGATCGCGATCGTCAACATCGCCAGCCCCAGCAGCGCCACCACCGCCGCCTCGACCACGCTCGAGACGTGCCAGCTCCACCACGTCACCCCCGGATCGAGCGCGTGGCGCGCCGCGTCGCTGATGCGCAGGTGCGCGAACACCGCCCTGCGCATCGGGTCGACCGCGTAGGTGAGCGGGTCCAGGCGGTTGAGGATCTCCAGCCACTGCGGTAGCCCCGACACCGGGAACAGCGCGCCGGAGAGGAAGTACATCGGCATGATCGCCATCTGCATCAGCGCCATGAACGACTGCATCTGCGTGATCCGCGCTGCCACCATCACGCCGAACGCCGTGATCGCGAACGCCAGCAGCAGTTGCAGCGCGAAGATCTCCGCGATCAGGCCCGCGTTGTAGGGCACGCCGACGAGGCCCGCCAGGCACAGCACGATCACGCCCTGGAAGCCCGCCACGGTGGCGCCGCCGAAGCACTTGCCCAACACCAGCGAGCTTCGTCTCACGGGCGCGACCATCATCTCTCTCAAAAATCCGAACTCACGGTCCCACACCAGCGACGCCGCCGAGAACATCGCCGTGAACATCACCGCCATGCACAGCACCCCCGGATACACGAACGTGCGCAGGTTCACGCCGTGCGTGCCCGCCGACGCCAGGCGCGAAAGCCCCGTGCCGAGCACGAACAGGAACAGGAACGGCTGCATCAGCGAGGTCAGGATGCGCAGCCGGTCACGGCTGAAGCGGATCAGCTCGCGCTTCCACACCACCTTGATCGCGCGCAGCTCGCTGCCCGCGCTGCGCGTCGGCACGCGCACGCTGGCGATCTCGTGCGGCGTTCCCGCCGGCGCCGCCGAAGACCCGTTGGGCGCCGGCGCCCGCTGCGGGGAGGCCGCGGATTGGACTGGCGTCTCGCGCGTCGCCATCAGCGGCCCATCATCCGTGCGACGTTGCGCATGCGGTCGGTGCTCGTCGACTCCGCGTCGCGGATCGTCGTGCCCGTGTAGGACATGAACACGTCGTCCAGCGACGGGCGCGCCACGCTGACCGAGCGGATCGGCACGGGAAGCTCGGCAAACAGCCGCGGCACGAACTGCTCGCCCTCGGGCACGCCGAACGTGACCGCGCCCTCCGCCACCGTCGCCTCGATCCCGAAGCGCTCGCGCAGCGCCGCGATCGCCGCCTCGTCGTCGTCGGTCTCGATCTGCACGCGGTCCTTGCCCACTTTCGCCTTCAGCGCCTGTGGCGTGTCCAGCACGATGATGCGGCCCTGGTCCATGATCGCGATGCGGTCGCAGTACTCCGCCTCGTCCATGTAGTGCGTGGTCAGGAAGATCGTGATGTCCTCGCGCGCCTTCAGCTCGCGGATGTAGCGCCAGATCGAGCTGCGCGTCTGCGGATCCAGGCCCACCGTCGGCTCGTCCAGGAACAGCACCCGCGGCGAGTGCAAAAGGCCCCGCGCGATCTCCAGGCGGCGCTTCATCCCGCCGGAGAACGTGTTCACGAGGCTTCCCCGTCGCTCCCACAGCCCCACCATCTCCATCACCTGGCGCATGCGCTCGCCCACCAGCTCGCGCGGCACGCCGTACAGCTCCGCGTGCAGCCGCAGGTTCTGCTCGGCTGTCAGGTAGCCGTCGAGCGTCGTGTCCTGGAACACCAGGCCGATGTTGCGCCGTACGTCGTCGCGCTCGCTCACCACGTCGTAGCCGGCCACCGTCGCCGCACCCGCGCTCGGTCGCACCAGCGTGCACAGCATGTTGATCGTCGTCGACTTGCCCGCCCCGTTCGGGCCCAGGAAGCCGAAGATCTCGCCGGCCGCGACCTCGAAGTCGATGCCCCGCACCGCCTCGACCTCGTCGTAGCGCTTGACCAGGCCCTCGACGGAGACCGCCACCGAGGCACCCGGCGCGGCGAGGGCGGGGACGGAGTCGGTGCGTGGCATCGTGGCGGCGGAGTCGGTCAACTGTCCTCGTCCACGGTACCCGCATCGCCCGGCGCATCCGGTGCCTGATCACTCGGACTGCCGATGTCGCCGTCCGCGAGGATGCGGTAGAGGCTGCGCCGAGCGTCCGCCAGCACGTCCTTCGCGCGTCTCATCTGCCCCGCGCTGCCGGTCTTCATGATCTGCACGAACGCATAGCCGACCTCGCGCATCAGCCCCGCGAGCTCGTGCACGTCGCCGCCAATGTCCTGCTGCTCCCACGGCGCCGGGCGCTCCTCGTCGCGTTCGCCCACCAGCTTGCGGCCCGCGTCCGTCAGCGCGAACAGCTTGCTGCCGTCGTGCTCCTCCGTGCGGATCAGACCCTCGTCCTCCAGCTGCGCAAGCGCCGGGTACACCGAGCCGGGGCTCGGGCTCCACATGCCACCGCTTCGCTCCTGCACCTCCTGCATGATCTGGTAGCCGTTGCGCGGGTCCTGCGCAAGCAGCAGCAGCGCCGCCGTGCGGATGTCGCCGCGGCGCGCCCTGCGTCCGCGTCCTCGCGGGCCGCGGCCGGGACCGAAGCCAAACCCCGGGCCGAAGCCGCCGCCGCCGAAGCCGCCGAAGTCGCCGCGCGGCCCCTGCGCGAACCCGCGCTCGCCGCCGCCGTGGTGGTGAGGCCGGCATCCCGACCGTGGTCCTGTCGAATAAATAGCGTTGCCAAACATATCTACTCCCTATCGTGAGCTATCAAAGTGCTTACACGATATATCTTTAGCACGCCCGCGTCAAGTCCTCAATGCAGAGTCGTGGTCCTCGACGGTGTAGCGCTGCAGTATCTGCCGCACGTGATCGGGGATCGGGGCCTTCTCGCCGACGCGATCGGCGCGCACGAAGATGTGGACGATGCGGCCCTCGGCGAGCGTCTCCCGATCCCGCACGATCGCGATCGCGGACACCATCGATGTGTTGCCAAGGCGCTCGACCTCGAGTGTGATCTCGAGCTCGTCGTCGAAGCGCGCCGGGGCGCGGAAGCGCGCTCCCGTCTCGGCGACCACCAGGTCCAGGCCGGACGCTGTTAGCGCTTCGTAGGAGCCGAGGGCCTCGCGCCACAGCTCGGTCAGGACGACGTCGAAGTAGACGAAATAGTTGGCGTTGAAGACATGCCCCTGGGCGTCGCACTCGTTGTAACGAACGCGCAGGCGGTGCACGAACCGGGGCATCGCTAGGCCGTACGCTCCCGGCGCGAACCCGTTGCGCTAAGCGGCGTAGCGCTGCGCAGCCCGCGCGCGCGCCTTCGCCGCCTCGACCTCGCGGTCCTTCGGCGGCGCGTTCGTCACCAATTCGCCCAGCAGTCGCGTGGAGACCTCGGTGACGGCGTCGACAGCCCGCTCGAACGCCTCAGCGTTGGCGGCCGACGGCTTGGTGAAGCCGCTGATCTTGCGCACGTACTGCAGCGCCGACGCGCGGATCTCCTCGTCGCTGGCCGGCGGCTCGAAGTTGTGGAGGTTGCGGATATTGCGACACATGCTTCGATCGTAGCGGCCTAATGCCTGAAGTGGCGCACGCCGGTGGCGACCATCGCCACGTTCGCCGCGTCCGCGGCGGCGATGACCTCCTCGTCGCGCACCGAGCCTCCCGGCTGGACGATCGCGCTGACGCCCGCGTCGATCGCGAGCTGGGGGCCGTCGGCGAACGGGAAGTATGCGTCGGAGGCTAGGGCGGCGCCAGCTAGCCGATCCGGCCGGAAGGCCTGCGCCTTCTCCACGGCGATTCGCACGGCGTCCACGCGGCTCATCTGACCGGCGCCGATGCCGATCGTCGCGACCGTCCCCGGCCCGCCGCCGTCAGCGGCGCCCTCGCCGGCATCGGCGGCGGCGATGACGATCGCGTTGGAGCGCACGTGCCGGCAGACGACCCACGCGAACAGCATGCTGCGCCACTCGGACTCGCTCGGCTCGCGCGCGCCCATCGGGCGCATCTGCTCGCGCGTCTCAGAGACGACGTCGCGCGTCTGCACCAGCTGGCCGCCGATCACCGGCTTGGCTTCGGCCTCGCGCAGCGGCGCCGGCCAGTCCGCCAGCTCGAGCAGACGGACGTTCTTCTTGACCTGCAGCGTCTCCAGCGCGGCGGCGTCGTAGCCGGGCGCGAGCAGCACCTCGATGAACTGCTTGGCGAGCTCGTGCGCGAACGCGCCGTCGACCGGGCGGTTGACGGCGATCACGCCGCCGTAAGCGCTCTGCGGGTCGCACGCGAAGGCGCGTTCGTAGGCCTCGCGAGCGCTGGCCGCGAGCGCGCACCCGCACGGGTTGTTGTGCTTGACGATCGCGCACGCCGGCTCGTCGAACTCCTCCACCAGCTCGCGCGCCGCGCTGAGGTCGAGCAGGTTGTTGAATGACAGCTCCTTGCCGTGCAGCTGCTCGACACCGGCGAGCAGGTGCGTGGGCGAGCCCACGCGCGCGTAGAACGCGGCCTGCTGGTGGGGGTTCTCGCCGTAGCGCAGGTCGCTGACCTTCTCGTAGGCCTCACGCCAGCTGGGCGGGAAGCCCTCGCCGGCGCGCTGCGCGAACCACGTGGAGATCGCCGCGTCATAGCGCGCCGTGCACGCGAACGCCTTCGCGGCCAGGTGCTCGCGCGTCGCCAGCGACAGCCGTCCGGCGGATTCGCGCAGCTCGCCCAGCACGCGCTCGTAGTCGGCCGGGTCCACCACCACCGCCGCGAACGCGCTGTTCTTGGCCGCCGCCCTGATCATCGTCGGCCCGCCGATGTCGATGTTCTCGACGATCTCCTGCTCGGGGGCGTCGCCGCGCGCGAGCGTCCGCTCGAACGGATACAGGTTCACGCACACCAGGTCGACCTGCTCGATCCCCTGTTCGGCCGCCGCGCGCAGGTGCTCGTCCTCGTCTCGCCGGGCCAGCAGGCCGGCGTAAAGCCGCGGGTGCAGCGTCTTCACGCGCCCGTCCATGATCTCGGGGAAGCCGGTGAAGTCCTCGATCGAGCGCACCGCGACCTCCGCGCCCGCCAGCTCGCGCGAGGTGCCGCCGGTGGACACGATCTCCACGCCGAGCTGCGCCAGGCCGTGCGCGAAGTCGACGATGCCGTGCTTGTCGGACACCGACAGCAGCGCCCTGCGCACGCGCACATCGCCCGCGGCGGCGCGCTCGACGCCGGTCTGCGATCCGGCCGCGTCGTCGGTCATCAGCTCGCCCTTGGAGGCCACAGTGATCAGAGCGTATCCACGATCGTCCTGCGCGGGTTCTGCGGGTCGGCACGCAGTGCGCCGCGCGCGAACAGCGCGACCGCGCGCGGCAGCAGCTCGTGCTCGAGCGCGCGCAGCGCCGCGAGCACCTCCTCGGGCTCGCGCGCGTCGGGCAACTCGACCGCACGCTGCAGGATCACCGGCCCGGAATCGACGCCCGCGTCGACGAAGTGCACGGTCACACCGAACACCTTCACCCCGTACGCGAGCGCCTGCTCGATCGCCGCAAGCCCCGGGAACGCCGGCAGCAGCGACGGGTGCACGTTGATGACCGCGCCGGGGAAGCGCGCGAGGAACGGCTCGCCGAGCAGCTCCATGTAGCCGGCGAGCACCATCAGCCGCGCGCCGCGCTCGCTCAGCCAGTCGGCCAGCGCCCGATCGCGCGCGGCGCGATCGGGGTAGGCGGAGCGGGCGAACACGGCGCTCGCCACCCCCCTTTCGTGCGCGCGCTGCAGCGCGAGTGCGCCGGCGACACTCGACGCGACCGCCACCACCTGCGCCTCGCGCCCGTGCACCGTGTCGAGCAGCGCCTGCAGGTTGGTACCAGTTCCTGACACCAGCACGGCGATCGGAAGTCGCTCGCTCACGGGCGGGCACCATAGCTGTGCGCAACCTCACAGAGTCGAGCCGCTCGATCGCCTTCAATGACATGCGACGGGGGAGAGCCTCCTATGACGACCAGACAGGAGACGCTCATGCTCACAGCCATAATCGTCACGCTCGTGATAGTCGCCCTGCTCGCGTACGCGCTGCGCGCTGAGCACAGCGCCACGCTGATCGCGCGCCGCCCATACAACAACCGCTACAACGACGCCTCGGGGGCGCGCGAGGACCACCTCGGCTAGAGCTAGACGCTTGCGAGCCGCAGCGGCGGCGCGTCCGGGCGCTCCTCCTCCAGGGAGTACTTGCCGGCGGCGCCGTCGCTGCCCGCGAGCGGATACTGACCGGTGAAGCACGCGTCGCAGTGGGTGGCGCGCGTCGCGCCGACGGCCTCGTACACGCCCTCCAGCGACAGGTAGTGCAGCGAGTCGCAGCCGAGCTCGGCGGCGACCTCCTCGGTGGTGCGCCCGTGCGCGATCATCTCCTCGCGCGTGGACATGTCGATGCCGTAGTGGCAGGGATGCTTGATCGGCGGCGCGGAGATGCGCATGTGGATCTCCGCCGCGCCGGCGTCGCGCAGCATCTGCACGATCTGGCGGGTGGTGTTGCCGCGCACGATCGAGTCGTCGACGACGACCAGGCGCTTGCCGGCGATGACCTCGGGCAGCGGGTTGAACTTCAGGCGCAGGCCGTGCTTGCGCAGCTCCTGGCCGGGCTGGATGAACGTGCGCGCGACGTAGCGGTTCTTGACGAAGCCGTCGTCCTGGGGCAGGCCGGCGGCGCGCGCGAGGCCGCGGGCGGCGGGATTGCCGGAGTCGGGGACGGCGATCACCAGGTCGGCGTCCACGGGCGCCTCGCGCCACAGGATCTCGCCCATGCGCCCGCGCGCAACCTGCAGCACCCTGTCGTTCATGCGCGAGTCCGGGCGCGCGAAGTAGATGTACTCGAACACGCAGAACGCTCGCCTGCCTCCCGGCGCCACCATGCGGCTCTGAAGGCCGTCGGCGCCGAGCGTCACCAGCTCGCCCGGCTGCACGTCGCGCATGAACTTCGCGCCGATGATGTCAAACGCGCACGACTCGCTGGCGACGCAATATCTGCCCTCGCCCGCCTGCCCGCCGCCGTGGGGGGTTCCGTCGTCGTCGTCGGGGCCGGACTCGAGCGCGCCGATCGCCAACGGGCGCAGGCCGTGCGGGTCGCGGAAGGCGACCACGCGATCCTTGGTCATGGCGACGATCGAGAACGCTCCGCGCAGGCGCGGCAGCACGTCTTCGATCGCGTCCTCGATCAGCTCGGCAGGGTGCGTGGCGATCATCGCGGCGATGATCTCCGAGTCGGAGGTAGAGCTGAACGTGACGCCGCGATCGAGCAGCTCCTCCTGCAGCTCCAGCGCGTTGATCAGGTTGCCGTTGTGGGCGAGCGCGACCTCCCTGCGTGAGCCGTTGGTGCCCTCCGAGCGCTGCACCGGCTGCGAGTTCTCCCACGCGTTGGAGCCTGTGGTCGAGTAGCGCACGTGGCCGATCGCAAGCTCGCCGGCGAGCGTGCGCAGGTCGTTCTCGGTGAACACCTGGCTGACCAGGCCGAGCTCGCGGCGCGTGATGATGTGACCGCCGCGGTCGGCGGCGGCGATCCCGGCGGACTCCTGCCCGCGGTGCTGGAGCGCGTACAGCGCGAAGTACGACAGCCTGGACACCTCGTGACCGGGCGCATACAGTCCGAACACTCCGCACTCATCGCGCGGTCCGTCACGCATTACCAACACAAGCTAGCAGGGTGACTCACGAGGCCTGCGCCGCGGAGGCGGGCGGCTGGATCGCGGCCCGGCCAGCCGGCGCCAGCTGGCGGTCCACGTCCCTCATCCCCGGGAGCATCAGCCCGCCGAGCGTCGCCGCCGCGCCCGCCAGGCCTGCGCCGATCAGCGTCGCGCGAACGCCGAACGTCGCGCTGAGCGGGACGGTCAGCGCGAAGGAGATCGGCAGCAGCCCGATCGAGATCAGCCAATCGAGGCTCGAGACGCGGCCCAGCATCCGGCCCGGCACGTGGCGCTGCTTCATCGTCGCCCACACGATCGTGCCGGCGGTCTCCAGCACGTTGAACGCGACGCTTGCGAGCATCAGCTCCCACATAGCGTTCGCGATGCCGTAGCCGGCGATCGCGAGCGTGCCGAGCGTCCAGACGACGTATATGAACGTCATGCTGCGCCCGGGCAGCCCGCTTCGCATCATCACCAGGCCGGCGGCCACCGAGCCGAGCCCGCCGGCACCGAGCACGAGGCCCAGTTGCACGCCGCTGCCGCGCAGCACGTGCTTGACCATGAACGGCAGCAGCACCTCGGCGGGGCCCATGAACAGCAGGTAGGCGATGCCCGCGCTCGCGAAGGTCCCCCACAGCCACACATGGCCGCGAACATAGGACCAGCCCTCGCGCGCCTGGGCAGTCGCGCGCTCGAGTTGCACGCCGGCGGCGCGGGGCGAGACCGACGCACGCGCCGACATCGACCACAGGGTCGCGGCGGAGACGACGAACGTCGCGCCGTCCGCGAGAAAGGCGGAGCCCGGGCCGAGCACGCCGACGAGCACGCCGCCGAGCGCCGGCCCGGCAAGTCGCAGCGCCAGCGGGCGAAAGACCTGCTCCAGCGAGTTGGCTTCGCCGAGCTGGTGGTCGGCCACGAGCTGGGGAAGGATCGCGTCGCTGGCAGGGTCGAAGAATGCCTGCGCGCCGCCGTAGAAGGCGACGATCACCATCATCTGCCACAGCCGCAGCTCGCCGCTCGCCGCCAGCACGCCAAGCAGCGCGAGCAGCGCCGCGCGCACGAGGTCCGCGAGCAGCATCACCTGGCGGCGCCCGTAGCGATCGCTGACGACCCCGCCGAACAGCAGCAGCGCGATCAGCGGCACGGTCATCGCGATGCCGAGCAGCGACAGCGCGGTGGGGGCGTTTGAGAGCGTGTACGCCTCCCACGCCATCGCCACCAGGAACGCGCCGTCGCCGAGCAGCGACACGCAGCGACCGACGAACAGCAGCCGGAAGTCGCGGTTGCGAAGGACGCTGCTAGGCGCCATCGCGCGGTGTCGGCACCGGCGCGGTGGACTCGCGGGGCTGCTCCTGCTCGCGCTCCGGCCTCCCCGACAGGTAGTCGATCAGGTGTCCCGACTCCATCGGGTGCGCGAAGTGGAAGCCCTGGCCGAGCTCGCAGCCGAGATCGCGCAGACGGCTCAGCTGCTCGTCGAATTCGATGCCCTCGGCGACCACGTCCAGGGCGAGCGAGCTGCCAAGCGCGACGACGGCGCTCGACAGGTCGGAGGTCTCGCGCGTGGCCTCGGGGCGCAGGAACGAGCGGTCCATCTTGATCACGTCGACGGGGAAGCGGCTGAGGTAGCTGAGCGAGGAGTAGCCGGTGCCGAAGTCGTCCATCGCGATGCGCACGCCCAGCGAGCGCAGTTCGTCGAGCTTGACCACCGCGATCTCGGGGTCCTCGATCAGCATCGACTCGGTGATCTCGAGCATCAGCAGGCCCGGATCGAGGTGCGACCCCTCGAGCGCGTCGCGGACGTCGGAGATGACGTCGCTGTGCTGCAGCTGGCGGACAGAGAGGTTCACGCAGATGTACAGCGGGGGAGTGCCGGTCCACAGCCGCTGCACAGCGGTCGCCTGCAGGCACGCCTCGCGCAACACCCAGCGTCCGATCGGGACGATCAGGCCGGTCTCCTCGGCGAACGGGATGAAGTCGCCGGGCAGCACGAGCCCGCGCTCGGGGTGGTGCCAGCGCAGCAGCGCCTCCATGCCGGCGACGTGACCGTCGGCCAGCCGCACGATCGGCTGGTAGTGCAGCTCGAACTGGCCGGCTTCCAGCGCGCGCTGGAGGTCGGCGCGCAGCTCCAGGCGTGCGAGCACGCCGGCGTGCATCTCCGGCTCGAACAGCCGGTAGCCGCCCTTGCCGTCGCGCTTGGCTATGTACATGGCGGCGTCAGCGTCGCGGATCAGCTCGTCGGCGCCGATCGTCGAGGACGCGCCCATGATCGAGATGCCGATGCTGCCGCGCACGACCAGCTCCTTGCCGGCGACCATCAACGGCTGGCGCAGGTCCTCGAGCACGCGCTCGGCGACCTCGGTGGCGACGTCGGTGCTCTCCAGGTCCTCCAGCAGCACGACGAACTCGTCGCCGCCGAAGCGCGCGGCGGTGTCGCTGGAGCGAATGCTGTTGGACAGGCGCTTGGCCACGTCGATCAGCGCGGCGTCGCCCGCGCCGTGGCCGAGGCTGTCGTTGATCGTCTTGAAGTCGTCGATGTCGAGGAACATCACCCCCAGCTCGCGCTGCTCGCGCCGGGCGCGGCCGATCGCGTGTCGCACGCGCTCGACGAACAGCGCGCGGTTGGCGAGGTTGGTGACGGGGTCGTGGAACGCCTGGTGGGCGAGCTGCTCCTCGAAGGTCTTGCGCTCTGAGATGTCGCGGGCGTTGAGCACGATGCCGCGCACGTGCTCGTCGTCGAGCAGGTTCGTGTGCAGGATCTCGAACTGGCGCAATTCGCCGTCGCGGTGGCGCAGCGTGCACTCGATGACCTGCCCGTCCGGGCGCGCGTACGCCGAGCCGTCGGCGAGCAGTCGCAACAGGGCGCCAGCATCCTCCGGCGCGACCAGGCGGTCGAAGCGGGTGCCGAGGAGCTCTTGCGGCGGATAGCCGAGCACGTGCTCGGAGGAGGGGCTCTGGTAGGTGATCGTGGCATCCGGCCCGACCACGGTGATCAGGTCGCTGGCGTTCTGCACGAGCGAGGCGAAGCGAGCCTCACTGCGCTGGGCGTGGACCTCCTCGGTCAGCCTGGCGCCCTCGAGCGCGAGCGCGAGCTGGGTGGCGAGCGCCTCCAGCGCGCCGCGCGCCTGGCGCGGGACCGGCCTTGGGCACGCGAGCACCAGCAGTCCGAGTATCCCCCCGCGGACCGGCAGCGGCAGGACCAGGCCGCTCGACCACTCCTGCGGCAGCTCCAGCGCGGCGACCAGCACCGGTTCCAGGCTCACGGCCTGCGAAGCGCCCTCTTCGACGAGCGCGAGCAGCCTCGCGTCCGCTTGCTCGGGGAGCCTCCGCGCCGGGCGGCGCAGCTGGTCGTTGCGAGCCACCGCCACGAGTGCGCCCTCCTCGATCAGGCACAGCACGCCCACGCCGGCACCCTCGAGCAGCGGCACGATCACATCCAGCGCGGACTGCTGCATCTCCTCGCGCGTCGCGCACGCCACGAGCGCGGCGCCGAAGCGGCCGAGCAGCCGCTCGCGAGCGGCGGAGCGCTCCTGCTGGCGGACGAGGTCGACCATGCGCATCACGACCAGGCCGAACAGCACGACCGACGCGGACACGGTCACCATCAGGTCGAGGTCGCCGCGGTGCAGCTCCCTGAGGAAGATGCACACCGGCGCGATCAGCGAGGCGCCGGTCAGCAGGCTCAGGCGCACGGGCGTCAGCTTGGCCTCGCGATCCTTGGCGTCGCGATCGGCGACCGGCTCGTCCATGGCGGCCATCGAGGGGTGCAGCGCGGCGGCGCCCCACAGCAGCTGGTAGGAGAACCACCCGAGGTCGAGCAGCAGCTGGTGGTGGAAGGTGCCGTCGAGCGTCATCACCCCGTAGATGAAGTCGGTCGCCAGCAGCGAGACGATGCTCGCGCCCATCAGGTAGAAGGAGCGCTGGCGCCTGCCGCCGTCGAGCACGAGGCGGATCGCGGCGGCGAGCAGGATGATGTCGCCCATCGGGTAGGCGACCGACACGAGCTTGGGCAGCAGGGCCGTCGAGCTTTCGTGGATGTAGGGCGCGATCTGCAAAATCCACGACAGCACCGAAAGGCCGAGCGTCAGGATCGCGGCGTCGATCAGCGTGTTGCGGTTGCGGTGGGGGTTGCGCCGGCGCACGAGCAGCAGCAGTCCCAGCATCTGCGCCGGGTACACGGTCAGGTAGATCGCGTCGCCGATCGAGGGGAACGGCACTTCGTGGTGCAGTACGTATGCGCGGTAGCTGTAGGTGTAGAAGTCACCCATCCAGTACAGGAGGAACCCGAACGCGAACAGCCACCAGGGCAGCGCGTAGTGAGGTTTGTTGCGGCGGATCCCCACGATCACCGCGATCCAGCTGGTCAGGCCACAGGTGTTGAACAGCACCTCGTTGCCTTTCAGCGGCGTGGGCAGCAGGTACAGGCACATGCCGGCCCCGCCGAAGGCGAGGTAGGCCATCCACAACGGTGGGCGGCGCAGTGCGCGCGCGCCCATCACGCCGCCTCGTCAATGCGGGTCGCAGATGCCGATTGCAGCTCGCCCATCTCGGCGAGCTCGCCCAACGTGCCGATCAGGGTGTCGACCTCGGCGTCGGTGTTAGCCGCGGTGAGCTGCACCCGGAAGCCGACCTCGGCCTTGGGAACGAGCGGATAGGCGGCGAGCGTGACGTACACGCCGCGCTCGAACAGCATCCGCCCGACCGCGTCGATGCGCTCGTGCTCGCGCAGCGGCAGCTCGATGATGGGAAGCTGCGAATGGTTGGGGGTGTGCACGTCGAGCTCCGCCAGCGCATCGAGGACGCGAGCGCTGTGCCGGTGCACGGTGGCGCGCAGCTGCTCGCCGCGGCGCTCGTTGACGTCGAAGCCCGCCAGCACCGTGGCCAGCGAGGCGACCGGCGAGGGCCCGGAGTACAGGTACGGCGGCGCGGCCACCTTCAGCAGGTTCTTGACCTCGGTCGGGCAGGCGATGAAGGCGAGCAGCGAGGAGTACGCCTTTGAGAAGCCGCCCACCAGCACGATGTCGTCGTAGCTCTCGCCGAAGTGGCGCACGATGCTGTTGCCGCGC
>Ga0302324_100008468_pt1 | contig 21675 bp, 16 predicted proteins | sample Palsa_T0_1_FD_201949 | JGI IMG/M metagenome (GOLD analysis project Ga0302324, IMG submission 201949) | Peat permafrost microbial communities from Stordalen Mire near Abisko, Sweden - Palsa_T0_1 | ecosystem: Environmental > Terrestrial > Soil > Palsa > Peat permafrost | place: Sweden: Abisko...
GATTGATAACCCCCACTACCCGCTCCCGCGTAATCAGCGGAACCGACAGGAAAGATTCAAAGCGGTCTTCCGGCAAATCATTAAATAACTTAAAGCGCGGGTCCTGCCACGCATTCAGCGCCAGCGCCACCGGCTCGCGGTGTTGCGCCACCCAGCCGGTAATCCCTTCGCCCACCTTCAGCGTCAGCCGGTCGACGATCTCCGGATGCGGGTTCTTCGACGCCCGCAGCACCAGTTCGTCCTCTTCCCGCACGTATACGAAACACGAATCGCATTCCACCAGGCTCGTCGCCGAAGCCACCACCTTCTTCAGCACCGTATGCAGCGGCGCCAAGGAAACCTCTTTCACCATGTCCAGCAGAAAGGCAAACGCGGGATCGTCGTCGCTCCGTTGGCTTCGCTCGCCCAGCCCCAGCTTGATTGTAGGTAGTCCCAATTTCATAAACAGTCCCTTTATCCTTTGGATATCTTGCGGGAAACAGCCAGGGGGAGGAGGTGACCCGGGCTGTTTCCCGCCGTGATCCATACAAATATCGTAACCATCTGGTCAACCCGCGTCGGCCCTGAAATTTGGGTTGTTTCCATTCAAATTATTGCTACCTGACCGTGCATCCTAAGTGCCGTTCTGAAACACCAGCCCCTCGCCCCGTAATCGTGGGATCACAGGCCACAGCGGCGCCCCTTTGTCTTGGATGAATTGCCTGTCTTGGATGAATTGTCTGTCTTGGATGAATTTCCGCTTGATCTTGAATGAGGTACTCGGGCAGGTTCCGCAAGTTCCAGATTCAGCCAGCCGAACAGCGCGCCTATCCCGAGGTCATCGCTGCGCGCAGTTGCTCGCCGCGCTCGCGCAACTCTTCAACCCAGGAATCGGCCAGCTTCGGCACATCGGCCAGCGCCAGCGTTAGCGCCAGGTCCGTCCTGCGATGGTGCAGGATTTCATTCGCCCGGGCGATCGGCCATTCGGGGTTGGGACGCTCCAGAAGCTCGACCGGCATCTGCGCCTCGATCCACCCCGGCTCCAGAACCCGCAGATACCAGCCGCTGCGGCCGTTGCGGACCACCAGGCCGGTTAACTCGTGCATGCGCCAGCGCCGGGCGAGCTTCCAGCAAGGCTGCCGCGGCTGGCTCACCTCGAAGATCACCTCGCCGATGCGCAGGATGTCGCCAATGTTGACGGATTTTTCGCTCATCCTGGCGATCGTGAGGTTTTCGCCGAAGGCTCCGTGCGGCAGGTCCGGCCTGTGCAGTTCTTCCCGCCAGATCGGATAGTGATCGGCGCTGTATGCCAGCACCGCTTTATCGATGCCGCCATGATTTTCGAGGTCAGCCTGGCCGTCGCCGGCAAGATTGGTCGCCCCGGCAAAAACCGGGCCTTCCACATGCGTCTTAAAAAAGCCCGTCGTCCACGCTTTATCGTGTGGATCGGCAGCGCCCTCGAATCCGTAGTTCTGCGGACATCCAACTTGAATGGATTGGAGCACGGCGGGCGGCATGTCGGGAGGCGGCGTCACACCACCGATATTGTATCACCCGCCCGGATGGTACCGGCTTGCATGATCGTCGCATAGACGCCCACCTGGACTTTGTTGTGCTGCGCGGCGGTCTTGAGAATTCCCGGATCTTTGGGCAGATCGGCCTGCGCCAGCGTGGTCATCACGCAGCGCGGGGTGGGCCCGCTCACATGGATGCGCACCTCCGGTCCGATGGCAATCTCCTTGCCGATCCAGTCGTTCTCCACAAACCCCTTCTTGTCGCCGGTGTCGATGATGAGATTCGGCCGGAACCGCCGCGGCTCGAAGCGGCTGCGCGGATTCAGCTCGCGCAGCCGGTCCAGCGTGCCAGTGGTGAGCACGTGCAGAACGGCCAGATCGAAAAACGTTCCCGGAGGCATGCCTTCGTCGGTGACCACGTCGCGATTCGACAACTCCTCCATGTCCGGCCAGTACTCCTCGAGCTGCGCATCCTGCGGCGCCGCCGAAAGCAGCGTAACCGCCCGGCCCAGCTTCGCGGATAGAGTCGTCGCGAAATCGGAACTCGAACTTACCGCGAAACCTCCGTCGGGAAGCGTCACGCGCACCGTGGGCACCGCCGATCCCGCTGCCGGCGGGCTGGTGTACGCTGCGCGGTAGCGGAACAGGTTCGGCCACTTCCGCGGATTCTTGGCGCTCACCACCTTCCCGGTTTCCTTGTCTTGCAACGCATAGGCCCGATCGCCGAAAAGCCCGCCCGGCGTCACCTGCGCCGCGTTCAACTCCTCCCCCATCATCGACTTCACCGGATACCGATGGAGGCTTGCCAGCGATCCTAACGGAGTTGTCATGGAGTTTCCTTCGTGTAGCCGCCAAGCTGCTCCCCGGCCAGGATATGCGGCGGCACCGCCATCTCCAGCGCTGGCGCCATCGTGCTTTCCTCCAGCGCCTGCCGGATGCCGGCCATTTCCAATACGCTGCGGCTGCGGATCGAAACCAGCACGATGCCGACCAGCAGGTAGGCGACATAAATATACGAAAAATAATTCATCGGCGGAGGCGGCGCGGGATAAACCGTGCCGACGATCGGCACCGTCAGCAGGACCAGGGCGATGACCGCGACCGCGATGTGGTACAGCTTCAACTCGCCGATCTTTTTCAGATAAAACGGCGTGGCCAGTGAGATCAATACGTAGGCCCCGCAGAAACCCATGGCCCCGAACAGTCCCGCGTCGTTGAAGGCGTCCAGCGGCGCCATCTGCCAGCCCCCCACCGCTGCATACGACAACAGCATGAAGGCCGTCGGGATGAGGAACTGGATCGCCGCGAACGACGTGATCGCCACGTGCGGCGTGAGGTTGGTCTTGTGCGAACTGCCGATCGAAATTGGGAAGATGCCGTAGCGTCCCATCGTGAACAGCACGCGGGCGCCGGCATTGAGGCAGGAAAGCGCCAGAGCGAAGAAACTGATCATCGCCCCGATGGAAATCAGCACGCCCATCCATTTGACGCCCAGGTTATCGCTGAGCGTTGAAAGCGGAGCATCCAGCTTATCCAGCGTGGGCACGTTGTTGGCCAGCGCGTGGGTCTCCACATAGGTGATGAAGATGAAGAACGCGCCCGTCAGCAGCAGGCTGGCGATGACCGCCCGCGGGATCGTCTTGAGTGGTTCGCGAGCCTCCTCGCCAAACGCCGTGGCGCATTCAAAACCGACAAGGCTGAAGATTGCCACCACTACGCCCAGCCCGATGTCCTTCAGGCCGTGGCCCGCGGCGGGATGCCATTGCGAAGCATCGTAGGCGCCGGTCTTCGCCAGCGCCAGAAACGCCAGCATCAAGATCAGCGTCACCGAGACGCCCTCGAATATCAGCATCAGAATCGTCGAGAAGGTGATGTCCTTGTACGCCAGGAACCACGCCGCCAACACGCACACCGCAAACAGCGTGATCGAAGGGTGCGAAAGGTAGCCGCCGGCCCCCGACATCGCCAGCAGCTTGGTGGCAAAGTGCGTGAACCCGGTCACTCCGGCAATGCCGATGAACATATAGGCCCAGATCAGGGTCCACCCCGACAGGCCGCCTAATTTTGGCCCCAGGCCTTTGACGGTATATTCGTACATGCTTCCCGCCGACGTATACCGCTTGCTGAACTGATTGAGGTTGAAGGCCACAAACAGCAGCATGATCGTGCCGAACAGATAACAGAGCCATCCGGCCGAGCCCGACGTGCCGAACATCAGGGGCACGATCAGCACCGCCGTCATGCTGGGGGAGATCAGGGCAATCGCTTGCGCGGAGACCTCCCAGAAATTCAACGCGTTGGTCTTCAATCGAGTGTGCGTTTTCTTAATTGCTTGTTCGTAACTGGTATCGGACATGGGCACTCCTGGCCTGCCTGGGTTGGCCGGTAGAAGGGAAATGCCACCAGCCCTAAATGAACCGTAAAGTTTTGTGCCCCGCGACGCAAACTCATAATTTGTATTCGCCCGATCAGAATTCCGCATGGAATGGGCCGATCGGACCCGTTCACCTTGTCGTGATAACCTTTAAGTAATACTTGATAAGGCGTGTCATCCCCGGATCGGAGCGTTCCGTCGCGGAATCCCGTCTCCGGCAGCCCGCCATGCATGGCTGGGGGAAAAGCCCCCCCGATCCGCTTGTGAGAATGCGCGTAACCTCGTAAACTGAAATTTCCCATGGGAACACTGGAAAATACCGTAGATAAAAACTCCGAAACGCAAGCCACGGGCGAAGTGCCGCACGCCATTGAAACCTTCGGTCTCACACGCCGCTTTGGAAGCGTGAACGCCGTGGACCAGATCAGTTTCCATGTTCCCTATGGCGCGATTTTCGGGCTCCTGGGACCGAACGGTGCCGGCAAAAGCACGGCCATCAAGATGTTGACCACCCTGCTCGAACCCTCCGAGGGCACCGCCACGGTTGCGGGCTTCGACATTGTGAAATCCGCGACGCAAGTGCGCCGCAGAATCGGCTACGTCCCGCAGGCTCTTTCCGCCGACGGCGCCCTCACCGGCTACGAGAATTTGTCGCTTTCCGCGCGCCTGTACGGAATTCCCCGCGCCGAGCGCAAGCCCCGCATCCTGGAAGCCCTCAAATTCATGGGTCTTGAAGAACCCGCCAATCGCCTGGTGAAAACCTATTCCGGCGGCATGATCCGGCGCCTGGAAGTGGCCCAGGCCATGCTGCACCGCCCCACCGTTCTTTTCCTGGATGAGCCCACCGTGGGACTGGATCCCGTGGCCCGCCGCAGCGTTTGGGAACGTCTTCTGGAATTGCGGCGGAATTATCAAATGACGGTTTTGATCACCACGCACGCCATGGACGAGGCCGACGAGCTTTGCGACTCTCTGGCCATTCTCCATTTCGGAAAAATCGCCGCCATCGGAAACCCGGCGGATCTGAAAGCCAGCGTCGGCCCCGACGCCAATCTCGATGACGTCTTCGTGCACTACAGCGGAGGCACCATCCAGGAGGAAGGAAGCTATCGTGACGTCCGCCAGGCTCGTCGCACCGCCGGCCGTCTCGGATGATTCCTCGGCCGTGCTGGATTTTATCCGGCAGACCGCGGCTATCGCCGATATCGAGCTGCGCAAACTCCTTCGCGATCCCACCGAGGTGCTGGCCCGCGCCGTGCAGCCGGTTCTGTGGATCACCATTTTCGGGCAGGTGTTCAGCCGCGTCCGCGCGATTCCCACCGGCAACGTCAGCTATCTGGCGTTCATGACCCCCGGCATCCTGGCGCAGAGCGTGCTCTTCGTGGCCATCTTCTACGGCGTGGCCGTCATCTGGGAGCGCGATCTGGGGATCGTGCACAAGCTCCTGGTGAGTCCCGCCCACCGCTCCGCGCTGGTCTACGGAAAGGCCCTCTCGGCCGGGTTTCGCGGCGCGCTGCAGGTCACGGTGATTTATATCCTCGCCCTGCTGATGCGCATCCCCGTGGTGTGGAAACCCCTCTCCATGCTGGGAGTCGTGCTGGGAGCCATGCTGGGCTCGGCCATCTTCGCCACGTTTTCCTTCATCATCGCGTGCCTGGTGAAATCGCGCGAACGCTTCATGGGCATCGGCCAGTTGATGACCATGCCGCTGTTCTTCGCCAGCAACGCCATCTATCCCCTGGCGATCATGCCCACCTGGCTGCGCTACGTGGCGCTGGCCAATCCCTTGACGTATCTGGTGGACGCGCTGCGCGGCCTGATGATCGGCCAGCCGCAGGCGCACAGCCTGCTGGTGAATTTCTCGGTGATTGGAATTATTTTTGTGGTGCTGGCGGCCATCGCCACCAAGCTCTATCCCACCTTAGTGCGCTAACACAAGATCGAGCGATTCGCCGATCACGTCGTGGACGCGGTGCAGCTCCTCGGACGTAATCACGTAGGGCGGTAAAACGTAGACCACGTTTCCCAGCGGGCGAAGCAGCACTCCCTTGCGCAGATAAAAATCGTACAGCTTCGGGCGCATGTCGGAGAAATATCCCGGATCGTCGGCTTGCAGCTCCACGGCCAGCATGGTTCCGATGGTGCGCACGTCGGCAACCGCCGGATGAGCCTTGTAGCGCGGCGCTCGCTGTTCGTGAATTCTCTGGATGTTGGCGATGCGCTCGAAAACCGGCTCGCTCTCAAACACCTTCAGGCTGGCGATGGCCGCCGCGCATCCCAGCGGGTTGGCGGTATAGGAATGCCCGTGGAAAAATGTCCGGCTGCGATCCGCGCCGCAAAAAGCTTCATGGATCTGCGCGGTGCACACCGTCGCGCTCATCGCCATGAACCCGCCGGTTAGGCCCTTGGACAAACAAATAATGTCGGGCGCGACGCCGGCCAGTTCGCAGGCGAACATCCGCCCGCAACGGCCGAATCCCGTCAGCACTTCATCGGCAATCAGCAGCACCTCATATTTCGTGCAGAGATCGCGAACGCGCTGCAGAAATTCCACGGGATGAACGATCATGCCCCCGGCGCCCTGCAGCAGCGGCTCCACAATCAGCGCCGAGATTTCGCCGCCATGCTTCTCGAACAGTTCTTCCAGCGGCTGGATGCAATCGATATCGCAGGTCGCGCGCTGCTTCCCTACCGGGCAGCGAAAACAGTACGCCGAGGGCGCGCGCAACACCGGAAAGCGCATGTCGCGAAACGCGGCCACAAAAGAGGAATCCGCGCCCACCGACATGGCCCCCGCGGTATCCCCGTGATAGGCGTGCTCCAGAGCCACCAGCCGCCGTTTCCGCGGCCTTCCAATGTTCTCCCAAAACTGCACGGCCATTTTCAGCGCGACTTCCACTGCCGTGGAGCCATCGTCGGAAAAAAAGATGTGTTCCAGCGCGCCCGGTAGTATTTTTCTGAGCCGCGCGGCGAGTTCCTCCGCGGGCGCATGCGTGAATCCGGCAAAGATCACGTGCTCGAGCGTGCGCGCCTGCTCGGCAATCGCCGCGGCGATCAGCGGATGCGCGTGGCCATGGATGTTGACCCACCAGGAGGAGATGGCGTCGAGCAGTTGGCGTCCGTCGGCGGTGTAGAGGTACACGCCGGCGGCGCGCTCGATTCGCAAAGGCTGGGGATCGAGGGCCTCCTGCGTGAATGGATGCCAAATGGAAAGAGGGGAAGCGGCGCTCACCGGAAAGCCTGCTTGTCAAAATGCGCTTGGAAAACCTGCAGCAAGGAATTGCGGTTGATGGTTTCCAGAAAAGGGATGCGGCCGATGATGGATACGTCTGCGAATTGCTCAATGGAACGCTCGTTGTCGCGGTTTTCGCGCCCGATCATCACCACACCTTTCACTTTTGCCCCGGCGTCGCGGAGCGCGTTCACCGTCAGCGTGGTGTGATTGATGGTGCCGATGGCCGTTCGCGAGGCCACCACCACCGGCAGGCGCAACTGCAGAATGAGGTCGAGCATGGACTCCGTCCAGTTGATGGGGACCATCACACCGCCGGCGCCCTCGACGATCAGCGGCCCATTCAAATCCATCTGTGAACCGCCGCTGCTATCGGGCTGCGGCCGGCGGATGTGCTCCAGGTCAATGGTTTCTCCTACGGCTTCGGCGGCCAGATGCGGGGAGACCGGAAGGTCATAGGAATAGCGTTCCGGCAGGGTCCTCTCTCTGGGCACCTCCGCCCAACCCACCACGGCATCGCGGTCGGTTCCCTCGCTGGCGCCGGTCTGAATGGGCTTCCAGTAGAAACCATCCAGCGCGGCCACCAGCAGAGCCGAAAGCACGGTCTTGCCGACATTGGTATCCGTGCCGGTGACAAAAAAGTCTTCCTTCATCGGAAAGATCCTCCCACCGGAACCGTGGCGTCCTCGCGAATCCGAACCAAGCCATCCACAAGTCGGTCTAGAATTTCGGTGGAAAGGCCGGCGTGCAAAGAGAGGCGCAGGCGCGCCGTCCCCGGGGGAACCGTGGGCGGACGAATCGCGCGCACCACAAAACCCAGCCGCCCGAGGCCCGCGGCGAACTCCAGCGCGCGCTCGTTTTGCCCCAGCATCACCGGCACGATGTGCGATTCGCCGCGTCCGGCGTCAAATCCGGCGTCGCGCAGGCGCGCGCGCAGGTGCGCGGCAAGCTTGGCGAGATGAGCGCGCTCACGATCCATCCCGGCGGCAATGCCGATGGCGGCGCGCATCTGCGCGGCCATGTACGGCGGCAGAGCCGTGGCGAAGATAAACGTCCGCGCGCGATTCACCAGATACTGTTTCAGCGTGCCGGAGCAGCAAACAAAAGCGCCCATTCCCGCCAGGGCCTTGCCGCAGGTATGCACCACGGCCAGGACACGATCGGTGGCCCCGGCCGCGGCAACCAGACCGCGGCCTTGTGGACCCAGCACGCCGGTGGCATGGGCTTCGTCGAAGATCAGTTGCGCGCCGTAGCGTTCGGCGAGCGCGACCAGTTCGGCAATGGGCGCGCAATCGCCATCCATGCTGAAAACGCTCTCGACGGCAATGAATTTCTGGGCGGGAGCGGAGCCGTTTTTCGGCAGCGCCTCCTCTTTGCGTAATTCCTCATCGAGAAAATTTAGATCGAGGTGCGGAAAAATAATTTTGCGCGCGCCGGAGAGGCGAATGCCGTCAATGATGCTGGCGTGGTTGGCGCTGTCGGAAAAAACCACGTCGCCGGGACGCAGCACGGAGCCAAACAGGCCGAGATTGGCGGCATAGCCGGAACCGAAATACAAAACCGCCCCGGCGCCGGTGAATTCGGCAAGCTCGGATTCCAGCTCTTCCCAGACGCGGGAGTTGCCGGAGAGCAGCCGCGACCCGGTGGAACCCACCGGCGATCCCGCGGCGAGGGCGGCGGCGAGGGCGGCGCGCAAGCGGGGATCGGCGGCCAGGCCGAGATAATCATTGGAACAGAGATTGACGCCTTGCGGAATTTCAAGACGGCGCAACTGCGATTGCGAGGCGAGCGAATCCAGTTCGAGCTGCAAGCGTTGGAGAAACGGGCTAGCTGGCGGTTTGGCCATGGCTCAGCGCCTGCAGGCCCAGATCGCGGAAGAGCAGGTGGTCTTCATCGCGCTCGGGATTGGGAGTGGTCAGCAGCTTATCGCCAACAAAAATGGAGTTGGCGCCGGCAAGGAAACAGAGGGCCGCGGCCTCGCGCGTGAGCGAGCGCCGCCCGGCGCTTAAGCGCACCATGGAAGCGGGCATCAGCACGCGCGCGGTGGCGATCATGCGAACCATGACGAGGGGATCGAGGGGCGCGACGTCGCCCAGCGGCGTGCCCGCAACGCGCACGAGCATATTGATGGGCACGCTTTCCGGATGCGGATCCAGGGCCGCCAACTGCTGCAACAGGCCGATGCGGTCCTCGTCGGATTCGCCCATGCCGATGATGCCGCCGCAACAAACGGTGATGCCCGCCTTGCGAACCGAGGCGATGGTGCTCAGGCGGTCTTCATAGCGCCGCGTGGTAATGATCTGGCCGTAGAATTCCGGCGAGGTGTCCAAATTGTGGTTGTAAGCGGTGAGGCCCGCGGCGGCCAGACGCGCGGCCTGCGCGCCGGTGAGCATTCCCAGGGTGCAGCAGACCTCCATGCCCAGCCCGGCAACGGCCTGAACCATTTCCACGACGCGGTCGAACTCCTTGCCGTCGCGAACCTCGCGCCAGGCCGCGCCCATGCAGAATCGCGTGGCGCCTTCGTCACGAGCCTTGGCGGCGGTGCGATAGACTTCCTCGACATCCATCAAATCCTGCGCAGCGACTCCGGTCTGGTAATGGGCGCTTTGCGGGCAGTAGGCGCAGTCTTCGGGACATCCGCCGGTCTTGATGGAGAGCAACTGGCAGGTTTGCACCTGCTTGGGATCGTGGAATTTTCGGTGAACCTGCTGAGCTGCAAACACCAGGTCCAACAGGGGCTGCCGGTAGATATCCCGCACGGTTTGGCGGGTCCAGTCGTGGCGGACCTCGTTAGGCGTTGGGCTAGACATTGGGCTCGAGGTTGGGCTAGACATTGGCCCCCCCTGCCCCCCGGTTTTTTTGTAAGTGTTGATTCTGCGAGACTTTAAGTCCAGCAATTTTGTAAGTGTTCATTCTGGGGGAGTTGCAGGTCAATTTTACGTAAGTATTGATCCTAGGAGCTTTAGAGCAAAATTGCATTGGGCAAGAATTGTTGGGGCGAACAAAGTGGTTAGGCGACACCACGAAGACCGAAAGCGCATGCATTAACTCATTATACCATGCAGGTAAAGGGGCGAGATTGCGGGCGACGCGTTCACTTCCCGCGAGCCTGCTGCACCATTTCCGCCATGGCTTCTCTGGTTTGGTCCAGGGTGTTCACTTCGTGCAGGAATGCGATGCGCGCGCCGCGCATGCCGTCCGCGGTCCGCAAGCGCACGTGAAATCCCAGCCGGTCAACCGAAGTCATGGTAGCTTCCTGGGCCTCGATGCCGGCAAAGGTGCGGGCCAGCTGGATCAGCGCTTCGCCATGGTCGGCGTTCATGTGCTGGAGGATGCCGGCGGCGGCATCGGCGAGCGGGTCGGGTCTGGCCTGATCGTACTCCGCGGTGGTGACCCAGCCCATGACTCCGAATCCGCCGACGTAGTAAACGTCCACCACATCCATGCGGTAAAAAGCGAAGTCCTCGAAGTCGACCCAGTATTTGCTGTTGGCGTAGCGTTCCAGGTAGAGCTTGCGCGCTTCGGCCACTTCGGCTTCAGGCACCGGCGCGGCATTTCCCACCAAGGTAACCCTGGAGGCCCCCAAGGGATCGCCGTCCGCGCCCGGTTGCGTCACCAGCAGGCTGGCGCGCGGGTCGGCTTGCAGGTTTTGGGTGTGCATGGCCATGGTGCTGATCAGGAAGATGGGGCGCCCGCGGCCGTCCAGGCCGTAAGGCATGACCGATCCGAACGGGAATCCGGGCTGTTTGCGCGAGAGGCTCGAGAGGCTGCCCACGCGGCCCAAATGCAGCAACGTGCGCGCGCGCTCGGAAAACGAGGGTTCGGGAATGGCGGGCTTGTCATCGGGAGTGCCGGGACCGGCGTGTTTTCTGATGGAGGATGACATTAATTAGGCGGGCTGTACGTACAGCCCGTTCCTTCTTCTTTGCTGGCTGTACGTACAGCCCGTACCCGATGGTTCTCTGGAATGGTCTCACATCCGCGCGAAATATCCGAATCGTAAGGCGGAGGGAGTTGTCTGTGCCTTTTTGCAACGTATCCATCCATAGAGCTACACGCTGTAAAGCTGCATGGATCCGCGCCCATAACGGGGTCCGCGAAATTATTGCGGCGCCCGCCGCGATTCCCGGATAACTGTGTCCATCGGAACAGTTTTCGCAGCGGCGGCCATGGATACTCTTCCTCGTGTGTTCGCGCCGGGCAACCCCGGCATCTTGCGCCGAACGGCGCCTAGAGGAGGCTTACGATGAAGACATTGCTTGCAATAGGTGGAATTTCCTTACTGTTACTGATGGCCGGCTGCAACACCACGCCAGCAGCGCAAGGGCAGCCTGGACCGGCAGGAGCGACGGGAGCCGTTGGGGCTGCCGGACAAACAGGGCAGACGGGGCAGACGGGCGATACCGGCCTGTCCGGAGCGCAAGGGCAGACAGGCGATCCGGGATTGACGGGAGACAGAGGACGAACCGGACGGCCCGGCGATACGGGGCAGACGGGAGATACTGGGCAAACGGGAGATACGGGCCAAGTGGGAGATACGGGACGAACGGGGCAGACCGGCGATCGGGGACAACCCGCGCCGTGCCCGGCAGGGCAGCATCGCTTTACAGACTCCTACACGGGACGAGTCAGCTGTGTTGACAACTAAGCCATAAAAAATTGCCGCATCCACAGGGCAACGTCCTGAAGCGCGCCGGGGCAATTCCCGGCGCGCTTTTTATTCAAAGTTTCGCTATTTGCTCGAATAGAAAATTGAGGCTGTCCGACTTGGCGACCACGACATCGACGCCGGCGGCCTGGGCCTCAGCGGTCAGAGAGTGGTCTTTGTGCAAGGTGAGCATCACGATCGGCAGCTCCGGCTTCTGGAGCTTAAGCTTTCGCGCCGCTTCCAGGCCATTCATGCGGGGCATGGAAAAATCCAACACTACGACGTCCGGCTTTAATCCCGGCGCCTGGTTGACCGCATCGAGCCCGTCGCCGGCTTCGCCACAGACTTCCATGCCGTGGCTCTCCAAATAAGACTTCACGATCCGGCGAATAGCTGGATTGTCGTCCACGAGCAGAATGCGTTTGGCCATTTCCACGAGAGGAGGAATAGCGGCTGGGGACACGCGAACCCTCGGCAGGATGGTCGTCCCGCGGGAAGCGGAATACAATGCAGTAAAAACTGTAGGGAGCCCTACTGATGAGACAACACTTAGGCGACGTATAAACAAAACATAAACGTCAGCTCGGGAGCCTCGTGGACCTTGGCCGTTCGTGAAATTTGCCGGAGATTGCGAGGCGCCATGGGTCAAAGGGGGAATTTGAGCTTCGCGGCTCACTCGCGGCCGGACTGCCCAAATTTTTGAGCCAGAAAAATAATGTGGTGCGGTCCGCCCTTTTGCAGGCGTCCGCGCGCGCGCTGGACCTGGACGGCGAATCCGCCCTTGCGCAGGCGGCGCTCGAATTGGCGATCGTCGCAGGCGGACCAGACGGCCAGCACGCCGCCGGGTTTGAGAGCCGCGTGAGCGGCGGCGATACCTCCGGCGTCGTAGAGACTGGCGTTGCCTAAAGAGGTGAGCGCGGCGGGGCTGTTATCGACATCGAGCAGCACGGCATCGAAACGGCCGGGGGCCGAACGGAGCGAGAGGCCGACGTCGCGCTGCTCGACGCGGACACGTTTATCCCGCAGGGGATGTCCCGCCAACGGGCCGAGCGGGCCGCGGTTCCACTCCACCACAGCGGGGAGCACTTCGGCGACCACCACGCTGGCGGCCGGCGGGAGAAGATCCAGCGCGGCGCGCAGCGTGAAACCCATTCCGAGGCCGCCGATCAGCACGCAGGGCCGCCGGAGAGTGCGCGCGCGGTCGCAGGCCAGCGTGGCCAGGGCCTCCTCGGAGCCGTGCATGCGGCTGGACATGAGCATTTCCTCGCCGGCCAGGATGGCGTATTCGTCGCCGCGGCGAACGAGCTTGACGACGGCGCCGCCGGGAGCGACCGTCTGGGCGAGCGATTGCGTCGGTTTCACGAAGGTGATCTGACAGGAAAGGAAAACCGAAGTCAACCTCGGGTGGTGTCCAAATTTGGCTGGGCAGAGACAAAACGTTTCCTCAGGGGCTAAGCCCAGAACATTTGCGCGCCTAAATGCCGGAGCTGAAGCTCCGACCCCCTAACAAACCGCGGACCTCGAAACGCAGATTAAGGCACTGCCCAACCTCGAGCGGGGCGGCGCAGACGGCCTGCTATGGCGGGCATGCTATAGTAGGGGAAGAATCGGCAACGATTCGGAATCGCAAGTGAGTCTTCCCATTCACAATTCGAGCGTAAGAGCAGACCAAGGAGCGGCCATGTACCCTGAAGAGTTCATTCGACCCATGCGCGAGGAATTGACGCGAATCGGCTTCCGCGAGATGAAGACCGCGGCGGAAGTGGACAGCGTATTGAAGCAGGAAAAAGGGACCGTGCTGGTGGTGGTGAACTCCATGTGCGGATGCGCCGCGGGCAGGGCGCGACCGGCAATTGCCGCGGCCCTGGCAAACGCGGCCCGGCCGGAACTGCTGACAACCGTGTTTGCCGGGCAGGATCGCGAAGCCACCGAGCGCGCGCGAGGTTACTTCACGGGTTATGCGCCGTCATCTCCCTCGATCGCGCTGCTGCGCGACGGGAAGCTGGCTTACATGATGGAGCGGCACCAGATCGAGAGTCGCGAGGCCGCGGCCATCGCGGCGGACCTTGCGCAGGCATTTGACCGCTTCTGCGCGCCGGCGGCGACCACGGCTGGCCGCACTTAAGAAACAAAATTAACAGCGCCAATATGGTTTGAGTTTAGGTTAAAGACCGCACTTGGAAGAAGCCGCGGTGCGCCAGGAGTTTCTTTGCAGCGTAAGATTCTGGCGACGGCTAATGGCCAGCGACGGTCAAGGGCTCGGGGAAGTTCATGGGCCAGATGGTCTTGTCCTGCAGCTTCATCGCGCCCACGGTGCAGCCCATCTCGCTGGGAGCGGCCCAAACAATCTGAAACAGCGCGGCCTTGTTGTCTTTCCCGCCGAGCAGCAGACGAATGGTCAGCATATCGCCGCTTTGCACCTGGCGCGCCAGATCGAACTTGCAACCATGCTCGTTGACGTCGATGGTGGTGGCCCGCTCGTTGAACAGGGCGCCCAGAGGCTCGCGTCCGGATACCTCAATCTGAAAGGCAACCGCCACGCGCTTGGTGCGGCGGCGCTCCATGCCGGAGGATTCCCCTGCCGGGTTCCCTTGGGTTGAAGACATTGTTGCCACCCGCCCTTTTGCCAAATTGAGATTGAAGAACCGAGCCCCCGCCCGCTGCCTGCTCGTCAAACCCCGCTTGTCAATAAAACCAGGCGGGCCCTAATTACAGCCCGCACCCGTCTCGTTCATTACGATAGGTTGCTACAGATGGGTGGTCAATTGTTTGCGGCGGCGGCGTGCCATAAGCGGCATCGGCAGAAAGCATTATGGCAGGGAAATCGGACGGAGACAGAATGCGGGCGGCCTGAAAATGCAGCCCGCACCGCACGAAGAGGGTGATGGCCCGGAGATTCAGACCAGTTCTTCGACGAGGCTCTGGAAGACTTTTTCATCCAGGCGCATATTGGCCTTGGTAAGCGGGCCCTTGCGCAGAACCGGGTCGGTGCTTTCGTAAGTGGGCTTGTCGATTTTGTAGACAAGGCCGATGGGAATGCGATCTCCCCACTCATGGGCCCTTTCCAGGGCAGTTTCACTGTCGCCAGGGTTATATCCCTTTTCGTCTTCCAGCTTGTAGACGCGCTTCTTGAAAAAGGCGTAGGTGTTGACCTTGTTATAGGTGACGCAGGGGCTGAAGGCGTCGATCAAGGCAAAACCCTTGTGCTGGATGGCGCCGGCGATCACGTCGGCCATTTGCTGGGGCTCCCCGGAATAGGCGCGCGCAACGTAGGTGGCGCCGGAAACGATGGCCAATGCCAGGGGATTGATGGGCGATTCCACGTTTCCATGGGGAGTGGATTTGGTGACTTGGCCGATGTCGGTGGTGGGAGAGGCCTGCCCGGTGGTGAGGCCATAGATCTGGTTGTCCATCACGATGTAGGTCAAGTCGAGGTTGCGGCGCATGGCATGGATGAAGTGGCCGATGCCGATGCCGTAGCCATCGCCATCGCCGCCGGTAATGACCACCTTGAGGTCGGTGTTGGCGAGCCGGACGCCCGTGGCCACCGGGACGGACCTGCCATGCAAGGAATGCACTCCATAGCTGGTGATGAATCCGGGAAGATTCGAAGAGCAGCCGATTCCCGAGACGACCACGAGATCCTTCGGGGCGACGCCGGCTTTGGCAGCGCCCATCTTGAGGGCTTTGAGGACGCCAAAGTCGCCGCAACCGGGACACCAGTCGGGATCGACCAGGCCTTCGTAATTTTGAATGGGTAACTCGACTATGGCGGCCATTTTTTTCCTCCCCGATTAAGCCGGCTGCCAGGCGTAGGTGGATCCGGTTTCCACGCCAATGAGCAACTGGCCTTCCCTGGCGCCGCCTTCGCGGTGCACCACTTCCACCTGCCAGACGGCTTCCCCGCGGCCATTGGCGGCGGCCTTGCTGATCTTTCCGGGGCGAACTTCCTCGTTCAAGTGGACACGGACATAGTGGTAGGCGATTTCGCGCGCCTCATTCTCGGTGACGTCGAGGGAGCGCGGCTGGCCGGAGAGGATCATGCGCACCTGTTCGGCGATTTGCGCCGGTTCGAAGGGTTCGCCGTCATACTTCAAGATGTGATCGCTTACTTTGTGACCGGTTTCGGCGCGCAGCAGGCGGGTGAACTGGCCGGTGGAGTTCATTTCCACGCCGATGGTGCGCTTGCAATCCTTGAGGAGGGCGGTGGCTTCGGCGGCATGGAAGGGAAGCATGTATTTGAAGTGCAGTTGGTTGGCTTTGATTCCGGAAGCATTGAGCTGGGCCAGGGCCTCGCGGATGACGCCGGCGGTGGAGCCCCAGCCGATCAGGGTGACATCGGCATTGGCGGGGCCTTCGATCCTGGGCGCGGGCAGGTCGCGCAGGGCGAGGTCCAGTTTCTTCATGCGCCTCTCGGCGACCTTGCGGCGAAGGGCCTGGTTGCAGAACACATCGGAGATCAGGACGCCTTCTTCATCGTGCTCATCGCTGGGAGCCACATAGAGAGTGTCGGCGGTGCCGGGCAAGGTACGCGGGGAGATGCCGGACTTGGTCAGCTTGTAGCGCTTGAACCTTCCCTGCTTTGCTTCGTTCCATTCGGTGACCAGCTCGCCGCGGTCGATGGGCACGTTGGAGGTCAGATCCTCGGGTTCGATGGTCTCGGGATGCTCGGAGAGCTGCAGGTCGGAAATGAGGATCACCGGGCACTGGTATTTCTCGGCCAGGTTAAAGGCTTCCACTGCGGAGTCGAAGCAGTCCTTGGGGTCGCGGGGGGCAATGATAATGCGGGGGAAATCGCCCTGCGAAGCGCCGTAGACCTGGTTCAGGTCGGCCTGCTCGGTCTTGGTGGGAAGGCCGGTGGAGGGGCCGCCGCGCTGCACTTCGACGAAAACCACGGGGGCTTCCATCATTCCGGCGAGGCCGATGGCTTCGGTCATCAAGGCGAAACCGCCGCCGGAGGTGGCGCACATGGAGCGCACGCCGGCATAGCCGGCGCCGATGGCCACGTTGGCCACGGCCAATTCGTCCTCCATCTGCTTCACGACCACGCCACACTGCTCGGCGTGCTCGGCCATCCAGGTGAGGATTCCGGAGGCGGGAGTCATGGGATAAGCGGAGTAAAAGCGGCACCCGCCGGCGACTGCGCCCATGGAGAAAGCCTGGTTGCCGGTAATGTAGGGGCGGCGCTTGTGGGAGAACTTCCATTGATAGCCGAGGGGGACCGCGCTTTCCTTGGCGAATTCGTAGCCGGCTTTGGCGGCGCCCACGTTCTGATCGATGATGGCCTGGCTCTTGTGGGAGAAGGTGTCGGTAAGCACGCCGGCGATGGATTCGAACTCGAGACCGGCGAGGAACATCATGGCACCCAAGGCCACGGTGTTCTGCATGATCGGGGGCACGGGGCCGAGCGGCTTAAGCAACTGCGCGATGGGCAGCGGAACGGTGAGGACGTGGTCGCGAATGGGAATATTCAGCTTCAACTTGTCGGCGTTGAACAGGATGGCGCCGCCGGATTCGACTTCGGGGGCATGGCGCTCGATGGAATCCTGATTCAAGGCGATGAGGGCGTTGAGATGGTCGCCCTGGGAGTAGACCTTGTCCTGGCCGATGCGCAGGCGCAGCCAGATGTGGCCGCCGCGAATCACCGACTGGTAGCTGTTGAAGGAGTAGGCGTACAGACCGGAGCGCGCGGCGGATTTGGCGAGGGTTTCGCTGGACTTGTCGATGCCGTCTCCGGCAGCGCCGCCGATCCCAATGGTTAGGTCATTCATTGGCATTTCTACCTCTTAAAGCGTATTGTAGCCGATTTTTTCGCGCATCGATTGGCCTTTGTTGGCATCCAAGGAGGGTAGGCGGCGCATCTTAGTTGGCAGTGGGTTGATGGTTGGGCTCGATTGTTGGGACCACGGGCTTCCCGCAGGAAATATACGCTTTAGATTTGTGTTGCCGGGTCGCCCGGCAGCTTGTCCACATACGTCAAAGAAAATGCCCACCAGAGGAGCGGACTGGTGTATTCTATGTGTTTCAGTAGGACGTTTTTGTGAGGGCTAATGGTACTTTCCGTCCCCTTTGACCCGACCACACCCGCGGAGGAAGTTAGGCTATGAAAGAAAAACCCCGATACCCTGGAATTAGACTCACTGCCAATGGAAATCAACTGGTCTCCTACCATACGGAGACGCGCATCACCGACGCCGGGATCTTCTATCCGATCACGCCGTCCACCGAGGGGGGAGAGCTGTACCAGCAGGCTTTCGCCGAAGGGAAAACCAACGTTTTTGGGCGCAGCACCATCGCCATCGAAACCGAAGGCGAACACGCCGCGCAGGGCGGAGCTATCGCGCATTCGGTGTGCGGCCGGCGCGTGGTGAATTTTACGTCCGGACAGGGCGTTGTGTACGGAGTGGAGCAGTATTACCACGCGCCCGGTAAGTGTTCCACGATGGTGCTGGAAGTAGGCGCACGCGCGCTCACCAAGCATGCCTTGAACGTGCACTGCGGGCATGACGATGTGTATGGGGCCCTGGATACCGGCTGGATCATCGTTTGGGGCAAGGACGCCCAGCAAACCGCCGACCAGGCTCTCATTCTGCGGCGCGTCACCGAACTGAGCCTGACCCCCGGAATGAACGTGCAGGACGGTTTTCTTACTTCCCACCTGGAACGCACCTTTTACAAGCACGAATCGCAACTGATCCGCGAATACCTCGGCGCGCCCGATGACATGATCGATTGCCCGACGGAAAGCCAGCGCGTGCTGTTCGGACCCAAGCGCCTGCGCGTACCGCGCATGATCGACCTGGCCAATCCCGTGCTGCTGGGCCCGGTGCAAAACCAGGAGCATTACATGCAGGGCGTGGTGGCGCGGCGCAATAACTTCACCGAGCCGATCCTGAAATTCCTGGAAGAGGCCTACGAGGATTTCGCGAAGCTCACGGGCCGCTACTACGGCCTGATCACCGAATACAAGACCGAAGACGCCGACACCGTGTTTGTCTCGCTGGGCTCGGCCGCGGAAAACATCGAAGCGGCGGTGGATTACCTGCGGGAGACGCGCAATGTGAAGGTTGGCTCCATCCACTTGAACGTCATCCGTCCCTTCCCGGACGCGGCGGTAATCAAGGCGCTGACGGGCAAGCGCAACGTCATCATCCTGGAACGCACCGACGAAGCCATGTCCGGCGACAACCCCATGGGGCGTGACATTCGCACCGCGCTCAGCAAGGCCATGCGGCTGGAGGGACATCCGGTGAACGAGGAACTGCCGGCGATCACCCCGGAACAGATGCCGCGCCTTTTCGGCGGCGTGTACGGCCTGGGCTCGCGCGACTTCCGGCCCGAACACGTCATTGGGGCGTACGAATATGCAACGGGAAGCACCAAGCGCAAGGACGGAAAGAGCGCCGCGGACGGAACGTCGTTTTTCGTGCTGGGCATCGACCATCCTTACGAAGTGAAATCGACCGACACTCCTTCGCTGCTGCCCGAAGGCTCCATCGCCGTGCGCTTCCATTCCATCGGGGGCTGGGGGGCCATCACCACGGGAAAGAATCTCGGCGCGATCATCGGCGATCTGAACGATCTGCTGTACGACCGCGACAAGATCGTGGACGAGTTGGGCAATCCCAAGGAGATCATCCACGTCAGCGCCAATCCAAAATATGGTTCGGAGAAGAAGGGCGCGCCCACCTCTTACTTCATGGTGGCGGCTCCGAAAAGAATCCGCGTGAACTGCGACCTGCGGCACGTGAACGTGGTGCTGTGCTGCGATCCGAAAGCGTTTACGCATTCCAATCCGCTGGACGGGATGTCCGAGGGCGGCTGCCTGGTGTGGGAATCGGAAGAGCAGGGCAACGACGCGTGGGAACGGCTGCCTACGTGGGCCCGCAAGCAGATTCTGGAAAAGAAGATCCACGTGTTTACGCTGCCGGGTTTCGAAATCGCCCGGAACGCCACGGACCGCTCGGACCTGCAGTTGAGAATGCAGGGGAACGCGTTCCTGGGGGCTTTCTTCGCGGTTTCTCCGCTGCTGCAGGACTTCCGCATCACCCCGGAACAGTTCCGCGACGTGGTGCACAAGCAATACGTCAAGAAGTTCGGACGATTGGGCGACGCGGTAGTGGCTTCCAACATGGAGGTCATGACCAAGGGCTTTGAACGGGTTCGCGAAATTCAGGTGCAGGAACTGGATGCGCCGGACCGGTCTTCGCTGCGCGGAAAACCACAGTTGCCGATCATTCTGCAACTGGAAGAGGAGAGCGGCGGCTGCGGTTCGGGCTGCCGTTCGCACGCGATTCCCGAAGGCCAGAGCGCGCGCACCCCGCTGACGCAAGTGGCCGTGTTTGACGCCGAGTTCCGCTCCAATTACGGCTACAACCAGCCGTCTTCGCCGCTGTCGTCACTGGGCGTCATGGCCGCGGGCACGGGCGACACCGCGTCGAAGTACGTGGCGCGCCGCGAAACGCCTCTGTTCATCGCCGAAAATTGCACGCAGTGCATGGAGTGCATCACGGTATGCCCGGATACGGCATTGCCCAACTGTTCGCAGGATCTGGAGACCGTGCTGCGGACGGCCATCACCAATTACGTCACCGATTCCGGGGAGCGCGTGAAGATGCTGCGGTTGCTGCCGGAAATGGACAAGCGCACGCGGCAGCGCATGGCCGACGCGGTGGCCAAGAAGTCGCAAACGCCGTTCCGCGAACTGTTCCGCGAGGTTGCCAACGAGGTGGACGGATTCTCACCGGAATCCAAGCGGCAACTGTTCGCCATCATCGACCAGGTACCGCTGGCCTACCAGAAGACCACGGCCATTTTCGCCACGCCGGAAAAGAGAACTCCGGGCAGCGGCGGCATCTTCTCCATCTTCGTTTCGGACCTGTGCAAGGGCTGCGCGGCCTGCGTGACCGCGTGCGGCGATCACATGGCCCTGAAGATGGTGCAGGAGACCGAGGACGTCAACGCCGAGCACGAGACGGGAACCTTCTTCCTGGATTTGCTGCCGGACACCTCGCAGAAATATCTGGGCCTTTACAACGACGCCCATCCGGAAGACTCCAAGACCGCCGCGCTGCGCAACCTGCTGATGGTGCGGCGCAATTACGACGCGCTGGTTTCCGGCGACGGGGCCTGCGCGGGCTGCGGCGAAAAGAGCGTGCTGCGGGCGATCACCTCGGTGACCGAGGCGTACATGCGCCCGCTCTATCACAAGAAGGCCGACCGCTTCCGCGCCAAGGCCGCCGACTTCGAAAAGAACGGCGTGCAAAAGCTGGCCGAATTGAAAGCGCGCAGCCAGCAGGAGTACGACATGTACCGTCAGGCCGTGGCTCATCTGATGATGGGCTTGGGCGGCGAGGACGATAAGGACACCAAGGGGCGCATCGCGGCGCACGGCGCGATCTCCGACAAGGAGATCGTGGACGCCGTGGTGGCTGTGTTGCGGCAGGAAGCCTTCAACCACATGAACCTGCAGGCCATCGACGGGCGCATCGCCAACGGAATGTCGGTGATGGCCATGGCCGCGCACACCGGCTGCAACACGGTGTACGGCTCGACTCCCTCCAACAACCCGCACCCCTATCCGTGGATGAATTCCCTCTTCCAGGACGGCATTACCGTGGGCTGGCTGCTGGGCGAAAGCTTCATCGTGGATCATGCCCGGCGATCCGTGGTTCCGGAGCGGTTGGTGGATGCGCTGATGCAGCGCAGCGAGAACACCATCACGCCGCAGGAGTACTACGAATACGTGCACTTCTCCGATGCGCTGATGACCGATCAGGAGATTCTGGAACTGCCCAAGGTCTGGGTGGTCGGCGGCGACGGCGGCATGGGAGACATCGGATACCAGAACACCTCGAAGGTGATCCTGCAGAACCGGCCCAACGTGAAAGCGCTGATGCTGGACACGCAGGTTTACTCCAACACCGGC
>Ga0302324_100008469_pt1 | contig 21673 bp, 16 predicted proteins | sample Palsa_T0_1_FD_201949 | JGI IMG/M metagenome (GOLD analysis project Ga0302324, IMG submission 201949) | Peat permafrost microbial communities from Stordalen Mire near Abisko, Sweden - Palsa_T0_1 | ecosystem: Environmental > Terrestrial > Soil > Palsa > Peat permafrost | place: Sweden: Abisko...
ATCGGTTGCTTCAGCCCATGCTCGGCGCACGCCTCGGCAAGCGGCTGCACGATGTTCGCCGCGTACTGATCAAGCCCGTAGTTGATCGAGCAGAAACTGCGCGAACGCGTGCCCTCGTAGTCGACGCCGAGACCGCCGCCGACATCCATGTAGCGGATCGCGCAGCCGAGCTTGCTGACCTCGACGAGATAACGCGTCGCCTCGCGCATCCCGTTCGCGATGTCGTGCACGTTGGAAATCTGCGAGCCCATGTGGAAGTGCAGCAGTTCGAGGCAATCGGCGAGGCCCGCCTGCCGAAGTTCGTCGACGAGGTCCAGCAGTTGCCGCGGCGACAGTCCGAACTTGGCCTTGTCGCCGCCGCTGTTCTGCCACTTGCCAGCACCCAGCGATGCGAGCCGCATGCGCACGCCAAGACCCGGCTTCACGTCGAGCGCCTTGGCTTCGGCGATCACGTACGCGAGCTCGGACGCTTTCTCGATCACGATGTAGGTCTGCAGGCCGAGCTTGCGACCGATCAATGCGAGGCGGATGTATTCGCGATCCTTGTAGCCGTTGCAGACCACGATGCCGCCCGGCTTCGACAACGCGAGCACCGCCATCAGTTCGGGCTTGGAGCCAGCTTCGAGGCCGAAGCCTTCGCGGCCATGCGCGACCAGTTCGCCGGCAACGCCCAGATGCTGGTTGACCTTGATCGGATAGATCGCGGTGTAGCCGCCGGCATAGTCGAATTCTTCCATCGCGCGCGCGAACGCGCCCTGCAGTCGACGCAGACGATCGCCGAGGATGTCGGAGAAGCGCAGCAGCAGCGGCAGTTTCATTCCGTCGGCGAGCGCGCGGTCCACCGCTTCGGGAAGTGCAATGCTCGCGCCGCCCGCGCCATTCGGATTGACCGCGATGCGACCGGCGCTGTCCACGTCGAAGTAGCCGTCGCCCCAATGCGCGATGGAATACGTGCGCCTTGCGCGATCGATGTTCCAACTGGGCATGCGCGGCTCCTCAGACAAGGCGCGCATTGTAGCGCCACGGGCTTCCGGCACGATGACAGCGAGAAGCACTGTCACGAGCCTTGCAGCGGCATCCCTTACAATGCGGCCTCGACTACCTACTTTCCTGGAATGCTGATGGGCATCGCAACACCGACGTGGTTCCGCGAGGATTTCGCGATCACCGGCTCATCGATCGGGTTCCGGGTGACCGGCAAGCTCGCCGAAGTGCAGTCCGAGTTCCAGAAAATCGAGATCTGGGACACCACCGACTGGGGCAAGCTGATGGTGATCGATGGCGCGATCATGCTGACCACGCGCGACAATTTCTTCTACCACGAGATGATGGCGCATGCGCCGCTGTTCACCCATGCCGATCCGAAGGACGTGGTGATCATCGGTGGCGGCGACTGCGGCACCTTGCGCGAAGTGCTCAAGCATCCGGGCGTGCGCACGGCGGTGCAATGCGACATCGACGAGCAGGTCACGCGCATGGCGGAGACGTATTTCCCGGAGCTGTGCGAGTCCAATGGCGATCCACGCGCGACGGTGATGTTCGACGACGGCATCGCCTTCATGAAGAACGCGGCGCCCGCATCGATCGATGTGGTGATCGTGGACTCCACCGATCCGGTCGGCCCGGCCGAGGGCTTGTTCAACCAGGCGTTCTATGCGAACTGCCTGCGTGCGTTGCGCCCTGGCGGCATCCTGGTACAGCAGAGCGAATCCCCGCTCGCGCTTCTGCAACTGATCAACGACATGCGCGATGCGATGCGCGCTGCGGGTTTCACGACGTTCTGCACCTTGCCGTTTCCGCAGCCGTGTTATCCGACCGGCTGGTGGAGCTGCACGCTGGCGCGCAAGGGCGAAGCATTGGACACGTTCCGCGCGGACGACGCCAAAGCGAAGACTTTCGCCACCAGGTACTACAGTGCCGACGTGCATCGCGGAGCGCTCGCGACACCACCTTTCGTTGCCGCAGCGCTGCGCGACTGACGTCCGGCTCAGTGGCAGGCAGCCGCAGCTTTGTGGGCCGTTCCGATGTCATCCAGATCGGTCGGCGACGCCTCACCTGACTTCAGGATCGGTTGCCAAAGCGCATCACTGGCTTTCCACGTGCGACAGGACTCCTTCGGGTCGCGCACTTCGGCGGCAAGATTGAGCAACGCCTGCGCGAGATCGCGACGCAGCGCGGTTGCATTCGGGCTTTGGTCCACCAGTTTCTGCCGAATGGCGACCGTCTGCCGGAATGCATCAACGGCAAGATCGACCCGATCCCGGTCCTGATACAACGCCGCAATTCCGTACCAGGTGTTCCCAAGGTCCTGGCGTATGCCTTCGTCGCGCGGTTCGTGCGCGGCCACTTCCTGCTGGCTCTCCAGCGCGGCGTGGTAACGGGCCAGGGCCTCATCGTAACGCTTGAGATCGACCAGCGCGTCGCCGATTTCCTGTTCGCTCAGCGCAAGCAGCCGCTTGGCGCGCATGTCCGCCGGATCGGCAGCGACTTCGGCCGCGAATATCGCGCGCGCGTTTTCACAGTCCGTGAGTACCGGCGTCTTGTCCTTCAGGTCGTAACTGTTCTCGGCGAGCTTCATCCAGGCTTCCGCGACCAGGTGACGGATGTTCGGATGGTCGGGGTTGGCCTGCTGCAGTGCCTGCAGTCGAGCCAGCGCGTGGCGGATTGCAGTGCGCGCTTCCTCATTGCGCCCGAGCCAGTCCAGGACTTCTCCCTGCTGGATTTCGTTCCCGCTCAGAAACAATCCATAGGACAACTGCCCACGGACTGGGCCTGCAGCCTCCATCGTGGTCTGCGCGAGCTTGAAATACTGCAGCGCCTGTTCTTTCTTGTTGCCCCAGTACAGCACATTGCCGATGCCGATCTGGTCCATCGCGAGTCCTGGACCCGCATCGCGCTCACCCAGGGCGCGCAGTTGCGTCCACAACGTCACATCCTTGCGATACGCCGCATCGGCATCGGCAAGCGCAAACGTCTGGAACAGTACATCCGCGCGGTGCAACAGGATTTGTGCCTGCAGCACGCGCGCCTCACGATCGCCGGGCGCTGCGCGCAAGATGGAATCGACGATCGTCGTCGCCCGCCCATAGCTGGCAAGAGCACCCCGCAGATCATCGAGATTAGGCATGCCAGGCTCGCCCTGCACGTCGCCCACACGCAGCCACGCGGCAGCGATTTCGCGCCGAAGTGGCGCCGAAGTATTGTTCTCCGCACTGAGTTTCTGCAGATAGACCAGCGCCTCCTGCACCAGCATCTTGCGTGCGCTGGTCGATCCGGGCAGTTTCGCGAGTTCGTCGTTGAGGTCGTAGAGCATTGCGTGGGCAAGTCCGCGCACGTCCTCGAAGCGCTGCTCGGCGCGTTGCCGCTCCTGTTCGGCGATGCGCGCCTGCCATACGCTCGCCACGAGGCCACCGATCAATGCGAGCGACACCGCAATCGTCGCTGCGACTGCGAGCGCATTGCGCCGCAGGAACTTTTGCGCGCGATAGCGCAGCGAGTCCGGCTGGGCACGGATTGGTTCGTGCGCGAGATGGCGACGGATGTCCTCGGCGAACGCGTCCGCGCTCGCGTAGCGGCGTTCCGGCTGCTTTTTCAGGGCGGTGCGCGCGATGGTGTCGAGATCACCAACGAGCAGACGCGAACGGCGACGACGCGGGCCGCCGAACTGCACGGTCTCCCCGAGGATGGCGCGACTCGGTGCGACGATGGTGTCCTGGCTCAGCATCCGCACGAGCCCCGCGGTGTCGCCTGGCTCGAAGGTGTATGGCGGGACACCGGTCAGGAGCCGATACAGCAATACGCCAAGGGAATAGATGTCGCTCGCGACCCCGATCGGACGCCCGAACACCTGTTCGGGGCTTGCGTACTCGGGCGTGTACGCGCGCTCCACGGTGTGCGAATCCTCGGCGCCATCGGTCGACTGCAGCAGCTTCGCGATACCGAAATCCAGCAGTTTCGCGTTGCCTTCGCCATCGACGAGGATGTTGCTGGGCTTGATGTCACGATGCAGCACGAGTTGTCTGTGCGCATAGGCAGCCGCATCGCAAACCTGCAGGAAGACCGTCAGCACGTCATCGACGCCACGGTCGGCCAGATAGTGGTCGATCGGCATGCCGTCGACATATTCCATGACCAGATAGGGCCAGCCGGCGTCGGTCTCGCCTGCGTCGATCAGACGCGCGATGTGCGGATGTTCAAGCCTTGCGAGCGCCTGCTTCTCGGCGTCGAAGCGTGCGCGCGCGGTCGGGGTGAGCATGCCCTGCACGAGCTTGATCGCGACCTGTTTGTTGAAGCTCGCATCGGCGCGTTCGGCCAGATAGACCTCACCCATGCCGCCACGACCGATCACGCGCAGCACCCGCCACGCCCCGATGCGCGCACCCGCTTCCAGCTCCAGTGCGGCAACCGGGCCTGCGTTAAGGACGTGGGTCGAATCGTTCAATGCAATCTCCAGGGTGCCGCCTGTTTTTTGGCCGAGCGACGCGGCTGCTCAATCACATGCACATGATAATGACGACTTCCGGTCCGTGTTTTCCAGCGCTTCGGTACCGCGGGTCGATCCGCGCATCAGCGACAAGCCGCCGCGCTCTGATGGACTTTGGCGATGGTCTCCTTGTCGGAAGGCGGCGCACTTCCTTCGGTCACAAGCTGCTGCAATGTCGCATCACTGGTGAGCCAATAACGGCAGGCATCCCGCGGATCGGTCAAGACGTCGGCCAGACTGGCCTGCACCTCGGCGAGGTCGCGACGCAACATCGCAGCATGCGGATCCTGGTTCACGAACGACTGCCGCAACACAATCGATTCGCGATACGCGGCCTCAGCCGAAGCCCGGTCACCGAGCTGCTTCTGGGTCGCGCCGATGTCGTACCAGGTCTGTGCCAGGTCACCGCGTGTGTCGTCATCACTCGCATCGTGCGCGGCGATTGCCTGCTCGACATCGCGCGCCTTCTGGTAACTCGCCAGCGCAAGGTCGTTGTGGTGCACATCGAAATACGCGTCGCCCAGTTTCTGGTCGCCGAGTGCGAGCTGGCGTCGCGCGATCACGTCGGACGGATCGCGCGCGGCCAGTTGCGCCACCATGCCTCGGTACTTGATATAGGCATCCACCACCGGCTGCTTGTCCGGGAGCTTGGCCATGCAGTCGCCGAGCTCCATCCACGAGAAAGCGAGCAAGCGAAAGGCCGGCAGGTCGTCGGGATGCGCCTGTACCCATGTCTGCGCGCGTGCGATGCTTTGCCGCAGCAGGTCGCGCGCCTGCAGCGGGTGATTGAGCCAGCTTTCGGTATAACCGCGCTCCTGTTCGAGCTGGGCGATGAAGATCACGTAGGTGCGCGGATCCCTGGTTGGCCCGTCGCGCTCGATCGTCGCCTGCGCCTGCTGGTAATCGCGCAGCGACGCATCGAGCTTGTTGGTCCAGAACATCACATTGCCCAACCCTTCCTGCGCACGTGCAATACAAATTGCGCCGTTGGGGCTGCCCATTGCGGCCAGTACAAACGACTCCTTCAATGCCAGCTGGTACGTCTCTTGCGAATCGGCCAGCGCATTGCTCTGGTACTGGGCGTCGGCCTGGCGCAGAAGGATATCGACATACGTCGTCTGGGCATCGCGATCATGCGGGTCCAGTCGCAGCAGGCTCTCGCTTTGAAGCCTTCCCTGCGCGTAGCTTTTCAACGCCCCCTGCACGTCGCCCAGATTCGTGGTCATGCCGCCCTGTACGTCACCGACACGCAACCAAGCCGCTGCGAGTTCGCGGCGAAGTGGCGCCGACGCGTCCTGCTCGCTCCCGAGTCGACGCAGATACGTTAGAGCCTCATGCACCAGCAACGCGCGCGCCCTGGTGGAGCCGGGCAGTTTCACCAGCGCATCGTTGAGGTCGAAGATCATCGCGTGCGCAAGACCTCGCACGTCCTCGAAACGACGCTCCGCCAGTGCGCGCTGCTGGTACGCGAGATGCGCCTGCCAAAGGCTTGACGCGAGCCCCCCGACGACCGCCAGCAACACTGCCACGCCTGCAACCACGCCGACCGTATTGCGGCGCACGAACATGCGCGCCCGATACCAGAACGCATCCGGTCGCGCGTGGATCGGCTGGTGCGCAAGGAAACGCCGCAGATCCTCCGCGAACGCATCGACGCTCGGGTAGCGTCGCTCGGGCAACTTCTGCAACGCCTTCAACAACACCGTATCCAGATCGCCCGCGAGTTGCCGCGAGCGCTTGCGCAGTTCGGACGTCTGCGCGCCGGCATCGGTCAGCACCGCCCGACTCGGCGGCACGATCGGTACATCGGTGAGCGCATGCACCAGTGCCGCAGTGTCGCCGGCATCGACGCGATAGGGCGATACGCCCGTCAGCAGTCGATACAACAGCACGCCAAGCGAATACACGTCGCTGGCCACGCCGATCGGGCGTCCGAACACCTGCTCGGGACTCGCATAGTCCGGCGTGTACGCGCGCTCGACGGTGCGCGATTCCTCGGCCTCCTCGGCCGACTGCAGCAGCTTGGCGACTCCGAAATCCAGCAGCTTGGCCTGTCCGTCGCGATCGACGAGGATGTTGTTCGGCTTGATGTCCCGATGCAGCACGAGCTGCCGGTGCGCGTAGGCCAGCGCATCGCAGACCTGCAGGAAGGTGTTCAGAATGAACTCGACCGGGTGGCCAGCGACCGCTTCGTCGAGCGGCTTGCCATCGATGTATTCCATGACCAGGTACGGCCATCCGAGCTCGCTTTCGCCGGCATCGATCATTCGCGCGATATGCGGATGCTCGAGTCGTGCCAACGCCTCCTTCTCGTCGGCGAAGCGTTGGCGCGCGGCTGGCGTCATCACGCCATGCACGAGTTTGAGCGCAACCTGCTTGTCGAAACTCGCGTCGCCACGCTCGGCGAGGTATACCTCGCCCATGCCGCCGCGACCGAGCAGGCGCAGCACGCGCCACGGGCCCAGGCGCGCTCCGGATGCCAGCGCCGCACCTGTCGCAGCCGGTTGTCCGGTTACCCGTGTTGTTTCGGTCACAGCGACTCCCGCTCTCGGCTGCAGGGACTGGAGTGTAAAGCGCCCGCTCTAGCCCTGGTCACAGCAGCGCTGGTCATAGCGCCGCTGCAGTGGCCAGATCGGGCTGCCGTCTGGCGAAACGATCGCGCAGTTGCAGGAAAGGCCGCTCGATCGCGTAATGCAGCAATGCGCCCGCGAGCAGGGCCGCGGCCGCATAGGCCGCGAACGCGACCACACCGCGACCTTGCAGTTGCGCACCGAACGCGTCGTTGACCATGTGGTACACGGGTTTGTGCACGAGGTACAGGCTGTAGGAGATCAACGCGAGCCAACCGGCTCCGGGCACGCGCCAGCGACCGATCCAGCTGCGCGTGCCCGCGCCAGCGAAGACCAGCAGCCCGAGCCCCGCCGACAGGATCGGCCAGCCGATGGAATTTCCGATCAGCCCGACGCGATCCTGGAACAGCCAGATCGCCAGGCCCACCACCGCAAGTCCGGCGACCAGGGCGATGTTCGCTCTGGCCTGCAGGCGATCCCACAATGGCCGGCGGAACATCTTGATCGTGGCGAGCACGACGCCCGCGAGCAAGCCGTCGAGGCGATTCCAGGTCGGGTAGTACATGTCTTCGATGAAGCGCCGGTCGAAGCTGCGCCCAATGTTTCCAACCCCGCGCGCGGGCGCCATGTCGAACACCCAGACGCAGGTGCGGATCGCGATCCCCGCCAGCACGATCGCGACGCAGACGCAGACGAACTTCGCCGCCGAAGGGCGCCGTGTCAGCCCCCACGCCAGCAGCGGGAACAGCAGATAGAAGTGCTCCTCCACGCACAACGACCACGCATGCGAAAACGCCTTGTTGTGGCCATAGTCGATCAGGAAATTGACCGTGAACGTTGCGAACTGCCACCACGGCTGCATGCCGGGCGCTTCGCGAAACTCTGGCATAGCCAGGTACAGCGCCAGCACGACCAGGAACGCCGGCAGGATGCGGAATGCGCGACGCAGGTAGAAGTCGCCGAACCCCAACGGCTCGCCACGCGCCAGCGGCTTGAGCACCTGCGAGCCGATCAGGAAGCCGCTCAGCACGAAGAACAGGTCCACGCCCATCCACCCGAACCGCGACAGCCAGTCGAAGTTGTCGCCGAGGCCGCCGACGACGAAAGAGTGGAACAGCATCACCCACGCGATCGCGATGGCACGAAGCAGGTCCAGACCGGGTAATCGACTCATCGAATTTCCAGTGTCCTGTCTCATAAGTACCGTTGAGGCAATTCCGGATGGCTTTCGCTGCGAGACAAGGCGCTGCGAGGAGACGTACTGGGAGTACGGCGACGAGCAGCAACGCAGGATCGCGGCGAAAGACACCGGAATTTGGCAATTGTACTTGTGAGACAGGACACCAGCTGTCGGCGTATATCGGACGTTGCGTGCGGTCAATCCGAACCGCAGCCCGGTGCGGACGGCGCATCGTTCCTACAGCGCATCCCCATCCAGCTCGCCCGTCCTGATCCGTACCACGCGGTCGAGGTCGTACACGAAGATCTTGCCATCGCCGATCTTGCCGGTCCCTGCGGCCTGCATGATCGCCTCGACGACGCGCTCGGCCTGGTCGTCGGCGACTGCAACTTCGAGCTTGATCTTGGGCAGGAAGTCGACGACGTATTCGGCACCGCGGTACAGCTCGGTGTGGCCTTTCTGGCGACCGAAACCCTTGACCTCGGTCGCGGTGATGCCGTTGACGCCGGCCTCGGACAGCGCCTCGCGCACGTCGTCGAGCTTGAACGGCTTGATGATGGCCATGACCATTTTCATGCGATGCGCTCCGCTGCGCGGCAGATCAGGGCAGAGTGTAGCGGCACGCGCAATGCAACGGAGTCTGAACGACCGGCGGAGATGCCGTCCTCCCGGATCGACATGCGCCGTTCATCCGGATGTAGGAAAATTCCTACAAGCCTTCGCCGGGTTCTCCGACGGCGCCAACGTTGCGCCAGGGCGAGACTGTTGTCCGGTAACCATTGGGGAAAACGATGATCGATCTCAAATCCGTCGACGACCTTGCCCGTCGCCTGAACGACCTGATTCCACCCGGTGTGCGCGAGGCATCGGGCGATCTGCAGAAGAATTTCCGCTCGACCCTGCAGGTCGGCCTTGGCAAGCTGGATTTGGTGACGCGCGAGGAATTCGACGTGCAGCGCGCGGTGCTGCTGCGCACACGCGAGAAACTCGAACTGGTCGAGAACATGCTGCTGCTGGTCGAGGCGCGGATTGACGCGCTGACCGGTCCGAACCACTAAGCCTCCCGGCCACCACCGATGACTCTGGCGCTGGTCCACAGCCGCGCCCGCGAAGGCGTGTGCGCGCCAGCGGTGCGGGTCGAGGTGCATCTGTCCGGTGGCCTGCCGATCATGACGATCGTCGGATTGCCGGAAGCGGCGGTGCGCGAGAGCAAGGATCGCGTCCGCGCGGCGATCCAGAACGCCCAGTTCGAATTTCCGCAACGCCGGGTCACCGTCAACCTCGCGCCGGCTGACCTGCCCAAGGACGGCGGGCGATTTGATTTGCCGATTGCGCTGGGCATCCTCGCCGCGACAGGCCAGATCCCGACGGACCAGCTCGCGCGTTGCGAATTCCTCGGGGAGCTTGCGCTGACCGGCGAATTGCGCGCGGTCGATGGCGTGCTGCCTGCCGCGCTCGCTGCCACCGCCGATGGTCGCGCGCTGTTCCTGCCCTTGGGCAACGGCGCCGAGGCCGCGCTGGTATCCGGCGTGGACGCACGCACCGCGCGCACCTTGCTGGAAATCTGCGCGCATCTGCGCGGCGCCAAGGTGTTGCCTGAAGCTGTCGCCAAGCCGGTGATCGAAACGCACGACGGTCCCGATCTCGCCGATGTGCGCGGCCAGGGGCATGCGCGTCGCGCGCTGGAGATCGCCGCGGCCGGTGCCCACCATCTGTTGCTGATCGGGCCGCCAGGCTGTGGCAAGACCCTGCTCGCCACGCGACTGCCGGGCATCCTGCCACCGATGCTCGAAGCCGAAGCGCTGGAGACCGCAGCGATCGGCTCGGTCAGCGGTCGCGGTGTCGATCTCGCGCGCTGGAAGCAGCGGCCGTATCGTTCGCCGCACCATACCGCGAGTGCGGTCGCGCTGGTCGGCGGCGGTGCCGATCCGCGCCCGGGCGAAATCTCGCTCGCGCATCACGGCGTGCTGTTTCTCGACGAGCTCGCGGAATGGGACCGACACACCCTCGACGTATTGCGCGAGCCGATGGAATCCGGACGCGTGAGCATCTCTCGTGCGGCGCGCCAGGCCGAATTTCCGGCGCGCTTCCAGCTCGTTGCTGCGATGAATCCTTGCCCGTGCGGTTGGGCAGGTGATGCGTCGGGGCGTTGCCGCTGCACGTTCGAGCAGATCGCACGCTACCGCGCAAAACTATCAGGGCCATTGCTCGACCGCATCGACCTGCATGTGAGCGTGACGCGACTGTCGCATGGCGAACTGCGCCCGGACGCGCCGCAGGGTGAAGCATCGGCGGTCGTGCGCGAACGCGTGGTCCGGGCGCACAACGTGCAATTGAAACGCAGCGGCAAGTCCAACGCGCGCCTCGGCCAGCGCGAGACCGAAAACATCTGCCGACTCACGTCACCGGATCAAGCGCTGCTGGAACGTGCGATTGATGCGTTGCAACTTTCCGCGCGCGGCACCCATCGCATCCTGCGCATGGCCCGGACGATTGCGGACCTCGCCGGCAGCGATGCGATCGCGACAGCGCATCTGTCCGAGGCGATCGGCTATCGGCAAATGGATCGGCGCGGCGCGCCGGTTGCGGCCTGAGCCATTGCCGCGCGGCATCCTCCGCGCGCGCTGACATCCGGCGCGACTGCACAAACAGATCCAACGCTCCGCCGCATTCACGCGTGCAGCAACGTCGACATCGCGTTGATCCGCGCGCAGATCCTGCGCGCGGACCGGCGTTCGATCATGCAACTGCGGATTGCGGTTCCTGCTCGTGATCGTGGAACTGCTCCTCCTCGGTCGAGCCCTTGAGCGCGACCGTGGACGACAGCGCGCCCTGGATCGTCTGCGTGACCGAGTCGAAATAGCCAGTCCCGACCTCGCGCTGATGCTTGACCGCGGTGAACCCGCGATCGGCAGCAGCGAACTCGGCCTCCTGCAGTTCGACGAACGCGCTCATCTGGTTGCGCACGTAGCCGTGCGCCAGGTTGAACATCGAATAGTTCAACGCGTGGAAGCCGGCGAGGGTGATGAACTGGAACTTGTAGCCCATCGCCGCGAGTTGCTTCTGGAACGATGCGATGGTCGCGTCGTCGAGGTTCTTCTTCCAGTTGAAGCTCGGCGAGCAGTTGTAGGCGAGCAGCTTGCCCGGGTACTTCGCGTGGATCGCAGCGGCGAACTTCTTCGCATAGGCGAGGTCCGGCTTGCCGGTTTCGCACCAGACCAGATCCGCGTACGGCGCGTAGGCAAGACCGCGCGAAATCGCCTGGTCAATGCCCGGCCTGGTCTTGTAGAAGCCCTCTACGGTGCGCTCGCCGGTGAGGAACGGCGTGTCGTTCGCGTCGACATCGGAGGTCAGCAGATCGGCGGCCTCGGCGTCGGTGCGCGCAATGATCAGGGTCGGCACGCCCATCACGTCGGCCGCGAGCCGCGCGGCGACGAGCTTGTCCACGGCCTCGCGGGTCGGCACCAGCACCTTGCCGCCCATGTGGCCGCACTTCTTCACCGAAGCAAGCTGGTCCTCGAAGTGCACCGCGGCGGCGCCAGCTTCGATCATCGCCTTCATGAGTTCGAACGCATTGAGCACGCCGCCGAATCCGGCCTCGGCGTCGGCGACGATCGGCTGCAGCCAGTCGGTGTCGTCATTGCCTTCGGCATGATTGAGCTGGTCCGCGCGCAGCAGCGTGTTGTTGATGCGCTTGACGACCTGCGGCACCGAATTCGCGGGATACAGCGACTGGTCCGGATACATCTCGCCGGCGAGGTTCGCATCGGCAGCGACCTGCCAGCCGGACAGGTAGATCGCCTTGAGGCCGGCCTTGACCTGCTGCATCGCCTGGTTGCCGGTCAGCGCACCGAGTGCGCCAACGAACTCGCTGCTGTTGAGCGACTTCCAGAACTTGTCCGCGCCCAGCTTTGCAAGCGAATGCTCTATCGAAATCGTCCCGCGCAGGCGTACGACTTCCTCGGCACTGTACGGTCGGGTGACGCCTTTCCAACGCGCGCTGTTGGTCCAGTCGAATCTGATTTGTTCGGCGGTCGGAAGGCTTTTCATGGCATGGTCCCCTGCTGGTTTGAACATCGTTGGAGTCACTGGCAACACAACATCACGCAAGACGCAGATAGGCAGGCACCGTCAGGAACGGGGCCAGCGTCTGCGATTCGGTCAGGCAGTCGAGCAATGCAATCGCTTCGTCGATGCGCGCCGCGCCGGGCAATTTCTGTTCGGCGGCAAGTTTCGACGGCAGCGACAGCAACGCGCGATCGAACAGGGTTTCGTCGAGCACGGTGCCGTCGTCGAGGTGCAGCGGGTTCGTGCCCTTCGCCGATACGTGCAGCCATTGCCACAACTGCGCGCGCGCGATTTCGGCGGTGGCCGCGTCTTCCATGAGGCCATGGATCGGCACGCAACCGAGCCCATCGAGCCACGCGGCGAGATAGCGCACGCAGACCTCGATGTTGTTCTCGAAACCCTTGCGCGTGATCGTGCCGACGCACGGACGGATGAGATCCTCACGCGCAACCTGCACGTCGTCGCGCGTCACGTTCTGCTGGTTCGGCGTGGGCATGTGCGCGTCGAAGATCTCCTGCGCGATCGGGATCAGCGCGGGGTGCGCGACCCAGGTGCCGTCATGGCCGGCCAGCACTTCGCGCAGCTTGTCGGCGCGCACGCGTGCCATCGCGGCATCGTTCGCCGCAGGGTCGTTCGCAATCGGGATCTGCGCGGCCATGCCGCCCATCGCGTGCGCGCCGCGCCGATGGCAGGTCTTGATCAGCAGCTCGCTGTACGCCTTCAGGAACGGCTGGGTCATGGTGACCTGGCCGCGCTCGGGCAGCACCTTGTCGCGGTGCTTCCGGAACGCTTTCAGGTACGAAAAGATGTAGTCCCAACGCCCGCAGTTCAGGCCGACGATGCGTCCCTTGAGCGCGTGCAGGATCTCGTCCATCTCGAACGCGGCGGGCAGCGTCTCGATCAGTACGGTGACTTTCATCGTGCCGATCGGCAGGTCGAGCACGGTCTCCATGTGCGCGAGCGCCGCATCCCACAGCGCCGCCTCTTCCATGCACACGAGCTTGGGCAGATAGAAATACGGGCCGCGATCCTTCGCGTGCAGCGCCCTGGCGTTGTGGAATGCGAACAGGCCGAGGTCGAACAGGCTGCCGGACATCGGCATGCCATCGACCAGCAGGTGTTTCTCGTCGAGGTGCCAGCCGCGCGGGCGCACCATCAGCACGGCCCGCTGGTCGGGTGGGTTGAGTTCGTAGCGTTTTCCGCCTTCTGCAACGAATTCCAGGGTGCCTTCGACGGCCTTGCGCAGCGACGCCTGGCCGGCGATCAGGTTGCTCCAGGTCGGCGCGGTCGAATCCTCGAAATCGGCCATGAACACTTTCGCGCCGGAGTTCAGCGCGTTGATCACCATCTTCGGATCGACCGGGCCGGTGATCTCGACGCGGCGATCCTGCAGTGCGGCAGGAATCTGCGCGACGCGCCAATCGCCTTCGCGGATCGCGGCGGTGTCGGCGCGGAAATCGGGCAGCTCGCCGGTGTCGAAACGGGCCTGGCGCGCGCGGCGCGAGGTCAGCCGGGCCTGGCGCTCCGTCTCGAAGCGGCGGTGCAGGCCGGCCAGGAAGTCGAGCGCGTCCGGGGTCAGGATCGTTTCCTGCGCGCTGGCGACAGGCGCGACGAGCCGCGTCCCCGAACCCTCCAGGTCGACATCGCTGGAGTCGTTGGCGTCGTGATTGCGCTGGGTCGAGTCAGTCATCAGCTTTACTCCAGTCCGGGGAACCGACCTTAGATGCGGTGCAGCATTGTTGACAATCTATATGATTGAATGATTAGTATTGAATACGTTAATAGATGGCAGTCCTGTGACCGAGTCGACATCGCGTTTCTACTACAAGGGCGAGCGCCTCAAGCCATTGCGCGCGTTTTGCCAGGTCGCGCGGCTGGGGTCGGTCTCGCGGGCGGCCGAGGCCTTGTTCCTAAGCCAGCCAGCGGTGAGTCTCCAGTTGCAGGCATTGGAGCGTGATTTCGGAGAGCGTTTATTCGAAAGGGCGGGCAAGCGCTTCGGGCTGACCCACGCGGGCGAGGCGCTCTACGACCTGGCGCGGCCGCTGGTCGAAGGGCTGGACGGCCTCGAATCGGAGTTCCGCACCAAGCTCAAGGGCCTGGCCGCTGGCTCGCTGCACGTCGCCGCAGGCACCTCGACCATCCTCTATCTGCTGCCTGCGCTGGTGCAGGCCTACCGGGAGCGCCATCCCGAGGTCCAGTTGGTGCTGCACAACGTGACCGGGCAGGACGGGCTCGGACTACTGCGCTCGGACGCCGTCGATCTCGCGGTCGGATCGATGCTCGACGTCCCCAGCGACCTCGACTACGCCCCGACCCATTCCTTCGATCCGATGCTGATCGTGCCGCGCGGCCATCCGCTCGCAACCCGCGAACCGCTGCACCTGGAAGACTTGTCGCCGTACGGACTGATCCTGCCGCCGCGACGCCTGACCACTTGGCGGCTGGTGGACCTGGTGTTCCAGCAGCGCCGGGTGCCGTACAGCGTCGCGCTCGAGGTCGGCGGCTGGGAAGTCATCAAGCAATACGTCGCGATGGGCCTGGGCATCTCGATCGTCACCGGCATCTGCCTGACCGACGCCGACCGCGAGCGGCTCGCAGTGCGCAACCTGCGCGAATACTTCCCGCCGCGCAGCTACGGCGTGGTGATCCGCAAGGGTCGCTTCCTGAGTCCGCACGCGCGCGCGTTCGTGAATCTGGTGAAGCCCGGCCTGTTCGCGCGCGGCGACTATTTCGAGGCCGGGCACTCAGAGCGCTGATACCCTCCCTTGCACCTCGCGCGAACGCGGGAGTCAGGTGGTCCCGCGGTTCTTGCCGATCCACGGCCGGTAGTACGCGCGCACCCTCGCCATGTCGCCCTTGAGGTCGCCGGTCATGTGCATGACCGGGCCGATGCCGATCGTGCGGGTCGGGTAGTGGAAGTACGCGCACAGCACGGGGACGTCCGCGTCGCGCGCGATGTGCCAGAAGCCGCTCTTCCAGCGCTCGACGCGCTTGCGCGTGCCTTCGGGCGCGAGTACGAACCACATCGTTTCCGACTGCTCGAAGCGCTCGACCACGACGTCGACCACGCCATGCGCGCGCGCACGATCCACCGGGACCGCGCCCAGCCGCCGCAGCAACCAGCCGAGCGGTCCGCGGAACAGTTCCTGCTTGCCGATGACCACGATGCGAAGGCCCATCGCGACTTTCGCGGCCATCCCCCAGACCGCGTCCCAGCCCGACGAATGCGGCGCAGCGAGGATGACGAGTTTTGGCAGGTCCGGGAAATCGCCTTCCATGGTCCAGCCGCCGAGCCGCAGCACGGTGCGCCCGAACCAGCGCGTGAAGGCATTGCCGATGCGTGGCGCCCCCGGCGGAAGCCCTGCGAGCCGAAAGCTCATGCGTCGCTATCCACGCCGCGCGTGCCACGGCCGCGCTTGACCTGCGCGCGCTGCTTCTTGCCGTCGAGACGGCGCAGCTTGGATGCGTGGGTGGGCCGGGTCGCGACGCGCTTCTTCGGCACCTGGGTCGCGGCGAGCACCAGCGCGGCCAGGCGTTCGCGCGCGTCGGCGCGGTTGCGCTCCTGGGTGCGGAAGCGCTGCGCACTGATCACCAGCACGCCCTCGTCGGTGAGCCGCCGGTCGCGCCGCGCGAGCAAGCGTGCGCGCAGATCGTCGGGCAGCGACGGCGAACCCGCGACGTCGAAGCGCAACTCGACCGCGGTCGAGACCTTGTTGACGTTCTGCCCGCCCGGGCCGGACGCGCGCACGAAGCGCTCGACGAGTTCGTCGTCCGGAATCGCGATGGCCGCGTTGATTACGAGCATGGGTTGACTAAGAGCATGGTGAGTCGTTCCGCATACAGGGCATTTTAACAGGGCCTTGCGACGCGTCCGTCGACTCGGGCAGCAACGCGCTAAGCTTTCGGAAACTTCAGGAGCCTCAATCATGCATCTGCCCGATCTGGTCGCGCTGGACACGTTGCTTGCCGTCGCGGTGTTTCTCGGTTGCGGGATGGCGGTCGGTCGGGGGCGGTCGAAGTACAAGATCGACGCACCGGCGACCACCGGCAATCCGGATTTCGAGCGTCTGTTCCGCGTCCAGATGAACACCCTCGAAGCGCTTGCGATGTTCCTGCCCTCGCTGTGGGTCGCCGCGCGGTATGCCGATCCGCTGCTCGTTGGCGGAATTGGTCTGTTATGGGTCGTCGGGCGCATCTGGTACGCGGTCGCGTATGCAAACGCCGCCAAGAAGCGTGGGCCGGGTTTCGGGATCAGCATTCTTGCAACCGCGGTGCTGTGGGTCCTCGCGGTTTGGGGCATCGTCGTGGCGATGATCGCTTCGTAGCAACGGCTGCGATGAATGCTACTAGGCTGGACCGGAGCCCGCGCCCCATCCATGCACGTCGGTCGCTCCTGCGCATCGCTGCGACGTGCATGGATGCACGAGTGTTGCGAGAGGCAGGGCGAAAAATGCTCCTGCATTTTCGCCATTTGCACCATCCATGGCGGTCAGATGCCGAAAGCGACCGCCCGCGCGCCGCACATCCATGTGCATCGGTCGCTCCTGCGCATCCATGCGCCCGCGCGTCGCACGTCCATGTGCATCGGTCGCTCCTGCGCATCCATGCGCCCGCGACATTCGCACGTCCATGTGCATCAAAAACCGGGGCGATGACTTGCGTCGATCGCCCCGGCCGTTTCTCACTTGCTTACACATCGACTAGACCGTCATCAGCGTCGCCGCATCGCTCCAGTCGCTCGGTCCCAGGGTGCCGACCGCACGCACCTGCACGACATACGCCGTGCCCGGCACGAGGCCGTTGAGCGCGATGCTCGCGGCCAGGGTCGGATCGACCAGGGTCCATGCCGCCGGCGCTGCGGCCGTCGCGTAACGCCACTGGTACGAGCCGGCTCTGGGCACCTTGTTGCAGCGTGCCTTGAGCATGCCACTGACGACGCCACGCGCCAGCCGCAGGTTGATCGGCGCGGGCAGCAGGCCGGCCGGCTGGTGGGTCTTCTGCGCGGGGAAACCCGAGCCGAGCAGCACGAACGGATCGCCGTTGCAGTTCTGCTGCACGTACAACGCGAGCGAGCGCAGGACGGCCACGAGCTGCGCCCGCTTCTGCTTGCGCGCGACGATTGCGAGCGAGCCGCTCTTGACCGCATTGACCGCGGCGATGAACGCGTTGCGCGCGACCTCGACGTCGGCCAGTGCCGGAATTGGCGTCGGATAGTGCGCATTGCCGGTCATCCCGGCGAGGATGCGCCCGCTCGCGACGACCAGTGCCGCGTCGCTGTCGCGGATCAGGAACGCGATCGCGACCTTGGCCCTGCCCAGCGCGATGCCAATCGCCGAGGACACGGGGTTGGGTGCCGGCGCTGGGGCGCCGATCGTGGTGTTGTCGATGGAATCATTGGTGCTGGAATTCAAAACGTTCATGGCAAAACTCCTCTAGTCGCGGACCCTCTTGGGTCCGACGTTGATTTGGAAAAACGAAATGCGGCGCGGGGACGACGGAAGATCTGCCTGCCGCAAGGCAGGATTTCCGGGCGCGGTCGGTGCGGGACCGGCGCAGGCGTGCGGGTAACGCTATTTGAAGACGGTCGAGCGAAAACCCGGTGGCGGGGATTTGGGGTGCGAACCGGCGAACGGCGCTGGGCGGGGACCGCGCGCGACGATGCGCTTCAATGCGTCCCGGCTACGCCAGGCACTGTGCGCGCGCAGGCGGGCAGGCAAACAAGGGCGACCGACAGCGCCGCAATGCATCCATGCAACGGGAACCTGCATGGATGCTACGCCGCCATGCATGGATGCAACGCGTTGATGCATCGATGCAATGGAACCTTGCTTGGATGCAACGCCTTGATGCATCGATGCAATGGAACGATGCCTCGATGCAACGCCGTGATGCATGGATGCAACGGAACCTTGCGTGGAAGCAACGCCTCGATGCATCGATGCAACGGGACCTTGCATGGATGCAACGTCTTGATCGATCGATGCAACAAGACTTTGCATGGATGCAAGGCCGCCATGCATCGATGCAACGCAGGCTTGCATTGCCGCAACACCGGCATTCGGGGCGACATCGCGCACGCAAACGCCGTCGCACGCGGTCGAACGGACGTTGACACGTCCGTCAACTGCTGCACGCCGGGCATTTCCGCGGATGTTCATCTGAGTTCCCCAATGATCGGATCGCAGCTTGCGAACCGTGCAAACAGAATGCCTGCGCACGCATTGCCGGACACCGTGCGGGGCATTACAAAACCCTCATCGCGCGACTGTTGACTTGGGCAATCATCTTGCCCTGAATACGCGGGCGCGCAGGGCCGTGCGATCAGTCCTGCGGACCCCGAACGCGATCGATTGCATGCGCGGCGACGCTCGCCTTTGCAGCGCATGCAACCAGACCCGGTGCCCACCCGAACAGCTCCAGCGCGCGTTCGAATTCCGCATCGAGCGGTGCGCTGATCGCGATCCGCTCGCCAGTGCGCGGATGATCGAATGCCAGCGTGTGCGCGTGCAGCAGCATGCGGTGCACGCCGCGCATGCGGAAGGTGCGGTTGTGGCGCCCATCGCCGTGACTGGTGTCGCCGATCAGGTGGTGGAAGATGTGCTTGAGATGGCGGCGGATCTGCCGCCAGCGGCCGGTATCGGGTGTGCATGCGAGCAGCGCATAGCGTGAGCTTGGAAACGCTCCAGTCGGTTCCGCGAGTTCGCCGGTCGCGAGTCGCCGGTACGCGGTGACTGCGGGCTTCTTGAGCGGCTTGCCCGGACCGCCATCGAGTGGATGATCGATGACTCCCGATTCGTCCGGCCAACCGCGGCACACTGCGAGATAGCTTTTCTCCACCGTGCGCCGCATGAACTGCGCGCCGAGTGCGGCGGCCATCTCGCGGTCGAATGCGATCAGCACGCAACCACTGGTCGCGCGATCGAGCCGATGCACGAGAACGACATCGCGCGCGAACTGCGCGCGCAGCCGATCGACGAGAAAATCGTCCTCGCCACGCGCCATCGGACTCGCATGCGCCATCAGGCCAGCGGGCTTGGCGACGACCGCGAACTCCGCATCACGATGCAGCACGCGCAATGCATCCTCGTTCGAATCCATCACGTCGACACGACGGGCGCTCAGCGTCGCCGCGGCCACGCCGCGACGAATGATGCAAGCGCGCCCGCCCCGGCGATCCAGACCGCGAGCGGCACGCCAAGGAATTCGCGGCCGCCGATATGGAACGCGTACAACAACACGCCACTGGTCGCGAATGTCGCGCCGAGCAGGGCCAGCACGGTCTGCCGTTGCGCGGCGCGCGAACTCTCGGCAAGCGCCGCAAGATCGTCCGACTGCATGCGCAATTCGACGGTGCCGTTGACGGCCTTGCGCAGATAGTCGTGCAGCAGTTGCGGAATTTCCGGCGCGCCGAGCAACCAGCCCGGCACTTTCTCGCGCAGTCGATCGAGCATTGCGCGCGGGCTGCGTTCGCGCTGCAGGATCTCCGCAAGCACCGGTTGCGCGACGACCCAGACATCGCATTTCGGATCGAGCGTGCGCCCGATGCCCTCGATGTTGAGCAGGGTCTTCTGCAGGAGGATCAGCTGCGGCTGGATGGTCAGATGGTTCTTGCGCGCGACCTTGAACAGCTTGAACAGCACTTCGCCCAGCGCGATCTCCGAGAGCGGCCTGGTGAAGTAGGGCTCGCAGATCGTGCGCACATCGGCTTCGAGTTCGTCGAGCCGCAAGGTCGCTGGCATCCAGCCGGCCTCGATGTGCAATTCGGCGATGCGCCGGTAGTTGCGCTCGAAGATCGCGGTGAAGTTTTCGGCGAGATAGTAGCGATCGCGTTCGGGCAGCGAACCGACGATGCCGAAATCCAGCGAAATGAAACGCGGCTGTTGCGGTCGCGACAGGTCGATCCACAGATTGCCCGGATGAGCATCGGCGTGGAAGAAATTGTCGCGAAACACCTGCGTGTAGAACAGCCGCACGCCAGTCGCTGCGAGCCGCGCGCGATCCACGCCAGCCGCATCGAGCGCGGCGATGTCGTCCGCGCGCACGCCACTCACGCGCTCGAGGGTCAGTACGCGTTCGGCGCTATGGCTCCAGAAGACCTCGGGTACGTAGAGGTCCGGATCGCCTGCAAAATTGCGCCGCATCAGGCTCGCGTTCGCACCTTCGCGCTGCAGGTCGAGTTCGTGGAGCAGCGAACGCTCGAGTTCGGCGACGATCTCCTGCGGCCGCGTCGTCTCCGGATCAGGACCGATGGTTTCCGCCAATCTCGCAATATTCCGCAGCAGGGACAGGTCCTGCGCGATGCGCTTCTCGATGCCCGGTCGCAGGACCTTGACGACCACCGCGCGTCCATCCGGAAGTTCCGCCGCGTGCACCTGCGCGACCGATGCCGAAGCGAGCGGCGTGCGCTCGAAGTTGCGATACAACGCGGCGAGAGGCTGTCCAAGCGCGGCGATCACGATCGCTTCGGCCTGCTCGCCCGGGAACGGCGCGACCCGATCCTGCAGGTGCGCGAGCGCATCGGCGATATCGGCGGGCAGCAGGTCGCGCCGCGTCGAGAGCACCTGCCCGAACTTCACGAACAACGGTCCGAGTTCCTGCAGCGCGAGCCGCAGGCGTTCGCCGCGCGGCAGGTTCGCCTCGTCGCTGCGCACAGGCACGAATGGCCGCAGCAGTCTCAACCACGGCGCAAGGCGCGTGTCGTCGAGCAAGGTGTCGAGGCGATGCCGCAATACGATGCGCAGGATCTGCAGGATGCGCAGAACTCCGCTCACGCTTTTGATCCGCCGGCGCCGGACGCGGCTTCATCGACTTTCGACAGTTTGCCCTGCAGGTTCTGCATGCGTGCGGCGAGGCGTTCCACGCGATCGCGCAGCGCATCGACATCGTCCAGGTGCGCATCGAGTTCGGCGCGACCGATCACGTCGCGCGATTCCTCGGTCAGGAATTCCGCGCCATGTCGTGCAAGCGCGGCGGCACCATCGCGTCCGCTACGGAACGCGGCGCGCACGCCGGTCGCGATCTGGACACCCAGCACTTCACCAAAGACATCGGTGAACGGCAGGCTCCAATCCGGATCGTAGCGTTCGGCCAGGTGCTGCAGGCGACGCGCAAGCTCAGCATCGCCCGCGATGCGCAATTTGCCCACGCCCGCTGCGTTGCTCGAACGCAGGAACGGCAGCTGCGCGAGCAAGCCGCTGAGCGTGCTGCGCACCGCAAGGTCCGGCTCGACAGCAGAATCGGCTGGGCCGACCGCGAGACGCCCATTGCGAACCGTGAGCCCCATCGCCAACGACGGTGCATCCATCGTCAGCTGGAGCGTGCGGCCTTCAAGGCGCGACAGTTCGGCCTGGGTGTCGGGATCAAGAGCGAGCA
>Ga0302324_100008470_pt1 | contig 21672 bp, 18 predicted proteins | sample Palsa_T0_1_FD_201949 | JGI IMG/M metagenome (GOLD analysis project Ga0302324, IMG submission 201949) | Peat permafrost microbial communities from Stordalen Mire near Abisko, Sweden - Palsa_T0_1 | ecosystem: Environmental > Terrestrial > Soil > Palsa > Peat permafrost | place: Sweden: Abisko...
GTCGACCGAGAAGTTCTCTTGGCTCCTACAACATACACGCCCGGGCGATCTCTTCTTGCAGGGACAGGGGTCTGACCTCTATCTGCCTCTGGAACTGCGCAGCGCCACATTCGTGGACTACCTATGGAACAACGAAGTGACTCGTCCGGAATATGTCGCATTAACCCTGCAACAAATGGAACGCCAGCAAGTGAAGTACATCCTGTGGTCGCAGCGACTACTCTCTGACTCTGAGCAGCATAGCGACGGGCAGGACTCTCTCGACCCATTCCGCACCTTCATGACCACTCGCTACAGACGAGTGCATGTCTTCGCAAACGGAGATGAGATATGGGAACGACGCTAGACAAAAGACCCGCAGCCAATCACTGACAGCAAAGCAATAGCACAAAAAAAGCGCAGCCCAAAGGCTGCGCTTCTTCCTGCAAAATAGTACCAGTGTGACGTTAGATCGAGCTCATGTTATGCAAAAACTCCTGGTTATTCCGTGTCTTTGCCAACTTATCGGTCAGCAACTCCATCGCCTCAACCGGCGACAGCGGATTCAGCACCTTGCGCAGAATCCAAGTCCGCTGCAGATCTTCCTTCGGAATCAGGAGTTCTTCCTTACGCGTGCCGGAGCGCTGAATGTCGATCGCCGGAAACACGCGCTTGTCGACCAGCTTGCGATCCAGAATCACTTCCATGTTGCCCGTACCCTTGAACTCTTCGAAGATGACCTCGTCCATGCGCGAGCCGGTATCGACCAGCGCAGTCGCAATAATCGTGAGCGAACCGCCCTCTTCAATATTGCGGGCAGCACCAAAGAACCGCTTCGGTCTCTGCAGCGCATTCGAGTCCACACCGCCTGAGAGCACCTTGCCCGAGGGCGGCACAATCGTGTTGTACGCACGCGCCAGACGCGTGATCGAGTCCAGCAGAATTACTACATCGCGCTTATGCTCGACCAGCCGCTTGGCCTTCTCGATCACCATCTCGGCAACCTGTACGTGGCGCGCCGCCGGCTCATCGAAGGTGGAGCTTATCACTTCACCTTTAACGCTGCGCTGCATGTCCGTAACCTCTTCCGGGCGCTCATCGATCAGCAGAACGATCAACACAACCTCAGGATGGTTCGTCGTAATGCTGTTCGCAATCGACTGCAGCAGCATCGTCTTTCCGGTTCGCGGCGGAGCCACGATCAACCCGCGCTGCCCCTTGCCCACCGGAGTCAGCAGGTCCATCACCCGGCCCGAGATATGCTCGCGAACCGTCTCCATCTTCACCCGCTCCTGCGCATACAGTGGCGTCAGGTTGTCGAACAAAATCTTGTTCCGTGTCTCTTCCGGCGACTCGAAGTTAATCGCCTCGATCTTCACCAGCGCGAAGTACTTTTCGCCTTCATGCGGCGGACGCACGTTGCCGCTGATCGTGTCTCCGGTCTTCAGATCGAACTTGCGAATCTGCGACGGCGAAACGTAAATGTCATCCGGACCAGGCAGGTAGTTGTAATCGGGCGAGCGGAGGAAGCCGTAACCGTCCGGCAGAATCTCGAGCACGCCCTCGGCGAAGATATGCCCTTCTTTTTCGCTTTGCGCCTGCAAAATCTTGAAGATAAGGTCTTGCTTCCGCAGACCGCTGGTTCCGGCGATGTCTAAGCCGCGCGCAAGCTTACCTAGCTCCGCAATATTGTGTTCTTTTAACTCAGAGATAGTCATGTTTTACCTGGAATTTGATTTTTAGGAGGGAAGTTTGGAACTGAGGCGGGATCTGCTTGACGAGGGGGTCGTGCGGAAGGCCAGAAATAATAGAAATTTGAACAGGGATGGGGGTGTCGTGCGGGTAAAGAGGTTAGAGTGAAAGAGAAAAGAAGGGTAAAGGGTGAAACTGCCGCGCGCTAAGCCGCGCGGCGTTCCTGCAATTGTACCTTCTCAACGACCGCTTCGCCAGACTCATCCATAGGAATGGTGTCCTTGAAGCGATCCAGAACCTCATTCGTCGTGTCCTGAAGGCGAGTATTTGGCTTGTGCAACTTGCGGGTCGCCTTCGACGCCAGTTGACACAGCTCATAGCGGTTGTTCACGTGCGTAAGAGCTCCAAAAATTAAATCTGAGCGCATAATATCTCCCTTTCATCTCTCTGAGGCGTAAGCCTTTAGCTTCTGCTCATCCGCCCCAAATCTCTTGTTACCAGAAGAGGCCAAAACCTCTGCCGATAACCTCCACATAAATTAGACGCGTTAAAACGTCCGCTAGACTCCACAATCTGTAACGAATCTTGATCCTTTTGTATATCCGCCAAAAATACTGCTTAGCAGACAAAACCAGACCCATGCCGGTCAGCACCAGCACCTCAATAACTGTCTCGTCCGTATGATTCAGCGCTCGCCGCGCCCAGGCATGAAACAGAAAGCCAACCAGAAATCGGCAAGCTAAACTTTTGACGTAAGCAGCACAGGTTGCTTTTTCAAGACATCCAGCAATCCCGAGCACCTTAGGACACTCATGGGAAAGTAAACTGTCTGGAGGCCGAGGTCAATACTTATTTTGGGAACCTGCAAATAAAGATATTCCAGAAACAGGATATTCGCTCGGTATTCCCCCGCCTACCCGGCCCACTCAAGACCAATAGCTCCGATCCAACGTTCGGTATTGAATCGCCTCCGCAATGTGCTTGACCGCGATGTCCTGCTCCCCTCCTAAATCCGCGATTGTCCGTGCAACTTTGAGGATCCGGTCATGCGCCCGTGCACTTAACCCCTGTTGTTGCATCGCGCGCTCCAGCAGCCGCTCTGCGTCCGACGACAGCTCGCAATAAGCTCGAATCTGCTGCGTATTCATCTGTGAGTTCGAAAATATATGTCGCGAAGCTCCCTTGGCCGACCCCTTCGTCCGCTCCCCTACCTGCCCGAACCGGGCATGCTGCCGCTCCCGCGCCGCCAACACCCGGTCGCGAATCTCCGCCGACCCCTCCGCCGCCGATCCGCCGCGCAGCTCCTTATACTGCACCGCCGGAACCTCGATATGAATGTCGATCCGGTCGAGCAGCGGCCCGGAAACCTTCGACACATACCGCTGAATCATCGGCGGAGTACACATACACTCCCTCGATTTGTCGTTGAAGTACCCACACGGGCACGGGTTCATCGCGGCCGCCAGCATAAACCGCGCTGGAAAGCTCAAACTCATCGCCGCCCGCGCAATCGTGACATGGCCATCTTCCAGCGGCTGTCGCAGCACCTCCAGCACATTCCGCGGAAACTCCGGCAGCTCGTCCAGAAACAGCAGACCGTTATGCGCCAGCGATACCTCACCTGGCCGCGGCATGATCCCGCCCCCAATCAATCCAGCATCCGAGATCGTATGGTGCGGCGAGCGAAACGGCCGATGCGTCACCAGCCCCTGCTCCGCGTCCAGAACGCCGGCGACCGAATGGATCTTCGTCGTCTCCAGCGCCTCCTCAAACCGCAGCGGAGCCAGGATCGACGGCAGCCGCTTGGCCAGCATCGTCTTACCCGACCCCGGTGGCCCGATCATCAAAATATTGTGCCCACCCGCAGCCGCAACCTCCAGCGCCCGCTTGGCCACATGTTGTCCGCGGACGTCTTTGAAGTCGAACGGAAAGTGCTGCATCTCATTCAGCAGTTCGCCGGTCTCGACCTTCAGCGGCGTTGGCAGCACTGTGCCCATCGCCGCCGCATTCAACAGCTCGCGCACCTCCAGCAGCGACTTCACCGGATAGACATTGACCCCCTCGACCACCGCCGCCTCGCGCGCATTGCTGGCTGGAATGATCAGGTTCGAAATCCCCTTCGCCCGCGCCGCAACCGCAATCGGCAGCATCCCCTGCACGGCGCGCAGACTGCCATCCAGCCCCAGCTCTCCCACCAGCAGATAGTCGCTCAGGTCTTTAATGTGCAGCGCACCATAGGCCCCCAGTATCCCAATCGCGATCGGCAGATCGAACCCCGATCCCTCCTTCTTCAGGTCCGCCGGAGCGAGGTTGATCGTGATCCGCGTCGTTGGAATCTCAAAGCCGGAGTTCTTGATCGCCGATCGCACACGGTCGCGGCTCTCCCGCACCGCAGCGTCGGGCAGACCCACTGTGTTGAACTGTTCTTTGTCTAACTTTATGCCGGAGAAGTCGACCTCTACATCGATGATGTGGGCGTCAATCCCATAAACTGCAGCGCTACGAGCCTTGAAAAGCATTGTGTGGGCCTGGTGCAACCGTGAGGCAGTGAATTTTCGCGAGTATAGCATTCCACCAACAGAAAAATGTGCTGACCACCACAACCCAAGACCGTAAGCGAGCCAACAGAAGTAAAATCTGCTGCATGAGTCCGCACAATCCGCGCGTCGCTCTCTTTCGCCGCCTCGCCCTCGGTCTCCCTGGAGCCACCGAAGACTCACACATGGGGCATCCCGACTTTCGCCTCAACGACCGCATCTTCGCGACTCTCTCCGCTCAGGAAAAAGGCTACGGAGTCGTCAAGCTGACCCCCGAGCAACAGCAATCGTTCATCACCGATCAGCCCATGGCCTTCACTCCCGTCAACGGCGGATGGGGGCGCATGGGCATGACCTTCGTCCACCTTGATCAAGCCGACGAAGCCCTTATCGCTGGAGCTCTGAGCACCGCTCACCATAACCTCATGAAGAAACAGTCGGAGAAAAAATCAAAAAGAACAAGCAGATAGCCGCTGCGGACAAGCTGCCCCGCGCACGCCTACAATAATCCACGTGAACACCAGCCTCTTCGAACTCTTCAAAATTGGTATCGGCCCTTCAAGCTCTCACACCGTCGGTCCCATGCGCGCCGCTCTTCGCTTCTCCCGCCAGCTTGCCTCCGCCGCTCTTCTGCAAGGCACCGCCAGCGTCAACGTTGACCTCTACGGCTCGCTCGCCCTCACCGGCATCGGCCACGGCACCGACCGCGCCATCCTCCTCGGCCTCCTCGGCGAAGCTCCTGACACCATCGACCCCGCAACGGTCGAAGCCAGCATCTCCACCATCCGCTCCACCGCGCAGCTCACCCTCGCAGGCTCCGTCACCGTCCCCTTCACCGAGTCCGCGAACCTGCACCTCCACCGCAACCAGATGTACCCCGACCCCAACCTCGTCTCCCACCCCAACGGCATGCGCTTCACCGCATACGACAAGGCCGGCGCACTGCTCGCCGACGAGGTCTTCTACTCCATCGGCGGCGGCTTCATCGTCTCCGAGGCCGAGCGCACCGCCGAATCCCTCACCAACACCCGCACCGTGCCCTATCCCTTCAGCAGCAGCGCCGACCTGCTCAGTACCGCGAAGCAGCACAACCTCACCATCGCCAACCTTCTCCTCGCCAACGAAGTCGCCCTACTCAACGATCCCACCATCACCATCAACCGCCCTCAACCAGCTTCTATCGAAGCGCCTTCCGAAGCTCAAGCCCGGGTGCCCCATCCATCGCAGTCTCCTCGCGGTGAGTGGGGCGAGAAAAGCTCGCAGCGCCACGGCGAATCGGCGACCCAATCCGCCGAAGAGAAAATCCGCGCCAGCATCCTCACTCTCTGGCAGGTCATGCAACAGTGCACTACACGCGGCATCGCCACCGAAGGCATCCTGCCCGGCGGCCTCAACGTCCGTCGCCGCGCTCACCGCCTCGCTGAACGACTCAACACCATCGGCTCAAAAGATCCTCTCGCCCCCATCGACTGGGTCACCGTCTACGCGATGGCGGTCAACGAAGAGAACGCCGCCGGAGGCAGAGTCGTCACCGCGCCCACTAACGGAGCCGCCGGCGTCATCCCCGCCATCGCCCACTACTACATGCGCTTTGTCGAAGTCACAGAAGCGCAAAGCGATGGCTCAACGGAGCAAGCAGCCAAAGAAGAAGGCCTGATCCGCTACTTCCTCACCGCCGCCGCCATCGGCATTCTGTACAAAGAGAACGCCAGCATCTCCGGCGCCGAGGTAGGCTGCCAGGGCGAGGTCGGCGTAGCCTGCAGCATGGCCGCTGGCGGATTAGTCGCCGCGCTCAACGGCACCAACGCCCAGATCGAACACGCCGCCGAGATCGCCATGGAGCACAATCTGGGAATGACCTGCGACCCCATCGGCGGGCTTGTCCAGATCCCCTGCATCGAACGCAACGGCATGGGCGCGGTCAAAGCGATCAACGCCTGCCGCATGGCCATGCACGAAACCGGCGACCACAAAATCTCCCTCGACCAGGTCATCGCCACCATGTACCAAACCGGCCTCGACATGCAATCCCGCTACAAAGAAACATCCCTCGCCGGCCTGGCCCTCAACATCATCGAGTGCTGAACCCTAACTCTTGAGGTCAAGATGAACGCAGAAATGAAGAAGCACGCACTGCGCCGCTATATCGTTTTCCGGATTAAGGCCATCGAGTTTCTTGATATCGCTGGAATGCGGCAAGCACTACTACGTGGGCAGATTACTGTACCCAATCCAGTGGGAAGAACAAACTCAGACTTTGTCTCTGCCCTACGAACCACTGGGCTGAGTTGGTTGGCAATTTTTATAGACAAGAGCAAAGACGGCATGGACGTCATAGAACTCTGGAAACAGCTATTTCCGAAACGAAAAGACGAAATTGAGCAATCATGGAAACGTATGGAGCCTGCTTGGCTTCTTATCAGAAGTTTCAGAGACAAAGCGGGCTTTCATGCCGATAAACCTGTTGCGTTCTTCAAAGCCAGAGCCGACATCCTAGAAAATGAAGGAGTGATAACAGCGGCACTTGAAGAGTTTCAAAGCTTGATGCGAACAATTCTCCACGCCGAGGCGACAGAACTGCCTGAATTAGAAACGGCGCTGGATGGCCTACTGACTGAACTAGAGGGAAAGAGCTTGTATCGGTATAACCGCCCACAATTCAAAAAGTATCTAATGATTACATCGACGGCAAATACAAATCAGGCAAAGGCACACCCCCTCTGACCATCGATCCTGTCAAATCTCGTCACCGCTCTACCGCCAGCGCCACCGAGTTCCCCCCACCCAGACAAAGCGCCGCTACACCCTTCTTCACATCCCGCCGCATCATCTCGTGAATCAGCGTCACCAGCACACGAGCACCACTCGCTCCAATCGGATGCCCGATCGCCACCGCACCGCCGTTCACATTCACCTTCGCGGCATCCAGCCCCAACTCCTTCATCACACCCAGCGCCTGCACGCTGAACGCCTCGTTCAGTTCAAACAGATCCACCTCATCCAGCTGCCACCCCGCGCGTTTGAGTACCTTCTGCACTCCGGTCACCGGAGCCAGCATTACCCACTTCGGAGCCACGCCACTCGTCGCCTGCGCCTTGATCGTCACCAGCACCTTCAACCCCAGCTCCTTCGCTCGCGAAGCCGACATCACCACCACCGCCGCCGCTGCGTCGTTCACCCCTGGAGCGTTGCCAGCAGTCACCGTCCCATCTTTTTTGAACGCGGGCCGCAGCGCAGCCAACGCCGCGAGCGATGCATCCTCCCGCACACTCTCGTCCCGCGCAAACATCGTCACAGCACCCTTCTTGCCCGGCACCGAAACCGGAACCACCTCCGCATCGAACCGCCCCTCCCTCCACGCCGCAGCCGTCTTCTTATGCGAAGCCAGCGCATACGCATCCTGTTCTTCGCGCGTGATCGAGTGCTTCTCCGCGACGTTCTCCCCCGTGATCCCCATGTGATAGTCCTCGCAAGCGCACCACAGACCATCCTTCACCATCGAGTCCACCACCACGGAGTCACCCATGCGAAACCCTTTGCGTCCCTGCGGCAGCAGATAAGGCGCATTGGACATCGACTCCATTCCACCTGCCACCACAATCTCCGCATCGCCCGACATCACTGCCTGCGCAGCAAGCGCCACAGCCTTCAGTCCGCTTCCACAAACCATATTGATCGTCATCGCCGACACCGTATCCGGCAGTCCACCCTGCAATGCAGCCTGCCGTGCAGGGTTCTGTCCCAGGCCCGCAGGCAGCACACAACCCATCAGGCATTCGTCCACACTGGCTGCGTCGATGCCTGCCCGCTTCACCGCTTCGCCTACAACTAAAGCACCAAGCTGCACCGCCGTCATCTCTGCCAACGCTCCTTGAAATTTCCCTACCGGCGTCCGCACCGCAGCCACTATCACAACATCCTTCATCACCACACCTCGTTCGAAAAACCACTATCCATGCGGCAAGTATACGTCGCACGAAGCTCCACTCGCACTTCACCAAGCTCACTCCACCATCGACCACATCAAAAATTTGTCGTCGGAGCGAGCACATCACGAGGCACCCTCGCTAAAAAAAAATGCGCGGACGTATCGATTTTTCTTGACAGTGAACTTTCGTAAATCTATACACTCGTTAGCTGCAATGAAGTGTGTTGCAGAGACAATGTCTAATCACTAGGGAGAATAGGCAAATGGCAACTAAGAAAGCCGCAAAAAAGGCACCAGCGAAGAAGGCAGCAAAAAAGGCAACCAAAAAGAAATAACTCAACCAAGGCAAACGGAAAGGGGGACGCGATAAGCGTCCCCCTTTCTGCATCTGCAACAACGTTTGCTCCGTCGCTACTCCGCCTTCGCCGTATTCTTCGGCGTCGACAGATACCCCGATACTTTGTTCTTCTCGATCACATTCACCACCAGTTCATACAACACCGGGTCCTTGCCCGTGTAGAACTGCACCGGCTCATCGAGCCCCTTGTCCTTCTTCTCGATATTGCGATCGTCCGCACTCACATTCAGCGTGTACCGCGAGTGCTTCTCGTCCGCCTTCTTCAACTGCAGCTTGATCGTCGACAGCAACATCGGCTTCCCACCCTTCTGCAGCGTGAACTCGAGATAGTTCCGGTCGCCCTTATGCTTCAGCACCTCCAGTTCGCCATGGTTGGTGGCGATCAGCCCACTCATCACCCCAGCATCCCCCATCACGCGGGTCAACTGCGTCTTGGTCGTCTCCAGGTCGGACTTCGTCGACGCGACATCGGTCTTTACGCCGCCCACATCCGTCTTAACGCTGGCAACGTCGCTCGACACCGCGCCAATCTGCTTGGAGTTCGCCTCCTGCTCCTGCTCCAGCTTCGTCGTAGCCGCCTTCTGCGACGCCAGGATGCCCTGCGTCCTCAACTCGATCTGACGCTGCGCAATGCCGACGCTTTGTCCCAGCGTCTCGCTCGTCGCTCGCAGCCGTGCGTTCGTCGCATCCAGCTTCTGTACCAGATCCGCATTCTTCTGGTCGGTCGCCGCAATCTTCTGCTCAGCGGCGGTAAGGTGATTCTGCAGGGCATAGCACCACACCAGCCCACCCAATGCGGCCAGCAACGCCGCCGCGACCACTGCAAGCAACGCTCCTGAAATGGACCGCTCTTCTACGTAACCCTCATCCCTCATTGCACTCTCCTGGGCACTACTATCGTTTGACGTACCGTCTGCCACCTTCATCACAACGGCTCATCCGAATACGCAAACCGAACACACCCAAAACTATAACCTCCCGAAAGCAAACTAGACTATTCTTATGCAGCACCCCGACATCTGTATCGCCGGCGCCGGCATCATCGGCCTCTCCCTCGCCCTGGAACTACGCCACCGCGGCCTCCGCGTCACCGTCCTCGATCGCGGCGCTCCACTCGCCGAGGCCTCCACCTCTGCCGCCGGAATGCTCGCAGCGGGCGATCCCGAAAACCCGCCGCAGCTCCGCCCTCTCTCCGACCTCAGCCTCTCGCTCTACCCGCAGTTTCTCGAGCGCCTCCACGCCCTCTCCGGCATGCGTGTCCCCTTCCACACCCACACCACCCTGCAGGCGCTCCCACCCCACATCACCACCGCTACCAACATTCTCACCGCAAGCGACCTCACCCACCTGCTGCCCGCACTCATCCCCGCCGACCACCGCTTCATCCTGCTCGACGAACACAGCCTCGATCCCCGCGAGCTCGCAGCCGCATTACTCGCCGCCGTCCGCGCCACAACCATCGACCTCCGCACTCACACCACCGTCCTCTCCACTCAATCTCAAGCCGGCTCTGTAGAAGTTCACACCACCAACGGCATCCTCCACGCAGCTCAATTCATCGACTGCACCGGAGCCTGGGCCGCCACCACGTCGTTGCTCCGCATCACGCCGAAGAAGGGTCAGATGCTCTCCGTCTCTCTCCCTCCCTCACTTCCTCTTCACTTCGTCGTCCGCACATCCGACATCTACATCGTTCCCCGCACCACCAGCCCTGGCGCAGTCCGCGCAATCATCGGAGCCACAGTAGAGGACGCCGGCTTCGACAAGACCGTCCATTCCGCCGACATCGCCCACCTCCGTTCGCTCGCGGTATCTCTGATTGCTCTCCTGGCCGACGCGCCCGAGCTTGAGGCCTGGGCCGGCCTTCGCCCCGCAACACCAGACGGCCTTCCTTTGCTTGGAGCCATCCCCACCCGCTCTCATCACCACATCGCCACCGGCCACTACCGCAACGGAATCCTCCTCGCCCCCGCAACCGCTCTCGTCATGGCGCAAACTATCCTGGCCGAGCCCACCTCGCTCGACCTATCCTCCTTCTCACCTACCCGCTTCCTTCCCCTCCCGAAGTAGCACTGTAGCCGCACAGCAGTACCGATATTCGCGCATACAGTCGTGACAACCCTTTCACCGCTGCGCTATAAACGTTGTACAAAGTTTCGCCACGGAGAAGCCTCATGTCCACCGCTCTCGCATCCAAAGGCCTTGAAGGCATCGTCGCTACCAGCTCCTCCATCTGCTGGATCGACGGAGACGCCGGCGTGCTCTCCTACCGCGGCATCGATATTCACGAACTCGCCCAGCGCTCCACCTTCGAGGAGACCACCTACCTCCTCTGGTTCGGCAAACTGCCCAACGCCGCAGAGCTAGCCGAGTTCACCGCACACCTTTCGGCCGCACGCAAGCTCAACCCCAAGATCATCGACCTCCTCCGCAGCGTCCCCACCGACGCCACGCCCATGCAGGTCCTCCGTACCGCCGTCTCGCTGCTCAGTATCTACGACGCCGATGAGGCCGACTGCAGTCACGACGCCAACGTCCGCAAATCCTTCCGCCTCACCGCGCAGATTCCCATGATCGTCGCCATCTTCGACCGCATCCGCAAGGGCAAGCCCGTCGTCGAGGCCGACCACACCCTCTCGCACCCCGCAAACTTCCTCTGGATGCTCAACGGCGAAAAGCCCTCCGACACCGCTACCCGCGCCTTCGACATCGCGCTCATCCTCCACGCCGACCACGAACTCAATGCCAGCACCTTCGCCGCGCGCGTCATCGCCGCCACCCTCGCCGACATCCACTCCGCCATCACCGGCGCCATCGGTGCCCTCAAAGGCCCACTCCACGGCGGAGCCAACGAAGCCACCATGCGCCTCCTCTACGCCATCGAAAAAGCCGGCGCCGATCCCGTCGAATACGTAAGACAGATGTTCGCCGACAAGAAAAAAATCTCCGGCTTCGGCCATCGCGTCTACCACACCGAAGATCCCCGCGCCACGCATCTCCGCCGCATGTCCGAAGAGCTCGGCAAAGCCGCAGGCAGCACCAAGTGGTTCGACATGTCCCGCCAGATCGAGCTCTTCGTCAAGCAGGAAAAAAAGCTCAACGCTAACGTCGACTTCTACTCCGCCTCCACCTACACCACGCTCGGCATCGACATCGACCTCTTCACCCCCATCTTCGCCATCAGCCGCATCTCCGGCTGGGCCGCTCACGTCATCGAGCAGCACGACGACAACCGCCTCATCCGTCCCCGCGCAGACTACACCGGCCCCACCTACCCGGCCCCTTACATCCCTCTCGCCAATCGCTAAATCTAATAAACACCTTGTCCTGCCGGACATGCCTCCTGCGCGGAGGGCGGCCACTTCGTGGCGGGTATATCCTTCTTGCAACTACGATCTTTCGTGGTCCTCCCGTTGGTCGGAAAATTATGATTCCGACCAACGGGAGGACCAATGCCGTTTATCCTGCCCGACCGGTACACCCGCCACGAAGTGGCCGCCTCACGCGTAGTGGGGCCGTCCGGAAGGACAAGGTTTGTAACAGTATCTAATCAGCAGCGACAGATCTACTTCCGGCTAGCTGGAGGCACGATTCCATTCATCCGCAGATACTCCACCAGCTGTCCATAGTGATCATTCGCATGCGCCACCAGACCGCCGGCAAGGCTCACCCGCGTATCCGTCTCATGAACGCTCTCAAACGCATTCTGGGCCGTCAGCGTCCCAATCGCCTTATGCGCAAACACGAACGAAGCCTCCAGCGCCTCAATAGCCTTGTCCTTGCCCTTGATGTCCGCGAGCGCCTTCACATCCACATCCGGCTTCAGCCCGCTCAGTGAGCTGCCGAAGAAGTAGTTTGCCGCCGCAATATGCAGCACCATCTTGCGAAACGAACTCACACCGGTATATTCACTTCCCTGCCCAGGCACAAAGATCGCTGCGCTCGGCGCAAAGTCGAACTTCTCCGCAGGCATGGCCTTCGCAAGCGGCACCATCTCGCTCTCAAATCCGCTCAGCATCCCGTCGAACGACTTCGCCGGATCGATCACCGTACCGACAGCAATCTTCGGCTTCTTAGCCGCCGTCTGAGCCTGTGCTCCCATCCAACAACAACCTGTCAACGCCAACACTACAACCATTCGCTTCATCATCGTCTTCTTCTCCAATCTCTCTTGAATCTCTATGGCGAAATACAACGCCGCCGCGCCAAGCCTATCAGATTGCACCTCTCTCGCGTTCGTCCTATCCAGCACACCGCTTCTCAGAATTACTTCGAGCCGTCTGGGGTGCGAGCCACAGCCCCATCAGTCATTGCCAATTGCTGAAACAATTAAACAAAACCATCTGTGATACCTTTTCACTCCACAGGAGGGCCAGCGAAATGGACCGGCGAAATTTTATTCGCAACTCGCTCACGACTGTAGGCGGCCACTTACTTGCCAACCGGGGATTCGCTAAAACAAATTTGCCCTCTCAAGAACAGATTGCAGGCGCCATTCCTCACGCCGAGATCGAAAGCGCCCGCTTTCCCACCGGCTTCCTCTGGGGAATGGCTTCGGCCGCCTATCAGGTGGAAGGCGCGTGGAATATCGATGGCAAAGGCGAATCCAACTGGGATCGCTTCTCCCACAAAGTAGGAAAGATCAAAGGCGCAGCAACCGCCGACGTCGCCTGTGATCAGTACCACCGCTATAAAGAAGATGTTGCGATCCTCAAGCGGCTCAATCAGAAGAGCTATCGCTTCTCGACCTCCTGGTCGCGCATTCAACCGACCGGAAAGGGTTCGGCAAACCAGAGAGGCATCGACTATTACAGCCGTCTGACCGACGCACTGCTCGAGGCAGGCATACGCCCCTTCTGCACCATCTATCACTGGGACCTGCCGCAGAGGCTCGAAGATCTCGGTGGCTGGCCGAACCGCGATCTCGCCGCATACTACGCTGACTTCGCCAGTATCCTGGCAAAAAATCTAGGCGACCGAATCACCACCTGGGCTCCCTTCAACATGCCCTGGACCTTCACCTACTACGGCTACGGCATCGGCGTCTTTCCTCCGTGCCGATCCAGCTTCAACCAGTTTCTCAAGGCCGCACACACCGTCAACCTCGCGCAGGGCGAGGCGTTTCGTGCGATCAAGGCAGCATCTCCAAAGGCCACAGTAGGCAGCGCCTACGGCATGGCCCCAGCCTATCCAAAGACTGACAGCGAAGCCGACCGCGCCGCAACAGCCCGCTATCACGCCATGAACAACCTCTACTTTCTCAACCCCGCACTCCACGGCGAGTATCCAAAGGCATTTGTCGGCGACACGCCCTACGAAGCCATGGGGTACAAGCACGACGACGACAAGATCATGAAGGTCCCGTTGGATTGGGTGGGCTTCCACTACTACACACGCCGCATCGTCTCCGAGGCGCACACCAGCTCTCCATCCAGCACATCGGGCCACTTCGGCACGGAGATTGAAGGAGGAGGAGGCGCAGCAAGCCGCGACCCTCTAACGCAGATGCATGTCGAGATGGGAACCGAAGGTCCTCTCACAGAAGCGGGCCTGGAGATCTGGCCGCACGGCATCTACGACCTCGTCATGCAGATATCACGCGAGTACAACCATCCCATCATCGAGATCAGCGAAAATGGCTGCTGCTATCTCGACGCTCCCGACGAGGCCGGAGGCGTTCCCGACCTACGCCGCATCGCCTTTCACCGCGAGCACTTCGCAGAGTTGGCACGCGCTATCTCCGACGGAGCAAAAGTCCGCGCCTATCACGCATGGAGTCTCGTCGATAACTTCGAATGGGCCGACGGCTACACGCAAAGGTATGGACTTACTTACGTAGACTTCCGCAGCCAGAAGCGCACCGTGAAAGACTCCGGCCATTGGTATGGCCGCGTCGCCGCTGCGAATCGCCTGGATGTGTAAGTCGATTCCCTGCCATAAGCAGTAAAATAGAGTCATGCGCCGCATCTACATGGACGCGAACGCCACCACGCCTCTGCTTCCTGAGGTCTTCGAGGCCATGCGCCCGTTCTTTCTGGAGCACTACGGCAACGCCAGCTCCATCCACCAGCAGGGTCAGTACGCTCGCGCCGCTGTCGACCACGCCCGCGACGCCATCGCCCATCTCCTCCACTGCCGCACCTCCGAGATCGTCTTCACCTCTGGCGGCACAGAGAGCGACAACCTCGCCCTCTTCGGCACGCTCGAATCCTCATCCACTGGCGAACCCGCACACCTCATCACCACCAGCATCGAGCACCACGCTGTCCTCCACGCCGCCGAGTACATCGAAAAAAACAACGGAGCCATCAGCACAGATACAGCCCTCAGCAGAGATGTGGCACTCAGGAATACAGAAGTCACCTTCCTCCCCTGCACTCCGCAAGGCCTCATCGAGCCCGCAGCTTTGCAAGCTGCCCTCCGCCCCAACACCAAACTCGTCAGCATCATGTTTGCCAACAACGAGACCGGCGTCATCCAGCCCATCGCCGAACTCGCCTCCATCGCCCACGCCGCCGGTGCTCTCTTCCACACCGACGCCGTACAGGCAGCCGGCAAACTCCCCCTCGACCTGAGCCCCAAAGGTCCGCTCAGAGATGTTGACCTCCTCACGCTATCCGGGCACAAGATCTACGCCCCCAAAGGCATCGGCGTTCTCTTCGTTCGCCGCAACGTCCGCCTCGCCCCTATGCTTCACGGTGGCACCCACGAGCGCCAGCGCCGCGCCGGAACCGAAAACGTCGCCGGCATCGTCGGCCTCGGCAAAGCCGCCGAACTCGCAAACGCCTGGCTCAGTGAAGACAACATCGCCGATGGCCCTACTCATCTCGCCGTCCTCCGCGACCGCCTCGAACAAGGCATCCTCGCGCAAGTAGAAGAGTGTGGAGTCAACGGAGCCGGAGCACCCCGCGTCTCCAACACCACCAACCTCTACTTCGATCACGTCGAAGCCGAAGCCCTGGTTATCGCACTCGATCTCAAGGGTCTCTCCGTCAGCGGCGGCTCTGCCTGCCAGTCCGGCGCCACCGAGCCCTCGCACGTCCTCACCGCCATGGGCCTCACTCCCGCCCGAGCCCGAGCCAGCATCCGCTTCTCCCTCTCACGCCTCACCACCGCAGAAGAGATCGACTACGCCCTCACCCTCATCCCCGCCGCCGTAGCCCGCCTCCGCGACCTCTCCCCCACCTGGCGCAAACCCGAAGCAATCGAAGCGTGACAAGAATTAAAAACCGATTGAATTCAATCGCTAAAAAAACGATTTAATTCAACCGGCTTCAAATCACTGCGATCTGCCTTTATCACTTTGATCGCCGCTACGCTTCTGTTCCGCGCACGCAGCCGCCTCACAGGTACCAGGGAATATTTACCACCACAATCCTCTGGTTGCCCTTCAGCAGCAGCAGCAGCTTCAACAGCTGCACCCGCTGATTATGCAGCGCATTCTCCCACCAGTGCCGCACCACCAGCTCCGGCAGCAGTACCGCCACCTTGCGTCCGGGGTTCTTCTCCTCCAGCTCCAGGATGTAATCCATCAGCGGCGTAATGATGAACCGATACGACGACGGAATCGTCACCAGCTCCGGCTCCTGCAGTCCCTCGCGTTTGAGCGGCGCCATCACATGCTCATCCCACACCTCAGCCAGCCCACCATCCTCATCGTCGTCGGAGTGCACATGCACCACCTTGATGTCCTTCGACAGCACCAACCCGAACCGCATCGCCTTCTCTGTAATCCGGTCCCACCGCGCCATTGGTATCACCACGATCGGCTCCTGCAGATTCGCCAGGTTCAGCGGCGTCATGTCCGCCATCTCCCGCTTCACTCGCGAGTAGTGACGCTTCACCGCCCACATGATCCCGATCAGAGTCGGAACCAGCAGCGCCGTCACCCAGGCTCCAGCCGCAAACTTCGCCAGCAGCACCACCACCGTCGTAATGCCTGTCGCCACTGCGCCAAAGCCGTTCACAAACATATGCCAGCCACGGCCTTTGTGCTTCTCCATCTTCTTCCAGTGCATCACCATCCCGGCCTGCGAGAGAGTAAACGCAAGGAACGCCCCAATCGCATACAGCGGAATCAACCGGTCTGTAACGCCACCAAACAGAATCAGGATCACCGCCGTGAATCCGGTCAGCGCATAGATCCCATGCGAGAACAGCAGCCGCCGCCCACGCAGAATGAACACGTGTGGCAGATAGTCATGCATCGCAATCGCCTTCGCCAGCCGCGGAAAATCCGCAAACGCCGTATTCGCGCTGAGCGACAGCGCCACCAGCACCGAGGCCGACGTGAGATAGTAGAACCATCCCCTCCCGAACACCGCCGACGTCAGAATACTCAGCACGCTCTGATAGTGGAACGCATCCGGCTCCATCGCCGTAATCCCATAAGCTCGCGAAAGATATGCAATTCCGAACAGCAGCACAATCAGAACCGCGATGATGATTGTCAGCGTCGCCTGCGCCTTCTTCGCTCGCGGCTCACCAAACGCCATCACTCCATTCGACACTGCTTCGACACCGGTCATCGCCGCGCAGCCGCTGGCAAAGGTCTTCATCAGCAACCATAGCCCCAGGTACTTCACCGTTGCAGGCAGCGCCGCCGGAGGAGCCAGCACCGCCACAGGATGTCCCCCACTCAGAATCGTCCGATAGACCCCGACCCCAATCAAAATCAGCAGCGTCCCCACAAACAAAAACGTCGGTGCGATAAACGTCGCGCCCGTATCCTTCACGCCGCGCATATTCACGATCGCGAGAATCGCCAGAATGACCAGGCAGAACGCGAGCGTATGCGGAGCCAGGCTAGGCACCGCCCCCGTCAACGCCGTCACACCCGCCGAGATCCCCACCGCCGCCGTCAAAATGTAGTCGATCATCAACGCAGCCGCAGCCAGTAGACCGGCGCCGGCGCCCAGATTCTCACTCGCCACCGTATACGATCCGCCGCCATTCGGGTAGGCCGAGATCGTCTGCCGATAGCTAAAGAACACGATCACCAGCAAAATCAGAATCGCCGTAATAACCGGCACGATGTAATAAACTCCCGCCAACCCCAACGGGATCAGCAGCGTCATCGCCGCCTCTGGCCCATACGCCGCGCTCGTCAGCGCATCCAGGCCAAAGATCGGTATTCCGGCAGCGACTCCAATGTGTTCGCCGCGCTCTTCACTCGTTGCTAAAGGCTTCCCAATAATCGAATCAGTTAATGACATACGATTTAGATCGTACCGCCTCTGTCGACCCAACTCCGTCAAACTTCTAATTAAACTTCAGCATCTTGAAAAATAAGCGGTTTGCTGAAGCCGCAAGACACACCGACCAGGCTTCCACCTTCGCCATTGCAAATCCGGCCCATGGGCTTGGCTCGCTGCCCAAACACCGCCCGCCTATAATCGAGGCAAGAACAAATATTCAGGAGACCCCATGTCCACCGCCCCCCTCTACGACATCCCCGTCCACAAAATCCCAGGCGAAGGCAGCTCCCTGGCCGACTATCGCGGCAAGGTCCTCCTCATCGTCAATGTCGCCTCCAAGTGCGGACTCACGCCCCAGTACGACGCCCTCGAAAAGCTCTACTCCCGCTTCAAGGACTCCGGCCTCGTCGTCCTCGGCTTCCCCGCCAACGACTTCGGCAGCCAGGAGCCAGGCTCCAACGAAGACATCCAGGCCTTCTGCCGATCCACCTTCGGCGTCGACTTCCCCATGTTCTCTAAGATCACCGTCACCGGCCCCCACACCGACCCGCTCTACGCGGCCCTCATCGCCTCTGAGCCTAAATCCACCGGTCCAGGCCGAGAAGCCTTCCGCGAAAACCTCAACGGCTTCCTCCAGAAGAACGGCGCAACCACTAACCCCGAACCCGGCATCCTCTGGAACTTCGAGAAGTTTCTCATCAATCGCCAGGGCAAAGTCGTCGCCCGCTTCTCCCCCGAGGTCCTGCCCGACGACCCCGCCGTCCTCGCCGCCATCGAATCTGCCCTCAACTCCTAACCAACCCTCGCCGGTCGAGGACGCTGGCCGTTCTACAAAAACGCCGGCGTCCCTGTCTTCTTCATCTCACTAATGCTCTAATATCTGAAGTTCCAATCTCAATCTGATAGGAAAGCCCTCAACCCATGAAGACCCGCACCGCGCTTCTGCCTCTAACTCTGCTCGCCCTCGGCATCCCCAGCCTTCTGCAAGCCCAAAAGACCACCATTGAGAATGTAAAAATCAACAGCAGGGGCAGCCAAATTCCACTCTTGGGCCAGACCCCCATCCAGATCACCGCAGACCTCACCGATGGACCCCGCAAGCTCTACCACGCCGAAGTCGACATCCCCGTCCAGCCCGGCCCCGTCGCCCTTACCACCCCCAAGTGGATCCCCGGCAACCATCGTCCCACCGGCCCCGTAGACGACATCACTGGCGTCGTCTTCACTGCCAACGGCAAGGTCCTCCCCTGGCGTCGCGACGAGGAAGACCTCTATGAGTTCCACGTCACCGTCCCCGCCGGCGTCACCACCCTCCACGCGCATCTCGATTGCATCGTCACCGCGCGCATCAGCGACAAGCTCGCCGTCCTCGAATGGGAAAAGCTCCTCCTCTATCCCGCGAAGACCCCCGTAAAAGAGATCGCGATTCAGCCATCCGTCAAAGTCCCGGAAGGCTGGGGCATCGGCACCGCCCTCACTCCCACCGACGGCTATGATCCACAGCACCCCAAAGGCGGCACCACTCACTACGCCGCCACCACCGTCGAGCAGCTCGAAGACTCGCCCGTCATCACCGGCCAATACTTCCACGAGTTCGCCCTCGCACCAGAGGTCACCCCGAAGCACTACATCGACGTCGTCTCCGACGCGCCCAAGGACTCTGAACTCCGCCCCTCAGTCCTCGCCGAGGTCTCCAACCTCGTCCGCGAGGCCGGTGCCGCCTACGACTCACACCACTACAACGTCTATCACTTCCTGCTCACACTCTCTGACGTAGCCGGCGGCGAAGGCTTAGAGCACGGCCAGTCCTCCGACAACGGCGTTGGCGAAAAAGGCTTTGCCGACGACGCCCACCAGCTCGGCGAATCCGACCTCCTCTCCCACGAATTTACCCACTCCTGGAACGGCAAATATCGCCGCCCCTACAACCTCTACCAGGACAACTTCGAGAAGATGCAGCAGGGCTCGCTCCTCTGGGTCTACGAAGGCATGACCCAATACCTCGGCAACGTCCTCGCCGCACGCTCTGGCCTCAAATCGCAGGAGCAGTACCGCGACATCCTCGCCCTCTCCGCCGCCAGCCTCGACTACAAACCCGGCCGCGAGTGGCGCTCGACCGAAGACACCGCCATCGCCGCCAGCATCCTTCGCGGCGGCAACCCAGCCTGGGCCAACTGGAAGCGCGGCCAGGACTACTACCAGGAGGGCGAACTCTTCTGGCTCGATGCCGACACCCTCATCCGTCAGAAGACCGACAACAAGAAGTCCCTCACCGACTTCCTCCACATCTTCCTCGGCAAGGGTGGCAACACCGGTCCGCTCATCGTCACCTATAACCGCGACGAGCTCATCGCCGACCTCAACCAGGTCGTCAAATATGACTGGGCCACCTTCCTCCGCGAGCACATCGACAACCTCAACCCTCGCGCCGACCTCGCCGGCATCGAGCAGGGCGGCTACAAGCTCGTCTACACCGACAAGCCCAGCAAATCCGAGCGCACCATGGCCTCTGCCGGCAGTCGTCGCGGCGGTGGTATCGACGTCTGGTACTCCATCGGCATCCGCGTCACCGGCGAAGGCAACATCGCCGACGTCCGCTGGAACGGCCCCGCCGACAAAGCCAAGCTCTTCCCCGGACAGAAGATCATCGCCGTCAACGGCAACGTCTTCTCCGGCGATGCGCTCAAAGACGCCATCAAACAAGCCAAAGGCGTCACCGAACCCATCCACCTCATCCTGCAAAACGACGCCTTCGTCACCTCCGCAGACATCGACTATCACGACGGCGAACGTTACCCGCGCCTCGTCCGCGTAGACGGCATCCCCGCCTACCTCGACGACATCACCAAACCCCTCACCACCCCCGAAAAAGTAGCCGAAGAAAAGAAAGAAACCGACTCCGGCGAATAAACGGTCAGCAGGAACAAGAAGAAGCGCCGCCTTCGATTGAAAGCGGCGCTTCTTCTTTCCAACCCAAATACAGAGTTACGAAATCTCCAACCCACCGGTAGCCCCATACACCTCGCCCGTCACATAGCTCGACTCCTGCGACGCCAGCAACACATACAGCGGCGACATCTCCACCGGCTGCCCCGGTCGCTTCATCGGCGTCTCCGAACCGAACTCGGGAATTTTCTTCCCCGGTTGCCCACCGCTCGTCTGCAATGGCGTCCACACCGGACCCGGCGCGACGCAGTTCACGCGAATCCCATCCTCCGCCACCTGTCGAGCCAGCGCTCTCGTAAATGCCAAAATCGCTGCCTTCGTCGGCGCATAGTCCAGCAGACTCGGGCTCGGGTGCGTCGCCTGAATCGATGCTGTCGTAATAATCGATCCCCCCGGAGGCATCAGCGGAAGCGCCGCCTTGCACATCCAGAACAACGCAAACACATTCACCCGATAGGTCTCCTCCATCTGCTTGGTCGTCACATCTGCGATCTTCTCCACCGCATGCTGCCTGCCCGCAACGCACGCCAGAATATCCAACCCTCCCAGCTTCTTATGCGCCTCCTTCACCAGCTTCATGCAGAACTTCTCATCCTTCAAATCGCCAGGCAGCGCAATCGCCCTCCGCCCCTCCTTCTCAATCAGCGCAATCACCTCCTGCGCATCGGCCTCTTCGCTCGGCAGATAATTAATCGCAACATCCGCACCCTCGCGCGCAAACGCAATCGCCGCCGCCCGCCCAATCCCCGAATCCCCGCCCGTCACCAGCGCTTTACGATTCGGCAGCCGTCCACTCCCGCGATAACTCGTCTCTCCATGATCGGCCTTCGGCGTCATCTTCTTATCTAATCCCGGCACAGCCTGCGACTGTCTCCTGAACTTCGGCTGCGGATACTGTTTCGTCGGGTCCTGCAATGTGTAAAGATCATTCATTAGAATCACCAATCTCCTTTTCACTAATCTGGTGCTATTGGATGCCGACTGCGTCCCATCGTTTTTCTCCTGTTTTGCCCTCACCAAAACAGATTGATGCAC
>Ga0302324_100008471_pt1 | contig 21670 bp, 21 predicted proteins | sample Palsa_T0_1_FD_201949 | JGI IMG/M metagenome (GOLD analysis project Ga0302324, IMG submission 201949) | Peat permafrost microbial communities from Stordalen Mire near Abisko, Sweden - Palsa_T0_1 | ecosystem: Environmental > Terrestrial > Soil > Palsa > Peat permafrost | place: Sweden: Abisko...
GCGCTCTGTATTGCGAGCGGCGCGATCTGCGCTGTCCTGCACGTTGCAACGTTCATAACTACTGTGCCCATGACGGCCCTCCTTCTGCCCTTCGCGCTCTTAGTCGCCGCCGTCCTGTCCGCACAAGCGGCAAGTGCAGGACGGCATTTCAAGACGCGGAACTGGAAGTTGCTGGGCTACGTGCTCTTCATCTACTCCGTTGTGATGATCGTCTATGACTACAGGACCACTGGGGGTTCATCGGGTGTAGAGATGGTCGGCGGGCAATACTTTTCAACCTATTGGAACAGTCACGAGGTCAGAGCCATCACGGAACGCGAGTACAGGATGTTTCCGAATCTATGGACTCGCGTGATGAGCGCGTGGGGGGGCATGATGGCGGTTTGGTTTCTGCAGACCCCTTCCAGGGCAGCGCTGGACAAAGCAAAGCGCCTGAGAGCGCCCAGCAGCGCGCGTGGGTTAGCATCTCGTAGGATCGAGCGCCACTGACGAAGACGAGCCTGAAAACTCATGAAATTCTCATTTCTTCATAATTCGCTGCCTCCTCGATTCGCGTAAGCTTGGGCTGTTAGTATACGAAGACTACACAACACTAGGAGACGAATAACCATGCCCCTGATTCAAGTTAAGTTGATTGAGGAAGTTTTCACAGCAGCTCAGAAGAAGGAAATCATTACGAAACTGACCGACGCGATGGTGGCCGTGGAAGGCGAGAATATGCGATCGGTCACCTGGGTCATCATCGAGGACGTTCGAAGCGGCGAATGGGGAATAGGCGGCCAAGCATTGACGACCGACCAGGTGCGAGCAATCGCTGCGGGGAAAGCCTGACATTCGACCGCCCGGTGCTGCTATATTTCTAATCGCACCGGGCGGCCAAACCTATGCGTCGAGTTCGGGATCTTTTGGACAACCACTCGGCGGGGAATTTTGTAGGGCGCAGCGAAGAGCTGGCTTTGCTCCACGAAACCCTAGCCGATGAATCGCCGGTCGTGGTCTACGTCCATGGGATTGCTGGAATCGGAAAGTCGCGCTTCCTCGGCGCTTTTGCCCAGCGCGCTCGTGCCGAAGGCGCAACCGTGGTGCTGTTGGACTGTCGCCGCATCGAGCCAACAGAGGCGGGACTGCTAGGCGAGCTCTCGCGAGCCATTGGTGGGACAGCTGGCTCAGGGGAAGAAATCGCCGCTCGGTTCAGCCGCGTGGGCGACCGGGTTGTGGTTGCACTGGATACCTACGAAGTGTTCCGCCTGATGGACACATGGCTCCGTCGGGTGTTCCTGCCGATATTGCCCGACAACGTAAGGTTCGTCCTGTGCGGCCGAGAACCCCCGGCTCCGGCGTGGTTCTCCGATGCCGGGTGGACTGGGCTGTTCAGAAGTATCTGCTTGGAATCGCTCGATCAGTCGGCTGCAGCGCGATTGCTGTCGCGTACAGGTGTGCCGATCGATGACGTCAACCGCCTGGTTGGGCTTTGTCACGGCCATCCCCTGGCGCTGACCCTGGCGGCTTCTCTGCGCCGGACACCAGGAGCGTTCGCGTTGGGGACGGGCGTGCGGCAACGGGTGGTGGAAGAACTGTCAAAGTTGTTTCTGGCTGACATTAGCGACCTGCAAACGCGACGGGCACTGGAGGCAGCTTCGGTGGTGCGCCGTGTGACACTGCCGATTCTAAGCGCGCTGTTGACGGATGCGTCGCCGCTCGATGCGCAGGAACGTCTCCGGGCGCTTCCCTTCGTCCAACCGGACCGCGACGGATTGCAAATCCATGATGCTGTGCGGGAAGCCGTTTCGGAAACATTGCGGGCCAATGATCCGCAGCGATATCACGGCTACCGGCGATCCGCGTACCGGCACTTCATGTCGGAGCTACACAGCGCCCCTTCTGGGGACCTTTGGCGCTGCACCGCCGACCTGCTTTACATCCTCGAAAACCCGGTAGTGCGTGAAGCTTTTTTCCCCAGCGGCGCGCAGGAATATTTCGTGGAGCCGGCTCGAACCGAGGACGAGCAGGCCATCGTTGATATCGTCGAACGTCACGAGCATCCTGTTTTGGCGCGAACCTTACGGAAGTGGTGGAGCGAGGCGCCGGAGACATTCGCGGTGACGCGCGACCGGAATGGAGGTGTCGCGGGCTTCTATTGCGCCTTTGACCCTGCTAGCGTTCCTAAGCGTCTCTCTCAGGAAGACCCCATCGCGCGAGCCTGGCTGGATCATCTGGATCGACAGCCGATGCCCCGCCAGCAGCGCGCCCTGTTCCTGCGACGCTGGTTCGCCGCGGAGAGCGGAGAAGCGCCATCCGCCGTTCAGGCGGCCTGTTGGGTGGATTTGAAGCGCAAATATCTGGAGCTCCGTCCGACATTGAGACGCGTGTACATGACGCTTCGCGACCCGCAGCCCTATGCGGCCGCGGCGCAAAGACTCGGATTCCGCGTACTCAGCGAAGCCGCCGTTCAAATTGACGGCCAAGAATATCATTCGGCCATGCTGGACTTTGGGCCCTCGTCAGTGGACGGCTGGCTGGCGCGCTTGGTGGCCGCCGAGTTGGGCGTGGAAGACAACGGACTGCTCGACTGCGCCGCACGAGAACTCGTGTTGAATGGCAAGCGCGTGGGCTTGACCAAACTCGAATTTGGAGTTCTGGAATTCCTCCAGAGTCACCGGGGAGAAGCGGTCTCGCGGAATTCCCTGCTGTCCAATGTTTGGGAGCTGAATTACGACGGCGGAAGCAATGTCGTGGATGTCGTGATTCGCGCGCTCCGGAAGAAGATGGGCAGCCGCGCTTCGCTCATTGAGACGGTTCACGGCGTCGGCTATCGGTTCCGGCGCGAAGCTTGAGATCGGCCCGAACAACGATCGTCTAGTTTTCCACCGGAGTCCGGAAGCAAAACTGCTCGGTTTCCATCCACATCCGATCCAGCACGTCCACCAGCTCGTGGCCCGAATCGAAGAGCCGAAGCGTCGCGTTGCGGTGCGCCGCGGCGAACGCGACCGAAAAATCGAAGGGCACCACGGGATCTTTCTTTCCATGAAAAATCAGCGTCGGCTGCGGGCAATCCGGGTAATCTTCATAATCGGCCGCGTCGTCGATGAGCTGATAACCCAGCGGCACGGCGCGCCCTTCGCCGTAGTGAAAGACGTCGTGGAAGCCGGAGCTCCTCCACCGTTCCATGGCGCTGAAGCCGACCGTTTCCAGCCAGCGTTTTTGAAAACAAAAAGCGGGCGCGAGCAGCACCAGCTTTTCGACGTGATCGGTGTGCCGGGCCCCGTAAAGCGCAGCCAGGTATCCGCCCATGCTGGAGCCGATCAGCGTTACGGGTTCGCTGCGCACTGCGCGTTCGATCACCCGCAACTGACCCGTGATGGTGAGCCGCGCAAAGTTCCCCTCGGCGAGGTCCGGGATTTCAAGGCCGATCCCCAACTCGGCAAAGCGTTCCCGGAAAAACTGGGCTTTCTTAGAAGCGGGGCTGCTGGCGAAGCCGTGCAGGTAGACGATTCGACTCACCGGGCAGCGTCCCCGGCGCCCGCGATGGATTGGTATACAATCGTTGCTGAGAGGAACAGGATAACGCGCCGCACTGATCTGATTCTATCGAGTCAGACCGCGAGCGGATCGGAGCGCGACTAGAGCCCTCCGAGGGGCGTGACTTGCGGGACGCCGCCATCATCGCTAGAATCAATGAGTTTGCAGACAGCTTGGGAGGATTCATGTCGGTTGAACAGAGAGTGAAGCAGATCATCGTCGAGCAGCTCGGAGTGGATGAGAGTCAAGTGGACAACACGGCTTCCTTCGTGGATGATCTTGGCGCGGATTCGCTGGATATCGTCGAGCTGGTGATGGCGTTTGAGGAAGCGTTCGATATCGACATCCCCGACGAAGACGCCGAAAAAATCGCCACGGTGAAGGACGCCATCGACTACATCGAAGCGAAGAAGAAGAAATAGGCGGCGCGGAGCGAGATTTGTCGCGCAGAGTTGTAGTAACGGGAGTCGGGCTGGTAAGCCCCCTCGGCATTGGAACCGAGGAGACCTGGCAAGCGCTTCGCGAGGGACGCAACGGGATCTCTCGCATCCAGCAATTCGATCCCGCCGCTTTCAGTTGTCAAATCGCGGGCGAAGTTAAGAATTTCGATCCCAGCCGCTATATCGAGCGGAAAGAAATCAAGAAAATGGGCCGCTTCATTCAATTCGGCATCGCGGCCTCCGAATTTGCAATGGCCCAGTCGGGTTTGCGAATCGACGCGCAAAATGCCGAGCGCATCGGCGTTTTCATCGGCAGCGGAATCGGCGGATTCGAGGTGATCGAGCGCGAGCACAAGATTCTGCTCGAGCGAGGCCCCAGCCGCATTTCGCCGTTTTTTATTCCGGCCACGATCATCAATCTCGCCTCGGGCTACGTCTCGATCCGCACCGGCGCCAAGGGCCCGAACTCGGCCACCGCCACGGCCTGCACCTCCAGCGCGCACTCGATCGGCGATTCGTTCAAGATTATCCAGCGCGGCGACGCGGACGCGATGATTTGCGGGGGCGCCGAAGCGGCCATCACGCCCATGAGCGTGGGCGGATTCGCGGCCATGCGCGCTTTGTCGCATCGCAACGACGAACCTGAAAAGGCTTCCCGCCCGTGGGACGCCCAGCGCGATGGCTTTGTGGTCGGCGAAGGCTCCGGCATGTTGATCCTGGAAGAACTAGATATGGCGAGGCGCCGCGGCGCGGAGATCCTCGCGGAGATTGTCGGATATGGGATGAGCGGAGATGCGCACCACATCACCAGCCCGTCGGAAGATGGCGATGGCGCGTATCGCGTCATGCGCGCCGCTCTGAAGGACGCCGGGCTGGAGCCGCAGCAGGTGGATTACGTGAATGCGCACGGCACCTCGACGGAGGTCGGCGATAAGATTGAAACGCTCGCGCTCAAGCGCGCCTTCTGCGAACATGCCTATAAGCTGGCGGTCAGTTCCACGAAATCCATGACCGGCCATCTGCTGGGCGGCGCGGGTGGATTGGAAGCGGGCATCACGGTGCTCGCGCTACGGGACCAGATCGCCCCGCCCACCATCAATTACCAGTTTCCGGATCCCGAGTGCGATCTCGACTATGTGCCGAACCAGGCGCGGCCCATGAAGATCGACCATGCGCTTTCGAATTCTTTCGGTTTCGGCGGCACCAACGGTTGCCTGATCTTCAAGCGGTTTAACGGCTGAAGTATTGAAATCCGTGCGCGTTCGAGGCGCATTGGAAAGACTACACCATGAAAATTATCGTTTCCATCAAGCAGGTTCCCGTCCGCGACTCGCAGCTTCGCATCGACGCCGGCGGGCGCTGGATTCAAGAGAACGATCTCAGTTTCGAGATCAACGAGCCGGATGCATACGCGCTCGAAGAGGCTTTGCAGCTCAAGGAGAAGCACGGCGGCGAAGTGATCGCACTGTGCGCCGGACCGGCGCGCGCTTCGCAGACCATCCGCGAGGCTCTGGCCAAGGGCGCCGACCGCGCCATCCACATCGAGGAAGAACACCTGACCGCGTTCGACACGCTGGGTATCGCCACGATGCTGGCCAAAGCGGCGGGTCCCGAGAAGCCCGACTTGATCCTCACCGGACTGCAATCGGACGACCTGGGGTACGGACAAACCGGCGTGGTGCTGGCCGAAATTCTCGGATTGCCGCACGCCACCATCATCATGGCGGTGGAGGACAATGGCGCGGGCATTCGCGTGAAGCGCGAGCTCGAGGACGGCTGGTTCCAGAATGTCGAGATGCCGCTGCCCGCGGTGCTCACCATTCAATCCGGCATCAACAAACTGCGCTACGCCACTCTGATGGGGATCAAGAAAGCCAAGACCAAAGAGGTCAAGCGGCTCACCGTCGCTGAACTGGGCGTCGCTCCGGCGGCGTCGGCGATGATCGAGAAGGTCTATCTTCCTCAACGAACCAAGCAAACGCAGATGCTCGGCGGCAGTGCGAAGGAAGCCGCGGCCAAGCTGGTGGAGAAACTCAAGTTCGAGGTGCGAGTGATATGAGCGGCAGTGTTTTGGTGGTGATGGAGCAGCGCGGCGGCGCGTGGAACCGGATGTCGTGGGAAACGTTGGCGGCGGCCCAGCAGCTGGCCGTGCAAACGGGCCAGACGGTTACGGCGGCCGTGGTTGGATCCGGAGTCGCCGGTCTCGCGGCGGATCTCGCGACGAAAAAGCTCGACAAGGTTTATGCGGTAGACCATCCGTTGCTCGCCGCGTATACGGCGGATGGCTTTACCGCCGCGATCGAGCAGCTGATAAAGCACGCCGCGCCGTCGCTGGTTCTATTCCCGCACACCTATCAGGTGCGCGACTTCGCCCCCAAGCTCGCCACGCGGTTCGGCCAGGTCCTGATCAGCGACACCATCGGGTTTCGCGTCGATGCGGGAGCGCCCGTTTTTGCGCGCCAGCTTTTCCAAGGGAAGCTGAACGCGGACGTGAAACCTACCGGCTCCGCGCCGCACTTCGCCTCCATTCAGGCGGGCGCGTTTCGAGCGGATCAACTCCAGCCGGGATCGGCGGCCGTGGAGAATTTCGCGCCGACGCTCAGTGCGGACCAGATTCGCGCCAAGCCTTTGGAGCCGTTCCGCGAATCGGCGCGCGCCGTGGATTTGACGGCCGCCGAGATCATCGTATCGGTAGGCCGCGGAATCAAGGAGAAGGAAAACATTCCGATCGTCGAGGAACTCGCCAAGGCGTTGGGAGCGGAGCTGGCTGCCTCGCGGCCGATCTGCGATAGCGGCTGGCTGCCTATGGAACGGCAAGTGGGTAGTTCGGGACAGACCGTGTCGCCAAAGGTGTACATGGCGGTTGGAATTTCGGGCGCGATCCAACACCTGGTGGGCATGAAGGGCGCAAAAACGATCGTGGCGATTAATAAGGACGCCAACGCGCCCATCTTCGAAGTGGCGGACTACGGGATCGTGGGCGATTTGTTCGAGATTGTCCCGGCGCTGGTGGAGGAAGTCAAGAAAGCCAAGGGCTGAGCGCTGCAAGTGAGCTGGCAACCGGAAATCGACGAGATTCGACGCCGCGAGGCGATCGCGCGCGAAATGGGCGGGGCGGCGAACGTCGAGCGGCAGCACAAAGCCGGGCGGCTGACCGTTCGGGAACGCATTGACCGTTTGCTGGACCCAGGCTCGTTCCACGAAATCGGCGCGCTCACCGGCCGCGCCACCTATGACGAAAGCGGCCGGCTCGCCGCATTCACTCCGTCCAACTTCATCGTCGGAACCGGGCGCATCGATACCCGGCCCGTGGTCGTGGGCGGCGACGATTTCACCGTGCGCGGCGGCGCGGCCGACGCATCCATCGGCAATAAGATGGGCCACGGCGAGAAGCTCGCGCGCGGTTTGCGCATCCCGATGGTGCGCCTGGTGGATGGCACCGGCGGCGGCGGAAGCGTCAAGACCATCGAGCAGATCGGCCGCACTTACGTTCCCGCCAATCCCGCTTGGGACCAGATTACCGCGATGCTCGGCGAAGTTCCGGTGGTCGGCGCGTGCCTGGGTCCGGTGGCGGGCTTGGGCGCGGTGCGCGTGGTCACCTCGCATTTCTCGTTGATGGTTCGCGGAAGCAGCCAGCTCTTCGTGGCGGGTCCACCGGTGGTGGAACGCGGCGTCGGCCAAAAAGTTTCCAAAGAAGAGCTGGGCGGTTACGAGATTCATGCGCGCGGCAGCGGCGCTGTGGACAACGAAGTCGCCACCGAACAAGAGGCCTTCGACAGTATTCGCCGCTTTCTCGCCTATCTGCCATCCAGCGTCTGGCAAGCGCCGCTTCGCCGCACGCCCGACGACGATCCGAACCGCCGGGACGAGGGCTTGATCTCGGCTATCCCGCGCGATCGCAGGCGCGCCTACGACGTTCGCGGCATCCTCTCCGCGGTCTTCGACCGGGAATCGTTCTTCGAGATCGGTTTCTACTACGGTCGTCCTGTGGTGACCGGTTTGGCGCGCCTCCACGGTTATCCGGTGGGCGTAATGGCCAACGATCCTCGCCACGGAGGTGGCGCGCCCAACGCGGCGGCCTGCGACAAGATGATCCGGCTGGTGGATATCTGCGACACGTTCCATTTGCCGGTAGTGAATTTCGTCGACAACCCGGGGTTTCTGATTGGAAGCGCCGCTGAGCGCGCCGGGACGATTCGCGCGGGCTCGCGCGCTCTGGTTGCCGTTTACCAGGCCACCGTCCCCTGGATTTCGATTCTCATTCGCCGCTGTTACGGCGTGGCGGGCGCCGGGCACGGCAACGCCCAGTCCCTGAATCTGCGCTACGCCTGGCCGTCGGGCGACTGGGGTTCGCTACCGATTGAAGGCGGCGTGCAAGCCGCCTACAAGCGCGACATCGAGTCGTCGCCCGACCCCAACGCGCGACGCCGGGAGATCGAAGAAACTTTGAACCAATTCCGCTCGCCGCTGCGCACCGCGGAAGCGTTTGGCGTCGAAGAGATCGTCGATCCGCGCGACACCCGCCCGCTGTTGTGCGAATGGATAGAAGGAGCTTACGGAATGTTGCCTTCCGAATTGGGACCGAAAGCGAGGACTTGCAGGCCATGAAAGCTTGGCGCGTGCACGCCTATGGCGAGCTGGAGACGATGCCGTTCGAGGAGATTCCGCCGCCCGAGCCCGGACCGAACCAGGTGCGCATCCGCAATCGCGCGGCCGGCCTGAATTTTTTCGACATTTTGCAGGTGCAAGGGAAATACCAGGTGAAGCCGCCGTTTCCATTCACCATCGGCGCCGAAGTGGCGGGCGTCGTGGACGCAGCCGGTCCCGGAGTAACTGCGTTTGCGCCCGGCGATCGCGTGCTTTCCCTCACTGAGGGCGGAGGGTTTGCCGAATACACCGTCGGACGTTTGCCCCGAACGTTCCCAATGCCGGATGGCATGGGCTTTGCGGAGGCGGCCGCGCTGCCTTTGGTCTACCACACGTCGTATTTCGCGTTGCGTAATCGGGCGGCCTTGCAAACCGGAGAGTGGCTGCTGGTTCACGCCGGAGCGAGCGGCGTCGGAGTGTCCGCGATTCAATTGGGCCGCGCCTTTGGAGCGCGCGTGATCGCCACCGCGGGCGGCGCGGAAAAAGTGGCGTTCGCCATAGAGCAGGGCGCCGAACACGGCCTGGACTACAACGATCACGGCTGGGTGGACCAAGTGAAGCAACTCACCGACGGACGAGGCGCGGATGTAATTTACGATCCCGTCGGCGGCGACGTCTTCGATCTCTCCACCAAATGCATTGCTTCGGGCGGCCGGTTGCTGGTGATCGGCTTTGCCAGCGGGCGCATTCCAAGCATCGCCGCGAATCGCATTCTACTGAAGAACATGTCGGTCGTCGGCGCGCTGTGGGGCGGCTACGCGCAAGCGCACCCGGAGTATTTCGCTGTCGCGCAGAAAGCCATCACCGACCTCTACGTCGAAGGAAAAATACGGCCGCCGCGTCCGGTGGAGTATCCGCTTGCATCGGCGCCGTCGGCGTTGCGCGATCTTGCCAACCGAAAAATACTGGGAAAAGCCGTCCTGGTAATGTGAGCGGGTAGCGCAATCCGCGCGGCCTCCCCGTAGAATAGGAGGATATATGGAAATCGTCAAGGTTGTTGGCCGCGAGATTCTCGATTCGCGGGGCAATCCCACGGTGGAAGCGGATGTGCTTCTGGCCGACGGGACTCTCGGACGCGCCGCGGTGCCATCCGGAGCTTCCACGGGAGAGCACGAAGCGGTCGAGCTTCGGGATCAGGATCCCAAACGCTACCAGGGAAAAGGGACGCGCAAAGCAGTCCAGAACATCTTGAAAAAGATCGCGCCGGCCGTCACCGGCATGCAAGCCGAAGACCAGAGCGCGATCGATCACAAGATGATCGAGCTCGACGGCACGCCCAACAAAGGCAAACTGGGCGCGAATGCGATACTCGCGGTTTCGATGGCGGCTGCACGGGCCGCTGCGCAATCGCAAATGACCCCGCTCTATCGCTATCTCGGCGGCATCGGCGCGAATTTGCTGCCTGTGCCGCAAATGAATATTCTGAACGGCGGCGTGCACGCGGACAACTCGGTGGATCCGCAGGAATTCATGATTGTTCCGCACGGCGGAAAGAAATTCTCGGAGGCGCTGCGTATGGGCGCGGAAGTGTTTCACACCTTGAAAGGCGTGCTCAAGAAGCGCGGCTATTCCACCGCCGTCGGCGACGAAGGTGGATTCGCTCCCAACCTGAAATCCAACGAAGAAGCGCTCGAGGTTGTGCTCGAAGGAATTACCAAGGCGGGTTACAAGCCCGGAACCGAGATCAGCATCGCGCTCGATCCCGCGGCTAGCGAGTTTTACGACAAAGAAAGCGGCAAGTATATCTTCAAGAAATCCGACAAGAGCCAGCGAAACTCCGACCAGATGGTGAAATTCTGGGCTAAGTGGGTCGAACAATATCCGATCATCAGCCTGGAAGACGGCATGTCCGAAGAGGATTGGGACGGCTGGAAAAGCTTGACTCAAGCGCTCGGCAAAAAGATCCAATTGGTGGGCGACGACATATTCGTCACCAATACGAAGATTTTCGCCGAAGGAATCGCGAAGGGCGTCGCGAATTCGATTCTCATCAAGGTGAACCAGATCGGAACCCTCACCGAGACTCTGGAGGCGATGGAGATGGCGGTCGCCGCGAACTATACGTGCGTGGTCTCGCACCGGTCCGGCGAAACCGAAGACGCGTTCATCGCGGACTTCGTGGTGGCGACGCGCGCCGGGCAGATCAAGACCGGATCGGCCAGCCGCACCGATCGCATCGCGAAATATAACCAGCTCTTGCGCATCGAAGAAGAGCTTGGCGATGGCGCACGATTCGCGGGCCGGAAAGCGTTCCACCAATAATGCACGGCCAAAAGAAGCCGCTCGTCCTGACCATTCTGGACGGTTGGGGATTCTCGCCCGTCGTGGAAGGCAACGCGATTGCCGCCGCCCGTAAACCAACCTACGCTTCTTTATTGCGCGAGTACCCGAACACGCTGGTCCGGACCTCGGGACCTTCCGTCGGATTGCCGGAAGGGCAAATGGGCAATAGCGAGGTCGGGCATCTCAACATCGGAGCCGGGCGCGTGATCCACATGGATGTCACGCGCCTCGATTTGATGATCGCCTCGGGCGAGTTTTTCCGCAATGCGGTTCTGCTCGACGCCATGAAACACGCGCGAACGCATCGCCTGCATTTGATGGGATTGTCGAGTGATGGCGGCGTTCACTCGCTGCTCACGCACCTCTACGCGCTTCTCAAACTGGCGAAGCAGGAGGGCGTCGAGCAAGTCTTCGTACATTGCTTCATGGACGGGCGCGATAGGCCGCCCGAAAGCGGCGCCGGATACCTGGAGCAATTGCAAAAGGAAATGCGAGAGATCGGCGTGGGTAAAATCGCCACTGTCTCCGGACGCTACTACGCCATGGACCGCGACAAGCGCTGGGATCGCATCGAGCGCGCGTTCGGCGCGATGGTGCTTGGAAACGGCGAGAAGTTCACCGATCCCGTGGCCGCGGCTCGCCGTTCCTACGAACGCGGCGTCACCGACGAATTTGTCGAACCGGTCACCATAGTGGACGCGCACCAGCAGCCGGTGGGATTGATCCGCGATGATGACGCCTGCGTCTTTTTCAACTTCCGCGCCGATCGCGGCCGCGAGATGACGCAAGCGCTCACCGATCCTTCGCTCGAAAAGCCGTCCCGATCGCATGCGCCCAAGCGCCTGTACTTCACCACGCTGACTCAGTACGACAATTCCTTCACCGTCCCTTTCGTGCTGGCGCGCGAACATCCCAACAACATCCTGGCCGACGTCATGGCGCAGTTGAATTGGAAGAATCTCCGCGTGGCCGAAACGGAGAAGTACGCGCACGTGACCTATTTTTTCAACGGCGGCAACGAAAAGCCCTATCCCGGCGAAAGCCGCGAGTTGGTGCCGTCTCCCAAAGTTGCTACTTACGATCTGAAACCGGAGATGAACGCGGCCGGCATCACCGAGGTTGTCCTAAAGGCCATCGATCAGCGCGCCTTCGATGTGATCGTAATGAATTACGCCAACGCCGACATGGTGGGGCATTCGGGCAAGCTGGCGCCCACCGTGCAAGCGGTGGAAGCGGTGGATGCCGGTCTCGGCCAGATCTACGCGGCGCTGCAACGCTCGGGCGGATCGTGGATCATCACCGCCGACCACGGCAACGCGGAGACCATGATCGATCCGATAACCAAGGGTCCGCACACCTATCACACCACCAATCCCGTGCCATTCATCCTGGTGGATGAAACGCAGCGGCTCCTGCGGTCGGGCGGGGCTTTGCAGGACATCTCGCCCACCATCCTGGGATTCCTCGGTGAAAAGCAGCCCAAGGAAATGACCGGCAGGGATTTGCGTTTATAAAACCCAATGTATCTTCGCGACGTGGAGAATAATAGCAATGCGTCGGGCGCCTATTCCGAATCGATTCGTTCGATGGTGTCGATGGGAGCGGTGGTGCCCGGCATCCTGCGCATGTTCGCGTACAAGCCCGAGGCTACCCAGCACCTGGAGCGTTTTTCGCAAGCCGTGATGCGGGGCCCTTCTCCGTTGAGCGCGGGATTTCGGGAGTTGATCGCCGCCTTCACTTCCCAGTTGAACCATTGTCCGTTTTGAATCGAGAGCCACGCCGCGGTCGCGGCGGAACTCCTGGGCGATCGGAAGCGAGTGGACGCAGTGCTGGAGAACTATCGAACCGCTCCCATCCAGGAAGCGGAACGGGCGCTACTGGGTTATGTCGAAAAAGTGAATTGCAACCCGTCGGGGATTGACCAGAGCGACATTGATAGGTTGCACGACGCCGGTTGGACGGATGAAGCGATCTATGACGCCATCATGGTGTGCGGGCTGTTCAATTTCTACAATCGATGGATCGACGCGGCGGGCGTTACAGCCATGTCCAAAGCGGACCACCACGCTTCGGGCAAGCGCCTGGCCTCTCGCGGATACATCATGTCGGAATGACACCGGATACACTGAAACTATGGCTAAACAATACGCGGCCCCGCCGCCCATGACGATCAATCCCGCGGGCAAGTACACCGCGACGCTCGACACTTCGAAGGGAAGCATCGTCTGCGAACTGTTCGCGAAGGACGCGCCCAAGACCGTGAACAATTTCGTGTTTCTGGCGCGCGAGGGATTCTACGACGGCACGGTTTTTCATCGAGTGATCGCGGACTTCATGGTCCAGGGCGGCGATCCTACCGCGAGCGGCAGCGGCGGACCGGGGTATCGGTTCGAGGACGAGACCAAGAACAATCCCCGCAAGCATAAAGTCGGATCGTTGTCGATGGCGAATGCCGGCCCGAACACCAACGGCAGCCAGTTCTTCGTCACTCACGTTGTCACCGATTGGCTGGATGGCAAACACACCGTGTTCGGACAAGTGCTCGAAGGCCAGGACGTCGTGAACAAACTCAAACAGGGCGACCAACTGAAGACCGTGACCGTCCAGGAAAGCTGAGGCGTTCGGGCGAGCCATGGCTTTTCCCATTCATCGCATGCGGCGCAAACGGGCCAGCGAGCCGTTGCGCCGGCTGGTCCGCGAAACGGAACTCGATCCCGGCGATTTCATTCTTCCGCTGTTCGCCTGCCCGGGCGAGGGTGTGCGGCGCGAAATCAGCTCGATGCCGGGCAATTGTCAGCTCTCGGTGGATCAACTGGTCACCGAATGCGCCGAAACTCATCGGCTCGGTATCGGCGGCGTGATCCTGTTCGGAATTCCCGAAACCAAGGACGAGCTGGCTTCCGGCGCTTATGCCGACGATGGCATCGTGCAGCAGGCGGTGCGGGCGATCAAGCGCGAAGTGCCGAAGCTGCTGGTGCTCACCGATGTCTGCAACTGCGAATATACCAGCCATGGCCATTGCGGCCTGGTGGTAAATGGCGAGGTCCAGAATGATCCGACGCTCGAATGGCTGGCCAAGGCCGCCGTTTCGCACGCGCGCGCCGGAGCCGACATCGTGGCGCCGAGCGACATGATGGACGGGCGAGTCGCGGCCATCCGCAAAGCCCTGGATCAGGCGGGATTCCTGAACACGCCCATTCTGTCTTACGCGGCCAAGTTCGCCTCGGTGTTTTATGGACCTTTTCGCGAGGCCGCCGAATCGACGCCGCAGTTCGGCGACCGGCGCAGTTACCAAATGGATCCGTCCAACAGCCGCGAAGCGATGCGGGAAATCGAACTGGATCTCGAAGAGGGCGCGGACATGATCATGGTGAAGCCGGCCATGCCTTATCTCGACATCATCCGGCAAGCGCGCGACCGTTTTGACGCTCCGCTCGGGGCCTATCAAGTAAGCGGCGAATTCAGCATGCTGATGGCAGCCATCGAGAGAGGCTGGCTGGATCGGGATCGCGCCATCCTGGAATCGCTCACGTCCATTCGGCGCGCGGGCGCGGACTTCATGCTCACCTATTTCGCCAAGGACGCGGCGCGATTGCTGAGCTGAGTCGCCGCCGGTATCATTGCCGCACGAAAAAGCCGTGATGCTTCTCCAAGGCCGCTTCGGATTCATCCACTCCGCGCACTTCCGCCCAGCGCGGTCCTTTCCATAGCAGTCCGGCGAGTTCGGAAAGCTGCGCCGCGGTTCCGACGGCGTACACTTGCACGCAGCCGTCATCGTCGTTGCGCACCCAACCGCTGATTCCCAGCGCTTCCGCCCCGTGTTCGACGAAATATCGGAAGCCGACGCCTTGCACCCGGCCGCGCACACGATACAGGCGCGCCAGTTTTGCGGCGCTCAAGGCCGCTTGACGAGCGGGTAGACTACAATCTTCCGGAACTCCACGGGCCCGCGATCCCCTTGCAATACGATCGGCCCAGGCTCGGCTTCGTTCGAATCGAGTGCGATCGAAGTCGGTCCATCGATGCTCTGCCGGTCAATCACCTTCAGCCCGTTCAGGACCACCGTGACCTGACGCCCCACCAGCCGCGCCGTCAGCGTTTGCCACTCGCCCGGAGGTTTACTGGCATTGACAACAGGCGCGATGCGGCCCAGAATCGCCCCGCTGGTGCGATTGGAGACGGGCCGGTCGCTATCGTCGGCGATCTGCACTTCGTAGCGTCCTCGAAGTCCGATCCCGCTATTTCCGTGCGGCGGAACGCGGTATTCGACATCCACCGCGAAATTGAAAAATTTCTTGTCGGAGACGAAATTGCTGCCGCTCCCCGAGTCGGTGAGCACGCCGTCCCTCACCATCCAGTACAGGGGACGCCCGCCGGGAGGTAACGGAAAAGCCTGCCATCCGGTCAAATCGCGCTCGTCAAAGAGAACCACCGGATCGCTTCTCTTCCAAGAACCGTCGTCTTTGTCGGGTAGCGATGGAGCGCGAACGCCGGTCCATTCCAAATAGGAAGAGGGATCGCCTTCAATCTCGAATGTGCCCCTCAACTTGCCCTCTTCCAGGCGAGCCCAATACAGACCTTTTTCAATATTACGGTCACGGCGGAAGCGGCCGTCCAGGGCGAACCGAAGTTCTCGGTCGGAGATGGACAACTTCGGGATTTCGTCCAGCATGCCCACCGGAGCGCCGGCAAACTTGCCCTTGAGGCTGCCCGTCCCCGCTCCAGACACTTCCAGCCACCAGCCTCGCGGGGGGGTGGACACGCCGTTGATGGAGATGTCCCAGCGGCCGTTGAATTCTTGATCGTCGAAAGAAGCAGCCCAGCAACCCAACGCTAGAGCCGCGACGAACACGGTTCGCACTGCGCCTACTTTACCAGAATTTACAGAAGTGCGTCGCCGGGTCAATATCCTGAAGGTGACGCGGACCGAACCGCCCTACCTGCTCATTTCCGCGCGAGTTTGGAGAACCTGCAGCACGTGCGCCCGGCTCACGATGCCTTCCAGATGGTTATTGGACACCACCGGCAATTGATTGACGTCATCGCGCCCCATGGTCTCCAGCGCTTCCGACACCGGGGTGGCGGGCGTCACCGTGTGGACCTGATCGAGCGGCCGCATCACGTCGTGGAGCGTCGTGTAGGGCCAACGTTGGCGTTCCAGTCCGCGAATCTCGTGCGGTGTCACCAATCCCGCCACCTCGCCGTTCTGCTCCACTACAAAGCAGCGACGCCCCGAGCGAAGCAGATGCTCTTCCACGAAGTTTTGCACGTTCAGATTGCCGTCCACCGAAACGCAATCGCGCGTCATGACATCGCCGACGCGCACGCCTTCCAGGCTCTTCATTACGTTGACCGTGCTGTAGCTCGCGCCGGCGGCTTGCAGCAGGAACCAGCCGATGAACGCGATCCAAAGTCCGCCGAAGCCGGCGCCGCCGAAGAATCGAAAGATGCCCAGCGCGATGAACAGCAGCGCCACCACCTGTCCGATCCTCGCGGCCAGTTGTGTCGCCCGATCGCCGCTGCCGGTCGACCACCAGATGATGGACCGCAGGATGCGCCCTCCGTCCAATGGAAATCCCGGGATCATATTGAACGCGGCTAGGGTGAGATTGATGTATCCCAGCCACAGGAACATCGCCGCGATCGGCGTCTGGGGTTGAACGCCTGCGCGCCAACCCGCGCCCCGAGCGATCCCCAGGCACGCCAGTCCAATTAGGGCGCTCGAAATAGGACCGATGATTCCAACCCAAAATTCGGTCTGGGCGTCTTCGGGCTCCCGCTCGATTTGCGCCACGCCGCCCAACGCGAAGAGCGTGATCGCTTTCGTGGTTAGCCCGCGCGCCCGCGCCACCAAAGCGTGCGACATCTCATGCGCCAGCAGCGCGACGAAGAACAGAATCGCGGTCACAATCGAGACGGTCCAGATGACTCCCGTGCCCCAGCCGGCATTGCTCGCTTGGAACTGCGCGCTGAGCGACATCGTGATCAATAGCGCGATCAGGAACCAGCTGTAATGCAGCCCGACCTCGATGCCGAAAAACCTTCCCAACCGAATGTTCGATCTCATACGCGATCCTCCGGGCCGGCGCCTAAGAAGCGCCTTGTTTCACCAGCAAACCCGACCGCTCCAGCAGCGCGTTCAGATCCGGATCGCGACCCATGAAGCTGCGATACAGCTCGGCTGGATCCTCGCTGTTGCCGCGCGCGAGAATGTTCTGGCGAAAACGCGTGCCCACGTCCCGGCTGAAGATGCCGTGATCCTGGAACATGGTGAAGGCGTCGGCGTCCAACACCTCAGCCCACTTGTACGAGTAATAACCGGCGCCGTATCCCACCGGGCTGGCGAACAGGTGCGTGAAGCTGGCGATCATGGCGTAGTGCTCCGGCAGTCTGGCCGGCGAAAACTCCTGCAGGATGGCGCGCGCGTACGCCGCGAGATCGACGGGCTGGCGGGTCGCGTACTCGCGATGCAATTTCAAATCGACGATGCCTAGGCCGAGTTGCCGCATCTGCGCGTTGGCGGCCCGGAAGCAGCGCGCTCTCCGCATTTTTTGAAACAGCTCCTCCGGGATCGACTGGCCGGTCTGATAGTGCCGCGCGAACAGGTCCAGAGCGTCCCGCTCCCAACACCAGTTCTCCATGATCTGCGACGGCAGCTCGACGAAATCCCACGCCACGTTCGCGCCCGCCAGGCTCCGCATTTCCACTTGGCTCAGGCAATGGTGCAACAAGTGCCCGAACTCGTGGAAGATGGTTTGCACTTCGCGATGCGTCAGCAGCGACGGGCGGTTGCCGACGGGCGGCGTCAGGTTTCCGCAAATGAGCGCCGCGTGCGGCTCGAAATGCCGCTCCAGAGCGATGCCGGTGATGAATGAATCCATCCAAGCCCCGCCCCGTTTATTTTCGCGTGGGTACCAGTCGGCATAAAACGCGCCCAACAGGGTCCGGTCCGATGGGTGATTCTCGTCGTGGATTTCGTAGTACTTCACTTCCGGGTCCCACACCGGAGCGCCCGGCTTTTCCACTACCCGAATGCCGTACAGCCGTTCCACGATGCCGAACATTCCATGCACCACGCTCGCTAGCGGAAAATAAGGACGCAGCGCTTCTTCGTCGAAGTTGTACAGCGCGGCGCGCAGCTTCTCGGCGTAGTAAGCGATATCCCAAGGCTCCAGGTCGCGTCCGACAAATGTCCGCAGCTCCTCGTTTTCGTTCCGAAACCGAGCCTCCGTTTGTCGTTTCAGATCCTCCAGGAATTCCTGGGCGCGCGCTCCCGTGTGCGCCATGCGATCTTCTAAAACCAGGTCGGCAAAATCGCGATACCCCAAGAGCGCGGCTTTCTCCTGGCGCAATTCCAGGATGCGGCGCATCACCGGCCGATTGTCGTGCTGGCCGTCGATGGCCCGGTTTACATAGGCCTCATAGACCTGCCGGCGGATTTCCGCGTCGTCCAGATACGTCATCACGGCGATGTAGCTGGGCGCCTGCAGAGTGAAACGCCAGGACGGTTCGGCCAGCCCCTTCGACGCCGCGCTGGCCCGCGCCATGGCCCGCGCGCTTTCCGGCAGCCCACCCAGCTTTCCTTCGTCCTCGATCACCAGCGCGAATTCGTTGATCGAATCCAGTACGTTCTCCGAGAACCGTATGGTTTGCTTGGACAGTTCGACGTCGATCTCGGCGATGCGTCTCTTGCCGGCCGCGTCCAGCTCGGCGCCATGCCGGCGAAAACTGTCGATGGTTTTCTCGAGAAAACGCTTGCGCGCTCCCCTCAGTTGCTTAGCTTCCTCGGTCTCCGCATACGTCTGCACCGCTCCCCACAAGGCTTCGTTGAGCGGCAGCGACGAGTAGAATGCGCTCACCTCGGGTTGCGCGGCGTTATAGGCGGCGCGCAGTTCGGGAGTGGTTACCACCGCCTCCAGGTGCCGCACGATCCCGATCGCGTAATCCAACCGTTCGGTCAACCCATCCAGACGCTCCATGGTATTCGCAAAGGTGCGCGGCGCAGGATCGGCGGCGATGTGATCCAGCCGCTCGCCCGCGTCCCGCAGCAGTTCCGTAATGGCGGGCTCCACGTGCTCGGCGCGAATCCGATCGAACGGGATTTCGAAGGTGTTCCGCAATAGCGGATTTCGGGCGGTGGGAGCAGGCATTCGTATGGGTTCTCTCTAATTCTATGACATTTTCACGCCATTTTCGAAGACATTCGATGGGCGCTGCCAGGCCCCGGAAGGTCGCGCCGATAGCCGGGAGCCGCTCGTTCTCGCGGATGGGGGGAACAAAACGCCGCCTTTCCCGCGTATCCTAAGGTTGAGTGCACTCCGAGTACGCAATCGAAACCGCCGGCCTGACGAAAATCTATCGTTCCCGCTGGATGCGCCGCGAGATCAAGGCGGTGAACGACATCTCCCTCCGGGTCTCGCGCGGCACTATCTTTGGATTGCTAGGGCCGAATGGCGCGGGCAAAACCACCTTCGTTAAAATGCTGCTGTCGGCGGTTCATCCCACCGCCGGCAACGCCCTGATCTTCGGACACAACGCCCAGGAGCCGGCCGCGCGCCGCGCCGTCGGATATCTTCCCGAGAACCACCGTTTCCCCACCTACTTTACCGGCGCTGGAATGCTCGACTTCTATGCCGCCCTTTCCGGCGTCGAGTCCGCGCGGCGAAAGAAACTGATTCCCGAGTTGCTCGAACTGGTGGGCCTGCCGCAGTGGGGCGCCGTCCGGCTGGGCAAGTATTCCAAAGGCATGCTGCAACGCCTGGGGCTGGCGCAAGCGCTCATCCATTCGCCCTCCTTGCTGGTCCTCGACGAGCCGACCGACGGCGTCGATCCGGTGGGCCGCCGTCAGATCCGCGACATCCTCACCCGGTTCGAAGAACAGGGCGTCACGGTGTTCATCAACTCCCACTTGCTGGCGGAAGTGGAGACGTTTTGCCGCGAGGTCGCCATCCTCGATAAAGGAAAAGTCGCGCTCAGCGGAACCATGGCCGAGCTTACCGCCGGCAAGGGATATCGATTGACGGTGGCGAAAGCCCCCGACAATCTGGTGGAAGATTTGCGCGCGCGCGCCACGTCCTTATCCGCCCGGGACGGCTTGATCGATCTCCAATTCGCATCCCGCGAGCTTGTCAACGAAGCCGTGGACCTGGCGCGCGCCCAGCATTGCGATATCGAAGCGCTGATCCCGACCACCAGCACACTCGAGGACGTCTTCGTCCGCACCGTGCAGAAATGAGCGCTCGATGACCACCGCCGCACTGATTCTCGACACCTTCCGCGAAGCCTTCGCCCGCAAGATCTTCTGGGGCTTGTTCGGACTTTCTACGGTCATGATCCTCTTCTTCCTGTTTTTACTGCGGATCGACCTGGTAGAGGGCGGCATGGCCACGCTGTCGCTCTTCGGCAGAACAGCCGAGAGTATGACGGATGTGGATCGCGTGGTGCGCGGCGTCTATGGCGGAATCGCGACCTTCTTGTACACCTGGGGAATGTTCCTCGCGGTCTTCGCTTCGGCGGGACTCATTCCGAGCGTGTTGGAGCCGGGCCGCATCGGGTTGCTGCTCTCCAAACCAATCTCACGTACCCATATTCTACTGGGCCGCTACGCGGGCAACGTGCTGGTGGTCTCCTGCAACATCATTTATCTCGTCTTGGGCGTTTGGATCATTCTGGGAATCAAGACCCGAATCTGGTCGCCGACGTTTCTGATTTCGATCGCCACCACCATCTTCATTTTCGCGGTGCTGCTCTCGGTGGTCGTGCTGGTCGGAGTTCTGTTCGAGAGCGCCGCGCTCGCCACCATGGTCACTGTCGCGCTGATGATCATAAGTCCGATCCTGGCGCAGACCGCTATTATGCTGCGCCTGCTGTCCTCCGAGTGGTCGCGCCAACTTTGGCGGACCCTTTACTACTCGCTGCCCAAGGTTTATGACGTGGGCCGTATGACGCTCGACGCGATTCAAAGCCACACCTTCAGCGGCTACATGCCGATCTGGACCTCGGCTGTGTTCGCGGTGGTGATGATGGGCGCCGCCTTGTTCGTCTTTTCCCGGAGAGACTTCTGATGCGGCTGCTAGCGGCGACGGCTCTGTGCCTGGCGTTGGCGGGTTGTCAGGTGGGCAAGCCCGGCCTGCTCCACATCGATCCTGCGCTCGAATCGCTGGCGCCGGCCGACTCGGTTTTCGTCGCCGGAGCCAATGTGGAAGCGATCCGCGACACCCCGGTTTACCAAAGGCTGCTGAGCCGCGTCCCCTTGCCGCAGCTTCAGGAATTCACCGACAAGACCGGGCTCGACCCGCGCAAGGACCTCTCGCAGATACTATCGTGTTCGAACGGCAAACGTGGTTTGCTGATGGCGCGTGGAAAATTCGACGTCCCGGCGATCGAGGCGCGTCTGCAGGCCAGCGTCGCCGCGCCGGTGACTTACAAAAACCATCGCCTGTTCGGCGACGAACGCGCTTCCATCGTGTTCTTGAATTCTTCCACCGCCGTGGCCGGACCCGCACCGGATTTGCGCGCCGCGATCGATCGTGGCCGCTCCGGCGGCGGCCTGCCTGTGGCGTTGCGCGACCTGCTCCGTACCCTGCCCCCCGGCGATCAGATCTACGCCGCGCTGACCGGCGGGCTGGCGGGCCTGAACCTGCCCGTGCCCGAAAACAGCAATCTCGCAACCCTATTACAGGTGATGCGTTCCGTGGATACCGCGACTCTTGGAATGGACTTAAACAGCGGCCTGCATTTGAAGGCGGACGTAAATTGCAAGACCGAGCGCGACGCCAAGT
>Ga0302324_100008476_pt1 | contig 21666 bp, 14 predicted proteins | sample Palsa_T0_1_FD_201949 | JGI IMG/M metagenome (GOLD analysis project Ga0302324, IMG submission 201949) | Peat permafrost microbial communities from Stordalen Mire near Abisko, Sweden - Palsa_T0_1 | ecosystem: Environmental > Terrestrial > Soil > Palsa > Peat permafrost | place: Sweden: Abisko...
CCGGAGTTCGTCGACTTCACGCCGATCACGCGAGAGTACGAAAACCGACTCCACGCTCACTACGGCCGGCCGCCATATTGGCTGCGCGAAACCGAACACGAGTCTTCTTTATCCCTGACCGGCGTCTAAGTTGGCCGTGTGTTCCGAAGCGTCGCTAAGTGATCCGCTCACAACTGTATGTGAAAGTTCACCGGCTAATAAGACAACCGATGCCAGTCAAATCCCCTACTGACGAATCCGTAAGTGAAGCAGCCGTTGAACCTCGCGACCGGTCAACGGCGAAAGTGGAACCCTCGGCGACCCACGCCATTTACACGTGCCCAATGCACCCCGAAGTCCAGCAGGACCACCCGGGCGAGTGTCCTAAGTGCGGCATGACGCTGGAACCGAAGACGGCGACAGCGGGTCCGGCTGACGACGAAAGCGCCGAGCTGCGCGATATGACGTCGCGCTTTTGGATCGGAGCGGCGCTGGCGTCGCCCGTGTTTGTCCTGGCGATGGCTCATTTGATCCCGGCCTTGGGCAGGCTGCCCTTGGTGGATGGCGGCGTCTCACGATGGTTGCAATTTGCGCTCGCCACGCCTGTGATCTGCTGGGCAGGCTGGCCCTTATTACACCGTGGCTGGCGCTCTTTGGTGACGCGTCATCTGAACATGTTCACACTGATCTCCATCGGCGTGGGCGCGGCATTCATCTTTAGCGCGGTCGCGATGCTGATGCCCGGCGTCTTCCCACCCACCATGCAACACGAGGGCCACCAGGGCAAGGTAGCCATCTACTTCGAATCCGCGGCGGTGATCGTTGTGCTGGTGCTGCTCGGTCAGGTGCTCGAGCTCCGTGCCCGCAGCCGCACGGGCAGCGCCATCAAAGCATTGCTGAACCTCGCACCGCCCACGGCACGGCAAGTCGCGCCGGGGGGTGATCATAAAGTCTCGCTCGAACAGGTGAAAGTCGGTGACTGGTTGCGCGTGGTTCCGGGGGACAAGGTGCCCGTGGATGGCGCGGTCGTGGAGGGTCACTCGAGCGTCCGAGAGTCCATGATCACCGGCGAACCGCTTCCGGTGGAAAAGGCCGTCGGCGACAAAGTGACGGGAGGCACGGTCAATGGCTCCGGCAGTTTCGTCATGCGCGCCGAACGAATTGGAAGCGATACGTTGCTTGGACAGATCGTGAATATGGTTGGCGAAGCCCAGCGCAGCCGCGCGCCCATTCAGGGTCTTGCCGACAAGGTGGCCGGCATCTTCGTGCCGGTGGTGCTGGCAGTTTCGGCGCTCACCTTCGTCCTCTGGATGTGGCTTGGGCCGGAGCCGAAACTCGCACACGCCATTGTCTGCGCTGTCGCGGTCCTCATCATCGCCTGCCCGTGCGCTCTCGGTCTGGCGACACCCATGTCCATCATGGTCGGTGTCGGGCGCGGCGCACAGGAAGGCGTGTTGGTGAAAAACGCAGAGGCACTCGAGCGCTTGGAGAAAGTCACCACGCTGGTCGTGGACAAGACGGGTACGCTCACCGAGGGCCAACCGAAATTGATCGATGTTCTGCCCACCCAGGGTTTTGACCCAAAGGAGTTCCTGCATCTGGCCGCATCGCTGGAGCAGAACAGCGAACATCCGCTCGCGGCCGCTATTGTGCGGGGCGCGAAAGAGCAAGGTATTGCTCTCGATGCGGTAAAAGACTTTCGTTCGGTGACAGCGGGCGGTGTCGCCGGTATCATTGCTGGCCGTATGGTGATGCTCGGCAAACCAGACTTTCTGCGGAGCGAAAAGATCACGGGCCTCGAGGCTCTGGAAGCCTCGGCCGTGAAACTTCAAGAAGAGGGCAAGACAGCGATGTTTGTCGCAATAGACGGCAAGCCAGGCGGAATTCTCGCTGTCGCCGACCCGATCAAATCCAGCACGCCCAAAGCCATCGGTGAACTCCACGCGCTTGGTTTGCAGCTTGTCATGCTCACGGGCGACAACCGCCGTACCGCCCACGCCGTTGCCAAGCACCTCGGCCTGGATGCGGTGGAAGCGGAAATCGATCCCGCCGGAAAAGTCGCCTATGTCAAGAAGCTGCGCGCGGAAGGGAAACATGTTGCGATGGCCGGCGACGGCATCAACGACGCGCCTGCCCTCAGCCAAGCAGAAGTCGGCATTGCCATGGGTACCGGCACCGACGTGGCCATGCAAAGTGCGGGCGTCACGCTGGTGAAAGGCGACCTTCGCGGCATTGCCAAAGCTATCCGCCTCAGCCGGGCCACGATGCGCAACATTCGGGAAAATCTGTTCTTCGCATTTCTCTACAACGCGTTGGGTATTCCACTGGCGGCCGGGGCGCTTTACCCGTTCTTTGGCTGGCTGCTCAGCCCGATGATTGCCGGCGCCGCAATGAGCCTGAGTTCGCTCTCGGTCATCGGCAACGCACTGCGACTTAGGAAAGTAAGGTTGTGAATTTAGGTACGAATAATGAAGACCCATACACAGACACTCACCCCTGAACAGCTCCACAAGAAACCGGAAACGGTGAACAACACGGAGCTAAGCACGATAACCAACACACTTAGTCCGGAGCTTCTCCACAAGATCAACGCCTACTGGCGTGCCGCCAATTATCTTTCGGTCGGACAGATTTATCTCTACGACAACCCGCTGCTGAAGGAGCCGCTGAAGCTATCGCATGTCAAGCCCTTGGTCGTTGGGCATTGGGGCACCACGCCGGGACAAAACTTCATCTACGTACATCTAAACCGGGTGATCAAGAAATATGACCTGGACATGTTTTACATCGCGGGTCCCGGGCACGGTGGCCCGGCGATCGTTGGCAACGTTTACCTGGAAGGCACCTGGAGCGATATTTATCCGAACGTCACCCAGGACGAAGCCGGGCTGAAAAAGCTGTTCAAGCAATTCTCATTTCCCGGCGGGATTTCGAGCCACGTTGCGCCGACGACGCCGGGGTCGATTCACGAAGGTGGCGAGTTGGGATACTCGCTCAGCCATGCCTTCGGCGCCGCGTTCGACAATCCCGGTCTCATTGTCGCCTGCGTCATCGGGGACGGCGAAGCGGAGACAGGTCCGCTCGCGACCGCCTGGCAGTCCAACAAGCTTCTCAACCCGATCACCGACGGAGCCGTGCTGCCGATCCTGCACCTCAACGGCTACAAGATCAGCAATCCCACCGTGCTCGCCCGCATCGAGCATGAGGAGTTGGAGCAGTTTCTGCGAGGCTGCGGCTGGACACCGCACTTTGTGGAAGGCGACGATCCGGAAACAATGCATCAACTCATGGCCGCCACCATGGAAACGGCCATCGAGGACATCCGGCAAATCCAGGAGAATGCCCGGAACAACAACGACACCACGCGGGCGCGCTGGCCCATGATCGTGCTCCGATCCCCCAAGGGCTGGACGGGGCCGAAGGTAGTCGACGGACTTCAGATCGAAGGCACCTTCCGAGCGCACCAGGTTCCGCTGTTGGTGGATTCCGAGCATCCGGATCATGTGAAGCTACTCGAAAGCTGGATGAAAAGCTACAAGGCCGAGGAGCTGTTCGATGAAAATGGTCGGCTCATCCCGGAATTGACCGAACTGGCGCCGAAGGGCGACCGTCGTATGGGCGCCAATCCGCACGCCAATGGTGGCATTCTGCTGCGCGACCTGCGAATACCGGACTTCTGCGTCCACGCGGTGAATGTGCCAGCGCCGGGCGCCGTCAACGCCCAAGACACGCTTGTGCTGGGTAACTTCCTGCGTGACGTGGCGAAGCTGAATCAGGATCAGCGTAATTTCCGTATCTTCGGTCCAGATGAGACACTTTCGAATCTCCTGGGCGCGGTCTTTGAAGTCACCAACCGTCAGTGGGACGCTCGCCAAGTAAAGAACGATGAATTCCTCGCGCCCGCCGGACGAGTATTGGACTCGATGCTCAGCGAGCACCAGTGCGAAGGATGGTTGGAAGGATATCTGCTGACGGGTCGGCATGGGTTGTTCAACAGCTATGAAGCCTTCATTCGCATTGTCGACTCTATGTTCAGCCAGCACGCCAAATGGCTGAAAGTATGTCTGGAACTGCCGTGGCGGCGGAAGATCTCGTCGCTGAACTATCTGCTGGCATCCCACGTCTGGCAGCAGGATCACAACGGCTTCACTCATCAGGATCCTGGTTTTCTCGACCATGTGATCAACAAGAAGGCCGACATCGTGCGCGTTTACCTCCCACCCGATGCCAATTGTCTGCTGTCGGTTTTCGATCATTGCCTGCGCAGCCGGAACTATGTCAACGTGGTGGTCGCGGGCAAGCACGCCCTGCCGCAATGGCTGACCATGGACGCCGCGGTGGTGCATTGCACTGAAGGAATCGGAATCTGGCAGTGGGCCAGCAACGACCAGGACGCCGCCGAACCGGACGTGGTGATGGCATGCTGTGGAGACACGCCTACGCTCGAGATTCTAGCCGCCGTTTCCATTCTTCACGAGCATCTACCTGATCTGAAGATCCGAGTGATCAACGTCGTCGATCTGATGAAGCTCCAGTCTGCGACTGAGCACCCGCACGGGCTCAGCGAATCGGATTACGACTCGCTATTCACCAAAGACAAGCACATCATTTTTGGCTTTCATGGATATCCCTGGCTGGTCCACCGTCTGACTTACCGCCGGACTAACCGCAACCTGCACGTGCGCGGCTATAAGGAAGAGGGCACCATCACGACGGCCTTCGACATGAGAGTGCAGAACGATCTGGACCGCTTCCATTTGGTCGAAGACGTGATCGATCGCGTGCCGAACTTAGGCTCTAAAGGCGCCTACTTGAAGCAGAAGATGCAGGACAAACTCATCGAGCACAAGCACTACATCGACAAGCACGGCCAAGACTTGCCGGAAATCCGGAATTGGAAATGGAGTCGGGGCGAAACACAAGAGGGGAAACCGCCGGCGGAAAAGAATAGATGAACGAGAGTGAACATGGACAAACAAGTTGCCTTGAAGCGAACTAAAGGAGACCACAGTGCCCATTCAATTCAATGAAGAAAACGGCGGGAAGGCCCTCGTCGTTCACGTCAGCGGCAAGCTGGCAAAAATAGATTACGAACACTTTGTCCCGGAGTTCGAGCGACTCCTACGAGAACACGGAAAGCTACGAGTGCTGTTCGACATGAGTGGTTTCCACGGCTGGGAGGGCGGAGCGCTATGGGAGGACATCAGATTCGACATTCGGCACTTCGCCGACATCGAACGGCTGGCGATGGTCGGGGAAAAGAAGTGGCAACACGGCATGGCCACGTTCTGCAAGCCATTCACGAAGGCGACGATCCGATACTTCGATCACGCCGACGTTGCTGAGGCGCGGAAATGGTTGGGTGAATCGTAGGGTGATCGCCTGGCTGAATACTCTCAAATGGGCGCGCGTTTTGCCAAATGGCGCGCGGTGCTGATGGACGGCGAGCATTCGCCCGATCGGTGCCGCGAGGTAACCGAGGAGGTCTTGCGAACGGTTTTCACCCATCTTTACACACAAGGGGAGATGCTCGAGGGTATGATCGTGAAGCCCCAACATGGTGCTTCCGGGTTTGGGGTGCCCCAGTAAGAATCGGTGGACGAGGTGGCGGACGCCACGGTGGAGTGCCTCTTGCGAGCCGTTCCCGCTGCCGTCCCCGGGGGTCGCTTTCTTATCGGGCGGCCAACCCGGCGAACTGGCCGTGGCGAATACAATGCCGCGATGGATAAGGATATGAGCGCGACAACGATCATCCCGCAAGTCGTGAAACCTGCGGCATAAGGCAACGTGCCAGTGATGGGGAGAACACCGTGCAGATACAAATCAATAACGGCCATAACATCGAAGGTCACGTGGCGCCGGCTGCTCAGGTTAGCGAGGTGGTCGAGAGTTCGCTGGGCCGGGTTAGCGATCACGTCACGCGAGTGGAGGTCCACTGGAACGACGAGAACAGTGACAAGCACGGCCAGAGCGACAAGCGGTGCATTATGGAAGCCCGCCTGGAAACGTCTGGACGTGCCGGAACTATTGCCGCCTGGAGGAGTTGCAGACTCTCCAGAAGCAAAGGTTTAACGATGCCAGGAATACGGAACAGGAGACGTCATCATGACACCAACTGCGGATAAGCCCGAAGCAAAACCCGAAATCAAACCGGCCGCGCCGGGAGCGAAGTCCGACGCGCAGAAAAACCTGAAATCGATTCCCATGGACGAGCTCCAGAAAAAGCTGGCCTCCTCGCCGGACGGCCTGACTGAAGCCGAGGCGAAAAAACGGTTGACTAAATATGGGCCCAACGAGATTGCGGAAAAGAAAGAAAACCCGTACCTGAAATTCCTCACCTATTTCTGGGGGCCCATCCCGTGGATGATAGAAGCCGCGGTGATTCTGTCCGCCGCGGTCCGGCACTGGCCGGATTTCTTCATCATCCTTCTGTTGCTCTTGTCCAATGCAGTGGTCGGATTCTGGGAAGAACACCAGGCGGGCAACGCGATCGCCGCACTCAGGAAGCAGCTGGCGATCAAAGCGAGGGTCAAGCGCGACGGGAAATGGACTGATCCTTCGGCGAAAGAACTGGTGCCGGGCGACGTTATCCGCCTGAAGCGGGGCGACATTGTGCCGGCCGATGCGCGTTTGCTGCCGGGTGATCCGGTAGAAGTGGACCAGTCCGCTCTCACCGGGGAATCTTTGCCCGCCACAAAAAAGCCCGGCGACGCGGTATTTTCCGGGTCCGTCATTCGCCAGGGCGCAAGCGAAGGCATGGTCTATGCAACGGGCACGGACACCTACTTCGGGAAGACCGCGCAGATGGTGCAGGGACCGGAATCGGTTAGCCATTTCCAGAAAGCTGTCCTGAAGATCGGCGATTACCTGATTGTTCTGGCGGTTTTTCTGGTGGTGGTGATCATCGCCGTCGCGCTATTCCGTCACGATCCAATCATGAGCACGCTGGAGTTTGCGCTGGTCCTTCTGGTGGCTGCGATTCCAGTGGCGATGCCCACCGTCTTGTCGGTGACCATGGCAGTGGGAGCACGGCTTCTCGCGAAAAAGCAAGCTATTATCACCAGGCTCTCGGCAATCGAAGAACTGGCAGGCGTGGACATACTGTGCTCGGATAAGACCGGTACGCTGACCCAAAACAAGTTGACACTGGGCGTTCCCTTCACCCTAAACGGCATCCCTGGGGATCAGGTCATTCTCTGGGCTGCACTCGCTTCGCGCGCGGAAGACAAAGACACCATCGACCTCGCGGCGATCGGCAGCGTCAAGGATGACAAGACCCTGAAAAGCTATCAGGTGGTCCATTTCCAGCCGTTTGACCCGGTCCATAAGCGCACCGAAGCCACGGTGAAAGGCGGGGACGGAAAGCAGTTCTATGTGGCCAAAGGTGCCCCACAGGTAATTCTCAAGATGTCGACCAATGTCGGTGAGGCAACGCCGGCAGTAGACAAAGCGGTCGACGATTTTGCGGCCAAGGGCTACCGATCACTCGGTGTGGCGCGGGCAGATGAGCCCGGCAAGTGGCAGATCGTGGGCGTGTTGCCAATGTTCGATCCCCCACGCGAGCAGGCCAAAGCAACCATCGCGGGCGCCCGCGAGATGGGCGTCAGCGTCAAAATGGTTACCGGCGATCAGATGGCGATCGCTAAGGAAACGGCCAAGCAACTGGGGATGGGCACGAATATTCTCGATGCCAGCGGATTGGGCGATATCAAGCATCACGAGACGGCGCAGGCCGCGGAATCAATCGAAAAGGCGGACGGTTTCGCGCAGGTTTTCCCGGAACACAAATACCATATCGTGGATGTTTTGCAGCAGAGCGGCCACATCGTCGGCATGACCGGCGACGGCGTAAACGACGCCCCGGCGCTGAAGAAAGCAGATTGCGGCATCGCCGTTTCGGGCGCGACAGACACGGCGCGAGCGGCCGCCTCCATCGTGCTCCTGGCGTCCGGCCTGTCGGTAATCATCGACGCAGTCAAGGAAAGCCGGCGCATTTTCCAGCGCATGAACAGCTACGCCATCTACCGCATCGCCGAAACGCTGCGCGTACTATTCTTCATGACACTGGCGATCCTGGTGTTCAACTTCTATCCAGTCACCGCGGTGATGATCGTCATGCTTGCGCTGCTCAATGACGCAGCCATCCTGTCCATCGCTTACGACAACGTTCATTACAAAAACAAGCCCGAGGCCTGGAACATGCGCCTGGTGCTGGGGATCTCAACGGTGCTGGGCGTCATCGGAGTGGTGGCTGCGTTTGGTTTGTTTTATCTCGGCGAGCGCGTATTTCACCTCGACCGCGCGCACATCCAGACGCTGATGTATTTAAAGCTTTCCGTGGCCGGACACTTGACGATTTTCCTGACGCGCACCCGCGGTCCGTTCTGGTCCATACGCCCCGCGAAGATTCTGTGGATGGCGGTGCTCGGCACGCAAACCATTGCGACTTTGATCGCCGTCTACGGGCTGTTTATGACACCCCTCGGCTGGGGTTGGGCAGCATTCGTTTGGGGCTACGCTCTGGCTTGGGCTCTAGTGAACGACCGCGTGAAACTGCTCGCATATCGGGTTTTTGATCCTACGAAAGCCCCGCTGTTAGCCAAGAAGACGGCCACGGAGCCGGGCAAGAAGCCGCTCGATCTTACCCCCCGGATCGCCACTCGCGCCTACGAAATCTACGAAGAGCGCGGGCATCACGATGGCCAGGCGGATCAAGACTGGATGGAGGCGGAGACCGAGATAAACAAGGATCAGCTGGAACATGCGAAAGCCGAGTCAATATGAAGATCAACTCAAAGGACTTTCGTGTGACCGGGAAAAAGGTCAAACTCAGTAAATGGCCGACCCTTGTGAAACCCGTTTACAAGTCGAAGGAGGAGTATCAGGAACTCCTGGCCGAACACGTTGAGAAGCTCACCTCGTTGCAGCACCTTCACTACGCGTCCCACCACTATGCGTTGCTGCTGATTTTTCAAGGGATGGACGCCGCCGGCAAGGACGGCACTATCCGGCACGTCATGTCCGGCGTGAATCCGCAAGGTTGCGAGGTTTTCAGTTTCAAACAGCCGAGCGCCAACGAACTGGAACACGATTTCCTGTGGCGCACCACGTGCGTGCTTCCGGAACGCGGGCGAATCGGTATATTTAATCGTTCGTATTATGAGGAAGTGCTGGTCGTCCGGGTGCACCCGGAGATTCTCCGTGGCCAGGGGCTTCCGGAAGAGTTGCGCGACGAGAAAACCATCTGGGAGGAGCGCTATCGTTCCATTGTGGATCTGGAAAGCCACCTCTATCGCAACGGAACGCGCATCGTTAAATTCTTCCTCCACCTCTCGAAGGACGAACAACGAAAGCGCTTCCTTGAGCGCATTGACGAAACGGATCACAACTGGAAATTCAGCACCGCGGATATTCACGAGCGCAAATACTGGAAGGATTACATGCACGCTTATGAGGAGTGCCTGAACGCCACCAGCACCGATCACGCGCATTGGTACCTCGTTCCCGCCGATGATAAGGAGAACGCCAGGTTGATCGTTTCCCAAATCGTCATGGATACGTTCAACGACCTGAAGATGGCCTATCCTAAGATCACCCCGAAACGCCGGGCGGAATTGAAATCCATCCGCAAAGGCTTAATGAAGTAGTATTACTGTGTTATAGGGCATTAAGCGGATCCAGTTTGCCATTTCAGCAGCGCTGGACTTTCCCTCCAGCAGCGCCTCTAACATCAGCCGACCGGACGCCCTAAACACATCGGTTAGTACACTGCCAAGCTTGATGTTGGCGTCTTCCAGCACTTTCTGCACACGATTCCGTTCGCTGCTGGCATGCCCCAAAATGCGCTTGCGACGGCGGCTTAAATCCCGCAGCTCTCGGACGGGGCGTGCTGGATGAAGTTTGGACGGAACATGCCATGCCGAAGGAGATCGGCTGCGTAGGGCTTCCAATTCTGAATTGAAGGTGCCGAACAGGCGTTTCTCGCTGGTCGGCTCCTCATCCCGTCAGCCAAGTCAGTTTCCATTACGGTTTACCAAGTCGGAAAAGCGACTCTTTCTCTCCGACAAATTCTAAATACTCCTCCCCAAAGCTGGTGTCAACCGTATTTACATATCCTGGGATGGCCGATCGGCCATAACGTCTCCATGATCCCCAACACCCTACCTGAACACGAAAAGTTCAAGGCGCGGATCGCGGGTTCTCGCGGAACGCGCGGGAGCGTCACCGGGGGAAGGAGCCTTTCCCAGCGCTGTGTCCCTCGCCGCGTTGCCTCTCGGCCCGCTACTTCAGACTACGCAGGTAGGCGACCACGTCATCGGCTGCTGCTCCTGTGACGCTGGCTACCGGCTTCATCTTGCCCTTGCCCTCGGTGATGACCTTCTTCAGGTCGGCGTCGCTCATCGCCTGGACGTCGGTAGACTTCAGATCCCGCATCTCGACCTTAAACATCTTCGCTATGGCAGGGTTCCCCGCGCCGTTGGGGCCGTGGCAGGATTTGCAGGATTTGGCGTAAACTGCCTGCCCCGCTTTCGGGTCGGCGGCTTGAATGGCGGTCGCCGCGGTGGCAGCGAGGCTAAAAACAATCACGAGTGTGCGCATTGATGAATCTCCTATTGTTTTTGTGTTGGATTTATTTCCAGTGTCTTCAAAATATCGGGTGATGCCTCGTCCACAGCCACTGGCTGATGACAGAAGCTGCAGTCCTGAGAAATGGTTTTCTTGTCAGCCGTCAAGTGCGCTTCATCGTGGCAACGGAAGCAGCCGGGATCGTCGGTGTGGCCAAGGTTGTTCGGGTAGGTTCCCCAGGTGACCTTGAGATCCGGAAACACATTTCCCTGATAGATCGCGGCCAGAGCTACACCGGCCGCACGGATTTCAGCGCCCTGCCTGGCGGCTACGTCCGGATATCTCTGCAGGTAGAAGGCGTTTAACGCTCCGGGGATCTTTTCCGTCGCTTCGGCGCTGCTCGAGTAGCTGGCCTTCAGTAGCTCGACGCCTTCTTTCTTGACGAAGGGCAGACCAGCGGCGATGCGGCCGGCCGCCATGGCCTGGTTGACCGCCCGCCCCGGCAATTCGAAGGCGTGCGCGGCACGATTGTGGCAATCGGCGCATTGCATTTCAAACGCCGGCAATGATCGCACCGCATCCGCTGTCGAACCTGTGGCGAGATACGTTCTTGAGGCGCCCGTTTGGGTGTTCTTGTATTCCACCCAGGGGATCGTCTGGCGCTTCTTGTCCGAAGCAGCATAACGGATGCGAACGCCGGGTCCCAGATGTGCCCCGTGAATACCGCCCAATATTCCGCCCCCGCAGTGCATCAACAGCACGGTTACGGTGCGAGTATTGGTTTCATCATCTTTGTAGGAAGGGATCACGCGGAGGCGCGGCCCGATCGGAATATCTCGCTTGTGGCATTGTTCGCAGGTCTCGGCCGATGACACCAATTTGTTGTTCTCCATGGCCGACTCGATAGGCCGCGGATAATTGTTGAAGATCACGGCCATCAGTTGGCTTGTCCCATTCATTTTGGCTTTCAGCCAGCCGGTGGCTCCCGGAGCGATGTGGCACTCAGCGCAAGCCACAGCCTGATGGGGCGGCATGGCGGCGTGCGCGGTAAATTCCGGCTTCATGACGTGGCAGGTCTGGCCGCAAAACTGAACGGTGTCCATGTGCTCCACGGCGCGATAGCTCAGTTGACTTGCGATAACCACATTCGCAAGAGTCATCACTCCGAAGAACACGCCCGCGCGGCGCCAGGCAGCCCGGCGGTTCTCCACTACGCCCAGATCCTCTACGACCTTGCGCCTGGCCAGCGCAATGCCGATCGGGATCAGTACCAGCCCCGCTAAGAAGACGATTGGAATAGCGATGAACACCAGCAGGCCGATGTAGGGATTGTTCACGCCTCCGCCGCGTATGTTCAGCGGCAGAACGAACAGCCACGAAAATCCAGCCAGGGTGACCAACGCCGCGCCCAGCATGCTCAGCCAATGACTGGCGAGCAGCAAAAGTACGGGACGATCTTTCATACAGGATGTCCGGCTCGGCTCATCGGGTAAACCTCACTCCCGTGGTCACGAGGTGAGTCCGGAATCCTTGATACAGAAGGAATACGTCCCCATACCCGTAGTAGCGCCACTCGCTGAACCAGGTAGCCGACTTACTAAGTGGAACCGACAGCCTGGCAGTCGGCTGATAGTAGCTGGTCGGCTGGCTGCCGGAGGAGATAAAGAACGAACCGCCCGCCGAGAGCTTGGGAGCAAAACGCTTACCGTGCGGCCATGCCAGGTCGAATAGCGTCGTGGCGGTGTGGGAGTTGTCGCGATAGCGCGAGATCTGCGGCGACAAATCCTCCGGCTCCAGATACCCGATGTTAGACTTCAGATCGGAGCGCGAATAGGAGCCCTGGATGTCGAAAATCTTGCCGCGCGGCGCCCAGTAAAACGACAGCGATTCTTGAAGCGCCGAGTATTCGTAATTGGCTCCCGACAATGGATTCTGATTGTTCAACACCGTGAAATCAACCGCGATGCTCAACGATTGCAGGGGTTGGTAGCGCGCCTGCGCCCGCATCTTCTGATAGTTGTAGAGACTGGTGCGGAAGTAAACGCCGCTGCTCGAAGCCGCCTGCACTTCACCCGTCACCGAGATCTTCTGGCTGGGCCGGAAGGTCACTGCGCCCACTCCTATGTTTTGCCGTAGCTGTTCTTGAGCCGAACTCGCAAGCCCTTCGGCCGGCAGGAAAGCGTAGCTGGCATCCCCCCAGACATAGCGGTAACCACCGCGCACCGTGATCCTGGAAGTGACGTCGAAGAATATGTCGGCCGCCTCCTGATTGTAGTTGGAGGCCAGCGTGGTGGCAAGCAGGGAGCTGAGTGGGATAGAGGTTCCGGCCAGCATCAGAGTCTGCGCGGAGGCAGACGCGCCGGCGTCATGCAGCCGATCGGTGAGCCACGATTCAACGATCCGCAGCCGCTTCAGCCGGATCTCGGCGCCGAAGCTGCCCGAAGTGTGGGGCTGCTCGGATGCGGCGGTGACCATTTCCTGTTCGCTCGAATAAAACAGGATCTGACTTTGCAAATAGAGGCTGCCCGCGTCGGTCTGCTGATAATGAACATTGCTGTTCGGCTGGCTGTAGAAGAACTGGCCGTAGATGTCCAACCAAGCGGTAGGATTAGCGGTCAGTAAGCCTTTGCTATAGGCGCTCGATCCGCTAATGCCATAGGCGGCCAGCAGGTTGGTCAAATCCAGAGTTTGCCCTAACACCGGCTCCGAGAAATTGCCGAAATTAACGGAACCGGGACTCTGAAACAGGCTCTGGCCGCTCTTGAAAATAGTGCCGCCCTCTTCGAGCGTGACGTGGAACCGCGGTTTTTCGAGTTTTACGCCGGCGCGAAACAGATTGGTGGAGTCGCGCAAAGTGTTAGGAACCGGGTAGCTATTACCATCGGTGACAAAAACCGCCGCACCGGTGCCCGAGCTCGAATCATGATCCCATCCGAGGTAGGGGCTCCACCAATTTCCGGGCCGGATATTGAGCGAAAGCGCCGCGATCTTGCGCCGCGTATCGAAGGATTGCTCGTCTAAGACGATGCCTTGGCTGAGCAGCGGGTCTGCGTAAGAGGGCAGAAAGTTGAAATAGGCGAAGTCACGATAGTCACCGTTGAAATCGTACAGGCCAGACTTCTTGGCTTCCAGGTGCACTATCGACGATGGCTCGTCGCCCCAGCTATCGGCCCGCACCTGAATGGTATCGAACCATTTGTGTCTGGGGTCGGTCAGGGTGAAGTCCGCACCCAGAAACTTTGGCCCCGAGCCGAGATTGATGATGCTGCGATACGTATCGAGACTGCCGCCGACTCCCGTTTGCCAACGGTAGCCGAGATCGATCCAGCCGGTGAGCACCGGTTCGTTGGATGGCACTGGTGAAGCTGCATCGCCGCTGCCCGTGGTTATGGCCGGGGCAGCGGTTGTTGTTGGCGCAGGCGCCGTGGGAAGCTGCGCCAAGACCGGGCACACCAGCAATATGGCTATGACCGTCTTCACTTGAGCAGGTTCCGATCCACGTGGCTGCCATGAATCTTTTGATGGCATACGGTGCAGTTCTGATAAACGGGAGAGCGCAGATCGTGGAAGGACGGCGGCACTACTCCTGCCACTCTTGACGGCACGGCCGGCAGATTTGCGTGACACTCCAGGCATACGAAGCGAACGTTGGCGCGTATCAGCATCCTCGGATTCGCCGAGCCATGCGGCTCGTGACACGCCTGGCAGCCTTCCAAGCGCACCGGCGCATGCTCGAAGCTGAATGGACCCCGCTTGTCGCCATGGCAGGCGAAGCAACCAGGCTCATTGGCCGCGAAGCTCTGGAGCATCGCGGGCCGTATGCTGCCGTGGGGATTATGGCAGTCCACGCAGCTCATCGCTTCTTCGGGTAGCTTGTGATGAAACGGCCGCTGGAATTGGGCCCAGACATTTAAGTGACAGCTTGCGCACAGTTTGTTGGTTGCCTCCGCCTTGCGAACCGCCAGCGGTTGGCTGGCATGCACCTTATGGCAGGCGGTGCACGAAATCTGGTTCTGAGCGTGGCTGCTCTCGAGCCGGCCGGCCTGCGTGGGCTGGTTCAGATGACAGGTGAGACAGATTTTGTCGGCCGCCGCAGCCGCCAGCTTCGCGGGAACCAGGATGTTGGCGGCCGTGGGTCCCTCGGTGTGCGCTTGGGCCGCGCCGTGACAAGACTCGCATGCGCGCCCCTGCCATCCCCGCTGGGCATCGACCTCTACACGGTGATGCGGACTCCGGGCAAACGCGTTGTAAATATCCTCGTGACAGACCTTGCAGGTCTCGGAGCCCGCGTAGCCCGCCGGAAGCGTTTGCGCGGCGGCGGGTGAAGGCGCCACCGCTGCCATCGCGAACCCGAGCACAACCACGCGCCATCGAATCATTTGAGAAGAATGAGCTTCGATTGCCAGCAATACATCAGGGAGTGTGTTCCGCGTCGACCGCGAACTGCGCGCCGGCCGCATGGCATACGCCGCAGCTCTCTCCTAAGGGGTCGGTTGCGACGCTTCCGCCATTTTCCAGGAAATGAGAAGCCTCCTCCTTGGAAACGTGGCATCCGCTACAAGCCGAAGAAATGGGTCCCACTGGATTGATATAGCCCTGGGGATCCACGACCTGATTCAGGTTGGCCATCAGCGGCAGGTCGTTTTGCTCCGTGCTATTGACGTGGCACATCGAGCAGTTTTGCAGATACGTGGCTTCTCCCGCGGGGCTCATGGCCGGGAAGAGCACGCCGGAGAAGTCGTTATGGCTCCCCCCAAAGCCCACCACGATGTAAGGCTTGCCGCCGGCGGGCACCACGTTCACGCCGTCGTGGATGCGATGCACCAACAGATTGAAATTGATGCCCTGTGCGGGCGCCGCCTTATCGGAGGCGACCGTGGCCATGGCGCGCGTACTGGCATCTGTGTTCGACGGATTGTGGCACAGCACGCAGTACCCGGTCTGATTGCGCAGACTGCCATGCAGCGAAAGGGACACGTGGCAGTTATTGCAGTTGCTGAGCGCGACCACCGTCCGGCGCGGCGTCACAGGGGAGCCGTCCACCGAGAAATTGACTACCGGGTTCATGGCGGCCGCTACCACGACCTGCTGGCTTGTGGTGCCCGCCAACACCGTCACATTTTCGCGCGCCTCACCGCCGATGGAGTAAGTGCCGGTGGCAGCCGCCGGAATGGTGTGCGTGAAGGCATAGGAACAAGAGCCGCTGGAATTACAGGCCGCCTTCGCAGCGCTTTCGGTCACGTAACCCGGAGTAGCGACATCGCTTCCGAAACTGGTGTAGCCGTAGTCAGTGGTGGGACCCGCCATGGTGAATTGCAGCGTGGAGGTTTGCGATAAAGCGATATGCTTGCCACTGTTGTCTTGCAGGGTAAAGTTGACGGTGGGCGCTTGCCCGGCCGACGTGTTGGTCACGCTGGTGATGGTGAGATTGATGCCCGGCAGCAGCGGATCCGGGTTCTGCGGGTAAGAAGCGGCAGTATCGCTGGGCACCACGTGCGCTCCCAGAATGGATGCATCGAAGGGAATTTCACCCTGCGGGATGTGGCAAGTGTTGCACTCGTTGTCGTCGAACTGTGGGCCGCCCGGATGGTTGACGCCGGTGGCGAAATTGACGTCGTCGTGGCAGGCGCCGCAGGCAGCCCGAGTCGGCTGGCTCAGGAAGGCAGTGGCTTGCGCGGCGCCCGTCGTCTGACTGTGGCAAACTTCGCAACGGCGTGGATCGGCGGGATCGATCACCGTAGAGAAGTTACTGAGGACGTTCATGTAGCCGGCTACCTCGAAAGGGACGCCGGGCGTGGTCGAGGTGCCAACGACGCTGGGCAACTGCGACCCCATGTGGATCTTGTGAAAGAAGACCTTGGCGTCCAGCGTGTTACCGGTGACTGGATCGGCGTTTTGCGGCTGGTGGCAGAGAACGCACATCTGCATGCCATGGGCATAACCGCCGTGGAAGGCCAACTGGTCGTGGCAGGTATTGCAACTCTGAGTTCGGATGACATCGCGGGTGACGGTAACCGCGGAGCCATTCGGAACAAAGTTGAAGGTGGCGCCAGCGTAGCTCGTGCCCAGGTCGAACGGCGTTAGATCGCGGTTCCCGTCGACCGCAACCGTAGTGGTCGCGGTGGCGTCGAATCCGGACGGAGCCTGAGCCATGAAACTGTACTGGTATTGGCCCGGGCCGACCTGCACAGGCGTGCCGCCCAATTCGAAATCCGGCCGGGTAATGGTGCCCAGCACCGCTCCGCTCGCCTGCGAGGTCGTGTAGGCCACATATTGTGCTTGCCCCTTGGGGATGTAGGCGGCCACGTATGCCAGCGAAACGACCCCCGGCGTGGTGGCGCCGGTCGCATCCAAAGGCAGCCCGTTGGGATCGGTGATCGTGTACGTTACACCGATTGCGCCCGCGCTGGTGATCTTGGCCGAGTTGATCGTGATCGTCAATCCAGCGGTCACGAAATCAATCGAAGCCGCTTTGTGGGGCAGCATGCGCGCTTGCCTGGTCTGGCCTGGGAGGCAGAGGCCCACGAGCGCTGCGAATGCTGCGATCCGTAACGCTCGAGAGAGCCGCTTCATGAGAGTCCTTTTCGAGGCTTTTACCCCGGTCTTCCGCGACGGCCGGGAGCGTCCGCAGCGTCATCTAACACGAGGGTGAGTAGCGACGGTATCGAGGCAGCACCGCCGTCTCAAATGTAGCGGGAAAAATGTCAAAATTATGTCAAAAAGTTAAATGGCATCAGGAGGCGTCTCGATCGACAGCTCAGTAGAGGCACTGTACTGACCCTTAACCTTGTTATAGGTTTCGTCCGCCGCCCAGCGCTTCTTCATCGCAATACGGAGCCCCGATTTGGCTCGACGCTCTCCGAATCACCCTCGGCGACGTTCGACAATCCCTCGGCGTCTCCGACCGATGATAACGAATCCCAACCGGACCTCGGACCTCCGGAACGACCGAACTTCCTTTAGCCCGCACTTCGACGCGACCTGGGGCCGAAAGGTTCGAAGGGTAGCGCCATCGAACATATCGCCGCGACTAACGATATTTGGTCACGTGACCGAATACCGTCACAGCGCGAATAGTTGCGAAAAGAGTCATGAGGAATCGGCCGCCCGACAAGCCGCTCCATCAGGCGGACTACCTGCCTGAAAAGAGAGTGGTGGGTCTCGTGCATGTGCTACGCACGACAGGAGACACAAAATGAATCACGCGCATCTTAAAGCGGCCGAACAGCATGATCTTGCGGCACGTGCTCATCGTACCGCGGCAGAACACAATGAAAAAGGCGACAACGAAACGGGAAACTGGCACGCCAAACGAGCGATGGAGTACGCGGATCATGCTTACCAGCTCGCCAAGGAAACCCACTCGAAATCAGCGCAGATGGTGGCTGTTTAAACATGTCCACGCGCTATGACAATGGATCGCACTACGAGAACCACCGGCGCGCCGCCGAACTACACGAGATTGCCGCGCACGCGCATCGGGTCGCCGAGCAGCACGGACAAGGCGATCACCTGAGCGGACACGAGCATTCGAGGCTCGCCCTGGAACACTCGCGGAAGGCTCATGGGCATTCTCAGGCGGCTGCGAGTGGGTACGGCATCGCTGTATTCGGACATGATGATATCGCAACTCTGGCGCATGAACTCTGGCAAGCCAGAGGCTGTCCGGTCGGATCACCGGACGATGATTGGTTCCGGGCCGCGGAAGAATTGCGGTCCCGTACTGGCGCCTAACCTGGCCGGCGCGATCCGGAAGAGCTGCCGCTCGAGCGCGGCCTGCAAGTGGACCGCACTACCGTTTGGCATTGGGTACAGCATTATTGGTTTAGCCAGGAAGAATATGTCGGCGTGGAATGTGATAGTGAGGCCGCTGTGCCAGCCACGTGTGCACCTTGTCATGCTCATGCGTGGAGAGTTGTCCGCAATCCCCGCCACCGGCATCAGGAGTTTCTCTCCTTCCTGCGTCGTCTGGACGGCTGTATCCCCGAACCACTCGACGTGCATCTTAGACCGCGCCAGTCGAACAGTGGGGTACGGAGTTTCTCAAGCTATATCCACAAACGCGCCGGCAACCGCCGCGTCGTGAAGGAACTGGAGAAGGCCAAGAAGCGCCTGGCCACCAAGCTGAAGGAGCGTTCCGATCGCAAGCGAAAGGACTCCATAGTAACCTTTGAAGAGCTGGGTATTGACCAGGTCTTCGTCGATGAGGCCGATCTCTACAAGAATCTGTTCTACACCACCAAAATGAACCGCATCGTAGGCCTGCCGAACTCGGATTGCAATGGTGCCTTTGATATGTTTCTGAAGACCCGCTATCTCGCTCCCAGCATCCTCCGAGAACGCGGCCTAGAGCATTTCGACGCCTGGGCGGGGAACGTCGCGGAAGCCGTGACTTCGCTCGAACTTGCGCCCGCCGGCTCCGGGCACCGCATGCACACGCGCTTTGCCAAGTTCGTCAATCTGCCCGAGCTGCAGTCAATTTTTCCGCATGGTCGCCGAGCGCGCCGAGCCTCTGCGCACGCAACGCATCGACCCGTCCCAGGACAACATGCTCAAATCACCGGCGACGGCCGGAGGGCCGCCCTCGACATGCGCCTGGTGGAAGCCTTCGCCGAGCCGCACAGCGATACGAAGCTGAGCCGCGCCATCGACCGCATCCACGATGTCTGGCAGCAGACCACGAACTAAATTCACCGTATGGGGCTTCCACGCAGACTCGAGATTCGTTCTTGCGGGACCAGAGTGCCCAGGTAGCCTGATACCGCGCCGTATCGGTATCATTAAAGGGTATCCAGTTGTTAAAAGGTGCGTCGTTCATGCAGGTCAGAAATCGGATCTTCGAGCCGATGCTTGCTATTTAAATACGCGCGCGCGCCCAAAGCGATCAGAAACGCATGACTACGTTAGACCCGCATCCTCTCCGGAAGATTCTGGAGAAGCGAATCGCCATTATCGACGGTGCGATGGGTACCACGATCCGCACGTACGGAATGACCGAGGCCGACATCCGCGGCGCCCGGTTCAATGACTCCCGTAAGGATCTCCTGAACAACGGCGACCTCTTCTCGCTCACGCAGCCAAAGATGATCGGCGACATCCACCGCCGGTTCCTCGAAGCAGGGGCGGACATCATCGAGACCAACACCTTCGGCGCAACCAGCATCACGCAGAGCGAATTCTTCGTGGACGATCCGCGGGAACACGGCGGGCGCAAGGATCCGGCGTTTTATCAGAAAGTCATTGAAAATCCGTTCCTGCAGAAGCTCGCATGGGAAATTAACGAGCAGTCCGCACGCCAATGTCGTGAATGGGCAGACCGCGTCGGAACCGCCACCGGACGCCAGCGTTTCGTCGCGGGAGCTATTGGGCCGCTCACCGTATCCCTCTCCAATTCTCCGGACGCAGAAGATTCCGGCTTCCGTGTAGTCACTTTCGATCAAGTCAAGGCTGCTTACATCGAGCAGGTCCGCGCCCTCATGGCCGGAGGGTGCGACCTGTTGCTGGTCGAAACCATCTTCGACTCCCTGAATGCCAAGGCCGCCCTGGTGGCGATCCGCGAGGTCTACGATCAGGACGGCAAAGAATTGCCGGTCATGATCTCGGCAGCGGTCGGACGCGGGGGCGAGACGATGATCTCCGCCCAGACAATCGAAGCCTACTGGACCGCCGTCCGGCATGTGAACCCGCTCTCCGTTGGGCTCAACTGTTCACTTGGACCGGACCTGATGTACCCGTTCCTGGCAGAACTGGCGGAGAAATCGGATGCGGCCATATCTTGTTATCCGAACGCTGGCCTGCCCAATCCTCTCTCGCCTACCGGCTTCGATCTCGGACCCTCCGATATGGCCCGCTACCTTGGCGAATTCGCGGAAGGGGGCCTGATCAACATTGCCGGGGGATGTTGCGGCAATACACCTGAACACATCGCAGCTATCGCTAAAGCGCTCGATGGCCGCCATCCGCGGGAGCTCCGCAAATCTTCGTCGTCGGTAAGTGTCAGCCTCCCGCAATCACCCTTCCGTCCGCTGCGCCTCTCCGGCTCTCAGCCCTTCACCCAGCAGTCCGGCGTATACATAATGATCGGCGAGCGCACCAACGTCGCCGGATCGCCGAAATTCGCGAAGCTGATTAAACAGGGCAAGTACGAGGAAGCTGTCAGCATCGCCCGTCAGCAGCTGGAAAACGGCGCCAACGTCATCGACATCTGCATGGATGAAGGCATGATCGATGGCGTCACTGCCATGTCGCGTTTCCTGCAATTGCTTGCCAGCGAACCCGAAGTCGCCAAAGCTCCCTTCATGGTGGATTCCTCCAAGTGGGAAGTCATCGAAGCGGGCCTCAAGTGCCTACAGGGGAAGGGCATCGTCAACTCGATCTCGCTCAAAGAAGGCGAGCACAAGTTTCGCCAGAATGCCGCCCTCGTGCGCAAGTACGGCGCGGCCGTTGTCGTCATGGCCTTCGACGAGGAGGGTCAGGCAGCAACCTACGAGGACAAGACCCGCATCTGCCAGCGCGCCTACCGCATCCTTGTCGACGACATCGGCTTCCCGCCTGAGGACGTCATCTTCGACCCCAACATCCTCACCGTCGCCACCGGCATGGAGGAGCACAATAATTACGCCCTCGACTTTATCAACGCTACGCGCTGGATCAAGGCCAACCTGCCACATGCCAAAGTCAGCGGCGGCGTGTCCAATATTTCGTTCAGTTTTCGCGGCAACAACAAAGTTCGCGAAGCGATGCACTCGGCATTTCTGTATCACGCCATCGCCGCGGGCATGGACATGGGCATCGTCAACGCCGGCATGCTCGAAGTCTATGAAGAGATCGAGCCCGAACTGAAAGTACTCGTCGAGGATGTGCTGCTGAACCGCCGCCCTGACGCCACCGAGCGCCTCGTCGAACATGGCGAACTGCTGAAAGCCGCGGGCGCGGGTTCTGTAGCATCGGAAAAAAGGGCCGAAGAATGGCGCAATGGAACCGTCGAAGAGCGTCTTTCACATGCGCTCGTTAAGGGGATCGATAGCTACATCGATACGGACACCGAGGAAGCCCGAGCGAAACTGGGCCGCCCACTGCTGGTCATTGAAGGGCCGCTAATGGATGGAATGAGTGTTGTCG
>Ga0302324_100008477_pt1 | contig 21661 bp, 17 predicted proteins | sample Palsa_T0_1_FD_201949 | JGI IMG/M metagenome (GOLD analysis project Ga0302324, IMG submission 201949) | Peat permafrost microbial communities from Stordalen Mire near Abisko, Sweden - Palsa_T0_1 | ecosystem: Environmental > Terrestrial > Soil > Palsa > Peat permafrost | place: Sweden: Abisko...
GTTCAAGGATCGGTCATTTGATGGGGTGGTTGTGCAGGCAGTGCTGGAGCACGTGGTTGATCCTTACAGGTGCTGCGAGGAAATCTTCAGAGTGTTAAAGGAAAAGGGTGTGGTGTACGCAGACACACCTTTTATCCAGCAGGTCCACGGCGGTCGTTACGACTTTACGCGCTTTACGCACATAGGGCATCGCCGTTTGTTCCGGAAGTTTGAAGAGATCGATAGCGGTGCGTCCTGCGGCCCAGGCATGGCTCTGGCCTGGTCTTACAAGTATTTCCTGACGAGCTTCGCGACTTCCAGGCGGTTAAGAGCGCTTTTGAGCATTTTTGCCGCTGCCACATCCTTCTATCTGAAGTATTTTGACTATTACCTGATCAACAAGCCGGGAGCAATTGATTCCGCTTCCGGTTTTTATTTTATTGGGAGGAAAGCACAGACGGTCCTACCTGATAAGGAATTGCTGCAACTCTACAAAGGCTTGGTTTAAGGCTTAAGTGCTGTCGTCTCCCGTTCGGCCTGCACCCACTTTGCGTTGAGAATCCACATACCACGCAACCGTCTTCCGTATCCCCTCTTCGAGAGAGTAGGGGGGCTCGTAACCAATGGCGCGTATCTTTCCGGCGAGATGATGCGTTGGGCTGGTGAACTTATCGATCCGTTTGGCTGTGAGCGGCAAGTCTGCTCCAGTGGCCTTTGCAACTACATCGAATGGGAACGCACATGCCAACGCCAGCGGCTTAGGGATTCGAACGAAGGGGACGCTCACTTTCAAGCTGTGAGCTATGCAACGCACGAGTTCGCCAGTACTCAGATGTGGTGCATCTGCGTAATTGTAGAGTTCAAGACCCGGCTTCAGCCGATCAACCAGAAACAGTGTTGCGGCGGTCACGTTCTCGACGTATCCGACCGACTTGATATTCCTTCCATCACCGACGCCTATGTATCTTCGTTTGGCCACGGACTCGATGAGCCGATACATATTCGCGTAGTTCCACGGGCCGAAGATGACTGTCGGCCTGACTATGACGACTTGCCGGCCGGCATCTTCCCTGCCCCATTCCTCGATGCGCCTTTCCGCGAGTAGTTTGGTTTTTCCGTACGGCGAATCCGGTGCCGGAGACTGTTCCTCGTGCGTCGGGACCGGGCTCTCCCCATAGACCGCGACGCTACTGAAGAAGACGAATTTGCCGACGCCGGATCTGGCAGCGGAACGAAGCAGATTGTCCGTTCCGTCAACGTTGACCTGATGGTACAGGCTCTCCGCAACACCGAAGTCCTTGTGCTCCGCCGCGAGGTGGACGACAAGGTCAACCTGCTGCATCGCACGATTTACCGCGTCCTCGTCCAGTATGTTCGCGTGAATGAAACGGAAGTGATCGCCGAAGTCGGCGCCCGCGCGCGTGTCTATCCCGACGACCTCGTGCCCCCTGGCGGCGAGCCCGGGAATCAGGAAGCGGGCGATAAATCCGGAGCTTCCGGTAACCAAGATTCGCATTCGTTCAGTCCACGCCCGTCATCGGTCGGGTGTCCACGTAGGTCGCCGAACCCCTCGTACGTACTGTATAACGCCCATCATGCAAGCGAAGTTAAGGAGCGCGAAGTAGTAGGGCAGGTAGGTGAATCGCGATACTCTCGTGCCCATTCTTACACTCATATATCCGATGAGCGCGAGAAGGTACACCGCGGCTTGCATGATGAACAAATAGCTATATGGGACCGCGTCGCGCAAGAGGTAATTGGTAAACAGCGCGATCAGCATCGGTGCCCAGCAGAATACGCGGAGGTATTTGTGGACAAACAGCTGATATGCCGCGAATCCGTAGCGCGGATTGAGGAACTTGACGTAGGACGCGAGACCCGTGACATTGCGCACCGCGATTCTCTTGCGCATCCGGATCTCGCTTGCATGAGTAGAGCTCGACTTCTCCTCGACGACAATCTCGGGATCGAATATCACCCGCCGTCCCGTCATGGCGATCTGCAGTGGGTTGGAGAGGTCCTCTCCGATATCCGATCGAATCGGGCGGAATAAGGACTTGCGAATCGCGTACGTCGTTCCGCTGGCGACGATGTTCGTCCTTACGAGCGCACCATAGCGACGCAGAAATCGCTCGTATTTCCAGTAAGCTCCCTGCCCCTTCTCAACGACCCCATTGTTTTCGCTTACGAAGCAAAGGTCGACGGCGACGCAACCCACATCCGAGTCGGCGAAGTTCCGGACGATGTTTCTGACCGCGTCCTTCGGCCATACCGAGGTCGCGTCTGAGAAAATAACGACATCATTGGGCAGCGCAGGAATGATCTCGTTTTGCATCGCGGCTTTGCCGCGATTCGCTTTGAAGTCATGCAGGATGATTCGCGGATCGTTGAATGACCGTGCTATCTCCGCTGTTCGATCAATAGAGCCATCGCTCGAGACAATGATTGTGTAAGGGCCCTGATAATCCTGGTCCAGGACGTTGCGAATCTTAGCGCCTAAGCCCTTTTCCTCATTGTAAGCAGAAATGAAGACCGCGACCGACAGTTTCACGTCGTCCTGCAGCCACTTTCTTGGACGCATACGAGCCAGGAGAAAGAGCAGAGCAGGGTGGCCTGCATATTCATAGGCCACGAGGCAGACGGACAGCCAGAATAATGATTTGACGAGCATTGAGTGGCCCATCACCTGGCTTGGCTCAGCAGGTCTTTCGCTCTGCACAACGGCGTGGCCCCTGCTACCGACTCGAATAGGTCGCACAACCGCCGACTGACCTCGGCAACTGAGTAACGCTCCACCACGAGGTGCCGCGCGGCCCGTCCTCTGCTGCCCCGCTCTGCGGGATTGTCGAGCAGGCGCCGTATGGCCGCCACAAACTCCCCGGGGCTCTCGGCAAGCTCAACATCCCGGCCCGGTGTGACGTCGATCCCCTCACAGGCGATGGGGTGCGCGATGACACACTTCTGCATTGCGAAGGCATCCAACAGCTTGAGCTTAGTGCCCCCGCCGTCGCGGATCGGACATACGTAGAGCGTCGCTGCGTCCATCAGCGGCCGTACATCGTTGACGAAACCGTGCACCCGGACGTCGTTCAAGGGCGCAGCCGTTTCGAGCACGGATTGCGGAGGCGCGGAACCGACGATATCTAGCTGCAGATCGGGTACCGCCGCCTTGACCGCCGGCCAGACCTGCTTCAGCAGAAACAACACCGCATCCACGTTGGGGTACCAATTGAGGCTGCCGACGAAAATGATCGACGGCGGACCTGAGATCGAGGTCGCGGTGCTGCGGAAGTAGTCGACGTCGACACCGTTGGGAATCGAGACGGTGTTCGCGGACGGCGCGATGGCTTTCAGCCGCGCGGAGTCCAATTCCGAGCAGGTCACGTGTGCCTTGAAGCGGTTGGCGACCCGCGCCTCATAATCTTGGACCCGGCGTCCTTCCTGCCGGAAATACCAGCGCTTGAGCGGATTCCGCTCGTTCCCGGCGCGCCGCAGCAGCATGTGCGACTCGATATTGTGATGTCCCAGAGTGGCGGGCGTATTGGGGAAGTGTCCACGATAGGGCGCGAGTCCAATCGTATCGAAGTGCGCCAGAGCATATGGCTCGCGCGCGGCTCTGCTGAAGGCCTGCCGTGCCGCCGGGCTCTGCAACCTTCGCATCGTATAGCTTCGCCGCAGCACTAGAGCCTCCAGCGCAGTTCGAACCTGCCCTCCCGGGCGCCTGAGGCTCTCGATCGGGAGAAATGTTACCGAGCGACAGAGCCCTAGCAGCTCGCGGCGGCAGTCATCCAGAGCCTCCTCTCGCGAGTGATAGAAGATCTTGAGCCAGACTTCCTGAATGAAGGCGATGAGATCCACGTCGTGCCGCGACGCAACCCCGCGCAGGAGATGGTAGCTGCGTAGGTGCACACCGGACTTTGGAGGATAGGGAATGATGTGGGAGGCAAAGAGAACTCGCATCTTCGCCTCAGCCTCGAAGCAGCCGACCGGCGAGATTCCACGCCTTGTCGAAGTCTTGGCGCGCGTACTGCCGCATCAACAGCCCATAGCAGATTCCTCCCAAAATTATACCAAGCGCCAATTGCGCCCCCAATGGAAGAAATGGCTTGAGCTGCGCAAGCGTGACTTCCACCACAGCGGCGCTCGCGAGTGAGCAGAGCAGAGGCGCGCGCATCGGCCTGAGGAGCTGCCCCAGGCCGACGTGAAACGCGCGTGCGATACGCTCCATCGAAGCGAGAAACACGATCGGGAATCCGAAGCACCAGCTTACCGCTGTCCAATTGGCTCCGAAATGCGCAGCGACGAACAACAACGGCATCATCACGCCGGCCCAGGTCAGCGTGTTGCGGAAAGTCGTTGAGACGCGGCCTGTGCCGATGACCGCCCAGTCCAGCAGGGCAAAGACGCTACGAAACGGCAACATGAACATGAACGCCATGAACGGGATGACCATGGGCGCCCAACGGTCGCTGAACACGAGCGGTAGCGCAGCCTGTGACAGTACGCAGCCGAGCCAGAACAACGGAAAGACCAGCGCTGAGACCGTCGAGATCATCAGCAAGAAGCCGCTGAGCTGCGCGCGATCGTTGCCGGCTTTCGCCGCGAAGACCGGCGTCGACACCTGATTGACGATGCCGCCGAGTTGATCCAGAGCCGAATGCGACAGCGTCTTGGCGAGCGAGTACGACCCCAACACCGCGGCTCCGCCGAGCCGCCCGAGCATGAACGTATCGAAATCCTGGGCGACAAAAAACAGCAGCCGCTGCCCGACCATCTGAATGCCGCTGCGCCACAACGAATGGAGCGCGGCGAAGTCGCAATTCGGTGTCGGCCGCTCCTTCAGGCTCATCCACAGGAGCGCAGCACGCACGGCGCTTCCGAAGAGGGTACCGATGATCAGAGACCAATACGTGTCACCTCCCCACGCCATCCCGAGCGTGGCAAAACCCTGCAGCACGCTGGAGCCGGCCTGTGCGAGCGCCAGCTCCCGAAACCTGAATGCTCTTGACAAAAGCGCAGTCGGTACGACTGCCAGTGCGGCGAGCGGTAAGTGGATTGACGCGATGCGCAGGACGTTCACGAGCGCTGTGTTATGGAACAGCTGAGCTCCGAAAGGCGCGATCGCGATGATCACCCCGGCAAGCACCAACGAGACCAGCAATACAGAGGTCACCGCGGCGCCATACATGCGAGTGGAGAGGTCGCGACGGCTGACGAGCACGGCGCTCAAACCGCCGTCCATCAGCTGCATTGCGAGGATCGTAAACAACCCAGAAGTGGCCACGATGCCGTAATCGCGCGGTTCGAGCAGGCGCACCGTGACGATCGTGAGGCTCCACGTAACGAGCTGTGCGAACATCCGGGCTGTGCCGATCCAGCGCAGCCCGCGCATCACCTCGTCAACATGCGCGGTACGCGGCGGATGCTCCGCGGAGCCCTCCGCACTCAAACGGCCGCCCCGGCCCGAACGGGCCCGTTCAATCGGGCGGCCTTGTCGGTCGCCATCGATACCGTCGAAGCGATCCGCACAAATGACGCGCAGATCGCAGCGATCATGAATAGACAAGACGAGTACGCCTGGGAGAGGAAGAACCCGGCCACGACGTTGCCCGCTAGCCCGATGCGCAGCGCCCGGGCGTACAGGGCGGCCTTTGCAGTCTCATGATCCGCCGACTTTTGGAGCCCTCTCCTCACAATTTTCCCCAGCTCCTTCCAGGTGACCACATAGATGGACACAAATAACACCAGCCCGAGCACCCCCAGCTCGACGAACGCTTGAACGAAGCTGTTGTGAGCCGTGCGGTACCATCCCCCGGCGCGCCCATCAACCGCCGGGGCCGAGCCGAGTCCGTACCCGATCGGCCGCTGCACGGCGAGTTCGATATCGCGGCGCCACAGCACGGTGCGGCTGGCGTTGAGGTGCGGGTCCGCGTTGTAGTCGTGCTGCAGGTCCCCAAGAGTCGCGAGTCGATCTTTCGTATCAGCCGGTAGACTACCCCAGACCATGGCCCCGAGCACCGCCAGGAGAGCGAGCTTGACGAGCATGCCTCCGGGCGCGAAGCCATGTAGTTCGCCGGTTTTGCAGAAATTCAACGGATAGGCGAGCAGGGCAAGCACCACGACCCCCAATCCAATGGCTCCGCCCCGCGAACCGGTGAGCAGAATCACGAGGACAATGGTCAGGGCGAGACCATAGGCGAGCCATTTTCGGCGCTTCGAATGTGCCACGCCGTATGCAATGACGATCGGCAGAAGCGTATCAAGCACGTATGCGATGTCGTTGGGATCGAAGTTATCGTTGATGTGGGCACGACCACCGCTGTAGTTGACCAGCACGCCGACGGTGAGCGAAATGGCTGAGCCGACGAGTGCCAGCAGCATCCTTTCGACATCGCGTATGGTCTGGGTGATTTTGATCAGCATCACAAACGATATGAGAATGATAAGGGATGCCTCACTCATGATCAGCGTGTTGGACTTGTAGATCGAAAAGAACACGCTCAGGATCGAGAGCACGAGGAACGCGATCACTGGCTTCGCGATCCGCAGCGATCTCACCCGAATAGGGACGAGCTTCCCCCACACCCGGGCCGTGTAAATCATGGCGAACAGGAAGGCGACCTTCGCCAGGGGCAGGTTCAAGATCCCCGGCACCCATTCCGTCACTTTGCCGATCATCACGATCAGCAGGATCGCCATCCAGGTGTGATGCGGTCCTACCGCTGGAAGCGGTGCCCCCGCATGCGGCTGCTCAGCGTCTGCGCCGGAGGAAGGAATCGCGATGCCGGCACGCTGCGCGGCCGTTTCCCGCTGCTTCTTGATCGCCTTCTCGGCAAGTCTCACTTGGCCCCCACCTGGTGTACAAGGCCGGGACACTAGCGGGATGAGGAATCGCGGTCAATGAAGCCCGTCTCAGATAGATCAGCTAGGAATATCAGAGGTTTGTGAGCGGGCAGGATTGCCGCGGCGCCGCTCGAAGGGTCGAAACCCCGCGTCGCACCGCGCAGCTTCAAGAGTTTCTGTAGAGCATTATCTTAACGCGTGACCCTCGGCGATAGCCCGCTCGCGGCCACGACTGGCCATCGCAGAACGCCGCCGCGGCAACGCACGTTTTTTTTTGTCAATCCAAACCAGCACACCAACCGCGCCGCGCCCACGCTGCTTCATAAATCTCAAGATAGCGAAGCCCCATCGAGTCACGGGAATACTCGCGGAGATACTTCTCGTAGGCGTTCTCCGCCCTCTGTCGGGCCAGCTCGGGTTGGCCGAGCGCCTCCGCGAGCGCACGCGCAAGGGCCGCTCGGTCGCCCGGAGGCACGAGCCAGGCATCCATCCCGTCTTTCAACACGTGGGGGATGGCTCCTACGCGCGTCGAAATCAGAGGACAATGAGTCGCCATCGCCTCGAGGATCGTTATCGGCAAGCCCTCCTTGTCCGACGTCACTGCCAACACATCCGCGGCAGCCAAGATTGCAGAGATATCAGTCCGATACCCACAGAAACGCACGCGGTCATGCAATCCGCGCTGCCGCACGAGGTGCATGAGCATGGGCTTCCGGTCGCCCTCTCCGATCAGCCATACGTGCGGAGACAGAGGCTGTGGGAGGAGGGCGACTGCTTCCACGAGTAAATCATTGCGCTTGGAATGCGCGAGTCTCCCGATCTGGACGATCACGCGGCTGCCGGCCGTCACACCCATCTCCGCGCGGATTCTGGCTCGCGCGTCCGTACTCGGCGGCCGAACGCTGATGCCGTTGTTGATGAGAGAGACCTTCCGAGCCGGAACGCCATTGGCGGTCAGATCGCGTGCGATCTCGTCAGACACCGCGATCACGTGGTCGAATCCCCGAACCGCTCGCTTGTCGAGCGTCTCGAACATTCGGTCTGTGCGCGACATGCTGTACCAGGAATGGCAGGTCGCCAGACAGATCAGGCGGTGCGGCACACGCAACAAGAACAGGAGGATGTCGGGTTTGTAGCCGTGCGAATGCACCACGGCGCGCGGATAGCGTTGCAGCAGCGATCGCAAGCGTTTCACCATGGGCATGAAACCCAGTCGGCCGGAGGGCACGAAGGCTTCCGCGCTCAGCCGTTCCGCTGTCGCGCGTCGCACGACCTCCGCCGCGCCCGCCCCTTCTAGCGCCACGACATGGCTGTCCCACTCCTGGTCGCGCAGATACGCAGCCAGCTCCACGAGCATACGCTCTGCCCCGTAGAAGCCACCCGTGCTGGTCAGCTGTATGGCGACCCGGTGCTCACTCATGGCGCGCGCCCACCAGCAGCTCCCAGTAGCGGGCTGCAACCTCCCGCGAGTCAAAATGAGTGCGCACATACTCGCGACAAGGCGCGTCGAATGAGCCGATCTGCTCAGGATGATCCAACACGAAGTGGATGGCCTTCCGCAACGCGCCAGGATCGTCGGGCTCCGTCAGCCAGCCACGCCCCGCCAGGATATCCGGGATACCGCCAACCGCAGGACACAACCCCGGCAGGCCCATCGCCATCGCCTCGAGCAGCGCACGCGGCGTTCCCTCCGAGTGCGAGTTCATGATGAACACATCGGCGGCCGCGAGGAACGGTCGCACGTCGGACTGTTCACCCAGCAGGGTCACGCGACTTCCGCAGGCGTGAGATCGCACTAGCTCCTCACAGGCGGCACGGCCCTCGCCATCACCGACCACGAGCAGCCTCGCCTCCGGAGCGCCCTGCGACTGGACCTCGAGAAATGCGGCGATCATGCCCGGCACGTTCTTGACCGGCACCAGCCGTCCGACGAACACGAACACGATCTGCTGTCCGAGCTCGAGCCTCGCACGGCAGGCGGCGCGATCCTCGCGACCGTATCTCTCGACCTCGATGCCGATTGGGATGACCTCCACCCGCTCCGCGGGCAGCCGCAAGCGGTTGCACAGATAGTCGCGGATGCTCGGGTGGACGACCGTGATTTTTGTGGCCAGGCGCCAGCTGAGGCGCGCCCGGATCCTCCCCGACGAGCTCTGATCGACATCGAAAACGGAATGCTCGGTGACGATGATGCGCGGCACCCCGGCGAGCCGCGCTGGAATTCCCAGCTTGTTCAGGCCGAGGAAGTGTTGCAGATGAACGGCATCGGGGTGCAGCTCCAGCATCCGGCGCACGAGATGGATGCTAATGCCATTACGGCCAAGGACATTGCGTGGGATGCCGAGGTCGACCGGCTGGATGCCGTACTCGAGGCAGCGGTCGAGCAGCGGTCCGGGGGTGCCGTCGATGGCGCCACAGAGAACTTCCGCGCCCTGCTCGACGAGGCGTCGCGAGAGCTGCAATCCGAAGAGCTCCGAGCCGCCGACTCGAAAGCAGAACAGCACCTGCAGGATGCGTGGGCCTGGCACCGCTACGCCGCCCGGCGTCGCACGAATCGATCAGGCGCCATAGGCGCTCGTCTTCGCGGCTGGGGGTTGCGCGGTTCTTCGAGCCGCGAGCGTCGCACTGACGAGCTCGGTGTAGTGCCCCAGATACGCCGAGGCGGAGAATTCCCTCGCAATGCGCTCGCGGGCGGTGGCGCCCATGCGATGTCTGAGACCCTCATCTTCGATCGCGCGCTCAAGATTTTCAGCGAGGTCTAAGACGTTCTCTTTCTCGAATAGAAGCCCATCGACGCCGTGCGACACGACTGTCGGGACGCCGCCTACCCGGGCGGCAACCCGACACTTCCCGGCCGCAGCGCTTTCCAGCAGTATACGTCCCATAGCTTCCGTGCGCGAAGCGAGCGCCAGGATCGAGCAGCGCGATACCCACTTCGCAAGCTCCTGCTGCGGCATTCCCGGCAGGGCATAGACTTGCGATTGCTCAAGGCCCCGGACGCGCAGCTCATCAGGAATTTGGTGCCCGATGAGCACCAGCTTCCAGGTCGGGTGGCGCGGCGCGATTCGACGGAATGCGCTTGCCAGAATATCCATGCCCTTGATCATGAAAGGGAAACCCACCGCGAGGATCATCGGCTCCTCGGGGCCTGGATAAAAGCACTCGGTATTAGCCCGGTCGAAGAACTGCCGCACGGTCGTAGCTTTCGTGAGCCTGACGAAATTCTCGAGCTGGCCGGTGAACAACAGCCGTACGGCGTCCGCCCTGCGCAGTACGAATGAGCCCAGCAGCCGAACCTGCAGCAACCTGAGCCAACGCCAGGGAACAAACCGGATGTGCAAGAAGTTGTTCGGATCTCCGTAGACGCCGTTCACCTCGCACAAGAACGCGCCCCCAAGCATCCGCGACACGCGCCAAGCGAGCAGTCCGCCCTTGAAGGGATCGTAGGACGTCACAATAAGGCGCTCGGGTGGCGCGGCACGCAATTCGCGTGCCCGACGAAGAACCGCTCGTGCGAAGGGCACGAAATTGATAAGTTTCCGCAGCGAGCGGTCCTTGACGACCCTGATCCGCATCCGGCCGACTTCGACGTTGGCCTCGTAGGAGCCGTAGGACCAGAGCTCTCCCCGAAAGTGCTGCGAGAGCAGCCTGCAGGTCGCCTCGAGATCATCTAGCGAGTAAGTCGGCCCCTCGCGGACCATAAGTAAGTACGCCAACGGCTCGTCGGAGGACAGGCCGTGATCAGTCATCGCATTTTCCCAAGTATGATGAAGAGGATATCACGACATCCTCCCGGATCTTCAGTAGCATTCCCCGCCTCGAACGATTGGCACATCCGGTCGACACTATGTACGTCTGTCCCCATTGCAAGGGCCCGCTCGCCGAATTCGCCTGCGACCGTTGCGGGATGACATTCCCGGTGTTCGAGGGAATCCCGTGCTTCCTGATCGGATCACCCGAGGAGAGCCGCGTGCGCGAGATTTATGACGAGATCTACACGCGCCACGAGGATGTCTGGATCGACCAGGGGCGCTCGGAGCCTTTCCAGAGGTGGTTTAGCGATCTGGCAGCATCACTTGCCACCGGACCACTGCTCGAGATCGGGTGCGGCGAAGGCATCCTGCTATCAGTTTTCCGTTCGCGGACGCGGGTAGGGATTGATCCATCCATCCGAGCGTTGATTCGCGCGCGCAAGCGCTCCGGAGCGCAGTGCGCAGTAGCTCGGGCGGAGGAGCTACCCTTCCCGTCCGAATCTTTCGATGTCGTCGCGAGTGTCGGGGTCATGGAGCACTTCGAAAACCCAGATTCCGCGAGCGCCGAAATCCGGCGCGTACTCACGCGCTCCGGGCGTTATCTCGCGCTCATTCACACTGACATGACCCGCCGTGAGCGGCTCGGATTAAAAGTGAGGGAATTCCTCCTTCCGATACCGCGACCCATCGCGCTTGCCAAATGGATCCGCAAGAAGCTGATCCACCCGATCGAACAGCCTCTGCGCAAGTCCTACACTATCGAGAGCGCGCGAACGATTCTTGAGCGCAACGGCCTCAGCGTCAAACAGATCATCACGCGGGACTCGCACCGCGGCGCCCCACTCGCCGGTCGACATGTGGTCATCTTTGTCGCCGAGAAGTCTGCGGCCTGAGAGGCCGCGCGCCGCTCGTCGCGGCTGTGGCAGCGCAGGAGTGGGGAGTTCGGGCAATGCTGCAGCCGTAGGCTAAGTTCAGGTGCGCTTCACCCATCATTCACTCCGATCGAAGGTCGGCCGGTATGGCTCAAAACGGCGCGAGGTATGCGCGTAAATCGGCAAGCTCGAAAACTGGTTAATTCCTCGCAGAGGCGATGGGCAGGAACGTGCCCTTCAAGATTAGACAAGTAGAACCAATGGCTCTGATTACAGCCGCATTGCCCCATCATCTTGGTGCAGTTCCCTTGCCGAATTGGTTTGATTTATCTTCAGTTAGGCTTCTGAAAATACCCTGCTGTCGTGAATGCGAGCGAGCGGCTCGGCTCGAATCGGTCCGCTTCAATCCTGTTGAACGACTGCTGAAAGACTCTTAACTGCGCGAGTTCGCCGTGCGTCCATCTGCGTTGAGCTCAAAGTGCCGAAAAATGCCCTCATCTCAACGAGTGCGACTCTACTGGACCGCGCGCGCTAATCGATCAGAGCCCAGCTAGCACAATGACTTCCCGATATTGCGGAGTTTTCCAACAGAATAGGCCGAGCGCAGCGTTCCGAGCGACACGAGGCGTAAAACAAGGTCGATCTGCAAAGCCGGTCACAAAAATGCCGTGGCTGGTCGCCACCGCTTCTGCTGCAATTATGTGCAATCGTGAAGTGGACGGAGCATGTCATGTCTCATCTGAGAGACAATTGCGGTCTCTCGAGTGGCGCGCCACAATCTTCTCGGCCCGTACTCGCTTGCTCTTGGGCGCCCAATCCTTTGGAGAATGACTAATGCCGATATCGCGACGAGATTTAATGAGAACTGGTGGTTATGCAGTGTTGGTAGGCGCTTACGCGGGTCTACCCAGACGCGCACGCGCGGTGACTTCCGCGCCCACGACGTTCGACTACTACATCTCGACGACGGGCAGTAACAGCAACCCAGGCACTCTCGCGTCGCCTTGGGCAATTACCGCTCTCAACAGCCCGAGCCTCCGTGCGCTCTATGCAGGGAAGAGCGTCGGACTCATCGCCGGAGTCTACAACATATATTCGCTAGTTCAGGCTGCGGGTGCGACTGGACCAGCACTGTGTGTGCAAGGCGGAACCGCAGCGTCGCCAACCTACATCGCCTCTTGCAATTCATCCGGCGCTTACGCTCCAAGAGTCGCGCAAATCTCGGGCGACAGTTCGGGTGGCCTAAACGGTGGAAATTACCCGACCAGCAGCGCAGGTCTCATTGGTCAGGGGATGACTGGCGCGACCTCGACGCAGACTGTCTGGGGCAACGTGGTTCTCGACGGACTCTATATCACTCGTTCGTACCAGTTTGGCATTACCTTCTGGGGACTCAATAACGGCACACCGCCGACATATACGGGTAACGTAGTCCAGAACTGCGAGATATACGACATCGCTGGCTGGGAGAATGGCAACATGGCCGGCGTTAATTTCTTCTCGCAGAACGGAGCACGGGCTACCAATAATCTCATCCATTCAGTGCTTCCCACGTCCGGAAATATAGCTTGGTGGGACTGCTTGGGGCTCGGAGGTCAGCAAAACTGGAACAACGTCTACGAGTACAACACGATTTACAATTGCAACACTTGCATCTACGACAAAAACACGAACACCGGCGGCCAGACTTGGCGGTATAACTATTTGGAGTCCTTGGGTACGAATCCCAACGCCGCCATCCAAGATGGCGCTGGTGGCAATGCCGGCCAGGTCACTACTGTGCATCACAACATCGTAGTCTGTACTCTGGGACAGAATCAGGGTCTTTGGTACGGAACGGATGCTCTGCGTCAGCCGAACAACGCGAGCACCGTCGCATACAACAACACATTCTACATGTTAGCAAGCGGATGTGTCGGTGAAGTCTTTATCAGTGCCGCGGGAAACTCGGTGTCACCGGCGTCGGCCGTCACGTTCTACAACAATATAACGATGTACGCGGGCGGCTCCATCGGGTACGCAGGCCTAGTTTCCCTCGGTCCTCCAGGTTATGTGACCAGCGATTACAACTGCTTTTACCAGTCGGGAGCAACCAGCTCCACCGCACTTCTTGGCATGGGGAATGGGTCGGCGGACTCACCGGCGCTTTATTCGCTCACAAACTGGCAAGGCAAGTTCGGTCTCGATGCAAAGTCGCTCGTTGCGAACCCAGCGTTTACTAGCCCGGGTGGCGCAGTAAATCCGGCGGGCTATCAGCTGGGAGCCAGTTCGCCGTGTCTTAGCGCGGGCCGGGTCGGTGGAACGAACAACGGCGCTGTCTGCAATATGGGTGCATGGGACGGGACGGCTACCCAGATCGGATGTAGCTTTGCTAGCGGCGCATCGTTGATCCCGCTGCCGCCCGTAATAATCAGCGTCACGTGAAGACCAGCGTGGAGCTGCCCGAGCAGAGGTGACGCCCAAATATGCAAAGCTTGCTGGATGATCGCTGGGCATGCAGATCTGTGTGACGTATTGCTGAGCATTCACTTGGGCAATCCTAGGCACGCCGAGCGATTGACATAAGGCGACCCTAGGGACGCATGTTCCTGACTACCTGACGCACCGCCTGCTACCTTGTCTCTCTGCCGGCAGAATGCCGCCGTACACAGGCGGGCAGGTTGGTGCCCACGGCACGTAAGTTGCTCGAAAACTACCGTCACTATGCTTACGCGGCCTTGTTTCGTGGGTTCTTCTCTATGCGTTGCCAAGAAAGTCCAATACAAAGTCGCCGACTGCCACCGTGTGTGCGACTGAACCTGAGAAGCTCGGCTTGCGCGAACTCCTTGTCTGGTGCACCCCCTGCATGCTTTGCGTCACGGGACACCTCTTCAGCACCGGGGTCTGTCCTAGGGAACGACAGTTACGTATACAAGTGAGGCCGAGAATTTTCTTGCCGGACGGCCGGCTTCCACCTCAGATCGTGTAGCTGATCGCATACCTGCACCCGTAACTACTTTCCTGGCGGGGATTCTCCCTCGCCAATACTGCGGTGACTGCATTCGGCCCAACCCTTGAAACACTCCGCATTAGTGTCGTGTCCCATTAATAGCTTTACTAAGTCTTTCCAGCTTGCCAGAATCGAATCAGCAGTTGCGGTCCACATAAAGGGTTGCGCATGAAGGTTGTAGTGGGACACGAACTGTTCGATCTCGCGCACGAGATCGGGAACGGACTCGCGCAAGCCGCTCCACCGCCAAGTTGGCTCGCATTGGCAGCGAGCAGCGGCGGCTTTTCTGTCTGTCGACTTATAACTTGAGGCAGACCGTTCAGCTCGTGTCACCGTGCTGACATCAAAGAGCACGCTAGTATTCCCTTACACCGGAGCACTTCAGGCTCGGTCTCGCAACATCGCAAGATCCGACGCATATGCTGGCCCTCAACGCCTAGTTCTCTTGGGTACCACTGCTTTGAGCAGCAAGAGAATGGGGATACCTATATGTCCTCCAGAATCCCCTATCGGACCTGGTCGGGGTTCAATCTCGTACCGTTAAAGCGATAACACAAAGGCTACGTACAAGGTGTCTCGCAATAAAGAATGTCCTACGCCTTCCCCGAATAACGCGGCACGCACTCAGCACGGGGAAGTTTCCGGCTCCCGAAGTTCATTCCGAAAACCGAATGCCGCAACGACCTTTCGCCCTGATATAGAAGGACTTCGAGCCCTCGCGATCATTTTGGTGGTGGCTAACCACATTAGCCCCGATCGCGTTCCGTCAGGCTTTGTCGGCGTCGACATATTCTTCGTTCTCTCCGGGTACCTGATCACACTGTTGCTTGTAAACGAACGCGAGAGAAGCGGATCGATCGACCTCGCTAATTTCTACGCAAGGCGCGTCAGACGACTGCTCCCGGCGGCCGCGGCCATGACATTGACAACGCTACTAATTGCAATGTTTGTGTTTTCCCCGAGCGAACTGGAATTCTCCGCTAAGGGCGCGCGCGCCGCAGCTCTATATGTCAGCAATCTCTTCTTCGCAGGTAACGCGTCCGACTATTTCGCAACGGACACGCAACAGAATCTCTTCTTACATACCTGGTCCCTCGCCGTCGAAGAACAATTCTACTTTGTATGGCCCACCGTCATTCTTATCTCCGCAGCTCGCTCAAAGAGCGCCAAAGGCATAGTTGTCGCTCTACTTGCTATCGCGGCTTTCTCGCTCGCGATGTCGATCTACTTGTCCCCACGGAACGCGTCCTTTGCTTATTTCATGCTTCCCACCAGAGCCTGGGAATTCGCAATTGGTGGCATCGCTTGCCTCATTCCATCTCGCGCGCGACCGTTGACCTTACTGAGCAACGTCACTATGACGAGCATCGGCTCTCTCGTAGTAGTTTTATCTGCATGGTGGATCCCACGTAATGCCGACTATCCAGGCTTCATTGCGCTGCTTCCCGTACTAAGCACAGCGGCGTGTCTTTATCTTCTCCAAACAAACACCAAGAATCCCGTTCGGACCTTCCTTGCAACCTGGCCCGCTCAATGGTTAGGGAAGATGTCCTACTCGTGGTATTTATGGCATTGGCCTTTTATAGTTCTCGGCTCCGCACTTTACCCACATAGCAGTTCCGCTCGGCTGCTGGCTGCCCTGCTCTCGCTTGGCGTCGCCGCCGCGTCGTTTTACTTCCTCGAACAGCCACTACGGTTCAACGCCCGGCTAGTAAGCGATGTGCGGCGCTCGCTCGCTCTGGGTCTCGCTCTCACGCTGGCAACTGTTACTGCAGCTCAGTTCCTGCTTAGGCTAGCAAGACAGGAAAGCAATGCTCCCCGAATGCACAGTGTGACGGCCGCGCTGCATTCCGAATCGACCTTGCCGCTCGGACGTTGTGCCACGATCGGCAATTCGCCGATCGTTAAAACCTGCGAGTTTGGATCGCCGCATTCCTCCAGCACCGTGGTCTTATTCGGCGACTCTCACGCAATTAGCTTATTCGATGCCTTGCGTTCCGTTGCCGAAGAACGCGGCTGGCGGATGGTCACTTTCATCAAGTCCGGTTGCCCAGCAACCAATGTTCGCGTGGAGCGCCGCGGGTGGGGCTCGGATTTCCCCGATTCCTGCGATTCGTGGCGTCGCGACGCTATACGTCATATTCAAGCGCTCGCCCCTAGCATGACAATTGTTGTAGAAGCGACTGAATATGTGCAGGGCCATGGAACCGGTGAGGAAAGTTGGGCAGGCGTATCAATGCTCGATTGGACGCTTGGCACTCGATATTCTCTACATGAGTTGAGTAAGTCGGGTAGCCTGTTGATCCTGGTTCGCGATAACCCAGAATTTGTTTCTAGTGTCCCTGAGTGCGTCGGCAGGTCATTCGCGCATTACTGGTACTCATTGTCTAACTGTCTCATGCCGCGGCGCGATGCTTTGAACACGCAACTTTGGAGTCAGATCTCGAAATCGCTTGTCTCCCTCGACAACGTGACGATACTTGACCTGACAGAGGTGCTCTGTCCGGGATCGTCGTGTCCGGTGCTCGACAAAGGCTACATCATGTATCGCGATACAAATCATTTATCAGAGTCTTATTCATTAACACTTGCTCCTCTGCTCAATGCACAGTTACAAGCAATTAACCGCGTGCCCAGATAGCGCAGGCTTTGTAGAACTGCAGTCCCACGAGTGCCGTCTCGTCATTCTAAGCCAGGTGAAGCGCCGACAGCGCGAGCGGGTAGCTAACCTCCGCGTTTAGGGTCACGACTCGGTTCGTAGCGACCCGAGATGACCGGCCCCGATAATTCGGACCACACGTAATGTGAATTTGCGGCGCCTATGCTCTTGCCTTCATCGCAAATTCCAGCGGTGTAAGACCCTTGAGAGAACGGTGAAGACGATGCTCATTATGAAACCATCGCCAAGCATCGAGCTTCTCCTATGCGTCGTCAATGGACTCGAACCGGTGCGCGTTCAGACACTCCTCGCGGAACTTTCCGTTGAAGCGTTGAAGGATTCCACTGTAGCGTTGTCGGGTGGCTTGCCGCAGCGGTTAACGTCCCTGTTAACTTGATGAACGTAGGCCCAAAGATCCATTCGGCCACCGGAGAACTCCGAGCCATTGTCGCAGGAGATCCGTTGCGGGAGGCCGCGGTCGTACTTCACCCAGTCCATCGCTGCGACGACATGCTCAGCACGCAGGCTGAAGCCGACTTCGATACCCAAGCACTCCCGCGTAATTAGATCAATGATGGTCAACGTTCGATCTTGCGACCATCCACCAGTTGAGCGGCGCCCCACACCTCATTCGGTTTCTCGGCAGGTTGTTTCTGCACTCGATGTACCGCCGACACCTGTCGCCACGGTCGTTTCCGCTGTAATCCCAGGTTTTCCTCGCAATGCACGCGATAGAACCTGCTCTTGCCGACATCCCAGCCTTCCCGCCTCAAGAGTATGTAGATGCGGCGATAGCCGAAGCGTACGCGTGCGTGAGCGAGCTCACGCACGCGTTGGCGCAGTGCCGGCAGAGGATCCATCCGACTGCGGTAGAAGTACATCGACCGGTGCAGCAGCGGCACGCCTGTCGGTTTCCCATCCCATACCTGCCATCAAGTAATTGACCAACTCGCGCTTCTTGACGGGCTTCAGTACTTTTTTGTGAGACATCCTGCAGCATGACCTTGTAGGGCGACAGGTCCGCCACCAGGTGCTTCAGCTTCACGTTCTCCTCGCGCGGCTGCTTCAGCTCCCGCACCTCCGGTGGCTCCATACCGCCGTAGATCTTGTTCCAGCGGTAATAGCTTGCTCAGAGACCCCGTGCTGCCGGCACAGCTCCGGGATCGGTGCCCTAAGCTCGTCCTGCTTCAAGATCCCCGTAATGCGCTCAACCGAAAACCGTTTCCTCTTCACAACAAAACCTCCGTCCGTTAGACTCGATTTTGCCGCAAAACTCACACTCCGGATGGTCCGATTTTCCAGCGGCCGGTCAATCAAGACAAACCTGTGGAACCATTTTGAGAGCCTCGGCGACTGATAGGTGGTCGAGAAATTCGAAAATGCAGACATTTGTCGTTGACATAGTGTGATCTGCAGCACGGCCCGCTGGGAGTATTCGCGTGAGAGTATTGCAGAAGCCACGGCGGGGATCAGGCGCGTGCGCCGCGATAACCGCCCAACCAGCGCCTTCTGACGTCTTAGCTGGCAATGCTTGTACAGTGGTCCATCAGCGCCCTTGGCGGTACGGTCCATCGGATGTAGACGTAGCGTGAACGAAGTTTATGATTCCGGTCGTAGTGGTCAACAGTAGCTTGAACGCGCTCGGCGTAGTCCGAAGCCTGGCCCCGGGCCGCATGCCGATTTACATGGTCACGACGACTCGCTGGTGTCCAGCGGCGTGGTCGCGTTATTGCCGAGTCGTGCGGGTTTCGAGCCTGAACGGCCGAGCGCTGATTGACAGTCTTAAGGAACTTGCCAGCCGGCTTGGCAATAAGCCCGTGCTCATATTGACCGGCGATGTAGAAGTGGATGCAGTATCAGCGTATCGCGAGGAACTTACCGCGCTGTTCCGCATAAGTCTGCCCTCCAAAGAGATGGTGACGCTGCTCGCGGACAAGACACTGTTTCAAAAATACGCGGAGCGCGAGGGCTTTCCCGTACCTCGTTCGTTAGTAATCAGTGACAGTTCCGAAGTACGGTGGCTGGAGACTCTCAGGCTGCCCTGTGTCATAAAGCCGGGCGACAAGACTTTGGTGTTGAATGGTCAAGTTGAGCGCGCAGTGCGCGTGGACACACTTGAGCATGCTCGCTTCGAAGTACTGCGGATGCTCGCGCTTGCGAAACGTCTGGTTGTGCAGGAGTGGGTCGACGGAGCTGACACCGAGATTTATTTCACACTTTTTGCGTGCGATGGCGATTGCAAGATTATCGAAATGTTCTCTGGCCGTAAGCTCGTATGCGATCCGCCCGCAGTAGGTAGCACCGCCATTTGCGCTGCAGCGCCGCGGGAGGCGGGTCAACTAAGTGACTTGAGTCACAAGTTCATTGCACGCGTGGGTTACAAGGGCATCGGCAGCCTCGAGTTCAAGTTCAATCGCAGGGACGGCAGATTCGTCATCATTGAGCCAACGGTCGGGCGAACTGACTTGCAAGAAGAGATCGCAACGCTGTGTGGTGTGAACATCCCACTAAGTACGTACCGGGCTGAGACCGGGGAACCGAGGCAACCGATATCCGACGCTTGCGAAACGGTCGCATGGCGCTCATCAATCGAGTACCGGGCACCCTCGGGGATGCTGCCAACGGGCTCACGAATCGTAGACGCGCATTTCCGCCTCACCGATCCGCTGCCCGGCCTCTACTACTATGGTATCGAGCTATTTCGAAACTTTGCACGCCGGGGGACAAGGAAGTTCATGCGGATTCCCGCGCGCGCGATGGCGGCTGCGATGCAATTTTTCATGTAAGCGGGAAGAACGGAAAATGCCAGTCAGCGATACAGTAATTGTTGGTGCGGGACCGTATGGGTTATCTATTGCTGCGCATCTGCGGGCAGCCGGTCTGCAATTCCAGTTGTTCGGTACGCCGCTCGAGAGCTGGCGCGCGTTTATGCCTGCGGGCATGGTTCTGAAATCCGAGGCTTTTGCCTCCAATCTGTGGGATCCGCAGCGAAAATTTACCCTGCAGCGATATTCGACGGAGCACAAGATTCCCTACCAACGCAGTGGTAGACCCTTGCCGCTCTCGGTCTTCTTAGATTACGCGGATTGGTTTCGCCGCCGTGCCGTGGGAGAGGTCAGTCCGGCTAAGATTCGCCGCATCACCCGCGGTATCGAGGATTTTACGCTTGAATTTGAAGACCAGCCTCCGGTGCGAGCGCGCCGGGTCATTTTGGCGACTGGCCATATGGCATTTCGCTACATCCCACCGGAGCTAGCGAATATCGATGAGCCATTCTGCCTTCATAGCTCGCGCATCGGGGACGTGCGGACGTTCCGCGGGCGCGACGTGGCGATTCTCGGAGCCGGCCAATCAGCGATTGAAACTGCGGCGCTGCTGCATGAGGCTGGCGCCACCGTAACTTTGGTCGCACGTTGCAATCGGCTTCTATGGAATGACCCACCGAGTAACAAGCCTCACTCGTGGGCGAATTCGCTCACCCGGCCCGAGTCGGGGCTCGGTATGGGGTGGCGCAGCTGGGCGGTGTCGGAGTTGCCGCAACTCTTTCGACGACTCTTTTCTGAGGAAAAACGGCACCGATTTGTTGCCGGAAGCTGGGGGCCGAGCGGTGCATGGTGGTTGCGGGAGCGATTTGAGAACCGATTCGCGACGCTCTTGGGCTGTCGCATCCGTTCGGCCGTTCGTGTGGGCGAGCGTTTGCGCCTGGTCTTGGAGCAGGCGAACGGCGCAAGCGAACTTGAAACGGATCAGGTCATTGCAGGAACTGGATTCAAGGTCGATATCGATCGTCTGGGCTTCATTGACCCTTCTTTGAGAACCCGCATCGCCAGAGAGGCAGCTGCGCCACTTCTGGATGCTCACTTCCAGACATCCGTGCCGGGGCTGTTTATCGTTGGAGTTGCCAGTGCACCGACATTTGGGCCGGTAATGCGATTTATGTATGGCGCGAAGCACGTCGCTCCGGTACTCACGCGGCACTTGGCCATGCACGGCGAGCCACGCACGTGGCAGGTTGTAGCGCCGCGCGATGGCGCTGCCAGTCTAGGATCGGCAGTTGCGCCGCCGCCCGCCGTTAAGCGTCCTGCAGTGAATGAATAAGTCCGCCAAATAATAGCCCTTCGGCAGCGGCGTATTTGATCACCGCTTCAACGCTGCGAAGGAAAATGTCCAGATCGCGTGCCGTGCGCACGAAAGGCGTCCTGCCGGGGACAAGGGCCGTGGAGTGAAATGACAAGTTGAGATGCGTGCACCCGCGCCACAGTGTTCGTTTGGCGAGCGTGACCATGTCGCGTGCGCTTGAAAGTTCGGGCGAAAGCCACCGCAAGTTAACTATGCGCGCCTTGTCGAGGAGACCGCGGATGCGAAGCCACCGTGCCAGCCCCCGAGCCGCAATTGCTCGGCGGCAGAACCTCTCATCGCGCTGCAGAAAACCTATTGTGGCTGGCACTTCAAGCAGCGCGCCATTCGGCACGGCAGAAAGTATCTCATTTGGACGAAAGCGATAGGCGGACGTGGGTGCGGCGCGGTAGTCGGGTCCATTGTAGACACTCCAGTCAACGTAGGGACA
>Ga0302324_100008479_pt1 | contig 21661 bp, 19 predicted proteins | sample Palsa_T0_1_FD_201949 | JGI IMG/M metagenome (GOLD analysis project Ga0302324, IMG submission 201949) | Peat permafrost microbial communities from Stordalen Mire near Abisko, Sweden - Palsa_T0_1 | ecosystem: Environmental > Terrestrial > Soil > Palsa > Peat permafrost | place: Sweden: Abisko...
TACGCCGCTGTTTGTGATTGCGCGGACGGCGGGGTGGAGCGCGCACGTAATTGAGCAGCGGCAGGACGGGAAGATCATCAGGCCAAGCGCGAACTACACGGGGCCGGAAAATCTTCTCTTCGTTGGGATTGCGGAGCGGGGGTAGGGGAGGAGGCTCGCGTGAGAGTAAGGCCCCCATTTGTAAGAGCCATCGTGGCAGTGTCCGTCATCGGCATTCTCTCCTTGAAAATAGCCGGAGTTGCGCAAGACTGTAAGTGCGTCACGCCGACGCCAACTGATGATCCGAAATTCAAACCGGGCCAAGTTTGGAGTTACAAGACTAGGCCGGGAGAATAAGAGTCAACTCTCTCCATTCTTCGAATTGAATCGAGTCCGAAGTTGGGCGTGATCATTCACATTCGCGTAAACGATTTTCAGTTCAAGAACTGCACAGGCGGGCCCGCCCCGCATACGCTCGGACACGCCCCGTTTTCTCGAGCCGCGATTGATTCGAGTGTTGTGAAGCTTCTTCGCACAGTCGAGGTACCGGCTTGCGAGAATGGTTTTGAAGTTCTGTATTAGTGATGATTCTCACAGAGGTTTGACAACTTGAATGTCAGTTCATTTTCGAAAACTTTCGAATCGGGTAACCGACGGCACTATCAATCGTTTGCTCGCAAAGCCAAAGATTACTTCAGTTGTGCATTTCGCGGAAGTTATAAGAGTATGCCTTCGGATTCAATTCCTTCGGAACCAGGCAACCATAATTTATCCGAAACATCTGAAACTCCCAGCGGGCGCGATCGGATGTAAATGCGGAATCCATCGGGGGGAGGACATCGCATATATTCTTTGGATCGATTCCTGAAGCTGCGCTCCCTTTAGAAAACAAAACATCGACGGACAAGTTTAATGTCTGCGGAATAATCTCAGTAGCTTTAATGAATGGCTTTTTTTGTCGGGAATTCTGCCAATCGAGTGGCGACGACGACAATGCGTTGATCAAGCGGTCCATTTCGGACACGGATATGTAAACCTGTCGACCAGGTCCCCCTAAAGTAACAGTATTCATTCGAGGATCATCGGAACCGACGCTTCGAAAGATAAGTGGATCAATAAACTTGCCAGGAAAGTAAAAGAAACGAACAGCGGTCTCACTATCCGCCTTTGTCATAGCTAGTTTGTATCCTTTGACAGCGTTTGGGTTCTTAGCGCCGACTGCCAAAACAAGCAGAAAGAATGTCATGCATCTCACGCAACCTAGGGCACTCACTAGTATGCTCCTTTGTGAAGTTAATGGGATTGTTGAGCCTTCGTTCCATTTGAGGCGTTGATTGTACTAATCGCTTGGCTGACCCGTCCAGAGCTCACATATGTAGGTGGGGTGATGGTGACCTGCCCGCTTGTGACCGAAAACCCCTATGACGATTGGCTGGCCCATTGCGGAGGCGTTTATACAATCTCGGTCGCAAACGTTCTCGATGCGGACGATTACACGTTTCAATCCGGACTTGGCTGCGACGCAAGGTAAGATCGAGCCATATCTTGGAACGGAGATTTTGATTGTCTACGCACATCAGCAATGAGAGGCCGGCGCCAGACAAGGTGCTGGTAGATATCGCAGAATACGCACTCGGTTACGAGGTAAAGAGCGATCTGGCACTCAAGACGGCGCAGCACTGCCTGATGGATACGCTGGGGTGCGGGCTGGAGGCGCTGGAGTATCTGGCCTGCACGAAGCTGCTGGGGCCGATTGTGCCGGGGACGGTGGTGCCGAATGGCGCGCGGGTCCCGGGGACGAGCTATGAGCTTGACCCAGTGCAGGCGGCGTTCAACATTGGGGCGATGATCCGATGGCTGGACTTCAACGACACGTGGCTGGCGGCCGAGTGGGGGCATCCATCGGACAATCTGGGCGGAATTCTGGCGGTGGCGGATTGGCTGTCACGAAATGCTGTGGCCCAGACCGAGGCCCGCGCGCCGCTGACGATGCGGGCGGTGCTTGAGGCGATGATCAAGGCGCACGAGATTCAGGGGTGCCTTGCGCTGGAAAACTCGTTTAACAAGGTGGGGCTGGACCATGTGGTGCTGGTGAAAGTGGCTTCGACCGCGGCGGTCAGCTGGCTGCTGGGCCTGACGCCGGAGCAGACGATCAATGCGATCAGCCTGGCGTGGGTGGATGGGCAGAGTTTGCGAACCTATCGTCACGCGCCCAACACGGGCAGCCGCAAGAGTTGGGCAGCCGGCGATGCGACGAGCCGGGCGGTGCGGCTGGCGCTGATGGCAAAAGCGGGAGAGATGGGATACCCGTCTGCGCTGACGGCAAAGACGTGGGGATTCTACGATGTTTCGTTTCGCGGGCAGGAGTTCCGGTTCCAAAGACCGTATGGCGAATACGTAATGGAGAACGTGCTCTTTAAGGTGAGTTATCCGGCGGAGTTTCACGCGCAGACGGCTGTGGAGGCGGCTGTGGCGCTGTGTCGGGAACTGTCGGTACGCGGTCTGAATGTCGGAGCGATCAAGAAGATTGAGCTGCGGACGCATGAGGCGTGCATGCGGATCATCGACAAAAAAGGGCCGCTCGCGAACTCCGCCGATCGCGACCATTGCGTGCAATACATGATTGCCGTACCCCTGCTGTTTGGACGGCTGACTGCCGCAGACTATGAAGATGCGCTGGCGCTGGACCCCGTGTGGGGCAAGCGGATTGATGCGCTACGCGAGATTACAGAGTGCAGCGAAGTGCCGCAGTTCACACGGGATTATCACGATCCGAACATGCGGTCTATCGCAAACAGCCTGCGTATTGTGCTCGAGGATGGTACGGAGCTGGAACGGACGGTTGAGTATCCCATTGGGCATAGGCGGAGACGCGAAGAAGGGCTGCCGCTGTTGATTGAGAAGTTCAAGACGAATTTGCGGAGGCGATTCGATGAGGCGCAGCAACAGAAGATATTGGAAGTGTCGCTGGATCGGGAGCGGCTCGAGCGCATGGCGGTGAACGAGTACGTGGACTTGTATCGGGCTTAAGCCAGGATCGGCGGAGATCATCCTTGAGGCTGAGGTCCGGCTTGCGGGGAGTGGGATATACTCCGGTACGCATAAGAAAGCGGCCCGTTAAAGGCCAGCAACGCGGAGGAGAGGAAATGCGTTTTTCGGCAGTTTTGAAGATGGCGGCGGTGACGATGGCGACCGCGGTGATGATGGTGGCGCCGGCGGGCGTAAAGGCACAGTCCGGCGATACGGTGCTGAAGCAGGAAGACATGGTAAAGCTAATGCCCGACAAGGTTTATTACAAGGGGCAGTCGGCGACGACGCAGCTGCGCAACTCGGGCGGCGTGAAGTTTGCCGATGGGACTTACCTGCTGACGACCCTGGTGGATACGAGCGGCTACTCGACCGGGATTGCGGCGAAGTACCAGGCTTATTTCATCACCGAAGAACCGATCAAGATCGGCGGGCAGAAGTTGGCTGCCGGAGTGTATGGGATTGGGTTTATCGACGGCGACAAGCTGGTGGTGACGGATGTGGGCGCGCACGAGGTGTTGACGGTGAGCACGGCGACTGACGCGGGGCTAGCGCGACCGCGGCCGTTGCAACTGGTGGCCGATGCCGCAGGCGGCTACAGGATTTATGCCGGACGGCGGTACGTAACCGTTCGTCGATAAAGCAGATAGAAGTGGCAGATAGAGCGATAATGGGGGCACGATGCTGCGAGATGCGGCTTCGTGCCCCTTTTCTGTTTTGGCGCGAGGTATGATTTTCAGGTGAAGCGAAGCCAGGCGGCCGGGTTGAGCGTCTAGTAGGTAGATCGCCAGAATCCTTTTCTGATCGCGGGCCGGGGAAAAGGCCAAACTCTTTGAATTCGCAGCCGCTGCGGGAGGAATGCAGATGCCTCTGACATTAAACGTGAACAAGAAGCCGATGACGGTGGACGTTGAGCCGGATACGCCGCTGCTCTGGGTGCTCCGCGACGTATTGAACTACACGGGAACCAAGTACGGGTGTGGGATTGGGCTGTGCGGGGCGTGCACGGTAATGATCGGAGGCAAGGCGGTGCGCTCGTGCACCACTTCGGTGGGTTCGGTTGGAAGCCAGGCGGTGACCACGATCGAAGGGCTCTCGCCAGACGGGCTGCACCCGGTGCAGGTGGCGTGGGAAGCTCTCGACGTGCCGCAATGCGGCTACTGCCAGGCGGGGCAGATTATGTCGGCAGCTGCGTTGCTGTACCATACGCCGCATCCAACCGACGCGGAGATTGATGCGGCGATGAGCGGCAACCTGTGCCGTTGCGGAACCTACACGCGGATTCGGCAGGCGATTCATGCGGCTGCCAGCGCAACAGCCAACAAGTAGAAGGGAGGGTCGAATCATGCAACTCGATCGCAGATCGTTTCTTCAATTGAGCGCCCTCGCCGGTGGCGGCCTCGCGCTGAATCTCTATCAGTCACCGTTTGCCGAAGCCCAGCGCCCTTCACCGGCCGGGCTTACGCCGCAAGCCTTCATTCAAATCGCGCCGAATGGCGTCGTGACCATCATGGCGCGCGCTTCGGAGTCCGGACAAGGCATGCGGAACATGCTGCCCATGCTGATTGCAGAAGAGCTCGACGTGGATTGGAAAGATGTTCGCGTAGAGCAGGCCGAGTTGAACGAGAAGATTTACGGCCCGCAGTATTCGGGCGGATCGTCCAATACGCCGAGTGGTTGGGATCCCATGCGGCGCGTGGGCGCAGCAGGACGCCAGCTGTTGATTAGCGCTGCCGCACAGACGTGGGGCGTACCGGTCGAGGAATGCACGACGCAGCCGGGCCGCGTGGTCGAGTCAGCTTCAAACAAATCGGGCCTGTCTTCCTCCGGTCACGTGGTTAACGTGTCTTCAAGCCACGTCTTGCATGTGCCAACCGGCCGCACAGCCAGCTATGGCGAGCTTGCGGAAAAGGCTGCCGCGCTGCCCGCGCCCGACCTTAAGAGCGTGAAGCTGAAGGATCCGAAGGAGTACCGGATCATCGGCCACTCGCAACCCAACGTGGACGCGCACGCCATTGTCAGTGGCAAGCCGCTCTTTGGCATCGATGTGCAACTTCCAGGAATGTTGTACGCGAGCATCGAGAAGGCTCCGGTCTTCGCAGGCAAGGTGAAATCGGCAAATGTGGATGCGATCAAGGCGTTGCCGGGTGTGCGCCATGTGCTGGTGATTGACGGGGGCATTACTCCCGCCGCGCTTACGCCGTGGGAGCCGGGAATGGAGCCGGGGATCGCCATCGTGGCGGACACGTGGTGGCACGCGCAGCAGGCGCGCAAGAAGCTGAATGTGGAGTGGGATCTGGGTCCGGCGGCAACGCAGAGCAGTGAGGGTTTCAAGAAAAATGCGGAGGAACTGCTGAAGGCTCCGCCAGCGAACACTGTACGCAAGTATGGCGACGTGGATGGTGCGCTGAGCACCGCGGCCAAGGTTGTAGAGGCCACTTACGAGTATCCGTTCATCGCCCACGTGACGATGGAGCCTCAGGGCGCGACGGCCCACTGGAAGGACGGCAAGCTGGAGATGTGGTCCACGAGCACGTTGCCGGCTGACGGCGTTGGACTCGTGGCCAAGACGCTGGGCATTGAACAGAGCGACATCACAACGCACATGGTGCGCTCGGGTGGCAGCTTCGGCCGGCGGCTGCAAAACGACTGGCTGGTGGAGGCCGCTTGGATCGCCAAGAAGGTGGACGCGCCGGTGAAGCTGCTGTGGTCGCGGGAAGATGATGTTGTCCACGATCCGTTCCGTCCTGGTGGAACCTTCGGAATGAAGGGTGGGTTGGATGCGCAGGGCAAGCTGACGGTGTGGCGACAGCACTTTGGGACGTATGGCGATGGAAAACAGGCAACCTCCGGCGGTGGCATAGGACGCGATGCATTTCCCGCGGGGTTTCCCCCGGCTTATGCGCTCTACACGTCAATGCAGCCGCTCATGCTGCGCACCGGAGCGCTGAGAGCGCCCGGCGATAACGCGTATTGCTGGGTTGCGCAGTCGTTTCTTGACGAAATGGCTCACGAGGCAGGACGCGATCCGCTGGAGTTTCAGCTTGAGCTGTTGAGCAACAAGAAGGCGCCCTGGAAGTCAGACGGGGAAGATGCTGTAGGCGACCACGAGCCGACGGGACCGGGCGTGCTGGTTCCGGAGCGGTTCAAAGGCGTGCTTCAAATGGCTGCGGACAAGTCCGGTTGGGCGAACCGAAAGAAGACGCCTGGACGCGGAATGGGGATTGCTGTGTGGTTCTGCCATCTGGGCTATGTGGCTGAAGTTGCGGACGTAAGCGTGGACGCGGCGAGCAAGGTTACGGTGCACAAAGTGTGGGCGGTGACCGATGTAGGCAGCCAGATCATCAATCCCGGGGCGGCAGAGAACCTGGTGCAGGGAGGAATAATGGAAGGTATGGGCCACCTTGCGCAGGAGATCACGCTGGTGGATGGACGGATAGTGCAGTCGAACTTCCAAAACCACCCGCTGATGCGTATGCGGCAGGTGCCGGAGATCGAAGTGATCTGGCTCAAGACCGACTATTCTCCGACCGGGCTTGGAGAGCCGACACTACCACCGACCCTGCCGGCAGTGACCAACGCAATTTTTGCGGCAACAGGGAAGCGTATTCGGACGCTGCCGCTGAAGGCGAGCGGATTCAGTTGGGCGTGAGGAGTGAAGCTAGGCGGGTGAACAGGCAAAACGAACAGGCGGCTTTTGCGAGCCGCCTGTCGTGTGTTTGGGGTTAATTTCAGGCTGGTGCTAGTCCGGATTTCTCACAGAGAGCCCAAAATCGTAGCGCCGGCGTCCTCGCCGGCCGTCCGGAGGGTCTCCAGACCCTCCGAGCCCTCGCCAGACCTCGAATTCCTCCTCGGAGAGCCGCGTGTGAGAAATGCGTGATTAGAAGCCAGCCTGGACTGCCGCGAATTGCGCCTGGGCAATCTGGACGCGAGCGAGAAAGACCGGCTCGTTATAGTGCTCGGCAACGATGCGGGCTGACTTTTCTACATCCAAATAGGGTCGCACCTCAGAGATTTTGATGCTGGCTTGCGACGCCATTTGCGCCGCGCTGGCTTTGCTCGAGATGGACTCGATGAGGGCAAAGATGGCGTTGATGATGGTTGCAACGCCGTTGATGGCGGCCAGCGCGTGCGCTTGGCTGTTCGGGTTGACAATGCGTGCGGACTGGAGAAGCGAGGCGTTCACCTGCTGCTGAAACGTGACGATTTGTGCTTGCAACTGGGCAAGCAGGCTTGCGGAGGGATTAGCCAGGTAGGCTTTGCACTGCGCGACGAGTAGATTGGTGGCTGCGTCGAAGCTGGCAGTAGCCGCCGTGAAGATGGGTGCATCGGCAGGAGCAAGCACGGAGGCCGTGGTATCGACCACGCCGACGGCGGTTTGAAGCGCGGGGGTCCAGTTGACAATGTCCTGCGCGACTACTTGGCCCGAGCAACCGGCAACGGGGATGGTGCCCGCAACGAGGATGGCGCAAAGCATGAGGACGCCGAGTTTGGCGGTGTTGCCCGTTGATGGGCCGGGATCAGGGTCTTTTGCCAGAAGACCAAGAAGGGCGCTGGCGAGGGCGGTGACGAGAGAGATGACGGTGCCGGTGCCGGCGGAGCCGAGAGTAATGCCCTGCTGTGAGAGAACGCCGGCAACGGTGATGGCTGCGATGAGCAGGCCTGCTGCCGAGGTGCGTGGGTGGTTCCAAATGTTTGAGATCAAGTTCATTGAGTTGCTCCTTCAAAACAGGTTGTGCGGCCCGTGCCGCATACGTTGATTCGCAAAAATGGCTGGAGATATGGCTTTCTTCCCAAGAGTAGGGAAATGAGGGGGAATTCTACGCAAACAGGCTGGGAAGGCGAGGACGCGTGGAATCAGGGGTTTGGACAGGCGAGGCGGCACACAGAGCTTGACAGGGGAGAGTAAGGCAGGGTCTGGGGTCCTGGGATCTAGCCCGGATTTCTGACAGGGAGCCCAAAACCGTAGCGCCGGCGTCCTCGCCGGCTGTCCGGAGGGTCTCCAGACCCTCAAAAACCTCGCCAGACCTCGAATTCCGCGGCGTGGAGCCGCGTGTGAGAAATGCAGGCTAGGGTTCCTGAGACTGTCCAACCCGGAGTTCATTGGTTTCAAACCCGAGCCGCAGTTTTTCCTTGAAAAAACCGCAGAATGGATGGGGCACAGAAGCTCTAGGTCCGGGAGTTCCGAGGGACGTAGCGACGGCTGCGGATCTCATACTCTCCACCAACGACGCGAGCGATGGCCTCGCTGTAGGCGATGTGCTCCTCGGCCAGGATGCGCTCGGCGAGGGAGTGGGCGTCGTCGGAGTCTAGTACGGGGACCGTTCGCTGGAGGATTATGGCGCCGTGGTCGAGGTGCTCATCGACGAAGTGCACGGTGCAGCCGGCAACCTTGACGCCGTAGTCGAAGGCCTGCTGCTGGGCATTGAGACCAGGAAAGGCGGGAAGAAGCGAAGGATGGATGTTGAGGATGCGGTTCGGGAAGGCCGTAATGAATCCGGGTGAAAGCAGGCGCATGTAACCGGCGAGGCAAACGAGGTCGACCCTATGCTCGCGAAGGGAGGCTGCGAGATCGGCGTCGTGGGCTTCGCGGGAGCGCCCCCGAGACTCGAGGACCGCCGTGGGCAGGCCGAGGCGCTCGGCGGCGGCGATTCCGAGTGCGCCAGGAACGTTGGAGATGACGATGGCGATTTCGACGCCGGGAAGACGACCGCAGCGGATGGAATCTGCGATGGCGAGGAAGTTTGAGCCGCGGCCGGAGAGGAGGATGCCGAGTCTGCAAGGTTGAATTTGAGGATTGGCTTCCAAAAGACGATTCCTTCAGTTGACTCCGTGTGCAGATTCGTCCAAGGCTAAAGCCCTCGTTCTGCTTTGCCCTCATTTCAGGACATGAAAGCCCCTGCCCCCTCCGCTACGTGTATTGCACACGCTTGTGTTCGCCTTTTACAACGCGGCCAACGACGTAAAACTTCTCTTCAGCGCGATCCAACAGGGTTTTGGCGCGAGTGAATCTGTCGGCGGGGATGGCGGCGATGAGGCCGATACCCATGTTGAATGTGCGCAACATCTCTGCCTCTGAGACCTGGCCGAGGGCGCGCAGATGGTCGAAGATGGGCAGCACAGGCCAGGAGCCGATCTCGATCTGAGCGGCGGCATTTTTGGGCAGGATGCGGGGAAGGTTTTCCGTGATGCCTCCGCCAGTGATGTGGGCCATGCCAACTGTCACGCCGGCCGCCGTGAGCTTTTGAATGACGTGAAGATAACTTCGGTGCGTCTTCATCAGGGCCGCGCCGGCTTTTTCCTTTATGGCGGTGACGTACTGCGTGGGCTTGTATCCGCCGACCTCAAAAAGGAGCTTGCGTGCGAGCGAATAGCCATTGGTGTGAAGGCCGGTGGAGGGCAGGCCGATGAGGACGTCGCCGGCCTTGATGGCGGCTCCGGTAATCATCTTGTCGCGGTCGACGGCGCCAACGATGAATCCTGCAAGGTCGTATTCGCCGTCGGTGTAAAAGCCGGGCATCTGGGCGGTTTCTCCGCCGATGAGGGCAAGTGCGTTGGCGCGGCAGGCCTCAGCCATGCCGGAGATAACGCTCTCGGTTACCTCAGGATCGAGGCGGCCGCTGGCGAAGTAGTCGAGGAAAAAAAGCGGGGCGGCTCCCTGCACGGCGATGTCGTTGACGCAGTGGTTGACGAGGTCTGCGCCGACGGTGTGGTGGAGGCCGAGCTCGAAGGCAATCTTGAGCTTGGTTCCCACGCCGTCTGCCGAGCTCACGAGGATAGGGTTCTTGAAACGCTGGAGATCGAGCCGGAAGAGAGCGCCGAATCCGCCGATGCCGCCGAGGACATTGCGGTTGAAGGTCTTCTGGGCCAGATACTTGATTCGTTCCTTGGTGCGGTCGCCCGAGGAGATGTCAACGCCGGCGTCGGCGTAAGTCAGGGATTGGGCTGGTGGCTCGGGCGTTTTGGCTGGTTTGGGCACGATGCGGGCTTTCTGCAAGTGGATTGGCCAGGAGCGGATGGGCCGGAAACCACGATTCTAGCAGGGCATGGGCGGTGGAGAGCGTGCGTGACGTAAGGATGCCGCGAACGGCGTATCCTTGTTTGGAAATCCGTTGACTGCGCCGGAGGGGGAGAGCTGAGCGAGAGCGAATCAGATGGTCGGGCAAGTGAGCAGCGGCGCAAGGCGCTAATCCCAATCGCAATGATGTTTAACGCGATTGGATTGATGTTTGTAGCGCTGTTTAATCTGTCGTCTGGACGGCATGGCTGGGCGGCATTCGGCATGGTTGGAAATGGTGGGCTCGGGCATTGGCTGTTGATTGCCCTTGGAATAGGGTTTGAGCTTGTGGGGCTGGTTCTATTGATGAGCGCCGTAGCCGCTGCAAAGAAGAATTGATCTGTGGCGCGCTAGAGAAAATGCGCGCGCTCGGCAGGTGTGGGGATCGGACACGATTCGAGCTTGCCCCAGATACGGTAACGCCAGCGAGCGATCAGGCGGTAGACCGGATCGGCCAGGAAGGCAGGAACGAGGCCGAAGAGACAGGCGAGGGCGGGCCAGGGTTGGGGCAATTCGCGGAGGGCGGCAAAGACGGCGCGTGAACGAACGAAGATCTGGGGTTGCGTGGAGAACGGCTGGCGGAATACGAGAATTGAGCCGGGAGCACCGGATGGGTCGGCTGTCTCTGGGTGCGCGGCGAGAAGATCAGCGATTTCGGGAGCCTGCGAAGGGACGAAGCGGAGGCGGTCCTTCTGGTCGCGGCGGACCAGCCAGCGGATAGAGGCGTTGCATAGCCCGCAGTAGCCGTCGTAGACGACAAGGAGCCGGTCACCGAGTTCGTCGCTGATTTTGCCGGGACCGGGTTGTTCGGGCGTATTCACCTACCAAGAAGGATGCGGGTCGGACCTGCGTCGATGCAAGCATGACGGCTCGGATGGGACGTGGATCGCAGGCGTTGCAGCTGGCGGACACGCGCGATGGAGCGGTTGAGATTCTATACTGGCGTCACGATGAGTGAGCAGATGACAATACGAAAACGGAGCAGGTCAAGGCAGCTTCAGGAGCGGGCAGAGCGGTACTTTCCGGGTGGGGTGAACTCGCCGGTGCGGGCGTTCAAAGCGGTAGGCGGCGCGCCACCGTTTGTGGAGCGCGGCAAAGGTGCCTGGGTATGGGACGCAGATGGGAACCGCTACATAGACTACGTCGGTTCGTGGGGGCCGATGATTCTGGGGCACGCGTTTCCGCCGGTGGTGGAGGCTATCGAGCGGGCGGCGAGGAACTCGGCGAGCTTTGGGGCGTCGACGGCGGCTGAGGCAGACCTGGCGGAGCGCATCACCGCCTGCTATCCGGCGATTGAAAAGATGCGCTTTGTGAGCTCGGGGACCGAGGCAACCATGTCGGCAATCCGGCTGGCGCGGGCCGCCACGGGGCGCAAGATCATTCTCAAGTTCGAGGGCTGCTATCACGGACATTCGGACGGGCTTCTCGTTAAGGCTGGGTCGGGAGTTGCGACGTTTGGGATTCCAGGGTCGGCGGGCGTGCCGGAGGAGATTGCAGCCTTGACGCTGGCATTGCCCTACAACGACATTCACGCCGTTGAAGAGGCTTTTGCGGCGCATCCCGACCAGATCGCCGCGATTATTGTCGAGCCGATTGTCGGAAATGCGGGGTGCATTCCGCCGGCTGGGGACTATCTCAGTGGCCTGCGCAGAGTCACCAGCGAGCACGGCGCGCTGCTCATCATGGATGAGGTGATGACCGGCTTTCGCGTAGCGCTGGGCGGAGCGGTGGAACTTTATGGGCTGGATCCGGACCTGGTGACTTTGGGCAAAATTGTGGGCGGAGGACTGCCGGTTGGCGTCTTCGGTGGGAAGCGGCAGTTTATGGATCTGCTCGCGCCTCTGGGGCCGGTGTACCAGGCTGGAACGCTGAGCGGCAATCCACTGGCGATGGCGGCTGGGATTGCCACGGTTGGATATTTGCAAGAGCACGCAGAGGATGTTTATTCGCAGCTCAATGCTTCAACGAAAGCCGTGGCGGAGGGCGTTGCGCAGGAGGCACAGCGCGCCAGCATCGCTGTGGGCATGAACCGCGTGGGCTCGATGTGGACCTGGTTCTTTACTTACGGTCCGGTGACGAATTACGAGCAGGCCGCCAAATCCGACACTGCCGCGTTTGGGCGGTTTCATCGCGCCATGCTCGACCGCGGCGTGTGGCTGCCGCCTTCGCAGTTTGAGGCGGCGTTTCTGGGGATGGCTCATGGTGAGGAAGAGATAGCTGCGACAGTAGATGCGGCTCGCGAGTCATTCGCGGAGATGAACGCCGGCTAGTGTTTCACGGCTTAGGTTTCGGTCCACTCATCCAGCCTGACAAAACGGTGGGTGGATTTGTAGCGCCTGGCAAGCTGGCCGGCAGCGTTGATCGAGGGCGCGCGATTCGCAGCGCGATCGAGGTGGCTGGCATCGTGGAGGACAACGTTTGCCGCCCAGCCGGTGCGTTCCAGGCGATCAATGGACCGGACGAGATCATCGGCGATCGACTTGGCGGAGGGGTTGCTCCAATCTGAAGTCATCGCGTTCCACAGGACAGGCGTCATGCCGAGATCGCGTGCGGTGCGGAGTACGAAAGGCCTGCGGGCGCCGAAAGGTGGACGGAAGAATCGGACGGACTCGCCAGTGATCTGCTCAAGAGTTTGGCTGGTGCGGTTGAGCTCCTCCTCGACGCGCCTGCCCATGGCGAGCGCAAGATTGGGATGACTCCAGGAGTGGTTGCCAATTCCGTGGCCTGCGGCTACGATGCGGCGGACCAGCGCAGGCTCTGACAGGGCATGGCTGCCGACGAGAAAGAATGTGGCGCGGACGTCAAAGTTGGCAAGAACATCGAGAAGACTGGGAGTCCACGTTGGATTGGGACCATCGTCGAAGGTGAGGGCCAGCTGGCCGGGAAGACGTGGCGCAATCAACGACTCGCCAAAAATCCGCGAGGCAGGCCAGAGCGCGGCGTAGGCGCATCCACCGGCAGCCAGGGCCAGGCCCGCAGCAGCGCCCAAGCTAGCCGAGATCTCCGTGCTCAGGTGCAGATCCATGGCGCTATCCAGTGTGACGTGACAAAGGAAGCAATCGCAAGGCAAAAGGGCGTGATCCGAGTCGGAGCCACGCAAGGAAGGCAGGCCGGAATGATCAGAAAAGCCAAGAGGCCCCGATGACGGGACCTCCTGGCGGATGCGCGCACTCGAGAAGCCTGGGTGCTAGTGTGCGGCTGGAGCAGACGGCTTGGCTGGCGCTGTCCGGTTCGGTGTAGGCGCGGACGGTGGCTGTGGCGGAGGCGCAGGAACGCCCGACTTAACGTTGTAGGCATCGATGATGGCCTTGGTAATGTCAGAAGAGGGGCTGGCATAAAGTACGACAGGGGCCTGCTGCTGGCTGCCGGTCATGTCGATCACCACGGTGAAGCCCTGCTGGGTGGCGTAGGCGTTCATCACGTCAAGTACCTTGGTGGCGACTTTGTTGAACGTATCGTTCATCTCGGTGGAGAGATCGTTCTGCCCGTCCTCGGCGAAGCGCTGAGCCTGCTTCTTTTTGTCGTCAATCGCCTTGGCTTTGCTGGCGCGCTCGGAGTCGCTGAGCTTGTCGGAAGTAGCCTGGAGCTGCTTCTCAAGCGAGTCGATTTCGTCGGCCATGGTCTTGAGCTGGGCTCGCTTGGGCTCGTACTTCTTCTGCAGGTCGGCAAAGTCGCGCTGGAACTCATTGGTCTGGCCGACAGCGGCCTGGAAGGCAATGACGGCAACTTTGGCTGGAGGAGCGGGTGCGGCGGCGGCGGTGGCGGGTGTTTGAGCAGCGGCGCTCAGGGCAAGGCCCGAGGCCAGCGTGAAAATACAAGCAAGCGAACGCTTCATTTTGCTGAAAAACTCCTTCGGAGATTCCTGATTCGACGGCGGCATCTGGTAATCGGGCCGTGCGCGTGCCTCCTGAGCAAACCTGACGCTTTATCACTCCCTGATTGGACGGGATCCGCCTTGGAAAGGACAGCGGTTCGATAAAAGACGCAACTGGAGACATCAGCAGGAACTAGCTGGATTATAGGTTGGCGGGGTGGGAGCGTCAAACAAGCGATTCGTGAATTATTTAGAGCACGCGAGATACGACGAGGGCGAGCGGCTGGGCTCGCCCGTGACTAGCCCGGATTTCTCACAGGGAGCCCAAAACTGTAGCGCCGGCGTCCTCGCCGGCTGTCCGGAGGGTCTCCAGACCCTCAGAAACCTCGCCAGACCTCGACTTCCGTGTTGTGGAGTCGAGTTGAGAAATGCAGGCTAGAAGGTGGTCGAGACGGTGAGACGGAAGGTTTTGCGCGGCTCGCGGAAGAGGTACTGCGAGCCATAGGCCTGGATGGCCTGGGCGTAGGTGTAGTCACCGGCGCCTCCGGGCGGGAACAGGTCGCGAGTGATGAGCTCGGCCGAGCAGCTCTGTTTGTTCTGGCCGAGGTTCACGTCGTTGCAATAGGGCCGTTCATAGAGCCGCAGGGGGTTGTAAGCGTAGTAGAGGCGGAAGGGCGCGTTGATGACCGGCATGATCACGGAGATTTCGGCGCCGGTGGACATGCGGGGCACAAAGTTGGTGCCGGTGATCGGGCGAATATTTCTTTGGAAGCCGACCTCTGTGCCGGGGATGCCGTCCTGGCAGGCGCCGTTATTGTAGACCGGGCAGCCGTATAGAGGCGCGGTGAGAGAGGCGAATCCCTCCGGACTTTGCTTTAGCTGACCTTTGTTGAGGGCGGTATCGATGCCGAAGTCGTCAAAGAAGGCGAACATAACCGGTCCGGCGATGGGAATGCGGTATTCGGCATTCATGGTGAGGTTGGTGTCACCACCGATGGATGCGATTCCGTAGACGGGCAACGGAATCTGAAGGCACTGGTTCAACTGCGGATTGGTGGGATCGCGCGGGACGCATGTGCCGTCGGGGTTGGTGAGCTGGAAGTTGACGCGATTTGGCACGTAGCCGTAAGGCGTTGCTCCGCGAATGTCAAATCCACGCAACTCACCTTCACCGCCGGAGTAGTAACGGTTGTTGGGGGGCGCGACGTCGCCGCCAAATCCCTGCACGTAGCCGATCTGAGCACGGAGACCGAGAACATTTCGACCGGCCTTGGAGGGGATCAGATAGTGCATGGAGCGGAAGCTCTTGTAAGCGAAGAGGGGCGTGATATATCGGACGTTGCCGCCGATGCCGGCGACCTGGAAGACCGCCGAGTACTCTTTGCCATCGCGCGGGCGCAGGGGATTGTTGATGGTGTTGTAGGTGTAGCTGAACGAAGCCGAACTGTTGACAATGCCCGCGAGAGCGTTGCTGCCCTGAATGCCGGAACGGAAGCTGATGGTCTGAAAGAAGGTCTGCGAGGCCGTGCTGAAAGCAGTGATGGTTGACTTGTTGAGCGCGTAGGTCATGCCAACGCGCTGGAATGCGTGACGCCGCAGAGGATAGCTGACCGAAAGGTTAAGGCCCGTGGAGGCCTGATTGTAGTTCTGCGTGAGGGACTGCTGTGCCGCGCTCAGATTAGGGGCCTGTCCGGTTGTGGTCTGGTAGTTCTTTTGCGCGTTAAAGTCCTGCTTCGAGTCGAAGACCTGGAATCCGATGTTCAGCGGCCGGTTTCGAACGTAGGGCTGAGTGAAAGCGAACAGGAAGGTACGGGCGACGTTGCCGAGGTTGGCCTGTACGCTGAGTGTTTCGCCAAGGCCGAGGAAGTTGTTGGTCTGGTAGTTGGCCCCCAGGAACGCGCCGGAAAGGCCGCTGATGCCGCCGTTCAGACCAATGGAGTTCTTGCCTTTCTCCTTGACCTTGAGGAGAAGTTCGACGGTGCCTGCCTCGGCATCCTGGTGAGCTTCGGAATCTTCGTCAACCTTGAGAGGCTCGAAGTATTGCAACTGGTTGAGGCGGAGCAGACTGTATTCCCAGAGCTGGGAGTTATAGACCGAACCTTCGTCGAGCATGAGCTCGCGGCGAATGACCTTGTCGCGGGTGATGGTGTTGCCCTGAAACTCGATGCGTGAGACGTAGAAGGGCTTGCCCTCATCGATGTCGATGGCGAGCGAAACGGTCTTCTTCTGATCGTCGAAGGTGGGTTTGGGAATTGCGCCGAAATTGATGTAGCCGAGCTGTCCATAGGCCTTCTTCAAGTTCTCAAGGCCCTTCTGCATCAAAGTGGCATTGAACCAGTCGCCGTCTTTGACAGCAAACTGAGCGCGCAGGGCCTTGGGATTGGCTACGGCTTTGTTGCCGGTGAAGGTGATGCTGCCCAGGCGGTAGCGGTCGCCTTCTTCAACAGGCATGAGAATGTCGATGCGCTTGCCCTTGTTGGGGCGGAAGGTGAACCAGTTGAGGCCGCCTTCATCGCGGATCTGAGTGCGGGGCTCTTCGATGGCCGTGTTGTAGTAGCCCTTGTCGCGATAAGCCTGGCGGACGCGCTCGGTGTCTTCTTCCAGCTTGGAGGCATCAAAGGTCTGCGCGAAGAGATCTTCAAAGATGATGGAGTAAGGGATGCCAATCGGCTTGAGGTTCTTCATCGATCGGCGCAGCTCAAGACTGCTGATGTGCTGATTGCCGACGAACTTGATTTGGCCAACCTTGACCGTGGGTCCTTCCTTGACGTTGAAGTTCACCTGGACTGAGGCCGGAGGAATGTCCTTAATGTCGAGCTTGACGGTTGCAAATTGATGGCCGTGTTCGGACAGAAGCTGCTTGAGAACGGTGGTGGCGCGCAGGATCTTGGCGGGGTCGTACTGGCTCTCCACAGTGAGGCCGACTTTCTCCTTTTTGAAGCGGTCGAGGACGTCGGACTGCGAGATCGAATTGAGGCCCTTGTAGTTGATCTCGCGGATGGTGGGCTTTTCCTTGACGAAGATGTCCAGGATGATGCCCTTCTCGGTGTCTTCGCGCTCGATGCGAAGATTTTCGAAGTATCCGGTGTTCCAGAGCGAGTTGAAGTCGCGCTCGATGGAAATGGGGTCGTAGACATCGCCGGGATGAGTGAAGAGGCGGGCGAGTACGGTTTCCTTGGGGATGCGGCGATTGCCGATCACGCGGATCGAGTCGATGGTCTGCGACTGCTGGGCGATGGCAGAAGCCACTGAGACAGCAGCCACCATGGCCAGCAGGATGAGCCGGGCAAATCGGGGCGCAAAACTGCCGGAGCGGCCCACAAGGGAGCCTTTGGTGTGGCTGGTCTTCACCGTGCTGGAGCCCTCCGGCGAGCACAAGTGCTGGTGCGGTACATAGTTCGCCTTCATGATCGGCTTCACGGGAAGAATATCGACACCCTCAATCGCTGAAAAATCTGATCCTGCCTCGCGGAAATATTGATTTTACCACCCTGGCGACGAGGCCTATTCGCCAGGGACCCCGGATAGAACAGCGGTCCAAAGGCCCGCAAAGCCGGAGGAATCCGCGGCTCGGAAGCCGCGTGATTCAAGCATTTTCGCTGCTGCGCAACCCGAGTTCGGATGCGGGCAGACCTTGGGTTCCGACCGCCGGATTCCGCGGCGATGAGCCATGAAAACCCGTTGCGAAGGGACCCATCATCCAGTCTAACGGACGCAGACGGGGTGAGCCCCAATTGGCTACGGTTCAAATCCGGAAGCATGGCGTTTAGACGCGAGTGAAATAGACATGGCATCCTCAGGAATGGAGAGAATCGCTTTGGACGGTCAGGCGGCGTCGACAATTTATGGATTCTCGGCTTCCCTGCTTGACGGGCGGAATTTGAATCTGAGTGAGTTCCGGGGCCGGGTGCTGCTGATTGTGAATACGGCGAGCCGGTGCGGGTTTACGCCGCAGTACGCTGGGTTGGAGAGCCTATACGGCAGCTACCGGGACCGCGGGCTGGAGGTGCTGGGATTTCCGTGCAACCAGTTCGGCGGGCAGGAGCCGGGCGGACCGGAAGAGATCGGTGCGTTTTGTGGGAACGAATACGGCGTCAAGTTTCCGATTTTTGCGAAGATCGAGGTGAACGGCCCGAATGCGCACCCGCTTTATCAATTCCTGAAAAAGGAAAAGCCCGGTCTGTTTGGAATTCGGCGAATTCAATGGAATTTTACGAAGTTTCTGTTGGACCGGCGCGGCGTGGTGGTGAAACGGTTCAATCCGGCGACGAAACCATCAGCGCTGGCAGGGCCGATCGAAGAACTGCTGGAGCGATGAAACGGACTCCGCCACGGCGTGAGGCTATCGACGGTGTGGACTCACGGTGCGACGCGGGACTCGATTGGCGCCCGAGCGAGCTGGATTAAATTCTGTTCACAAGGTCGGGACCAGGTGCTTGGGGTGGGCCACGCCTACGAAGATTGCGATATGCTCTTTGCAGAATTTTCCCTGGCAATGGTTTTGCATGCGGTTTGAGTAGTTCGAATGACTCGCATCTCCACTGGAGGTACATATGCGCCGCGATCTCCCCATGATGCTGATACGGGTGATGGTGGGGCTGGTCTTCCTGATAGAGGGGATTCTTAAATTCGTGCGGCCGCAGGAGCTTGGTAGTGGGCGGTTTGCCGCAATCGGGCTGCCCTATCCGCAGGTACTGGCGCCGGTTGTGGCCGTGATCGAAATTGCGGGCGGGCTGGCGGTAATGGTGGGCATCTATGCCGGAGACGCGGCCTTGGCACTGCTGGCAGTGATTTTGGTGGCACTGGTAACGACGAAGTTGCCTATTCTTATCGGACGGCCGCTGGGGCCGTTTGCCCTTGCAAAGCTGGCTCACTACGGATTGTGGAGCTTTCTGCATGAAGCCCGGGTCGACCTGTGCATGCTGCTAGGAACACTTGCGGTGGTCACGGATGCCGGGCTGACGATGGGCCGCCGCCGGCCATGGTACCAGTCGAAAGGACTATAGAACGCGGCGACCGAGCGGGTTCGCAGGACGAATATCCATAAAACAGCAAAGCTCAATCAAGAGGCACGAGCGGATGATTGAAAACAGCAATCGGTCTTCGCTTGGAGAAATCGCCGGACTGTTTCTACGGCTCGGGCTAACCGCGTTTGGCGGACCGGCGGCTCACCTGGGGCTGATGGAGCGGGAAGCGGTGACTCGGCGTCGGTGGATGAGCCGCGAGAGCTTTCTGGATCTTGTGGGAGCCTGCAATCTTTTGCCCGGACCGAGCTCTACGCAGGTAGCCATGGCATTGGGCTACACACGGGCTGGTTGGCTCGGGCTTGTTTTTGCGGGGACGTGCTTTATTGTTCCAGCCGCTCTTGCAACGCTGGGGCTGGCATGGGCGTATGTGCGATACGGGAGCTTGCCGCAGGCGCAGGGGCTGCTCTACGGCGCAAAACCGGCGATGATCGCGCTGATCGCGCAGGCGGTGTGGAAGCTGGGTCGAACGGCTCTGAAAAGCTTGTGGCTGGCCGTGGCAGGGGCTGCGTGCTTTGCGGCAGCGTTTCTCGGAGCAGCTCCGCTCGCCGTGCTGCTGGTTTGCGGAGGCGTGACGCTGGCAGTTGCGTGGGGAAGACGCAAGAAGAGTACCGCGGCGGGGCTGGCGTTGCTGCCTATCGGGGTTGGCAGCGGGGTCGCGGGCGCGATTGGGCTGTGGCCTCTGTTCCTGGTTTTTCTGAAGCTTGGAGTGGTTGTATTCGGGTCAGGCTATGTGCTGCTTGCGTTCCTTCAGAAGGATTTGGTGGATCGGCTGCATTGGGTGACCCAGGGGCAACTTCTTGATGCTGTTACGGCGGGGCAAGTGACACCTGGGCCGTTGTTTGCCACGGCCACGTTTCTGGGCTACGTGATCGGTGGCTGGGGCGGAGCGGCTGTGGCAACAGCGGCGATATTTCTTCCGTCGTTTGTGCTGGCGGGAGTGGCGGCGATGTTGGCAGGGCCGATCCGGCGGTCGGCTGTGGCGGGGGCGTTTCTTGACGGAGTAAATGTGGCGGCTGTGGCTGTGATGGCTTCGGTAGCCATCACACTGGGGCGCGCCGCTCTGGTGGATGAGTTTGCGTGCGGAGTTGGGGTTGCGTGCGCGGCATTGCTAATTGGAACGAAGGTGAACCCCGCGTGGCTGATTCTGGGAGGTGCGGCGGCGGGGATGCTGGCGCACGGCCTGCGGTGAACGCGCAAGCCGGCGAAGCATTGAGTGTTCCAGCGCACACCGGAAACCGTTTAGAGAATGGGGTCGGCCAGGAAGTAGACGTAGATCAGCATAGCGACACCCACAAATCCAGGAATCAGGCCCACAAGCCATGGAGAGCCGGACGCGCCGCCCGCGACAACATGAAGAAAGATACATAGGCCCGCGCCCACGCCAACCGTTATCAGTCCACCTAGTTTCATGCCTTCACGGGCGTTGATGCGCTTGAGGCGGTCTTGCTCGCGGAGCAGGTCAAAGGCCGCTTTGGCGCCATCGCCCGGTACCTCACTCATCCGCTTAAGCGTGTCGGCTCTGTAGTATGCTTCGCGCTCTTTGCGCTGACTGTCGACCCAGTGGACGACTCCGGTGAATGCAAACACCACTACGATGATCACCAGCGGAAACATAAAAAGCATTGGATTATTCATCTCATCCTCCTTGCCGGGGTTTTACCCGTTGCGATTGGTAGGACATAAGGTGACCGAATCCGGTTGCATAATGTGTGCAGCCGCAGCTGAGGCGAGAAAATGCAACCGGAGTGAGGGAGCAGCGGTCCTACCTGAAGCGAGGGAGCGAAGTCAAGGATGAACGCCGCAGCCAACGCGCCCTCCAAGGGCAATGCCGCAGATGACCTGGCCGATGTGAAGCGGGTGCTGGCCGGGGAAGTGCAGGCATTTGAAGGAATCGTGCGGCGATGGCAGGGACCGCTGGTGAATATGGCGTGGCGCTACTGCCGCGATCGCGGACGGGCCGAGGAGCTGGCGCAGGAGGCTTTCATAAAAGCGTGGCGCGGTCTTGCAAGCTGGAGACGCGAAGGAAGCTTCTCGACGTGGCTGTTTGGACTGGCGGCGAATGTTTGCCGGAGTGAGCTGAAGCGGTTTCCGACCGTGACGGTTGCGATGGAAGAGATTGCCGAGCCGTCGAAGCCCGCTGCGCAGCATGCGATCTTGGTAGAGCAGCTGAGTTCGGAGACGGTGAGACGGGCGGTGCTGGCGTTGCCGGTCCGCTACCGGGAGCCGGTGGTGCTCTACTATTTTCACGAGATGGACCTGGGAGCGGCGGCGCGGACGATGGGGCTCCCGGAAGGAACAATGAAGGCGCGGCTTTCGCGGGCGCGGGAGTTGCTGCGAAGGCGGTTTCCGCGGCTGGAAGGGGAGTTGGAATCCCACCCAGGCGACAAAGACAACAGCGTCGCAAAGGTGGGGCGCCCAGGCTCGGCTGATGAGGAGTTGATTCAAAACGCGGGAAAGGAGGCTTGAAGATGGGTAAGAACAAAATGAAATCCAAATCAGAAGAGATGACCGGGCTGGATGCAATGCTGGCTTCGGAAGATGAAATTACGCCGTCTTCAGGGTTTCTTTCCGCAGTGATGGAGCGAGTGCAGGAGGAAGCCAGCGCGCCGCCGCCAATTCCGTTTCCATGGAAACGTGCGCTCCCAGGAGTCGCGCTTGTGGCCGGCGTATTCGGATGGATGGGAGTAGAACTGGTGCGTGCTGGGATTCCGGCGATGAAGCAGGGATTGCCGGCTACCGTGCAAATCCCTCCGGGGC
>Ga0302324_100008481_pt1 | contig 21659 bp, 15 predicted proteins | sample Palsa_T0_1_FD_201949 | JGI IMG/M metagenome (GOLD analysis project Ga0302324, IMG submission 201949) | Peat permafrost microbial communities from Stordalen Mire near Abisko, Sweden - Palsa_T0_1 | ecosystem: Environmental > Terrestrial > Soil > Palsa > Peat permafrost | place: Sweden: Abisko...
GCGCCACGGACCAAAGCGCTGTCCATTGGTTTCATAGTCGATCAATTTGTTCACCACATCGGTGGCTTCCTGAAGGGACACGACGGAAATTCTGCCCACACCGATGTCCATGGAGTAGTCTATGGCTGGGTTTTCCGGCCATTCACCTTCTGTGGGTTGCAAAAAAGCAAAGTAGTCATCCGAAGAATAGGTTTCCAACGGGTCCAACGAATCTCTCGATTCGTAGGTGGGGACAAAGTTGGTGTTGTTAGGAACTCGGTTCTTATAATCGTATGAGCAGCGACCAAAGAACAGTAAGTTGGTCAGCACACCCGGACCCCTCGAATATACATCTCTGACAAAATCACGGAGGGCGGTGACGTCTTGTTTGCCTCCTGAATACTCATTATAGATTTGTTGAGGGGTTACTGTTTGCACGCTGATATTGTAATTACTTTCGCGGTAACTGGCCAAACGCTGTGCCTGGCTTTGAAAGTCGGGATAGGTAATGATTAAAAGATTGGGGGTAGGCAAGGCGGATAGATTTTGATTTGGGACGGAAGATTCAAAGGTAGGGGCGGGAATGGCGTTCAAGGTGAAGGCGACAAATGTTTTCAATGAGTTGGTGGAAACAGAAAATGAAGACTGGTTGGTGGTGAAGGAATACGATTGGGTAAGCGCTCCAAAGGGATCCGTCACATCCCAGATAAGGCCACCTTGCGGCAAGGCATTAATTTGAAAAGTGGAAACAGCATTCGATAAACTTTGGGATGACGTGAAAATGGTTTGATTGTCGTACAGCGCGAGCGTTCGTTTTAGAGAGAAAATAAAATAGTTCAGATATCCGATGGATGTGCCCGAAGACGCTTTTACGTATTGGTATTCGATATTCTGCAGCGGTTGTGAAACGGCGGCTACGGTCGAGGGGTCAATAGCCAATGTGTCTGCTACTTCATCGCCTTTAATGGCATACTCTGTATTGGGAATAAGAGCGATATCCTGATCAAGGATTTGAACGTTATTAAAATAAATTTTGAAGGAAGAGTCAAAAGTATACGATTGGGCCATGACGTCGGACACAAATTTTATCGGGGAATTGGCAATAATGCCGGGTAGATTAAACTGAATGGTAATGGATGCATTGGAATTAAACTGCTCGCCAAACCATTCCCGGCCCGAGCTTAAAATGTTGTATTGGTCAGTTTCGTAATAACCAAAATCGTCGAATTGATTGACGACCGGAAAATTACCGATTTGATTTCCCGACGTTTGTAAACGTTTGCCGGGAGAAGTACCGACCGTGAGAAAATAGTAATTCTTATCCGAGTAAAGATTGTTTTCGTAATAGAACATGTTTTTTAATGTGTCAAAGTAGTGGGCGTCAGGCCCCTGGCCAAAAAATAAAATGTAATCGCCGGAATTAAATGTGGCATCGGCTTCTCCCTGAACGAAAATGGCTATTTCTTTGAGCTGGCTTTGACGGGGAGCATTGTTGGGCTGCGGCAACATTCCGTTTCCGTTCATAAACAGCTGTATGTTTTGCGGGTTTGTCTTATCGGGGTTGATCCCTGCCTTTTGCAATAAGGAGTAATCAATTTTATAAATGCCGTCGGAAGTCACGGAGAATTTGACCCAGGAACCGGAGGCCAGCGGTTGACCCCAGCAGAATATCCCCGAAACCATCGCCAGGATGGTGTTTACTATTTTTACTCGTATCCGCAACGATTCTTAGTTTTTCTGAACGCTCAAAACACCAACGGTTAACGAAAGGCCGATATACAAAAGTATGATCAGCGAAATGGAGCCTTCCCGCAGCCACATCAGCAATAATACCGACAACGCGATAAAGGTAAACCGTATCCGATTGTCCTCCCAGGTGAAATTCCTAAATTTTAGCGCAAAGAGTTTAATCGGCGCGACCAGCAACCAGGAAAAGACGAGCGTGATCAGAATTAACAAAAGGGAATTTGTCGTCAGGTCGTTTGCGGGAGCGGGCAGAAAAACCAGGGACGTGATGAACAACCCATTCGCCGGCGTAGGAAGTCCAGAGAAGGTGTTTTTTTGATTTTCATCCAGATTAAATTTTGCGAGACGAACGGCCGAAAACACCGCCAATGAAAAAGCCAGATAAGCGTACGCAGGATAGGGCGCCACTGAATTTATTAATGAATACATGACGAGCGCCGGGAGTATGCCAAAGCTTACCATATCGGCCAATGAATCAAGTTCCTTGCCAATCGGTGATGATACCTTCAGGATCCTTGCAGCAAAACCATCAAAAAAATCGAAAAGGCATGCGGCCCATACAAAATAAGCGGCAACCTCCAGCCGGGGATATTGGGGCAACATTAAAATCCCAAGACATCCACATAAAAGATTACCGCAGGTAAGCGCATTGGGGAGATGTCGAAGGACCTTCATCTACTTAATGACGCTGAGCGCACAAAAGGGATTGGAAACTTTTTCTTTTCCCACGGTTGTCGTCGGCCCGTGTCCAGGATAAACCACGACCTCATCGGGCAGCGTGAAGAGGCGGGTATGGATGCTGTTGATCAGTGTATTTAAATCTCCGCCCGGGAGATCTGTACGGCCGATGCTGCCATCGAAGAGCACATCTCCACTCAACATTATTTTTTGCTTCCGGTGGTAAAACCCGACGTGCCCGGGAGCATGTCCGGGAAGAAAGACTACGTCGAGTGAGGTGTTTCCGAAATTTAAAGTACTGCCTTCGTCGAGGTAGCCGTCGGGTGATGTCTCTCGGTACCCGGCAAATCCATAATTTGATGCGTAGGTTTTTACCGCCCTCAGGAGGACCTCGTCGTTAGCATGGATCAGCAACGGAACTTTATATTTTTCTTTTACATGGTCATTGCCAAGGACATGGTCTATGTGGCAATGTGTGTTTAATAAATAAATAACCGAAAGATGGTTAGCTGAAATAAAGTCATCGAGTTCTTTTTTCTCCTTGGATTCATAACACCCGGGGTCGATAATGACAGCTTGCTGTGTTTCATCAAAGACGACATACGTATTTTCCTGGAATGCGTTAAAAACAAAAGTCCGGAGGGTAATCATGGCAATGGGATCAAGGAACAAAGATCAAAGGTACAAAGGTTTATATTTAATGTCGTGGAGCTCTATGTTTGTAGTTGAGACAAGCTAATCTTTGGGAACCTTGAACACATCCGAGCCGATGGATTACATCATTGTTGGTCAAGGCCTGGCAGGTTCTTGCCTCGCCCTTCAAATGGCCTACCGGAACAAACGCTTTATCGTTTTTGATCAGCCAAAGGACAACCATGCTTCATCGGTAGCCGCTGGACTTTTTAATCCCATCACGGGGCGTGTTCTGGCCAAGACCTGGATGGCAGATATTTTGTTCCCTTACCTGACCCGGTTTTATTCCGGGGCGGAACAATTTTTGAACAGGAATTTTTTTTTCCCTAAACCGCTATACAGGCCATTTGTCTCAATAGAAGAACAAAACGAGTGGATGGCTAAAAGTGCCGACCCTTCTTTTGCCGGTTATATTAAACGGGTTTTTCTGAGTCCTTCTCTGGGCCACGTTCACGATCCCCTTGGAGGCTTATTGGTGAAGCAGTCGGGGTACCTGGAGGTGGATGTATTTGTAGAATCTATACGGGAGTATTTAACAGAAAAAAATCTCTACCGGGAAGAACGATTGGATGAACGGAAATTGAAAATAGGGGAGGCCGGGATTCAATACGGCGATCTCGAGGCAGGCAAAATCATACTATGTACTGGAATTGATATCCTGGACAGTCCTTATTTTTCATGGCTGCCGGTTAAACCGTTAAAGGGAGAGGTCCTCCAAATAAAAATGGACCCTGTTGACTATATTTATAATCGGGGGGTATATGTTGTACCCGGCAGGAGCAAAAACGAGTACACGGTCGGAGCCACCTATGATTTTCATAATCGACGCCCGGAAATTACCCGCGAGGGAAGGATTGAATTGGAAACAAAACTGGGGGAATTAATCCGCCAGCCCTACAGCATTCATAAACAAAACTGGGGCATTCGTCCTACCACGATAGATCAGAAAGTCATCGCCGGGCCTCACCCCGAATGGCCGAATATTATAATTTTTAATGGGTTAGGGACCAAAGGTGTGAGTTTGGCTCCGTATTTTTCGGAACGATTGACTGAATGGATGGAAGAGGGGATAGATCTTCCGGGTGAGGTAAATATAAAACGATTTAAATCGTTATATTCGAATGTGGAGTGACCATCGTATGAAAGAGTTGTTTAGACTTTTGGGGATTGCGGGGTTCTTAATGGCTCTTTTACCGGCACAGGCTCAGCAGGCGAGGGAGACGTTTGGCAAAAACAGAATTCAATATAAAGACTTTGAATGGAAGTATCTCTCGTCGGATAATTTTGATGTTTATTACTATGAGGACCGCCAGAAAGTGGCCACCGAGGCAATTCAATATCTTGAATCCGAATTCGACCGGATCACGGATTTAATTGGTTATCCCCCGTATCTTAAAACCAAAGTTTTTCTATACAACTCTATTGCCGACTTGCAGCAAAGCAATATCGGTCTCAATCATACCCAATTCAATGTAGGCGGCGAAACCGATTTTATCAAACCCTATGTCGAAATTGCCAATCCGGGAAATGTGGAGGAATTCAAAGAGGAACTTCTTTACAAGGTTTCACAATTGATGGTAAACGAAATGATGTTTGGCGGAAACCTGACCGAGATATTCCGTAACGCGGTATTACTTAATTTGCCGGATTGGTTTGTCGAAGGAGCGCCGCGCTATGTGGCCAAGGGCTGGAATGCAGAAATGGATGACTTCGTCCGTCAATTGGTCCGAAACAAAAAGATCAATAAAGCACTCAAACTCTCCGGCAAAGACGCGCAATTGGTGGGACAATCCATATGGAATTATATTGTGGAGAAATATGGGAAAAGCAGCATTTCCAATATTTTGAATTATACACGGGTTATCCGCAACGAGCAAAAGAGTGTGCTCATTACGCTGGGTATTCCCTTTAAACAACTGATTTCCGATTGGAAACAATATTATTCCCAGATCGAGCAACGGGTAAGCGAAAGTTATATCTCGCCCTTTGACTCGACAAAATTCACACCTTCACATCACCGGGTAACGGTTTATACAACGGTCAAGATCAGTCCCGACGGAAAAAAAATTGCCTATGCAGAAAACTACCGTGGGAAGTATACCGTAAAAATAAGGTCGCTCGAAAATGGAAGTGAGAGCACCATTCTGACGGGCGGCAATAAAGTCATTAAACAGGATGTGGATTACCATTTGCCCTTATTAAGTTGGGCCGATCACAATACGTTGGGTGTCATCGCTATAAAAAATGGTCAGTACATTTTCTGGCTTTATGATCTTACTTCCCGGACGAAACTACCCCGAAAGTTGGACAAGTTCAGCAACATCCGGAGTTTTGATTTTTCCAGTAATGGACGGTTGGCCGTTCTTAGTGCCGACCAGCTCGGTCAAAATGATTTGTACCTGATCAGCAGCCGCCGGGATCGCGTACGGCGGTTGACGAGTGACGTGTTTGATGACCTTGACCCCGCGTTCGTTCCCAATTCCAGCAATATAATTTTCAGTTCCAATCGTACAACCGATACGGTGCTAAGCAATAAGCCAAGGGATTTTGAGAAGGTTTCAACAACGTACAACCTGTACATGTTTAACCTGGACTCATCGACGAATGCGACCAAAGTCACGAACACCCTGAGCAAAGACTTTTATCCTCATGCCCTCGACGAGAATACTATTTACTACCTCAGTGACCAACGGGGCATTATCAACTTATTCAAGTTCGATCGATCCACGGGCATCTATACCCAGATAACCAATTATAATTCCAGCATTAAGGATTATGATTTGAATTTTCATGAACGTCTCTTAGCCCTGGTCATGATGAAGAATCTTCAGGAAGACATTTTCGTTAGCAAGAAATTCGACTTAACCCGGCAAATTTTCACACCCGCGACACGCCGCAAAGAAATCTTGCAGGCTCAGGGACTTATCGAAAGACGAAAACAGGAAGCCGAAAAGAAAGTATCCATCAAGCAACTGATTAACTCGCGGCTGAAGGAAAAAAAAGATACGGTACAACAAAAACCAAAGATTGTGCCTCCTCCTCCTGCGGTCAACACCGTCCCTGCACAGCCGGAAAAGAAAAAAGAAGTGAACACGGATGATTACACCTTTGATGACGTTCCGGCACCGACCCAACCGAGCCCCGGTGTTGCTCCCAATGTAACTCCGAAGAAGGATATCAAGACCGTCAATACGGAGGATTATGTTTTTGAAGAGGATGCCGTAAAGCAAAAGCAGCCCAGCGAAACATTTTTAACGCGCTACATGAAGGCCCGGGCAAGCAGCCGGACTGCCGGACCGTTTCCCTATGAACCAAAATTTACTTCCGAAAACCTGGTCACCAATTTGGTTATCGACCCTTTACGCGGCTATAGCGTTCGCCTGGAAACCCAGATGAATGATATTCTCGAGAACTACCGCTTCTTTGGGGGTATTCAGTTGGCCATCAACGACCTGAAAAGCGGAGATGTTTACGGGGAATTTCAATACCTCAAACACCGTGTTGATTTCTCTGCGCGGTTAGACCGCAAAGTGATTTTTTGGGACCAGCCGGATCTGGAAAATAGCGGATTGGCCAACTATGAACAAAAGTATTCCTTCCAAAAAATTGAAGCAGGGGCTTCTCTTCCCATCAGTGTCCGCACCCGGATTACTGTCAAGCCTTTCCTGGGGTATACACGCTTTGTAGATCGGGGAAACGAGTCAAATTTTGCTAACACAACGGGTGCCCCTTACGGCCCAACGTATCTTCCTTCTGTGCAACAGTATTACGGAGGATATAAGGTCGAGGTAGTTTACGATAACAGTCTTACCACTGGTATAAATATTATCGAAGGGACGCGAGGTAAAATAAATTATATACAATATGCGGGGTTAGGAAATAAAAATGCCGGGTTCGGACAGGTGACGGTGGATTTACGTCACTATCAGAAAATATATAAGGAAATAGTCTTAGCGGTCCGGGGGTATGCAGGTACTTTTTTTGGCCAGTCGCCCAAGCGATTTGTACTTGGAGGAATGGATAATTGGTTTGGCAATAGCATTAATTATTCGGGCATCGGAAATCCGCTGGCTTCGTCGACTACCGGAGCGTTTAACCCCAATTTATTATTTACGGAGTTTGTGACCAGTCTTCGGGGTTTCGACTATGCCACACTATATGGTACCAATGTCATGTTGGCCAATGCCGAGTTGAGAATTCCTTTGGTTCGTGCACTTACCAATGGTCCGATAGCGTCCAGCTTCTTTAGAAATCTGCAACTCATCGGATTCTCTGATATTGGCACGACCTGGAACGGGTCTCCATTTTCGTTCAGTTCCAAAAACAGCGCCCGTTCGCGTGAAGTTGATCAAACTCCGTTCAGCGTGACGTTGAATGAATATCTTAATCCATGGCTATACAGTTATGGCGCCGGTTTACGAACCATGATCCTTGGGTATTACGTAAAACTTGATTGCGCGTGGCCCGTACAGAATTACCAGGTACAGAGTCCCCGTCTCTTTGTTACGCTGGGATACGATTTCTAACTGATCTTCCGTTGCTTTTCAGGAGAACAAGTGGAATGCGTATTATACTTATCTTGCACTACGTTGGATACATCTGACGTCTGACCTAAAAACCATTTTATTCTCATGATTAAATCGATGACTGGCTTTGGCCAGGCGGTGCTGACGACGGGCGAGTTGAACATCGCGGTGGAGATAAAGAGCTTAAACTCCAAGTTTCTCGACCTGAGCCTTCGTTTACCGCGGGTCTTCAGCGATAAAGAATTGGAACTTCGAAATCTGATGGCTGAAAAATTGGAACGCGGAAAAGTTTCTGTTTCCATCGATTATCAACAAGCCGGCAATTCGGAAATTCGCCAATCCTATAATGAAGCGTTATTTGTGGCCTACTATACGGAACTGAAAAAACTGGCAGACCGGGTGATAGCTCCTTCCTATGACACTATTTTTTCGCTGGCACTCAATTCACCGGATGTCATTCAAAACACCGGAAAAGAAAATGTGGACCCGGCCGAGTGGGAGAAGGTGAACAAACTGATGTTGGAAGCCATTGAAAAATTTGAGAAATTCCGTCTGGCGGAAGGGAAAGCGCTCGAAAACAAAGTTGTGCAGTACATTCAAACGATTCAGGCAGGGCTGGAGCAAGTGGAATACCTGGATCCCAAACGGGTTGAAAAGATCAGAAGCAGAATCAAAGACAATGTCACGGACTTTTTAGGAAATGAAGGGTTTGATACAAACCGGCTAGAACAAGAGATCATTTTTTATATCGAAAAGCTGGACATCCACGAAGAACGCGTACGTCTGAAAACTCACCTCGATTTTTTTCTGGAGGTACTGAAAGGTCCCCAATCCAACGGAAAAAAATTAGGATTTATTGTGCAGGAGATAGGCCGAGAGATCAACACCCTGGGCTCCAAGGCGAACGACGCCGAAATGCAAAAGCACGTGGTATTAATGAAAGAAGAGTTGGAAAAAATTAAAGAGCAGTTGAATAATGTGGTCTAAAGGCCAGCCATCGTTGGTGATCTGATTTACGAACAAACTGCCTACCCTACTGCTTCCTGATCACTGATTACCCTTTTTTATCAGCAGCGAAAAAGACTTTAGACACTTCTCTGCCGGATCGACACCGGCGATAAATTTCAGAATATTTTGTGACGTTGGCTCTTTCATAAAAGGAATATCCTCTTTGGTGTAAAACAATAACAGGTAGTTGATCTCCATGGAATTTTCCGTCGATACTTCATACTCCAGTGCTTTGGATAACGGGAAGCTATAGGCTTTTTGCGCATCCAGTTTTACCTGGCGTTCGGAAGTGCTCGGAAACAGTTGAGCACTTTCTTTTTCACCGATGATAAAAGCGGTCAGGTATCCATCTTTCCATGGTTTTACTTCAAAGGTCAATTTATCCGGCGATGTATACTTATCCTGTATTCCTTTTACCTCGAAGTTGAATCCATCATCTTTGGCGGCTTTATGGATTAACACCGTTGCATTGATCCACACGTCGTAGACAATGTTGCTATGCTCGTTCAATTTCTTTTCTTCCTTTTCAATCGTGAACTCCGAGACCTCCCCGGAGATGGCCACGGTGGTGAGCGACTCAAAAAGTTCTTTCATCTGCTCCGGCTTGTCGGAATGGTAAAGGAGGTTGGACGCCGTAATGCGTTCGGGTACCCCCGCCTGGCGAAGTGCTTCCACTTTAGCTTCGTTGATGGCGTTTTCCCTGGCTTGAATGGGGGTGATGTCGTCCGATAAAACCCACTCGCCTTTTACGTGTTCAACCTTTCTTTTCTGCTGACCGAACACAAACGACGGAACGAGTGCGCAGGAAATCAACAGGAGTAAATGAAATCGGGTGATCATGGGACGCACTTTTGCAATCGAAATATTTTTTGACACTAAAAAGTTCTCACCATTTCCAGCTTTGCCATTGGTCCCCCAGATCAGGAGCCACGAGCACTTGTGGGGTTTGCTTCTGGCTGTTTTCCAGCAGCGACATGGTCGGTATTTCCGTTTCTAAATAATTTTTTAATTCATCCAGGGTAATGTTCCCTTTTGTTTCCTTTAATTTCCTGAGTAGGCAATACGTGAATAATCCGTGCGACTCTCTGTTGAGCGGCAACGACACCTCTTCTCCGCTGGCCGCCGTAAAAACAACGACATTGCCCTCTACCAAATCTCCTTTGGGTTTTATCTTCACAGTTCGTGCGGCGAGCAGACCGTTTTCGCCTCTGCCACCGCCGCTAAAACACGCATCGAGAAAGACAGTGACGCGGTCGGCATCAGAGGAAGCGAGTTTCTTGTACACCTCACCCAACGCAAAGCCTTCTTTCAGGCTCGAGGCGGTAACATCGACAGGTATAATGTAACCCTGTTTAGTTTCTTCATCCGGTAGTCCATGACCGGCATAATAAAATACCAATTCGGCATGGGGTGTAAGTTTGGCCAGTTCCACGAGCCTTTCAAGCTCCCTTCCCATCTGTCCCCGCGTAGCATCAGTCAGCAGGAAGACTTGTTTTTCTGGAAAGCCAAGTTCGTTAACGAGGTATTCTTTAAATACGATGGCATCGTTTCGGGCATAGACAACATTTTGTTCTGTCTGGAGCCCCGTCTGGAAGCGCTGATAATCTTCGTTTCCGATTACCAGGGCGAAGCGATTGGGATGCACATCTGTATTGACAGGAATGTCCTTATCCACTTCGGAATGCAGGGAAGCCATAACGACCGTCGTTGTTTTGAAATCCTCACTTTGAATATTCACCCGGGCCGTTTCAAGGGGCTGGTCGATACGCGCCGTGAAAACCTTCTCGGAACCAAATTTGCCGTATTTTTCTTTCAGCACGATCTTAATGGGAACGTCCATGGCATAGTAGCGTGCCGTAACGATAAACGAGGTGTTGAGCCGGATACTCTCACCCGCACGAAGTCGCGTTATGGGAAGATGATTCGGGTCCAGGCTCAAAACATTTTCCGGGAGTCGGACTTCGGCGATTATACCTTCGGCATCTCCCGTCCCGGTATTTTGCACCAATATCTCCAGGTTGGCCGGATAATTACTTCTTAATTTACCTCCGGACTCCGAACTAAAATTACCATCCACGGCAACTACTTTGGGGGGCTGGAACGCCAGGGTGCTGAATTCTACCTCCACGGGTTCACTATCCAAGCCGTTGGGTTCGGTGACGATCAGCCTGAGCAACGCTTTTCCACTTCGCACGTTCATCCCCGCTTTCAGGATGGTCGTAATGGTTTCCTCCTGTCCCACTTCAAGGGGTGGCACCGCAGGGGGTACAAGGCTGATATCTTGTGACGCGCCAGTCAGTTGGGAAGTTATCCTTAACCCTCGGGCCATGCCCTGACCTTTGTTGCTGACCACAAATTCAACGCTAGCAATCTCTCCGGCGTCAAGCCGGTCATTGCCATTGGCATCATAAAATGCAATCGAGTTTTCTTTTATGGCTAAAAGAGGCGGAAACCGGGGATCCGATTTTTCGGCGGTAAAGTCAGAAACGCTCCAGAGCATGACCGATTTATCGACGCCCCCGGAAGCAACGTATTTTCCATCCGGTGAAAAGGCTACTGTGAGAACGGAATTGGTGTGCCCCGAAAATGTTTTCATAAGTACTCCACTTTCGATATCCCAAAGGCGGACGGAGTTATCAAAACTACCGGAAGCCAGATGCTTACCATTGGGAGAAAATGCGACAGACACCACCATGTCCGTGTGCCCCGAAAATGTTTTTACCCAACTACCAGTGAGAATGTCCCAAAGCCGGATCGTATGATCGCTGCTTCCGGAAGCCAGGTAAAGTCCGTCGGGAGAGAAAGCGACAGCAACAACGGAATTGGTGTGCCCGGAAAAAGTTTTGGTCAGTGTTCCGCTTTGTATATCCCAGAGTCGAACTAAATTATCATCACTCCCTGTGACGAGGTATTTCCCGTCTGGCGAAAAAGCCACGGAGAAAACTCGTTCCGAATGCCCAAACGTTTTGATCAGGCTGCCGCTCTGTATATCCCAGAGGAGGACGGATTTGTCGGCACTGGCAGACGCCAGGTACTTTCCGTCGGATGAAAACGCTACGGAAAAGACTTGCTCCGAATGTCCGGCGAAGACTTTTATAACGTTACCTTTCCGCATGCTCCAGAGACGGATGGATTTGTCCCAGCCTCCGGAAGCGATGTATTTTCCATCCGGAGAAAAAGCCACCGAGCGCACTCCATCGGTATGTCCATAAAAGGTTCTTACCAGGTTTCCTGTTGTTGCGTCCCAAAGACGGATGGTTCTATCTCCGCTTCCCGAAATCAGATATCTACCATCCGGAGAAAAAGCAACGGATAAAACGTCGAGAGTATGCCCGGAAAATGTCTTGACCAACTGGGCTTGACTTTGTAAGGGAACCAGGAACAATAAAAGGCCGGATCCAATTGAAATTATGCGATTCATCTCCTCAAGTCATTGAAATTCAACGTAGTAACAAATAAAGTTCATTTTTAATTCCGATCGATAGGAACAGTCCTAGAGTTAAAATGACGTTGGTGTTTGTGGATTCATTGTATGTAACGTGTAAGAACTGAAAAGTATATAGTTATTTTCCTATTATTTTGCCCGGCGTTAAAGGTCTGGTTATGAAAAATCCGCTATCGCCACTTTCACCTGGCCTTATAGCTGAATTGGTTTCTTTGGCAACCAAGATAATGAAGGATCATGTCGATCGCCCGACAAAAAAGGTTAAAAGCACAACACCCTACTAACTTAATCCTGCTAACTTAGTTTTGCCAGGGAACTGATGTACCGTTCGGGTAAATCTCCATGGGTCGCCAATTGATAATCTGAATAGCTGCAGGGAACAATGGTATTGCGCGGATAGGTTGAACCGGGCCGGTGATGTTCCACTTCCATCCACCATTTCTCGGTAAACTTACTCTTGTAGAATGTGATCTGTTCAGGCTCTACCGGCATGGAAACAACGTACTTCAAAAAATCATTTGATTTAAAATTAGTTTCGTTTTTCCGGTGGTAAAATCCTTCGACAAAGTACCAAATCATCGTGGCAATTACGGAGGCCGTCTTTTTGTGAGCATCGTCTAGCGCCGGATTGTATTCATAGAATCCAATGGAACTAAGTTTCTCATTGAGGCCGGCATACCAGCAGATCTGGCAGGCTTCTTCGCCGGAAAGGCCAAAGGGTTGAGCATTGGCATTGCCCGGAGCATCGGCGGATTTGATCGCCGTAATGTCAAACGAAACCATGTCCGCATTGCGGATAGCAGGTTCCATCTCAGCAAGATTGGAACGGAGATGCCCGACGCGATACGCTTCAAAATATAATTTCTCTAAAATGGATACGGAAAGGGGATCAATCAGATACGTTTGATGAGCCAGGTGAGTATAGCTCAAAAGATAATTCGGTTCATGCAGAAGCATTTTATGAATGTGCTGGCGCGACGGGGGAGCTTCTTTTTTGTCTTCCAGATCAAGGAAGGCGTCGACGTTGAGGAAACTTACGAGTTTCTCCATTTCTTCGTAACCCCGGTATTGGCCATAGTCGAGGTCGTGCGTTCCGCCCAGTAAGAGCGGCAGAACATTGTTTTCCAAAAGAATCCGGCAGACTTCGCTCACACGTACATACGTTTCATCCAGGTCGATGCCGACATTCAGGTTGCCTAAATCTACCAGCGTATATTTTCCAGTCCCTTTTTTCAAAGAATAGAGTTTTTTTCTAATCTCGTCCGGTCCGTGGGCACAACCTTCGTTACCGGACGTTCCCCGCTCCTCAGGTATTCCCAAAATGGCTACTTGAGCGGATTTGTAGTCCGGCATTTTTTCACCATAGACTTTGATGCTCTTAAAAAATGAATTATTGTCGTACTGTCCGGCATAGATAGATTCATCTAATGGGGAGAAGAGGATGGTTAAATCCATGGTTTGTGATTTAAGCAAAACTATCCCGAAAAAAAGGATTCCCCAAAAGGAAAGAAATGAGAAAGAGTAAAGAATGGAGAATTTGAATACGGATGAGGTAGTCCCTCGGTCAAAACAAATCTCCAATAGTACCCAATAGAGTTACGCAACTAACGGCTGTCGTTGCTTAAGATGAGTTCGTGATACCAGATTAAACTGAGGGGTAAGAATGATACTAATCCCCTCCAGCGCGGACCATTCGCGGAGTTTCTCCAGACCTACAAAACCGTTCATGTATTGATTTCCGTGGCCTTGATAACCTCCTTTAAAATCTTCAAAATCCTGAGGGCTAACGAGTGATTTATCGTTGAAACTTACCAAAACCTCTACGACGGCATCGTTGGAAAACGTGTTGGAATCTTTTTGTTTCCGTTTTTTATATTCATAATGGTAATCGTAGGTAAGTGCAGAAATATCCGAGAGCATGGCCGAACCCGTGGGGTAACTGCCTGCTCCTTTGCCGACAAAAAGTTGTTTTTCCGAAAAAGCCCCCTGCACAATCACCGCGTTGAATTCGTTTCGCACAGACGCCAACAAGTTTGTCGGTTCGAGAAATTGCGGCGCAACCAGTCCATACACCTTACCATTTTCTTTAAACGCACGAACAACCAGTTTGATCGTATAGCCATTTTCGCGCGCAAATTTCAAGTCAACCTCAGATATCTTGTCAATACCCAAATTGATAATTTGATCCGGTTTGACAAAAACACCAAACGTATGGGCGATGGCTATGGCTAATTTGAATTTCGGATCAAACCCTTTTACATCCAGGCGGGGATCCGATTCGGCAAAGCCCAATTCCTGAGCCTGCTTCAAGGCATCGGCGTAATTTTTCCGTTCCTCAAAAACTTTCGTGAGAATATAATTAGTAGAGCCATTGAAAATGCCCTCAATGCTCGTGATGAGATCGTTGTCGTAATATTCCTCCAGGTTGCGAAGAATGGGAATTGCTCCACAAACGGCGGCTTCATACAGAACGGGTTTACCATACCGTTGTTGAAGCTGATAGATTTCTTCCAGGTGTTCGGCTAACATTCTTTTGTTGGCTGTAACGACAGACTTGCCATTTTGCAACGCCGCTTTTACAATATCGAAGGCCGCGGTGGCATCATCGATCATTTCTACAACGACATCAATTTCGGGATTATCAAGGATGTCCGATTTTTCGTAGGTGAAAATTTCTGAAGAAATAGGGCGAATCTTGTTGCGGTTTTTGACACATATTTTTTGGATCGTTGCTTTTATTCCGTGGGTTTCGGCGAGTACATGGTAGAGGCCCTGACCTACACATCCAAAACCAAAAAAGCCTAATGTTAAATTATTTCTCATAAAAGGATTTGAGCTTTTTCTTGCTGGTAAAGTTTTCTCACTAGATTTTTCACAGGTTCTACGTCGGTCAAAAACCCATCGTGACCGTACAGGGAAGTCAGAACTTCAAGCCGGGCTCCCGGAATATGTTTGGCCAGAAATTGTTGTTCCGACAATGGAAAAAGGATATCATTTTCAATGCCGATAATCATTGTTTTCGCCTTTATTTTTTTAAGTGCTGCTTCGACGCTAGGCTGACCTCTGCCTACGTTGTGACTGTCCATGCTTTTGGAAAGGGCCCAATAGGTAAACGCATTAAACCGGTTAGCCAGTTTTTGCCCTTGATAATGCTGATACGAAGCCGCACGAAAATCATCGAGCTTGTCGGCTGTTTTTTCGGCTTGAGTTTCGCCAAAGGTCCTGTAGGCGCGATACGAAATCATGGCTATGGCCCGGGCGGCTTTCATCCCCTCCACCCCCGCGCGCAAGTCGTTATCCCGCCAGGTTGAATCGGCTTCGATCGCCATCCGCTGTGCTTCATTGAATGCAATTCCCCACGGTGAATGTGAGGCATTACACGCCATGGGGATCAGGTGCTGAAAAACATCAGGCTTTTGAATGGCCCATTCCAGGGCCTGCTGCCCACCCATAGAACCTCCGGTTAGGGTATGGACCTGATGAATGCCCAGGTGTTCACGCAACAGGTCAAAGGCCCGTACGCTATCCCGGTGTGTAACAGAAGGAAACTCATGGTAAAAAGCTCTTCCGTTCCTGGGGTTAATAGAAAGCGGACCCGTTGACCCGTAACATCCCGCCAACGTATTGGCACAAAGTATAAAATAGTCTCTGGGGTCAAGCGGACTTCCCTCGGAAAAGAAACCATCCCACCACGTCGTGATGTCTGAACTACCTGTCAGCGCATGACAAACCCAGATGACATTATTCCGTTCCGGATTCAACCTCCCCAGCGTCGTATACTTCAGCTGGAAGCCGTGGAGTATCCCCCCGGCCTCCAGCCCGAAGTCATCGGAGTGGTGAAATATGTGATCGGCTTTATGCATTTCGCTTTTTCCTGCGTATCCCCAGGATGAACGCATTAAAAATAATTTAGTTCTTAACCAATTCCTTTTCGAATGCTTTTTCAAAAGCTTGCTGTAGATCCGCTTTAAGGTCATCGATATGTTCAATGCCTACGGCAATGCGCAGTAAGTTAGGAAGAACACCGGATAGCAATTGCTCCTCCTCGCTGAGTTGCTGATGCGTCGTAGCTGAAGGTTGAATAATGAGGGTCTTGGCATCGCCCACGTTGGCTAAATGACTGACCAGTTTCACATGATCCACCAGCTTGGTTGTATTTTCTTTTGTGCCCCTTACCGTAAACGACAGAACGGCTCCGAAGCCATTTCGTAAATATTTTTTGGCTAGCTTATGATAGGTGCTTGAAGGAAGTCCCGGATAGTTCACGCTTTCCACGAGTGGATGGTGTTCAAGCCACTGCGCCAATGCCAAAGCGTTATCGACGGCGCGCTGTACCCGGAGAGAGAGCGTTTCCAATCCTTGCAAAAAGAGAAACGAGTTAAAGGGACTTACGGCGGCGCCAAAATCACGAAGACCTTCTACCCGGGTTCGGATGATGAACGCAATATTGGGAAGCCCTAACGGATTCCCCTCGCCAAATACGTCCCAGAATTTCAGGCCATGATATCCTTCGGAAGGCTCTGTAAATTGCGGAAATTTTCCATTAGACCAATTGAAGTTTCCGCCATCTACAATGACGCCACCAATAGAGGTACCATGACCGCCGATCCATTTTGTAGCGGATTCCACCACGACGTTGGCGCCATGCTCAAACGGCCTGAAGAGGTACCCCGCAGCTCCAAACGTGTTGTCCACAATCAAAGGAAGCTGATGTTTCCGGGCCAAAGCGGATATCGCTTCAAAGTCGGGAATATTAAACCCGGGGTTGCCAATGGTTTCAATGTAGATGGCTTTCGTCTTTTGATCGATCAGTTTTTCAAATGATTCCGGTTTGTCCCCTTCGGCAAAGCGCACATCGACGCCCAGACGTTTGAAAGCAACCTTGAATTGATTATAGGTTCCACCGTAGAGAAAGGAAGTCGAAACAAAATTGTCTCCGCTCTGCAAAATATTGTTTAAGGCAATAAATTGCGCCGCCTGACCGGAGCCAACGGCCAACGCCGCCACGCCTCCCTCTAATGCGGCGATACGCTTTTCAAAAACATCCGTCGTGGGATTCATGATGCGGGTGTAAATGTTTCCGAATTCCTTAAGTGCAAAGAGATTTGCTCCGTGTTCGGAATTTTTGAACACGTAGGAAGTGGTCTGGTAAATCGGCACGGCACGCGATCCGGTCGTGGGATCGGCTTCCTGTCCGGCATGAAGCTGAAGGGTTTCAAAACGTAAATTTGACATGATAGTTGGTGTTTTAGATTAGTAAAAGAATATTAATTTGTTTTTCTTAAAAGGATACGAAACGGTGAGTGGACTAGCCGGACAGCGTTTCTGGAGGCTCGATAAATGCCTAACTACCGCTTATCAACAACAAGCGCAACAACACATACAGGCATATGTGTCACAAACACCCACGGCTTTAATAAACTTGAAATGGAAATTAAGAGAATTCTCGATCGAAGCGATCAGGCCTCCGGGGCTTGATTTTTTTGAGGGGTAAGTGTTTTTTGTTTTCATCTTTCTTAACCGTTTATAGTTCCCCAAGACCTTCCTGGGGCAGGATTTAGCACCTTTTTCTCCGGATGATTCCAGTAGAGGGGTTGCTAGCGCTTCACAGAGCCTGTCTCTCAGCGCTTCTTTATAAATCGATTAAGCTTTCGCTTCATCGACTATGATGACACAAACGTATACTAGTTTAGTAGAGTTTCCAAAAGTTTGGCTAAAAAATTGTTAAAACTTTTTTTTGACTGACGAGTGTTCGTTGAAAAAAAGACGGTTGATCATCAAAATTTCCAACTGATTTGCTTTACTATGTTTTACAAGGATAAATTTTTTCCAGCTAATTTTTTCAGAAGAACAATTTGACCCAGATGATAAATGTCATGATGAATAACGCCATGGATCAGGGTAAAGAAATCGTAGGTTCTTCCCGGTACAATTTCATGTAATCGAGCATCGGGGAATTTTTTGAGTTCTGATAAAAGCTCGTTTTGACTTTGACGGAGAGATGTTAGTGTTTCAATCCATGATTCTGCAGCAGGGAAGTTCAGCGTATCGGATACTTCAAACAGTGTGTTCCCGCTCAAACGCCGGGTCGCAAAATCTCTCCAGGTGATCACGTGAGAAACTAATTCGATGATCGAATGCAGCGAACCCGTTTTGTGATGCACAGTTTGGGGATCAATTTCGTCCAGCACCTCCATGATGGAAGGGCCATACCATGCATTTTTTTCAAACGCAGTGGTAAGAAGATCCGTGATTTTTTCAACCTCTGATGTCATTCCGCGGCGTTATGTCAACATGCCACCGTCGACCTGAAGGACCTGGCCGGTTATATAGGAAGACATGTTGGAACCCAGAAAAATACACGCATCGGCTACGTCCTCGGGCTTACCTCCCCGCTTGAGAGGAATGGCATCGCGCCAGTTCTGCACTGTTTTCTCATCGAGCTTTCCAGTCATTTCTGTTTCAATGAACCCCGGGGCGACAGCATTTGAACGGATCCCCCGGGAACCTAATTCCAGGGCTACGGATTTTGTAAATCCTATGATGCCGGCTTTCGAGGCGGCATAATTGGCTTGTCCGGCGTTGCCTTTTAGTCCTACCACCGATGTCATATTGATGATCGAACCTCCGCGTTGTTTCATCATGGGTTTCGCGGCTGCTTTCACCGTGTTAAAACAGGATTTCAAATTAACGGCTATGACCTTGTCCCACATCTCCTCAGTCATGCGAAGCAGGAGATTATCCAGGGTAATCCCCGCGTTGTTGATGAGAATGTCGAGCGAACCAAAATCAGTGACGACGTCGTTGATCAACGTATCCGCCTGGGCAAAGTCGGACGCATCCGAACGATAGCCTTTAGCCTTTACTCCTCTCGACGTCAGTTCCGTCTCCAGGGCAAGACCTTCTTCGATACTGGATAAGTAAGTGAATGCCACGTTGGCGCCATGTTCAGCGAACTTGATCGCAATGGATTTGCCGATTCCTTTTGACGCCCCGGTGACCAGCGCATTTTTTCCTTGGAGAAGTTTCATGAGTTTTAGGAAATTCGAGCTTACGAATTGTTGGTGGATATCTGAATGATCAAAAATAGCGATTTCTACTAAAAATCATTATAATCCGATTAATCGGCAAATACCGAGAATAAAAGATTGCAGGCTCTTTATTTCACGCAGTCATGGTTTTATCTTTGGCAGCATTTTAAAATTACAGATATGGCACAATATGATCTGATCGTCATTGGCAGTGGACCCGGAGGGTATGTGGCCGCCATTCGGGCATCCCAGCTAGGATTAAAAGTGGGTGTGGTAGAGCGGGCTGAACTGGGCGGAATTTGTCTTAACTGGGGTTGCATACCCACGAAGGCGCTACTAAAGAGTGCCAATGTATTTGAGTACATCCAGCATGCCAAGGACTATGGCGTTGATATCAAAGATGCAACGATCGATTTTGCCGGAGTCGTAAAACGCAGTCGTGAAGTAGCCAATAGCATGAGCAAAGGAATTCAGTTTTTGTTCAAAAAAAATAAAATTGACCACATTGTCGGAACCGGGAAATTGAAAAAGGGAGGTAAAGTAGAAGTTACCGATGCGGCCGGAAAGAAAACAGACTTTGACGCGAAGCACATCATCCTCGCCACGGGGGCTCGTTCGCGGGAATTGCCGGCCTTGAAAATTGACGGTAAGAAAATCATCGGCTACCGGGAAGCTATGGTGCTTCCGGAACGGCCCCAAAAACTCGTCGTCGTTGGTTCCGGTGCGATCGGTGTCGAGTTTGCGTACTTCTACAGCACGCTGGGGACTGAGGTTACTATCGTTGAGTTTTTACCGCGCATTGTACCAGTCGAAGATGAGGAAGTCTCCAAACAACTCGAGAAATCGTTTAAGAAAGCTGGCATTACGATATACACCAGTTCCGAGGTAACGGCTGTGAATACGCAAGGAAAGGGATGTGTATCCACCGTGAAAACACCCAGTGGAGAAATTAAAATTGAATCCGACATGGTCTTGTCGGCAGTAGGTGTTACCACTAATCTTGAAAACATCGGGCTGGAAGAAGTAGGTGTGAAAACGGAGGCGGGTAGGGTGGTCGTTGATGATTTTTATAAAACAAATGTTCCCGGCGTTTATGCCATCGGTGATATAGTAAAGGGTCCGGCACTGGCGCATGTAGCCTCGGCGGAAGGAATCACCTGCGTTGAAAAGATAGCCGGCAAAAATCCGCATCCGTTGAATTACAACAACCTTCCGGGGTGTACGTATTGTGCCCCTGAAATTGCATCCGTTGGATATACGGAAGAAGCCGCCAAAAAGGCGGGGTATGAGATTAAAGTCGGTAAGTTTCCATTCTCTGCTTCGGGAAAAGCGAAAGCCGCCGGCGCCCCGGACGGGTTTGTCAAACTCATCTTTGACGCCAAGTATGGTGAATGGTTGGGCGCACACTTTATTGGAGCCAACGTTACCGAGATGATTGCCGAAGTAGTAGTCGCTCGCAACCTGGAGACTACCGGGCACGAAATCATAAAATCGGTTCACCCCCATCCGACCATGAGTGAAGCCATCATGGAGGCGGCGGCCGCGGCGTATGGCGAAGTGATTCATTTATGATTAAACGCTAAACGTATCAGCACACGAACCCCTATATCGGAAGATGAATTAGTCGAAGGACTAAAGAGAAAAAGCCAGCCTGCACTGGATTATCTTTACGATCATTATTCCGCCGCGCTCTATGGTATTATTTTCCGCATTGTACGACGGGAAGAAGTGGCAGAAGAAGTGCTTCAGGATGTGTTCTTAAAAATCTGGGACAAGGTGGAAAGCTATGATCCGGCGAAAGGCAAACTCTTCACCTGGATGTTGAATCTTACCCGCAACCAGGCCATCGATAAAACCCGTTCCAAAGAAATTAGCAAAAGCAGGAAAACCGATGACCTCGATAACCTCGTAAATCAGATTGACAATGCAGAACACGCCGAGCTCTTCGTGGATTCGATTGGACTGAAAGAGGTTCTTGACCGACTGCCCGAAAGTCAACGTTTTGTTGTGGAATTTTTATACTTAAAAGGATATTCCCAATCCGAACTGGCCAAAGAATTTGATATTCCACTGGGTACAGTGAAGACCCGGTTGCGATTGGGAATGATTGAATTGCGTTCAATTTTGAATACACCTTGAACATACAGGAATACATATCGTCAGGAATTTTGGAAGCCTATGCGTTAGGAGATGTAACCCCTGCCGAACGGGCTGATGTAGAACAGGTCCTTTTGCAGTACCCTGAAGTAAAACAGGAGTTCGACAAGGTGGAAAAAACCATGGAGACCCTTGTGCGAAAGAGCGCGATAGCGGCTCCTGTTTGGGTGAAGGAAAAAATAATGGCCAAGGTTTCGTTGAGCCAACCGGAGGCTAACATCGTGCCGATCAGGAAACTCTATACCCCGGTATGGAGATATGCCACGGCGGCCTCCATCGCTATCGCTTTGCTCACTTCCTATCTGGCATACGATTACCGGTCGCGGTGGATTGAAAAGGAGATCGCGTTCAATGAACTAAATGCGAAGAACCAAAAGATCGCCGAGGACTATAATG
>Ga0302324_100008484_pt1 | contig 21657 bp, 16 predicted proteins | sample Palsa_T0_1_FD_201949 | JGI IMG/M metagenome (GOLD analysis project Ga0302324, IMG submission 201949) | Peat permafrost microbial communities from Stordalen Mire near Abisko, Sweden - Palsa_T0_1 | ecosystem: Environmental > Terrestrial > Soil > Palsa > Peat permafrost | place: Sweden: Abisko...
GGTCGAGGTCGTCGCGTACGATCCGGCCTGGCCGGCGGCGTTCGAGACGCTGCGCGCGCGCATCGCGCCGGTGCTCGGCGAGCTCGCGGTCGGGATCGAGCACGTCGGCAGCACCGCCGTGCCCGGCCTCGACGCCAAGCCGATCCTCGACGTCGACGTCGTCATTCGCTACGCGAGCGACTTCGACGAGGTCGCACGGCGGCTCGCGAGCCTCGGCTACCAGCATCTCGGCGATCTCGGAATCGTCGGACGCGAAGCCTTTCGCGCGCCGGCCGGCGCACCGCGGCACCATCTGTTCGTGTGCGCGTCGGGTTCCGCCGCGCTGCAGGCGCACCTGACGCTGCGCGACGCGCTGCGCGCCGACCCGGCGTTGGTCACAGCCTACGGCACGCTCAAGCGCGAGCTCGCGCTGCAGTTCCGCGACGACCGCGACTCCTACACCGAGGGCAAGACCGCGTTCATCCTCTCCGTGCTGCTCGACGTCCGCGAAGGCCGCCGCCGCTCGTTGCGCCACTGACGTGCGTTGGCGTCAGCGTTTGGCTTTGCGGACGTAGACGGCGTTGGCGCGGTAGTCGAACCACAGCTCGTAGGAGCGCAGCAAGTCGGTGCCGACGACACCGTCGACGTCTTCGGTGCCGAGATCGGCGTTCGACACGTCGGCGGTCGCTTCGCGCATCCAGATTCCGCCCAGCTCGAAGGTCGGGACGCGCGTCGGCTCGGCGCTCGCGTAGCCGCCCATCCCGCGCACGTGCATCGTGCTCGCGACGCGGTCGGGCGAGAAGTCGCCGCGCTCGGCGAAGGCGGTCTCGAACACCGTGCGGTTGGCGCCGGTGTCGAGCACGACCCGACCGGGTGCGTTGCCGACGCGGGCGCTGACCGCGGGCGTCTTGTCGTCGAGTCCGACGTTCACCGTGGCGGCGTCGGCGGGTGCGCGAAAGTGGTCGGGCGAGATCGCTTCGGCGAGGTTGTGCTGCAGGTCGACGTGCACGACCGCGTCGGCGAAGAAGTCGAAGCCCAGCAGGCCGGCGAGGTGCACGCGGTCGTCGACCCGGAACGGAACGCTGACGAGGCGGCACACGACGTTGCGCATGCGCAGCTCGCCGATCGTCATCTGCGGCACGATCGTGGTCGACTCCGGAAACGTGCCCAGCGTCGAGCCGAGCCGCTGGCCGTAGCGCTCGAGACCTTGCTGCTGCGCGACCGACGGGTCGATCACGATCCCCGCCGCGCCCGAGTCGAGCAAGAAGTCGTACCCGACCCGGCCGACGATCACGCGCACGATCGCGAGCCCGTTGACGAACCTCACCGGCAACCGTATCGCGGTCTGCTTCTCGGGGAACTCCACGACGCGCCGCGGCGGCGGGATGTCGACGTCGCGCACGTCGGGCGTGGTGTCGAGCGTGCGCGACACGAGGATCTGCTCGCGTTCGTTGCCGAGCGAGTCGACCGTTCGCGTGCGTGACGGTTCGGGGACGCCTTCGACGAGCTTGTAGTCGTCGTAGCTCGTCGCGTAGCGGCGCCGGCGCTCGACGTACTCGCGCCGCGAGAGATAGCCGGTGCGCTTGTCGATGAAGAGCCACTCGTGGCGGCCGGTCGGCGGGTTGACCTCGACGACGTACGCGTTGAGCGCGAGCGACTCGCCGAGGAGCCGCACGTCCCGATCGTCGGCGGGATCGCGGAAGGCGCGTTCGCTGATGGCGTCGCGCAGCTCGTGCACGCCGGGATAGGTGTAGACGATGCCGTTGCGGTTCTGCTCCCAGTGAACCGCGCCGCGCACGCCATGCAGGTAGACCAGCGGCCCGAGCGTCGTGATCTCGCGGACGTCCTTGCCGAGCCGGTCGACGCGGTACGAGCCGACGGTGTCGTCTTGGAACAGCCGCCAGTCCTCGATGACCGTCGCCGCTCGGGTGTGCTCGTGCGTGTGCGCGCGGTCGTACAGCACGCGCACGTGGGCGAGCGTCGCGTTCGACGCGACCAGCCCGCTCGGTTCGTCATCCACGGCCGCCGCGGCCGGCACGGCACTTGCACGCACGGCGGTTATCGCGATGGCGACTAGCAATAACCACCAGCGCCGTGCGTGGCGGGTTCGGGCGCCGCCCGAACCCACTAGAGCGATCCCGACGGTCCCATCGCTTCGAGCCGCTTCTTGACGTCGCTCAGGAAGCCGCTCGCAATCGCACCGTCGATCACCCGATGGTCGAGCGACATGCAGACGTTCATCATCGAGCGGATCGCGATCGCGTCGTCGTCACGCACCACCGGCCGCTTCACGATCGCTTCGGTGGTGACGATGCCGGCTTGACCCGGCACCAAGATCGGCGCGGAGAGGATCGAACCGTTCGCGCCGGTGTTGTTGACGGTGAACGTTCCGCCGGCCAGATCGTCGGCGCCGAGCCGGCCGCCGCGCGCCTTCTCGATCAGCTCGCCCGCGGCGAGCGCGATCCCGCGAACCGACAGCTGGTCGGCGTGTCGCAGGACCGGGACGACGAGGTTGCCGCCGGCGGCGATCGCGAGCCCGATGTTGACGTCGCGGTGAACGCGAATTCCCTCATCGGTGAACGAGGCGTTCATCAGCGGAAAGACGGCCAGCGACTCGACCACCGCCCGGACGAAGAACGGCAGCAGCGTGAGCTTCACGCCGGTGCTCTGCTCGAACGCGTCCTTCTCGCGCGTGCGCCACTTCCACACGTTGGTGACGTCGACTTCGACCATCGTCCAGGCGTGCGGCGCGGTGTGCTTGGATTCGACCATGCGCTGCGCGATGATGCGCCGCGCCTGCGTGAGCGGGATCAGATCGCCGGGCCGGGCGCTGCTGTAGGTCGGTTTCGCCGCCGGCCGCTTCGGCGCGGCTGCCGGCGCGACGGCCGACGCCGCCGGTGCGACGTACTCCGCATTGTCGGCGCCGATCGTCGCGGCGACGGCGGCGCTCGGGCCGGCTTTGGCCGCGGCCAGAATGTCGTTCGCGGTGATGCGCCCGTTGTCGCCCGTGCCGCGCACGCCGGCCAGATCGACGCGGTGCTCGCGCGCCAGCCGCCGCACCGCCGGCGAGGTGCGCACGCCGCCGGGTGCGGTGGAGCTCGACGCGCCGTTGGCGGCGGCGCCGTTTCCGGCGGCCGGGGCGCTGTAGCTGGGCCCGCCCACCCCGACGTTGCCGCCCGGGACCGGCTCGTCGTCGCCTTGCCGGTTGGCCTCGGCGTTCTTTCCGTCACGCTGCGCGGCCGCGGCGACCTGCTCGGACGGTGAGGAGCTGCCTGTAGGCTCCGGGAGCGCCGCGGCGCCGACGTCGTCGATGACGGCGATCGGGGCGCCGGTCGGGACCGTCTCGCCTTCTTTGACGATCAGCTCGCGGATCACGCCGCTGACCGGCGACGGGACCTCGGCGTTGACCTTGTCGGTCGACACCTCGACGAAGGCTTCGTACTTCTCGACGCTGTCGCCGGGCTGCTTGAGCCATTGCGCGACGGTCCCTTCGGTGACCGTCTCGCCCAGCTGCGGCATCGTGATCGTCGTCGCCATGGTCGCCGCTCCTAGAACTTTGCCAGTTCGCGCATCGCCTGGACCATCTCTTCGGTGGAGATCATGAACTCTTCTTCGAGCGGCGCCGCGTAGCCCATCGCCGGGACGTCGGGGCCGGCCAGCCGCCGGATCGGCGCGTCGAGGTCGAACAGGGCCTCCTCGGCGACCATCGCCGAGATCTCGGCGCCGACGCCGCCGAACTTGTTGTCCTCGTGGATGATGAGCAGCTTGCGCGTCTTGCGGACGCTGTCGAGGATCGTCGTCTTGTCCATCGGCCGGATCGAGCGCAAGTCGATCACCTCGGCCGAGACGCCCTCGGCCTCGAGCCGCTTCGCCGCGTCGAGCGCTTGGTGGAGGTTGTAGCCGAACGACACGACGCTGACATCCGTGCCCGTCTTCTTCACGTCGGCCTTGCCGATCGGGATCGTGTAGTAGCCGGCCGGAACTTCGCCCTTCACGCTGCGATAGGTTTTCTTGTGCTCGAGGAACAGCACGGGATCGGGCGCCTCGATCGCGGCGTTGAGCAGTCCTTTGATGTCCGCCGGCGTCGACGGTGCCAGGATCGTGAGGCCCGGCACGTGATAGAACAGCGCTTCGATCGAGACCGAGTGCGAGAGCGCACCGCGCACCCCGCCGCCGTACGGCGTGCGGATCACCAGCGGACAGGTGTAGTCGCCGTTGCTGCGATAGCGGGTCTTGGCCGCCTCGCCGACGATCTGGTTGAACGCGGGGTAGATGAAGTCGGCGAACTGGATCTCGGCGATCGGCCGCAAACCCTCCATCGCCATCCCGATCGCGATCCCGACGATCGACGCTTCGGCCAGCGGCGTGTCGATGATCCGCTGCGGCCCGAACTCTTCGAGGAAGCCCTTGGTGATGAGGAAGACGTTGCCGCGGGCGCCGACGTCCTCGCCCATGATGAGCACGCGCTCGTCGCGCGACAGCGCGTCGTGCAAGGTCGTGCGCACGGCCTCGACGTTGGTCATGGTGACGCCGGTCTGCGTCTGCGCCGCTCCGGCTGCGGCTCTCACTCCTGCCATGGGTTGTAATCTCCGGCGACGACGTTCGTGTAGAGGCTGTCCGCGGTCGGGTACGGCTGCGCTTCGGCGGCGTCGGTCGCCTCGTTCGTCTCGCGCAGCACCTCGGCGCGCAGCTGCTTGCGGCGGTCCTCGTCGATCACGCCGGCGTCGATGAGCACCTGCTCGAAGCGCGGCACGGGATCGAGCTTGCGGCGTTCCTCGATTTCCTCGCGCGAGCGATAGGTACGGTCGTCGTCGTCGGTCGAGTGCGACAGGAAGCGGTAGCACTTCGCTTCGACGATCGTCGGGCCGCCGCCGGCGCGGGCACGATCGAACGCCTCGTGCATCGCCGCATAGGTCGCGACGGGGCTGAAACCGTCGCACACGACGCCCGGGATGCCGTAGCTCGGCGCCTTGTCGGCGACGTTGGCGACCCGCATCTGGAGATCTTGCGGCGTCGAGATCGCCCACTCGTTGTTCTGCACGAGAAAGACGATCGGCAGCGCGTGAACGGCGGCGTAATTGACCGATTCGTGCCACTCGCCTTGCGAGGTCGCGCCTTCGCCGTTGCTGCACAGGACGGCCCGGCCGCTTTCGCCGCGAAACTTGAACGCGGCGGCGACGCCGACCGCGTGGGTGCAGTGGCCCGCGATGATCGACGAGATCGAGAGCACGCCGAGATCGTGGTTCGTATAGTGGTTGGGGAACTGCCGCCCCATCGAACGGTCGGTCTTGCGCGCGAACAGCGACGATAGGATCTCGAACGGCGTCATCCCGACCCCGAGCGCAAGTCCCAAGTCGCGATAGTAGGGGACCAGCACGTCGCGGCCGCGCTCGAACGCCATTGCCGCCCCGCCCTGCACCGCCTCGTGTCCCTCCGAGCCCAAGGCGAACGGGATCTTCCCCTGGCGGTTGAGCTGGAAGCCGCGATTGTCGAGCTGCCGCTGGAGCAGCATGTTGCGCAGCATCACGACGAGCTGATCGTCGCTGAGGCCCGCGCGGTCGAGGTCCCGCGCGCCCGCGGTCGTGGTTTTCGCCATCGAGTCGGTCTCCCGGAACCGCAAAGTGAGAGCCGCGAATACTCGCGCGTTCGGGGCCGCGACTCCTGCGGCAGCAACCGGCCCAGCCTGGCCCCAGGAATGTCCCAGCTTTGGCCAAAAGGGGCAGACCGGACGGCCGATGGGTCGCCCTGTGGTCCAATCGTTGAGAGATGGAGAGGTTTCTTGTATGGGCGTTTGGCCGTTCGGCTACTTTCGTATCGCCCGGCTGGGCTCGCGCCTGGCGAGTGCGGCGCTGATCGGCCTGCTCGCCGCCGGCTGTCAGGGCGGCGGGACGGCCGGACCACTGGTCACACCTGCCGGTCCGGGGATTCCGCCAAAAGCGCCGGCGACGGCGAGCGTCACCTTCACGATGCGCTGGCCGGCGGCGACGACCTCGGCAGCGCAACGGCTGCCCAAATATGTTCCAGCGACGGCCCGCAGCGTCTCGGTTACCGTGAACGGCGGTACACCTCAGTACCTCAACGCGCCGAGCACGACGCTGGTGATCAACGCACCGGTCGGTACCGATACGTTCGCGTTCCAAACTTACGACGAGCAGAACGGCCAGGGAAACGTACTGAGCCAGGCCTCGATCACGCAAACGATCGTCGCCAACACCGCCAACGTCGTGTCGGCTACGCTCAACGGCGTGGTCGCCTCGCTCCAGGTTTCGCTCAGCAACCCGGCTCCCAATGCCGGCGTGCCGGCGACGGTTCACGTGAACGTCGCGGCCAAGGACGCCGACGGCAACACCATCGTCGGCGCGGGTGACTATAGCACCCCGGTTCACCTGACGATCAGTGACCCCGCGAACAGCGGCACGCTGTCGCTTTCGACGACCACGATCCCGAGCGACGCAACGGCGCCGACGCTGACGTACAACGGCGGCACACTGGCGAGCGCCTCGGTCGTTGCTTCGGCAACGGGTGTGACGAGCGCGGCGGCGACATTCGCGCCGACGCCGACGTTCTATCAGTTCTCGATTCCGACGTCCACCAACCGCCCACAATGGATCGCGGCGGGGTCCGACGGCAACATGTGGTTCACCGAGAACCCCGGCGGCGTGGTCGCGCGCATCACGCGGACCGGCGTCGTGACCGAGTTCACCATCCCGACCACCAACGCGCAACCGCAGATGATCATCGGCGCGAGCGACGGCAACCTGTGGTTCGCGGAGTTCGCGACGACGCCGTCGCCGGGCAGCAGCAAGATCGCGAGGCTCACGACGACCGGGGCGTTCACCGAGTACTCGACGCTGTTCGCGCCGCCGCCGCCCGACAACCCGCTGGGACTCGTCGACCGCGGTGACGGCAACATCTGGTACGTCGCCAACGGCTCGAGCCGCGTCGGTTTCCAGGGGATCTCCTCGGGCGTCGCCGGCGAGACCAGCATCCCGACCGCGAACGCGGGGCCGTTCGGGATCTCGACCGCGCCCGACAACAATCTGTACTACACCGAGTCCGCGGTCGACAAGATCGGCCGCATCGCCAACCTGTTCACGGCGCAATCCGAGATCAGCCTTACCGCGGGGACGGTGCCGGAGTCGATCGTGCGCGGGCCCGACGGCAACCTGTGGTTCACCGAAAACGGCACGAACCAGATCGGGCGCCTCTCTCCCAGCTCGTTCTCGGTGACCGGCGAGTTTCCGACGCTCACGGCGAACTCGCAGCCGGTCGGAATCACCGTCGGACAAGACGGCGCGCTGTGGTTCACGGAAAACGGACTCGACAAGATCGGCCGCATCACCACCGGCGGGACGGTGAGCGAATACGCATCACCCGTCACCGGTCTGGGCCTCAGAGGGATCGCGGTCGCGCCGGACGGCTCGCTGTGGTTCTGCGAGCCCGGCACCGGCCTGAATCCGGGCCGCGTCGGAAAGCTCGTGTACTGAGATGCGCGCGCACAGAGAGGGCACGACGATGAACCTTCGCACCGCATCGATCGTGGTCGCGTTCGTCGCGGCCGCGCTGATCGCCGGCTGCAGCGGCGGCAGCACCACGTCGACTCCGGCGTTCAACCCGGCGCCGCTCGTGACCGCGACGCCGACCCCGGTCCCTACCGCCACGCCCGTGCCGCCGCCGTCGAGCGCGAGCGGGACCGTCAAGACGAGCACCACCGGGCCGGCCACCCTGGGCCTCGGCCCGGTCGGCGCCGGTTACGACGGCACGTTCACCGTCGGCAAAGCCAACGCGGTCGCAACCATCACCGACGTGTTCTCGCTGACGCAGCCAAGCGGAACGCTGAAGGTTCAAGACGTGCGCCGCGTACCGGAGAACATCGGCGGCGCGTCGATCGCACCGTTCGCGTTCTTCTCGTTGACCGCGAGCGTGGCGGTCAGCTTGGCCGCTCCGCCGACGTTCACGGTGCAATTCCCGTCGGCTGCGTCGGTGCCGCCCGCGGCGCTGTCGTACATCGCATACTACGATCCGACGCATCCGTCGAACGGCTGGACGACGCTCGAGGGTCCGGGAACGCTGCTGACGCCGACCACGATGACGTGGACGCCGCCGAGCGTGCCGTTCAGCTTCGCCGCCGGCCAGCGCTACGTGTTCGTCGCGTTCACGACTGCGTCGTCACTGCCGACGCCGACGCCGACACCGACGCCGACTCCCACGCCGACGCCGACTCCGACGCCGAAGCCGACTCCCACGCCGAAGCCGACGCCGACCCCGTCGCCGACGCCGACACCAACCCCCACGCCGACGCCCACGCCGACGCCGACGCCGACGCCGACACCGACACCAACCCCCAAGCCGACGCCCACGCCGACGCCGACGCCGTCTCCCACGCCGTCGCCGACGCCGTCGCCGGTGCCGGCGACGACCCCGGGCCCGCTAGTGCTGTCGACGCCGTCGGTCTCGTTCACCGCCGCGGGCGCCCAGCAGACGTTCACCGCGACGGAGAGCAACTACACCGGCACGCTCGCCGCGACGAACGGAACTCCGTCGTGCACGGGCATCGCGACGTTCACGCCGTCGTCCGGACCCGGACCCAGCGTGATCTTCACGGTGACGTCCGTTGCGGCCGGCGGATGCACGATCACGGTCAAGGACAACCACGGCCAATCGGTCGGCGAGATCGTCTCCGTCACCACCACCGGCGGAACGATCAACGGGCGCGAGCGGAACTGACCCGCGCGCGTCGAGCCGCGGAGATCGTCGAACGCCGACGGCCTCCGCGGCTCTTTCCTTTCGCCGCGATGCACAAGCGGGCGTTTGTCCGGCGGTAGTGGCGGGAACGTGTAGCGTTAACGATCCCATCGACCGAAAGGGAGTCAAACGATGGCAGCAGCGAAACGCGCCCGCAAGAAGTCCGGCGCGAAGAAGAAGACCGCGGCCAAGAAGACGACCGCGAAAAAGACGACCGCCAAGAAGTCGACCGCCAAGAAGTCGATCGCCAAGAAGAAGAGCCCGATCGCGCGGCTGAGCGGCGGCGTCAAGAAGGCCGCAAAGAAGGCCGCGAGCACCGCGAAGAAGGCTTCGGGCGGGGCGCGCCGCGTCGGCAAGACGCTCGAGAAGGCGGGTCAGATCCTCGAAGCGGGAGCCGACCTGGTCGAATCGGTGAACGCCAAGATCAAGCAGAGCGCCCGCAAGAAGAGCGGCAAGGGACGCTCCCGGAAGGCGACCGCCTAGCGACGAGCGGCGCGAGGACGTCGCGCGCTACGCGGTGACGATCTTGGCCGCGTTCTCCAGGCCCAGCTTGGCGATCGACTCCTCGCGCATCTTGTACTTCTGGACCTTGCCGCTGACCGTCATCGGCCAGCCGTCGACGAACATCACGTAGCGCGGGATCTTGTAGTGCGCGATCTGCCCGCGGCAGTACTCGCGCACCGCGTCCTCGGTCAGCTCGGCGCCGTCGTGCACGATCACCCAGGCGCACAGCTCCTCGCCGTAGCGTTCGTCGGGGACGCCGATCACCTGCACGTCCTTGATCGCAGGGTGCGTGTACAAGAACTCCTCGATCTCGCGCGGGTAGACGTTCTCGCCGCCCCGGATCACCATGTCCTTGATGCGCCCGCTGATGTTGAGATAACCGTCGTCGTCCATCGACGCGATGTCGCCGGTGTGCATGTAGCGCGCGGCGTCGATCGCGCCGGCGGTGGCTTCGGGGTTCTCCCAGTAGCCGAGCATCACGCTGTACCCGCGCGTGCACAACTCGCCCGGTACGTTGCGCGGTACGATCCGCCCGTCACCGTCGACGATTTTGACCTCGACGTGCGGGTGGACGCGGCCGACCGTCCCGGTCCGCTTCTCGAGCGGATCGTCGGTCATCGTCTGCGTCGATACCGGCGACGTCTCGGTCATCCCATAGCAGATCGTCACCTCGGGCATGTGCATCTCGCTCTGCACCCGCTTCATCACCTCGACCGGGCACGGCGAACCAGCCATGATCCCGGTGCGCAGCGTCGAGAGGTCGAAATCCTTGAAGTTCGGCAGCGCGAGCTCCGCGATGAACATCGTCGGCACGCCGTACAGCGAGGTGCAGCGTTCGGCGACGACCGCCTGCAGCGTGAGCTCCGGATCGAACGTCCAGTTCGGGATGACGATCGCCGCGCCGTGGGTCGTGCACGCGAGGTTGCCGAGCACCATACCGAAGCAGTGGTAGAACGGCACCGGGATGCAGACGCGGTCGGCTTGCGTATAGCGGCAGCCCTCGCCGATGAAGAAGCCGTTGTTGAGGATGTTGTGGTGCGAGAGCGTCGCGCCCTTGGGGAAGCCGGTCGTCCCCGAGGTGTATTGGATGTTGATCGCTTCGTCGAACTGACAGCGCCCCTTGCGCTCGGCGAGCACCGCGCCGGAGCAGCGGCCGCCGCGCTCGACGTACTCGTCCCAACCGGTTTCGCCCGCCAGCGGAGCGGTCTCGCCGACGATCACGACCTCGCGCAGCGCGGGCAGCGAGCCGCGCACCTCGCGCACCATCGCCAAGTACTCGCTGGTCTTGTAGCGGTCGAGCGTGACGAGCGTGCTCACGCCGCTCTGCCGCAGCGCGTACTCGAGCTCGGATAGGCGGTAGGCCGGGTTGACGTTGACCAGCACCGCGCCGACCTTGGCGGTCGCGTACTGAACCAGCACCCACTCCAGCGAGTTGGGCGACCAGATCCCGACCCGCTCGCCGTGCTCGACGCCGGCGGCGACAAAGGCGCGCGCCAGCCGGTCCGTCTCACGCGCGAACTCGGCGTAGCTGAGCCGCCGGCCTTGGTGGACTGAGACGACCGCGTCCTTGTCGGGCGCGCCTCGCGCGATGCGGTCGAGGTTGCCGCCGATGGTCTCGCCGAGGAGCGGCGCCCCGCCCGGGTTATTCGTATAGCTGAGCTGCACGATCGCCGAACCTCCGTCGCCGCCAGTGCGGTGACCGTCGATGCGACGCCGGGATCGCTCAGCCCTGGCGTTCGTCCAGACCGGGCATTTTGCGCCACATGACGGTAATGATCGCGAGCGCGATCGCCATCCCGATCAGCGGAGCGGTGGCGTACACCCACCAGTTCGCGAACCCCCCGGCGACCAGCGCCGGTCCGAGCGTGCGCGCCGGGTTCATCGAGCCGCTCGAAACGCGGCCGCCGATCCAGCGCGCGAGCAGCGTCACGGCGCCGTTGGCGACGGCCGCTTCGGGGCCGATGAAGCGTGCCACGTTGGCGGTCGAGTGCGCGACCACGATGACGACGACGGTCAAGAAGATCTCGAGCCAGAACGCCGGCCATGCGCCGAGCAGCATCTGCGGGAAGAGTGCCGTCCGACCCGGGTGGATGGCGCTTAGGACGAGCACCCCGGCAGCGGCGGCGCCGAGAAACTGCACCACGACGTACCCGGGAACGCGCCTCCAATCGAAGTCGCCGCGCGCGGCGAAGCTGATCGTGATGCACGGATTCATGTGCGCGCCGGAAACGTACCGCAGCGCGTAGATCATTGCCGTCGTGGCGATCCCGGTGCAACCCATCTCGACGGCGTAGCCCAGGCTCATCCCGAGGGCACGAGCGATTGCGGCCGGCGCGATGCTGGCGACCGTTACGACCAACGTTCCGAAGAACTCGGCGACGAGACTGGCGACGGCGCCGCGCGGCTCCCGCGTTCCCTCGAGTACGCCGCCGCCGCCTGCTTCCGCCGAGCCGTCCTTGTCGCCGGACGTCGTGGGCACGTTCGGCCCCTACCCGGCCGAAGAGGTGCGCGAAACCCAGGCGCACGGACGCGCCCGTGCAGAAGAACCGCCCATGACCACGATGGCGATCACGCATGACGAGCTCGTCGCGACCCGGCGCCGGCTCCACGCGGCACCGGAGCTCTCGATGGTGGAGCGGGATACCGCCGCGTTCGTCGCCGCGGAGCTCGGTGCGCTCGGGCTCGACGAGATCCGCACCGGCGTCGGCCTGACCGGCGTGCTGGGAACGCTGCGCGGCGGCAAGCCCGGGCCCGTCACGCTGCTGCGCGCCGACATGGACGCGCTGCCGATCACCGAGCTCAACGACGTGCCGTACCGCTCGCAACACCCAGGCGTGATGCACGCCTGCGGTCACGACGGGCACGTCTCGATCCTGCTCGCCGCGGCCAAGACGCTCGTCGCGCGCCGTGCCGAGGTCCCCGGGACGCTGGTGTTCTGCTTCCAGCCCGGTGAAGAGGGGCACGCCGGGGCGAAGAAGATGATCGACGACGGCGCGCTCGAGAACCCGCACGTCGATCGAACGTTCGCGCTGCACCTCTACAGCGGTCTGGACGTCGGCAAGATCGGCGTGCGCGACGGCGCGTTCTTCGCGTCGGCCGACGAGTTCGATCTGACGATCCGCGGCCGAGGCGGTCACGGCGCGATGCCGCAGCTCGCCGTCGATCCCGTCGCCGCCGGCGCGTACCTCGTTACCCTGCTGCAGACGATCGTGTCGCGCGAGATCGCGCCGAAGGATCCGGCCGTCGTCACGGTCGGTCAGTTCGTGAGCGGAACGACGTTCAACGTGATCCCCGACGAAGCGAAGATGAAGGGAACCGTGCGCGCGTTCGACGCCGAAGTGCGCCGCTCGATGCCCGAGCGCATGCGCCGCATCATCGACGGACTGTCGGACGCGCTGCGCTTCGAGTTCGAGTTCGATTACCATTGGTCGTACCCGCCGACCGTCAACGCGCGCGAGATCAACGACGTGGTGCGCGCCGTCGGCACGCGCGAGCTCGGCGCCGCCAACGTCGTCGAGCACGACATCGTGATGTGGGCCGAGGACATGTCCTTCATGCAGGAAGAGCGCCCGGGCGCATACTTCATCGTCGGCTCGCGCGGCGGCGACGCCAGCGCCTATCCGCACCACAACGCGCGGTTCGACATCGACGAGCGCGCCTTGGAAATCGGTTACCGGATGATGACGGCGCTCGGCCTCGAGGGCTCCTTGCATCGCTGAGCAGACCCACGAGATTTCGCAGGCTTATCTCAAACTTTTCTCAGTCCGGCGGCGTATGTTGGGGTAGCCACACCGAGGAGCGATCGTGTACGCACCCCAGATCCAGCCCATTGCCGGACCGCTGGTCCTGCGCCTCATCGGCGCGCTCGATCCCGACCTGATCAGCGCTTTTCGCGACCTGGAACGCCGTTTGCCAGACGGCGCGACGGTGCTGGTCGACGTCCGCGACCTCCAGCTGCTCGGCGAGATCGAGATGGACGGCCTGGTGCACTCGATCGCCCAAGCGCGGTCGGAGGGACGCGACGTGCGGCTCGACGCGCGCAACCTCCAATGGAAGCGCGCCGCCAAGAAGAATCTTTCCAGACAACCGCAGATCGACGCGAAACTTCGTTCCAGCGCGCGTCGCACGGTGATTCTGGCGCACAGCCCGCTGCGCAAGCGCCGCTAGCTCGCCCGGCGGAGCGGTCCGCGCCGTCGTTTGGCGCTCCCGGTTCGCCGATCGTGCGCCATTTGGACAATGACTGGACGCTCGAAATGGCCTATCGTAAGCCTTTCCGATGCGCCATGCTTCGAGGGACCTCAGCACAGGATGCGAGCATGACGCGTGCGGGGTCGGTTTCTTAGCCGATCTGACGAACAAGGCATCGCACCGAATCGTCGAGCTCGCGCTGGCGGCCGTCGGTGCGATGGAGCACCGCGGGGCGCGGGCCGCCGACGGCCGCACCGGTGACGGCGCGGGGATCTTGATGGAGACCCCCCGCGCGCTGCTCCAGCGCGACCTGGCGGCGGCGCACGTGCGGGTTCCCGAGCAGCACTTGGCCGCGGTCTGCGTGTTCCTCCCGCGCGACGAGGACGCGGCGGCCGCGGTTCGCGGCCGCGTCGAGCAGGCGATTCGCGGCGAGGGGGTCGCCCCGATGCGCTGGCGCATTCCGCCGGTCGAGCCTGCGGTGCTCGGGGCGCAAGCGGCGGCCGCGGCGCCGACCTACGAGCAGCTGCTGGTCGACGTCGGGCCCGGCAACGCGCGCGAGCGGATGCGCGCCGTGCGCCGGGCGGTCATTCGCACGCTGCGCGAGGACGGCGACGTCGCGACTCTGGTGAGCGCGTCGCCGACGACGATCGTGTACAAGGCACTGCTGTCGTCGAGCGAGCTGGGCGCCTACTTCGCCGATCTGCGTGACCCGGCGTGCGCGTCACGCTTCGCCGTCTTCCACCAGCGCTTCAGCACCAACACCGCGCCCAGCTGGCGGCTCGTGCAGCCGTTCGGGACCATCGCGCACAACGGCGAGATCGATACGATCACCGGCAACCGCGCCTGGATGCGCGCCCGCGGCGTGCTCTCGCCGCGCGGGGCCAGCGACTCGCTCGAGTTCGACGTCGCGCTCGACGCCATGGTCGGCGCCGGCTACCGCGTCGACGAGGCGGTCGATCTGATGCTCTCGCCGGCGATCGACGACGACGAGCGGCTGCGCGCGTACTACGATGCGCACGTGCCGACCGTCGAGCCGTGGGACGGGCCGGCGGCGATCGTGTTCGCCGAAGGCGATCGCGTCGGCGCCGCGCTCGACCGCAGCGGTTTCCGGCCGCTGCGCTGGTGCCGGACCGAGTCGGGGAAAGTGCTGGCCGCATCGGAGGCCGGCGTGATCGACTTCGGTGACGATCCGATCGTCGAGCGCGGCCGGCTCGGGCCCGGCGAGCGGATCGTGGTGCGCTTCGCAACGGGCGAGCTGATCCTGCCCACCGCGTTCCGCACGCTGCGCCGCGAGAACTCCGATTTTCGTTCGATCGTCGCGTCGTGGAGCTTCACGCCGCCGCCCGAAGCGCCGCCGCCGGTCGACCGCGAGACGCTGCGGGCGGACCTCGTACGCTACGGCTACGCATCCGACGAGCTCAAGCAAGTCGTCTTCGCCTTGGCCGGCGGCGTCGAACCGATGTGGTCGATGGGCGACGACGCGGCGCCCGCGTTCCTCGAGCGGCGAATGCCGGTCACCGAATACTTGCGCCAGCGTTTCGCGCAGGTGACCAACCCGCCGATCGACGCGCTGCGCGAAGGCTTCGTCTTCGACATGCGCGCGTTCGTCGGCAGCGGCGACACGAACGGCGACGTTCCGGCGCCCGGCAGCATCGTCGCGATCGACACGGCATTGCTCGACGAGGGCGCGTTCGACGCGCTGGCCGATGACGCGAGGTTGATACCGCATCGCATCGCGCTCGACTTCGCTTCGAGCTCGCTGCGCGCGCGCATCGGCGCGATCTGCGACGAAGCCGAGCGCGCCGTGCGCGACGGCGCGACCTATCTGGTGCTCGACGACCGCGGCGCGGAGCTGCCGCTGCCGGCGGTGCTCGCCGCCGGGGCGCTCCACCAGCGGCTGACCTCGGCGGGACTGCGGATGCAGGCGTCGATTGCGGCCTGCGACGGGTTCGCGCGCGACGCGCACGGCTGCGCCGCGGTCATGGCCGCCGGCGCGAACGTCGTTTCGCCGTGGCTGGCGGCGCGCGCGGCGGTGGCGGAGACGGGATCGGCGACGCCGCTGCTCGAGACGCTGCGCGCCGGATTGGTCAAAGTGCTCGCGAAGCTGGGGATCTGCACGCTGCGTTCCTACGTCGGCGCGCAGACGTTCGAAGCGCTGGGCCTGCGCCGCGATCTCGTTGCGACCTGCTTTCCGGGCATGACGACCCACGTGCCGACGCTGGGCTTCGAGGAGATCGAAGAAGACGTGCGCGCATGGGACGCGCTCGCGCGCGCCGGCGCCGAGCCGCCTCAGCGCGGGCTGTTCCGCTACCGCCGCGACGGCGTCAAGCGCCATTTCGATCCGCCGCTGCTCAAGAATCTGCGCAAGACGATCACCACCCGCGACGAAGCGGCGTTTCTCGCCCTGTCGGACGAGCTCGAAGCACGCGACACGATCGCACTGCGCGACCTCATCGAGCCCGTGCCGATCGGCGATCCCGTTCCGCTCGACGAGGTCGAGCCCGAGGCGGCGATCGTGGCACGTTTCGTGACGGCGGCGATGTCGCTGGGCGCGCTCGGTCCCGAAGCGCACGAAGCGGTCGCGCTCGGTGCCAAGCTGGCCGGCGCGCGCAGCAACGGCGGCGAGGGCGGCGAGGATCCGGCACGCACGCTCAACACGATCAAGCAGGTCGCTTCCGCGCGCTTCGGGGTGGCGCCGGAGTATCTCGCCACGGCCGAAGAACTCGAGATCAAGATCGCGCAGGGCGCCAAGCCCGGCGAAGGCGGTCAGATCCCCGGCTTCAAGGTGACCGCCGAGATCGCCGCGCTGCGCGGCGCCGTGGCGGGACAGTCGCTCGTCTCGCCGCCGCCGCACCACGACATCTATTCGATCGAGGACCTCGCGCAGTTGATCTACGATCTGCGCCGCGCCAACGCCAAGGCGAAGATCGCGGTCAAGCTCGTCGCGCAATCGGGGATCGGGTACGTAGCGAGCGGCGTGGCGAAGGCGCGCGCCGACGTCGTGCACATCGCCGGTCATGACGGCGGCACCGGGGCGTCGCCGCTCGGCTCGATCAAGCACGGCGGTCTGCCGTGGGAGCTCGGCTTGGTCGAGACGCACCATACGCTGGTCGCCAACGGTCTGCGCGGGCGCGTCGCGCTGCGCGTCGACGGCGGTTTCAAGACCGGCCGCGACGTCGTGATCGCGTCGATGCTGGGGGCCGACATGTTCGGCTTCGGCACCGCGCTGCTGATCGCGCTGGGTTGTATCTACGCGCACCAGTGTCACCAGAACACGTGCCCGGTCGGCATCGCTACGCAGGACGCGGTGCTGCGCGAGAAGTTTCCCGGCACCGCCGAGGACGCCGCGACGTTCCTGCACTTCGTCGCGCGCGACGTGCGGCGACGGCTGGCGGCGCTGGGCGCGCGCTCGCTCGACGAGATCCAAGGCCGCAGCGACCTCGTGCGCCCGCGCTACGACCGCGCGCGCGGCGTCGACCTCGACGAGCTGCTGCGCTTGCCCGAGACGCGCGCGCCGATCGACTTCGCGCGCATCGACAACGCGCACCTCGACGACGAGGCGATCGCCGGCGGAACGCAACGCATCACGCCGGCCGATCGCGCGGTCGGCGCGCGGTTCGCGTACGACGCGACGCTGCGCAAGGCGCGTGGTGAGCGCGTCCCGCCCGCCACCTACCGCTACGTCGGCAGCGCCGGTCAGAGTTGGGGTGCGTTCTTGAGCGCGACGCTGACGCTCGAGCTCGACGGCGAAGCCAACGACGGCGTGGGCAAAGGGATGAGCGGTGGTCTGCTCGTCGTGCGCGGTGCCGGGAGCGGCGAAGAGCCCGCCATCGGCAACGCGTGCTTCTACGGTGCGCGCGGCGGCCGCGCGTTCGTGCGCGGCAGCGCCGGTGAACGGCTGGCGGTCCGCAACAGCGGCGCGTCGATCGTCGTCGAAGGCGCCGGCGACCACGCCTGCGAGTACATGACCAAAGGCACCGTTGCGATCATCGGGCCGACCGGACGGAACCTCGCCAGCGGGATGACCGGCGGCGAGCTGTTCGTTTTGCGCGACCATGCCAAACGGCTCGGACCGACCCCGCTGACCGTGCAGGAGCTCGACGACGAAGCTCGCGGCGTGCTGCGCAAGCTGCTCGCCGAGCACGCGCTGCGCACCGCGTCGGCGCGCGCGCGCGAACTGCTCGCCGGGGATCTCGGCGAGTTCGTGCGCATGGCGGTCGGCGTCGCCGCGCCGGTTGCACTCAGCGCGTCGCGCTGACCCGACGCACCGCCGGCCTAGGACACTACTGGCGGATCGGGCGGCGGCGGTGGCGCCGGCGGCGTTTGCTTTTGGGTGGCCGACTGCACGGCGCTCAGCGTCGCGTCGGCCGCCTTCTTAGCCTGATCGGCGAAGATCGTCAAGTGCTGCTGCGCCTGCTGCGTGCCGGCATCGAGCACGGTCTTGCTCGACGCGATGAAGGCGCTGGTGTGCTGCAGCGCCGCATTCGCCTGTTCTTGCGCGGCCGCGGTGAGGTACGGCGTCTGCTCGACGATCGTCTTTTGCAGCTCCTGTGCCTTGGCGACGCCCTGTTGGATGAGCGGCGTCGCCTGCTCGATGCCCTTCTGAGCGGCGTCTGCCGCGATCTGCTGGAGCTGCTTCGCCTGCTCCATTGCCCGGTTGAAGTAATCCATCCGCTCGGTCTCCTAATCAGGGCGCCCGGTCTTCGCCATGAACGGTGAGAACCCAGCGCAGCGCGCGTGCATACTGGTCGAGCTCGCGAACCGTCCGGCGGAGCCAGCGGAAGGCGGGGTCGGCGCGTTGCTCCGTACCCGACGACGACTCGACCTGTTTCACGTAGGCGGCGATCTCGGCCAGCTGGGCCTCGATCTGGTCCCAGCGCTCGCGGAGGGCGGTTTCGGACGCGTCGGGGAGGCGGTCGAGCACCGGCGGCGCGGGGCGGTCGCCGAAGCGCATGCTGAACTCGAGCCGCGCGAGCGCGTAGTCGCTCGTTCCGCGGATGAAGCTGGCCAGCAGGTTAACGAGGCGCGGATTCATGATTGACCGGGGTGGCTGATCGTCGGTACGTCATCGTCGGAAACGGGTTCGCCGGGACCACCGCCGCGGAGCAGCTCCGCAAGGCGGACCCGACCTGTTCGATCGTCCTGTTCGCCGACGAACCGTATTGTCTCTACAACCGGATCGCGCTGCCGCCGATGTTGCGGCTCCAAGTCACCGAGCAGAAGGTGATCATGCGCGATCTGGCGTGGCACGAGAAGCTGCGCATCGACCTGCGGCTGTCGACCCGCGTCGACCGGGTCAACGTTGCCGAACAGACCGTGCTCGCCGCCGGGCGCGAAGAGCCCTACGACGCGCTGCTGATCGCCACCGGCGGGCGCCCCAACCCCGCGACGTCGCCGGGCGCCGAGGGCGCGCAGAACGTCTACAACTTTCAGTACATGTCCGAGACGAAGGCAATCTCGCACGCGCTCGAGACGGCCAAGGTCGGCGTCGCGGTTGGCGGTTCGTTCATCGCATACGAGTTGGCCGAGGCGTTCGTCTCGCGCAAGGTCGAGACGCATTGGCTCATCCGCGGGCCGCGATTTTTGCGGCGCATGCTCGACGAGGCGGCCGGCGAGCTGCTGCACGACGCCGCGCGGGCCGACGGCGTGCACCTGCACTTCGGCGAGGAAGTGCGCGAGTTCGTGCGCTCCAACGGCGTCGTATCGAAGGTCGTCACCACGACGGGCAAGACGATCGACACCGATTTGGTCGGCATCGGCCTCGGGCTGACGATCAACACCGAGCTGTGCGACGGCACCGGGATCGAGACGCGCACGGGCATCGTGACCGACGAGCACCTCGAAACCGCCGTCCCCGGCGTGTTCTCGGCCGGCGACTGCGCCGAGTTCTACGATCCGATCGCCGAGCAGCACTACCGGATGGGCACCTGGAACAGCGCCGGCGCGCACGGCAAGCTCGCGGCGCACAACATGGCCGTGCACGGCGTCGAAGGCGGCGAGCGCAAGATGTTCGACGTCATCCCGGAGTACAGCTCGCTGGTGTTCTCCGGCCAGACGATCACGCAGTTCGGCCTCTCGCCCGAGTACCGCGACGACATCGAGACCGAGATCAGCGTCGATCGCGGCAAGATGTGGTACCGCGCCCTCTACTTCCTCGAAGACCGCTTCGTCGGCGCCGTCCTCATCGGCAAAGGCAACCGCGCCGGCAAACGCCGCTACCTCGAAGCCATCAAAACCAAAGCAAAGTTCCCCAAGCACGAACGCCGAGCACTCCTGGATTGGACTGCTGAGTAGTTTCGTTGCGACGAAGTACATGAAGTTCGTGCTGCGGTATCGGCGGAATGATTGCGGGCAAGGTATATCTAATATTGCAGAGTGAGCGAGGTGTGCGCACCGTGCCCGCACCCGGTGTCGGTAGTATATCAGCCGAGACTGGTCGCGCTGGTTTCGATCGATGGTGCAGAAGCGGGTACCCGGAGCGTTAGCGCTTATTGCGCGGACTGTCGTTGCGTGCTTGAGCCCCGACTTGACGATGTATACGTGTCTGAAGGCGTTCTAGCCGATGACAAACGTTACGGTCGCAGTATTGATCACGCGTCGCGCTCAATCGGGCAGCCCGGGCCATGGAAGCGGCTCGGGTTACCTTCATGGTCGGACGTCGCCGAGCGGCGAGGTATCGAACGAATCAGCCGGAGCGCTCTATTCGAAGATTACACTGCACACGATCGTGCCAGGGTCGGCGAACTGATACAACACCACCTGGGACTGTCACGGGGAAGATCTACGAGGTCGATGGCCGCTCCAGCCCCGATCGCAAATATTCATGTGAGTCTCGAGACGGTGAAGCATTTTCTAGACGACTTCTTCGTGCATAGGCAGGGGGTTAGCCACCTACGCTACCTGCCGCTTGTGTCGCGCACAGTTGAAGACCCGCTTGAGGTATGGGAGAGCACCAAGGCTATCTATCATCGTGGCACTACGCTACTATTTTCTCCGACCCTATCTCGTCGCGAGTTCGGTAATAAATCACATGGTAGTCGTCGCAGAGAATACTGGCTGGGTGGTCACGGCATTCAGCATAGACGACGATACGTGCGAGGGGCATCGCGACGGATCGTTTCGTTTTGCTAGCTATTGCAAAAAATAAAGCGCCTTCCTGAGGGGACGCGCTTTATTTGCGTCGCTCGCGCTTTCGGCTCTGTCGGGGCCTATTCGCGCGAGCAGCAGTCGGACCGAAGTCCATCCGCATGAGCGTCGAGCGTTTACCGCCGCGCCTAAAGCAAATTGTACCACATCCGCCGGGATCGTGCCTTCATTAAGGCTTGCCGCAAAAAGGGCGCTCGCTTGCTTTGGGGCCCTGGCAGGGATAAGGCGAACTCGCCGCCGTCGAAGAAACCATCGACCTCGCAGGCATCTATCCCGCACTCACCGGGTCCGGCAAGGGGTAGAGGGTGCGGAGCGCGCTGTGGTCGCGGTCGCCGCCGCCGCGCGCGATCAGCTCGTCGAAGCGCTCGCTCACGAGCTTCGCGGCGACGAGATCCATGCCGCGTTCGTCGCCGGCGTCGGCGGCAATGTTCATGTCCTTGCGGTGCAGGCGCGCTTTGAAGCCGGGATTGAACGCGCGGTCGATCATGCGCTGGCCGTGGACTTCGAGGATCTTGCTCTGCGCGAAGCCGCCGAGCAGCGCGGCGCGGACCTTGTTCGGATCGACGCCCGACAGCTCGGCCAGCGCCAGCGCTTCGGCCACCGCTTCGATCGTCACGCCGACGACGATCTGATTGCACGCTTTGGTCACCTGCCCGGCGCCGAGCTCGCCGACGTGCACGATGTTCTTGCCGAGCGCGGCGAAGATCGGCTGCGCGCGCGCGAACGCGTCGTCGCTGCCGCCGACCATGATCGAGAGCGCGGCATCGATCGCACCCTTCTCGCCGCCGCTGACCGGCGCGTCGAGCGACGTGACGCCGTTGCGCGCCAGCTCCGCGGCGACGTGCTTGGTGGTGGCGGGCGCGATGGTGCTCATGTCGATCCAGATCGCGCCGTCGCGGATGCCCGCGACGATCCCGTTCGCGCCGAGCGCGACCGACTCGACGTCGGGCGAGTCGGGCAGCATGGTTATGATGACGTCGCTGCGCGACGCGACGTCTTGCGGCGACGCGCCGGGCTGCGCGCCTTCGGCGACGAGCTCGTCCATCGGCGCGCGCGAGCGGTTGAGCACGACGAGCGGATAGCCGGCGCGCAGCA
>Ga0302324_100008485_pt1 | contig 21657 bp, 13 predicted proteins | sample Palsa_T0_1_FD_201949 | JGI IMG/M metagenome (GOLD analysis project Ga0302324, IMG submission 201949) | Peat permafrost microbial communities from Stordalen Mire near Abisko, Sweden - Palsa_T0_1 | ecosystem: Environmental > Terrestrial > Soil > Palsa > Peat permafrost | place: Sweden: Abisko...
GGCGTGCTGAAAGTCTCCAAACTTCGTGACACCAAAATCATGGAAATCAGCGTGACGCTTGCGGATCCAAAGCTGGCGCAGAGCGTGGCGCAGTATCTGGCGGAGGGAACCGTAGCGTTGAGCCACGGGGAGAACCTGGACGCCGATTTGGAATCCATTCGTGCAGCAGAACAGCAGTCCGCGGCATGCGCGCGCCGGCTGAACCAAGTGCAACAAGCCTGGGCTGCATTGTCTGTCAAGGAGCCCGTGGAGACTCTGCAGGGCGAACTGGACGCAAATGTGGAACTGCAAGGCCGGCTCCGCCAGCAACTGGTGGATGCGCAGGCCAACATTGCCGAGTATCAGGAACAGGGAAAGGCGGACTCGCAATTTGCCCGGGAGCAGTTGCAGTCGGAGCGGGCACGTGTGGGTGTGCTTGAGAAAAAACTACAGGAATTGAAACGGTCCATTCAGGAGTTGGGGTCCACCATGGCCAGCCGGAGCGCGAAACGGGACGCACTGCAGAACGAAGTGAAATCCGCGCAGTCGGCAGCGGAAGCTGCGGATACGCGTCTGCGCGAACTGCGTGCGGCTGCGGGAAGCAGGGGTGAGCGGCTGCGTGTAATGGATCCTGGTATCGTTCCGCAGAGGCCCAGCTCGCCCAACGTTCCCCTGAATGTAACCGCGGCGCTATTCTTAGCCCTGGCGGCATCCATCCTTTACTTGAGCTTCGCGTTCGTGGTGCGACCGAGGGCAGTTGGTTTCGAACCCGCGGTGACACGCGGGATGCGGGCGTGATTCCAACCGCGCGACTCCGGGATTCGCGACACTGGCCGGCTGGCGCGGCGCTGGGCCTGTATGCGGCGGTAGTGGCGCTGTCGCCCGGACTCTGGACCAAAGCAGCGCTTTGCGCGCCGCTCATCGCGATCCCAATAGTCTGGTTTATTCTGCGGACGCCCAACCGCTGGTTGATCCTGTTTTTCCTGGGCGCGCTTTTGGCGCCGCCTTTGCCCATCGCATTGGGGGATTCCGGACCTCACGTGGCTCTGCTTTTGGCAGCCGCCGGCTTGTGGGTGGGATTGCTTCGTTTCCCGGAATGGTGTTTTCGCGCCGACGCGGTGGCCACTTCGCTGCTGACGCTGTTAGCCGTTTTCTTCGCCAGCATTAGCCTGGCAGCCATCTATTCCGGCGCCAACGTCGCCGTGGCCAGCCTGGCGCGAGTGATGTTGTTCGGTATCTCGGTGTACACGTTTCTGTACGTGCGCGACGGACCAGGTGTCTTGAATCTGCGGCAATCCAGGCAGGCGATTCGTTGGCTATTTCGGGCAGCCTGCGTCTCCGCGGTGTTCGCATGTGTCGATTTTTACTTTCAATTTCCAGCTCCGTCGGGATATGCGCAACAGTTCATCTGGCTGGAAAGTGGCGTTTTCCGGCGGGCGCAAGGAGTTTTTTATGAAGCCAGCACGCTGGGGAATCTGTGCGCGTTTTTTCTGGAGATGATCGCGGTGGCGTTGTTCCGCCCGCGCCAGGCCCAGCCGATCTCGCGGCTTGAGATGCTCGCCGGCGGCGTGGCGCTAGCCGCAGCGCTGGTGCTGTCCTACTCGCGCGCGTCGTTGCTGAATCTGGCCGTGGCCCTGATTGTTCTGTTGTGGCTGCATCGCGATCGAATCCGCTGGCGGCGTTTGCTGGCTGGCGTGGCAGCCTTCGCCGCCGGCGCGACCACCCTGCTTTCCTTGGCGTTCCCGATCTTCGCGGGACATTATTGGCAGCGAGTCGCGCTGGCGCTGGAATATTTCTGGGAAGCTCCCGATCAGGTGCTGTCCGGCCGCATCGAGAGTTGGCACACGCTTTGGAATTTCATCGCCGCCGAACCCTGGCATCTGCTGCTGGGGATCGGTTACAAAACGCTGCCCTATTCGGACTTTATCGGCGGCAATGCAATTGGCGACAATACCTACCTCAGCCTCCTGGTGGAAACAGGCATTTTCGGACTGGCCGCGGTCCTGGCGCTAAATATCGCCATCCTGGTTACCGCCAGGCGCGCTTCGCGTTCCCCCGATCCGGTGCGATCCTTCTGCGGCACGTGGATGTTCTGCTTCTGGGCCGGCCAGGTGGTCCAGATGTTTTCAGCCGATCTGCTGACCTATTGGCGCGTGTTGCCCGTGTACCTGTTCGTGCTGGCATTGGCGGGGCCTGGGGCTCGGGACTAGGGCCTGCGGGCATGCACGTTCTCTTTCTGGATCAGTTCAGCCAACTGTGGGGAGCGCAGAAGTGTCTCCTGGATCTGTTGCCGGAAATAGAATCGCGCGGCTGGCATGCATCCGCTGCCCTGCCCGGCGATGGCCCGCTGGTAGGGTTGCTGCGCGCGTGTGGTGTGCGCGTTCACCCCATTCCCTGCGGGCCGTATCGATCCGGAAGCAAAGGCATTGCCGACGTCTTTCGGTTCTCCATTGACTTGCGCGGCCAGGCGAACGTGCTTGGCTCGTTGAACTTCGATCTGCTCTATGTAAACGGGCCGAGACTGTTGCCTGGCGCCGCGCTGGCTTATGGGAATCGCGCGCCTGTTTTGTTCCACGCACACAGCCGGGTACCGGCCGGACCTGAGAGCTGGCTGGCGGAATGGAGTATCCGGAAAATGAATGCCACGGTGATCGCGTGCGCCCGGGCTGTGGCCCCGCATATTCCCGGCGACCAAGTAAGATTGATTGCGAACGGCACGCCTGACATGGGCTGCGCAAGCCACTCCCTTACCGCGGTTAGGCAAGCGGCTGCAAATGGATGGCGGATCGGGATGATTGGCGCCATCCGTCCCGAGAAAGGGCAGGTGGAGTTTCTGCGCGCCGCCGCTATCCTGGCGCGGGAGTTCAAAGACGCCCGGTTCGTTCTCTGCGGCGCGCCGGATGCGCCGCAAGACGACTACTTCAGGACCGTGGAGAAGTATGCGGACTTTTTGCCGGTGGATTTGCTCGGATGGCGCGATGATATCGCGGCCGTGCTGGCGGAGCTGGATTTGCTGGTGATCCTTTCCAAAGCGGAAGGCATGCCGCGAGTCATTTTGGAGGCTTTTTCGGCGGGCGTTCCCGTGGTTGCATTTCCAGTGGGCGGAATTCCGGAAGTGATCGTGGATGGCGAGACCGGATTTCTGGTGCGGGAAAACACTCCCTCAGCCCTGGCTGCGCTTATCCGCGAAATCGTTCGGGACGGCCCTGGGCCGCTGAGCAGAGTGGCCGCGAATGCGCGGCGCGAGTGGGAACGCAAATACACTCTAGAGATTTACCGGAAGAACATCACCGGACTGATGGATGCTCTGGTTTCGGATCGGCCAGCAGTACGCGGAACAGAATCGCAGCAATTACGCAGATGACCGCCCCCAGCAGCATCACCGGCGGGTAACCAAAGTGAGCCAGCAGCCAACCCGCACCAGCCGCGGCGATAGCTTGGCCGGCGTAGGACACCAGAAAGTTCATCGCGGAAGCGCTATTGCGCTCCGGCGCTCGCACGGATTCCATCAGCAGCGTGAACTGGCCCGGCTCGCTCATATATTGAGACATCATGTACGCCGAGTATCCCAGCGCGCCCCAAACCGGCCCACCCGCCGCAGCCAGGCTGACTAACGCAAGCGCTGTCGCCAACTGCATTCCCGAGATACCGCGCGTGAGTCCGAATTTGCGGAAAACCAAAGGCGATAACAGAATTGCGCCAACCTGCGCAATCTGCGCCGCGGCGAAAACATAGCTGATCTGCCGTACCGGGAGGTGAATGTGTTCTGCAAAGAATACGTTGAAGAAAGGATTCAACGCTCCGGTGCCTAAACTCCAAGCGGCCATGGCGATCAGAAAACGCAGCAGCCGCGGGCTGGGGCGATGCAGTTTTCTTTCACTCGGCTGGGCCACGCCGAAATCCACTCCAGCGAGCGGCGCCAGCGCCAATAAGATGAACGCGCAGCCGGAGAACAGCGCCAGGCGGTAAGAACCGATGCCCGCCGGAGCTAAGTGCAATTGCGCGATCCATCCGGGCAAGCGTCCCGCCGCCAGCCCGCCCACGATCCCAATGGAAATTCCAGCGGAACAAATCAGGCTGAATCCGAAAGGGCGGCTCTTTTCAGTGGTCAACTGCGTTACCGCGGGAGAATAAGCTACCGGCCAAGCGGCGGAAGCGATGCCCGCGATGGCCGCCAATCCAATGAGAGCGGGTGGAAACGTAACGTAGGCGCGCAAAGCCGCGAGCGCAGCAGTGGCGGTGAACGAAACCATTAACGTCCGCCGTATTCCGAACCGTTGCATCGCGAAGACCGCCATCAGCGATCCCGCAATATTTCCAGCCGTCATGGTGCCCGCCAGCACGCCCAGAAAATCCTCCCGAAACCCCAGTTGCAGCAGGTAGAGATTGTAGAGGAAGAAGAAAACGAACATACCGAAGTCGAAAAACGCTTCGGCGAAAAAGAAGCGCCAGAATTGGCCGCCGAGTCCGCTGCCGCGTCCGAACCAGCGGATGGCGCTTGCGGCCACGGCTGGAAGAGCGCGGCTGTGATGCGAAAACCGCGCCGCCAGATAGTGAAAGATTCGATACCATCTGGTCAATCGAAGCCGCCAGGTCAGTTGCCGCTTGGGTACGTGTACCGAATCCAGCGCTTTGGGCATTTGCTGAGGCAAGAGTCTGCGGCGCAGAACGGACCACTTGGCCGCTCGGGAATCGAGCAAGGTCCAGTGCAGCCACAATTCGTCTTTATTTGGCCGAAACCGGGAGGTAAGCGGAGATGCCGCGTGCATTTCCATCCAGCGTGCGACTTCCGGGGGTAGAAGCTCGATCTCCGCTTGAACCACTGCGGACACGCGGCAATCGAACCAACGCTGCGCAAGTGAGAAGCAGATAGCCTCGACCCGCCGCAGCGACGGGTGATGCAATCGAGACCAATCGCACCAGAACGCCGCATCTTCGGCTGAGTGCTCCAGATGCCAGGCCAACTCGTATATGTGGAACGGACGCACGCTCCCCCGCAACAGATGCCGGAGCAGATGCAGAGCGGCATAGGCCAGTTCGTCGGCGGGATGGAACGCGGTGAAACAGAGGCCGTCGAGTTCTCGCGGCTGGCGGCGCGCCCAGAATTCGTTTAAGCCCTCCGGCGCGAATCCCTCCGTGGATGCATCCCAGAGTTGATAGTGCAGCTCTAGCGAGACCGGACTTTCAGCATCAAAGAAATCGCCTCGCCATTGCCAGCCGGTTGTTCGGATCATCATCGGCAGGTGATCCACCGGGACAGATTTTTCGGCGACGGGTTCATATCTCAATCCAAGAGCCGCGGCAAATGCCTGATGCGCTTCGGCCTCAGGCAGCAGCAGATCCAGGTCGCCTTGGGGGCGGAGCCGCGGGTCATTCACGAATCGCGGACAATGCGTGAATCCCTTGAGCAACAGAAACTGCAGCCCAAGCGGCTCAAACGCGCCAGCCATTTCCCGGTAAGTGCGCTTCGTAAGCTCCCAGCGCGCAACGTTACTGGCCAGATTGCCGTTAATGCGGAAGCGCACCCAATCCGGCAGATGCTCGCGGCAAGTCACGCCAAGGTAAAGAGTCAACTGCGTACGATCGCAGAAGTTGAGCGCCTTCTTCCAATCCTTCTCGCTAAGCTCCCGCAGCGCACCGAATTCCGGCGACGAGAAACGCAGCGCCGCCATGACAGCGCTGACGTACCGGGGAACCTGTGAGTCGAAGAGGGTCAGAAATCGAATCTTAAAGCAAATTGTATGCGGCGTGGGTTGCCCGCGGAAAATGCCTTGCCGAAGAATGGTCCAAAGTCGGGATAGGGACCGGGAATGCCGATGTTTGGGTGATTGGCGATGTTAAATGTCTCCGCACGAAACTCAATGGTCTTGCCTTCGGCAACGACGAATCGCCGATGCAGCGCGCCGTCAATAACGGCGTTGCCGGGACCCGGCAGAATGTCGCGGCCTGCGTTGCCGAAGGTGTAAGGCGCGGGATCGGAGAACGCGTTGACGTTAAAAAAATGATCCGCGTTGCGCTGGCCGGCGGGCAGATTGACGCTCACCCCCGGAACCACATTGGGCCGGTTGGGCGTACCCGAGTTGGCAAAATCGGTAGCGTAGTAAACCGGATTGAGCGGCGTTCCATCCTGGAAAGTGAGGTTGCCGCTGAGCTGCCAGTTTGAAAACACAGGCCGCCAAACAGGCGCGCTCGGGATGTTATAGACCCATCCGCCACTCAACCGGCGGTGCACGTCAAAGAAAGATAGGCCGCGCTCCAGCCGCAAGTTGCGCTCGTCCTGTGCGCCAAAACTTTCATAGGAGCCCGGGACAATTCCGTCCGCGTCGTCAATGGACTTGGCCCAAACGAAACTGGCGATGAATGAGAGGCGATGCGTGAACCGCTTCTCCGCTTTGACCTGCAGCGAATGATAAATGGAGTTAGCCATATGCTGGTCCTGGAAGATCGTCCCGAGCTCCGGAAAGGTTCGCAGAGATTGCAGATCGCCGGGACGCGGCGGAAGGTCCTGTCCGATTTCGACGTGCGCGGGCGTGTTGAAGCGGCGGAAGCGGCCGAGGTCCGTACCTTTGGTGCCAACGTAGGCGACTTCGAACAGCGTGTCACCCGGAAGCTCATGCTGGATACTGGCCGACCATTGCTGCACGTATGGCGTGGGCGCATTTTGATCCACTCCGAAATAGCTGGGAAATCCGGTGGAGCTGGTCTGGGGAAATCCGTTCTCCAAGGTGAGCACCGGTAACAGGCCAGACGGCTGATTGAACTGATTGCTCACGCCATTGCGCAGAAGATTGTAGGTCTCGATGGCTTGCTCGGGGCTGAAGTAAATGCCGTAACCGGCGCGGAACACAGTGTCGTGCGAACCGCCGAGTATACGCGGCAGCCGAGCGGCCAATCCAATGCGGGGAGCGAAATTCTTGTAATCGGGATTTGTGCCGCTCGATACTGCTTTCAGCACAGGCGCGGCTGGCAGCGTGGAATAATCCAGGTTCAGGAGATTCCCGCGGTCCTCGGTGAACGGCGCAAAGTATTCGTAACGGAGGCCGGCTGAAATAGTGATCCGTGGCGTGAGGCGCCAGTCGTCCTGAATATAAGCGGCGTAGTTATCGTGGCGCAAGTAAGCTTGCGCATTGCCGACCGCACGCTGCGTCTGGGCCGGATCACCCAGCAGAAAATCGGCAAAGGCATCCCCGGTATTGTTTGGATTCGCCGGATCATTGGTATAAGTACCATTGAAAATAAAATTACCGCGCACGAACAGGCTTTGCAGATACGCCATGGTGAAGTGCGTGAACTGAAAGCCGGCTTTCCATGTGTGGCGCCCTGTGGTTCGCGAGAATCCATTCGAGAAATACCAGGTGTTGTCGCGTTGGGTTTGCGGCAGATTGTCGGAATCCTGCACGGTTTCGTAATCGGTGACCGTGATGGCGGGCAGCCCGTAAGTAAACGGATTGGTGGATAAGCCGGTGATTCCCAAATTCGCCAGCACGTTAGTACCGAACGCGCTCTCCGGCAAATCGAAAACCCGCAGCCGCATGAACGAGAAATGCGTCTCGTTCACCCAGTTGGAACCGCTGAAGGTATGTCCGATGACGGCCTGCTGGGCGCGCGTCTGTTCCACGGTTGGCAGTGCGGGAAACGATCCGGCCAAATCGGCGCGTTCATCGTTGATGGTGTAGCGGATGAAAAAGCGGCTACGCGGTCCCCAGGCTCGATCCAGGCGGATGGAACCGTTGTCGGCATGGTCGCGATTAGGTGTGGCGTCCACGTAGTCCGATCCATTGTTTAGCACGGCGTTGGGCAGAGGCTCATAGTCAGCCAGATATTTCGCGGCTGCCGCATCGATGCGGCTGGAGGGAATTATATTATTTGGGAACGGCGCACGCGTGCCGGCCGAGGTGAGGGTAGTAGGATCGAAAATCGGCTGCCCACCGGAGAAATCGCCGCCGCGCACGACCGCGTCCGGTACCGTATGTTGCGTGGCCTCCGCCGAGCGATTCTGCAACCGCTCGAAAGATGCGAAGAAATACGTGGACGGCGCTACCGGCCCACTCACGGTGGCGCCGTATTGATTCTGGCGGAAGACGCCGCGCGGCAGTCCGGGCACTTCGAAGAAGCCGCGGGCGTCGGTAGCTTCATTGCGCAGGAATTCGAAGACGTTACCATGGAACTTCGAGCTTCCTGGCTTGGTTGCGACATCGATCACCGCGCCGCCCGATTGCGGGAATTCGGCCGGAGCGAGCGAAGTCTGGATTCGAAATTCCTCGACGGTTTCCATCAATGGGACTACGGAAATGGCGCGGACGTTCTGGTCCGTGTCATAAGCGCCGTCCAGAATGTAGGTGTTTTCATCGGAGCGCGCGCCGTTGACGGGAGCGTTGAAGGCGACGGCTCCGCGATTGCCCTGCTGATCGTTATTGATATCGTGCGTGAATCCGCCGAGCTGGCGCGGAATCGCTCCGGGTCCGATGGTGACCAGCGAGATGATGTTGCGCCCAATCAGCGGCAGAGCCTCCAAAAACTCCGAGCCGAGCAGGAAACCTTCCGACGGATCGTCGGTTTGGAGCGGAGACACGTGGGCGCTCACGGTGACGGATTCGTTGCTCGATCCGAGATGCAGGTCGACATCCAGGCGCGCTTTTTTGCTCAGTTCCACAAAAAGAGGCGACACGGTCACGGCCTGAAAACCATCGCATTCGACAGTGACCGTGTACGCCCCGGGGAGAAGATCGTCGATTCTATAGCTACCGTAAGCGTTGGAGACCGCTTTTCTGGAGAAACCGGTGGCGTTGTTGGTGGCGTGGATGGCCACGCCTTCCACCGCCGCGTTTTTTTCGTCGCGCACATCGCCTAAAATACTGCCGGATGAAACTTGAGCATCCAGGGGAAGCGCCAGGACCAACAGGAGAGCTAGAAAAACGAGCGCGGAAAGAATCAGGATAAACCGGCAGAACCGGTCGGGTGTTGTCATGGAATAATTAATCTCCGGAGTCCACCAGTTGTTCCAGGCGGGCAATTGCGTCATCCAGGTGGTTGTAATGCATTTCCCAGACGCCGGCGGTGAGCAAGCGTTCATAGCATCGCGATTGCTGCTGCCGCACCTCGCGGGTTCCAAAAGTGCTGTATCGCTGGCACCAATCCAGCGCCTCATCCTTGCGGTAGGCTTTGATGCGAGCCGGTCCTGATGCATTGCGGTTGAGAAACACGATGTGGTCGATGGAGCATCCGTGCGCGGTTTGAATGGGTAAACTTCCGGTGAACACTTCGATGGCCGGCTTGCCGTTCGGACGCGGCAGAGGCATTCTGTCCTGAAGCTCCGGGAAAAGCTGCCGGGCATCCTCGCGCAGACGGAGAGTGTACGGATCGCCCACCGCGTAACGATCGGAACGGTCCCGGACCAGAAAAACCCCATCGTCGGACGCGAAGGTCCAACCCGCCCGCGCGCAGGCGTAGGCTAGCGTGCTCTTGCCGGCGAAGGAATCTCCCAGAAAGGCCACACCGCTTCCGTTGCGAACCACCAAACCGCAGTGCAGCGATGCACAGGACTGTTGTTCGATCAACGTCTGGCCGCCCGCAATCAGAAACCGGTAACGAAGCAAAGCATGGTCGGCGGCTACCGCTTCGGTGGTCCAGCCGAAACCGAAACTCTTTTCGAAATCGCAGACCATGAAATTTTCCGCATCGGCGGCGAAAAACATCAGATGTTCGCGCGAGCGGACCATGGATTGCGGCGGCAAGGGCGAGTTACCACCAGTCGCCACCGCCAAGTGCAGCCGCGCGGGACGAACGTCGAATTGCTGGGGAAACTCGCCCCATCCCTCCGTTGCAGCCTGGATCACGTGATCGGAATTGGTAGCCAGGTCGAGCGGGAAACCACAGGGATAGAGTCTGGCTTGCAAAGGTAGATCCTGCGCCGAAAGCACGGGATCGGGAAGCACCATTTCGAGAACGTTTTTCTCGCTCATTGGTTGCCAGATTACGTCATCGAACGACTGAAAGCCAGCGATTTAGGCGCGCGAAAGAGAGATTTTACAAGAAAGGTACAAACTGGAAACAAGCCGGATAGCAAAGCCGGCCAGAGCGATGCCGACCACGCCCCACCAGCGCATGAACGCATAATCCAGAACCAGGGTAAGCCCCAGGCTCAGCGCGGCCACCTGATACAGCAAGTGATTCGCCTTGAGCGCCGACGTCAATCGGATTTCGAGCGCGAGCAGTACCGCGATCGGCAATTGCAACAGCGATGCTCTTTGAACGATGGATACCAGATGCGTGGCTGTTTGACTAAACGCGCCTTGTTGAAACAGAAATCGAATGATCGGCTCGGAGAAATACATCAGTAGAGCGGTAACCGGCAGGATGACCGCGAGAATTTTCATGCCATAAGTTCGCAAGGTGCGGCGAAGCGCGCGCGGATCGCTGAGCATGGCGCCCACTGAGATATGCGGCAGCACGGCCGTCCCAACCGCGGTGGGACCAACCACGATCAGCACCCCCAGCAGGCGCGTGCCGTAATTTAAGGCAGACACGCTGCCCGAACCCAATCGAGCAGCCATGCCTTGATCCACCAGCGATGAACCCGTCATGACCAGCGTGACCGCCACCAGCGGTGCGTATTGATCCGCCACTTGGCGCAAGGATTTCGTAACACCAGCCCAGCGCGGCAGCATCGGATAGCCGGCGCGCTTGACGCCGATACCGGCAGCAACCGCTTCCAGCGTTCCACCAGCCAGGGTTGCGGCGGCCAGCGCCATCACGCCGTATTCCTTTCCACCGGCCAGAAGCGCAAAGATGCAAGCGAGGGGCGTGATGAGCGGCACGGCGGCGGAATACGCGAAGTGATGTTCGGAGTTCAAAACAGCGCGCCAGGTTGCCGCCAGGCTGCCGAAAGGCACCACCCCAATCATCACCAGCAACAGCCGTTCCGTTAATTCCACTTTTTCGGGTCCGAAGCTGGGAGCGAGCCACGGCAGGACAAATCCAGAGAGCGCGGCGGCAGCCAGGGCAGCGATAATGAAGGCTGCTCCCGCGGCCGCCAGCACGTTCGAGTAGAGCGCCTCGGCCGCACCTTTTCCCTGCTTCTGGCGCAGCTCAATCAAGGCTGGAATCAGCGCGGAATCGAGCGGACCGGCCAGCAAATCCATGAAGAATGCCGGCAGCAGAAAGGCGATGAGAAACGCATCCATGGCGTCGCCGGCGCCGAACAGCCGCGCGGCCAGGACCACTTTCACGGCGCCGGCCACTTTAACAGCCGCGGTCCAGCCGCCCACGGTCGCGGTGTCGGCCAGCATGCGCCAACTGGTGGAGCGGGGCGGGCGCGTTGCGCGGCTGTACTCAGACGGCCGATTCATGCGTCAGCCAAGCATGGCATACTTCCTACGATAGTCAATGACAGCAAACTTCCCATGCGCGCGGCAATTGTCCATTACTGGCTGCTGAACCTGCGCGGCGGCGAAAAAGTGGTGGAGGCATTGTGCCGCCTGCTGCCCGACGCGGATATTTTCACGCTATTTTACGATCCCGAAGCAGTGTCGCCAACCGTTCGTTCGCATCAAGTGCGAACTTCTTTTCTCCAGCCGCTTCGGAAACATTACCGATCGCTGCTTCCATGCATGCCCATGGCGCTTGAGAGTTTCGATCTTCGCGATTACGATTTGGTGGTGTCGAGCGAGTCCGGGCCGGCGAAAGGGGTGATTCTTCCTGCCACCACCCGGCATGTCTGCTACTGCCACACTCCGATGCGGTATTTGTGGGACCTATATCCGGCCTATCGCAACGATTGGACGCGCTCGCGCTTGAAGCGCGCACTGATGATGCCTTTCGCGAATTATCTGCGGCTGTGGGACTTTGCATCGGCGGCGCGCGTCGACCACTTTGTGGCCAATAGCGAGAACGTGAAGCGCCGGATTTGGAAGACCTATCGCCGCGAATCGCTGGTGATCCCGCCTCCCGTAGCGGTTGAGACGTTTTACTCGAAGCCGTCGGAAGATTACTATCTCATTGTCTCCGAGCTGGTGGCGTACAAACGCCTGGATTCCGCGATTCGAGTGTGCGCCGCAACTGGGCGCAAACTCCGGGTGGTGGGCGCCGGTCCGGAGTACAAATCGCTCAACCGAATCTCGAACGGGAGCATCGAGTTCTGCGGAAAGGCGACCGACGGCGAATTGCGCGACTTGTATTCCCGGTGCCGGGCGTTCCTGATGCCTGGCGAAGAAGATTTCGGAATCACCGCGGTGGAGGCTCTGGCGAGCGGAAAGCCTGTCATCGCATTCGGAAGAGGAGGGGCGCTCGAGACCGTCCCGATCGAGCATCCAACCGGTGGCGTGTTTTTCCGGGAAGCCACGGACCAGTCGCTACGGGAAGCCTTTGAGCGCTGGGAGCAGATCGAGAATCAGGTGCAGCCGAAAGAACTCCAGGCTTGGGCGGCCCAATTCTCCGAAGCCGAGTTTGCAAGAAAGATGCGACCGGTATTGTTTCCCGAGCCTCCGCTCTAACGAAACAATAACGACGCCCGTGGCGCACGCTTGGGAGCGTGCGCCACGTCGTCAACGGACTGCCGGTATTACCAACTTGTAAAAGTGTTGTAAAAACCAACATTCGCATGTTTCGTTCCGATAACGCCCGGTTACAATTTCGGTGAGCCATGCAGACTGTTTTGGTGATCGACGACGACCGTACCGTCCGCGACACCATCGGTGTGATGCTGGAGCAAGAGGGATTCCATGCCGTATTGGCGGGCGACGGCGCCAGCGGCCTCACACAAGCAGTGGAGCTAAAGCCCGGGCTCATTCTTGTGGATCTGAGGATGCCGGGTCTCAGCGGCCAAGAAGTCTGCCGGCAAATTCGGGCCACCGGAATGACCACGCCACTCATTGTGCTGAGCGCTCTCCACAGCGAGATGGACAAGGTTCAGTTACTCGAAATCGGTGCGGACGATTATGTGGTGAAACCCTTTGGAACGCGCGAATTGCTGGCGCGCATCCGGGCAGTTCTTCGGCGGGCTGCGCCTGCCCACACCACGGTAATGGGATTTGCGGATGTGGAAGTGGACTTGACTCGACGATTGGTCTCCAAGCGAGGCGAAGAATTGAAGATGACACGGGCCGAGTACAATCTGCTCACGTTCTTTCTGCAAAATCCGGATCGTGCGCTGACGCGGGAAATGATTCTCAATTCCGTGTGGGGCTACGATTCGTTCCCGAACACCCGGACCGTGGATGCGCATGTGGTAAGGTTGCGGCAGAAGCTGGAACCGGATTCCAGCGTCCCTCGCCACTTTCTCACCGTGCATGGAGTGGGCTATCGCTTCCTGCCTTAGATTTCCATGACGCGCAACGTACTGATCGTCGAAGACACGGATCTCTGCCGGGACATGCTGGAGCTGGCGCTGATGAAGCTACCGAACCTTTCCGTACGATCGGTGACCACCGCCGAAGAAGCGCTGGAATGGCTGGATGCGAACGAAGTGTGCGCGCTGGTGACGGATCTGCACCTGCCGCTCATGAACGGGTTCGAGTTGATTGAAGCGGTGCGCGGCCGTCCGTGGCAGGCATCCTTGCCGATTCTGGTGATCAGCGGTGACAGCGATCCACGCATTCCGTCACGAGTAGCGAACCTCGGAGCGAACGCGTTCTTTGCCAAGCCCTATTCGCCGGCCGCAGTGCGCCACAAGCTGGAGCAGTTGATCGAGAGTACGCCGAGTTAACCGGCTCCTCTCTCCGTTCCCAGCCGCTAGCCTAAGCGACCGGTTGCGATAATAAGCAAAGTGTCTAAGACTGTTTTGTTCTGGCTGTCCCTCTCTACGAGTTGCTTCGCACAAGATCCTGAAACGCTGTTGCGCGATCCAACCGTGAAGGCCGCGCTCGAGGCCGCGAAAAAGAATGAGCCGAAGACCATTGAGCGCCAAATGCAGGTGTGCGAGATTGCCGCGCCGCCCTTCCATGAAACCGCGCGAGGGCTCGAGTTGAAACGACTGTTCCAGAGTCTGAGCCTCAAGAATGTTCGCATTGACAAAGCGGGCAACGTCATGGGCACGCGGCCGGGAGCAGCACCGCGTCCCAACCTGGTATTCAGCGCGCATCTCGACACCGTTTTTCCGGATGAATCAGTGAAGGTCTCGCGCGAGGGCCAGATCCTCAAGGGACCGGGCATCGGTGACGATTGCCGCGGACTCGCCGTGATGCTGGCGACCATCCAGGCCCTGGATGAGGGCCACGTGCAAACGACGGGCACGATCACTTTTGTCGCCGATGTCGGCGAAGAAGGCCTGGGCGATCTGCGAGGCGTCAAGAATCTCTTCTACGAGAGCCTTCCGGGCCAAATCGACAAGTTCATCTCGGTAGATGGCAACGGCCTGGATATCGTGAATGTCGGTGTTGGCAGCATGCGCTATCGCGTGACATTCAAAGGGCCAGGCGGACACAGTTACGGTGCATTCGGAGTAGCCAACGCGATTCAGGCCATGGGCCGCGCGATCGCCAAGATCTCGGATTTCAAAGTGTCCTCCAATCCAAAAACCACTTTCAACGTCGGACGCGTGGGGGGCGGCACGTCCGTCAACTCAATACCCACCGAGGCGTGGATGGAGGTGGATATGCGTTCGGCCGATGTTGCCTCGTTGAAGACGTTGGATGAACAATTTCTCGCCGCGGTGCATGCGGCAGTAGATGAGGAAAACCGCCGCTGGAACAACCGCGGTAAAGTGAGCGCCGCCCCGGAGTTGGTCGGGCTTCGTCCGGCCGGCGAGACACCGGAAGGATCGCCCATTGTCTTAACCGCTCTGGCTGCTTCGCGAGCCATGGGGATTGTGGAGGGCCTGCGCGAAGGCTCCACCGACGCCAACGTTCCGATGAACATGAATATTCCGGCTATCACCATCGGCGGCGGCGGTTCAGGATCGGGCGTTCACACACTCGCTGAAACTTTTGACACCAAGGATTCGTGGCAAGGAACCCAGCGCGCGGTGCTGTTGGCGATCGCATTGGCAAGATAGCTTACCGAACCGCGACGGCAAGGGAGCGTTGGTACAGTTCACATTCTTCAGAAACCCGCCCACTACCCGGACACGGCCCTACTATAATCAAAGAAATGCCCGAATTGCGCCACTCCGTCTGCGCTCTGGATTGTCCCGACGCCTGCGCGCTCCTGGTCAATGTTGACAACGGAAAAGGCAGCCACTTGCGCGGTGATCCCACGCATCCCATTACGCGCGGATTTCTTTGTGGAAAAGTCGCGCGTTATCTGGAGCGCGAGTATCATCCGGATCGTCTTCTCTATCCGCAAAAGCGCATCGGCGCGAAGGGTGCCGGCAAGTTTCAACGCATCTCCTGGGACCAGGCGCTGGATTCCATCGCCGGCCGGTTGAAGTCAATTTCTGCCGAATATGGTTCGGAAGCAATCTTGCCCTATAGCTACGCCGGCACCATGGGTCTTCTGAACGGCGGCGGAATGGACCGCCGATTCTTTCACCGATTGGGCGCGTCACGCCTGGATCGGACAATCTGCTCTTCAGCGGGTGGAGCAGGACTGGTAGCGACGCTGGGCTTCAAGTACGGCACCGAGCCCGAGCAGTTCCTCCATTCCAAGCTGATCATTGCCTGGGGCGCGAACATTCTGGGGACCAACGTGCACCTGTGGCCCTTCATTGTGGAAGCGCGGCGGAACGGCGCGAGATTTTATACCATCGATCCGGTTCGAAACCGCACCGGCAAACTGTCGGACAAGCATTTCAGCATTTTCCCGGGAAGCGATCTGGCGCTTGCGCTGGGCTTGATGCACGTCATCCTCGGCGAAAATCTGCAGGACGCCGATTATGTTGCGAAATACACCCACGGAGTTGAGGACCTAAAAGACCTGGCCGCGAAATATCCCCCGGAGCGCGTGGAAGCGCTCACCGGAATCGATCGGGCCGACGTGGTTTCGCTCGCGCGAGAATACGCCACCACACGGCCGGCCGTGATCCGCGTGAACTATGGGACGCAACGGAGCGAGCGCGGAGGCACGGCCGTCCGGGCGATCGCCGCGCTTCCCGCGCTGGTAGGTTCCTGGCGCGAGGCCGGCGGCGGCTTGCAGCTCTCCACCAGCCAGGCGTTTCGTCTGAACAAAGAAGACCTCGAAATGCCGGAGTTGCAATCACTATCTCCGCTAGGCCGCGAAGCACGCATGCTCAACATGTCGGAGCTGGGCCAGGCGCTCACGGCACAGCAGCATCCTCCGGTGAAGGCGCTGGTGGTTTACAATTCCAATCCCGCGTCCATCGCTCCTAATCAGAATCTGGTGTTGAAAGGGATGCGGCGCGAGGATCTGTTCACCGTGGTACTGGAGCAGTTCCAAACTGACACGGCCGATCACGCCGACATTCTGCTGCCGGTGACCACTTTCCTGGAGCACACGGATTTGTATTTGGCTTACGGTCATTACTATCTTCAATTGGCGCGGCCGGCCCTTCCGGCGCCGGGGGAAACGAAATCGAACGTCGAGATTTTTCGGCGGCTGGCGGAACGAATGGATTTCGCTGAACCCTGTTTTCTGGATTCCGAAGACGACATGATCCGGACGCTGCTGAATTCCGAGCATCCTTTCGTCAAAGGAATCACCCTGGAGCAACTGGATCGCGAGCATTCGGTCCGGCTCAACGTATCCGCGGAGGGACAACCTTTTCTACCTTTCGCGCAAGGGGGTTTCGGTACAGCTTCCGGCAAATGTGAATTTCACGCGGAGACGTTGGACTATCAACCACCCGTCGAATCACGCCTGGGCGCCGCGGAATTGCGCTCCAAGTTCCCGCTCGAAATGATTTCCTCCAAGAACCACGACAACATGAACTCTACGTTCGGCAACCTCTCCTGGACACATCGCCAGACATCGATGCTGTTGCTGAACCGGGCCGATGCGGAGCCGCGTGGAATCGTGAACGGGGACCGTGTCCGCATGTTCAACGCGCGCGGCAGCTGCACTTTGGTGGCGGAAGTGGACGGTGAGGTTCGGCCGGGCGTGGTATGCGCGCCGTCGGTTCGCTGGAACAAGCTCTCGCCGGATGGCTGCGGCATAAATGCGCTGACATCCGATCGCCTCACCGATCTCGGCGGCGGCGCCACATTCTATAGCTGCCTGGTGGAAGTGGAAAAGTGCGGCGACTAAGGCTACGCGCCTGCGGCTCGCGCCCTGCATGACGTCTTCCCGTACCCGGACATTGTTCTACTACGGTCTACCGATGCTGTTCTGCGTCGCGGTGCATTGGCTGGCACTGAAGATGTGGTTCTTCGGAGATGACTTCGCCTGGCTCGGCCTGCGGCTGGAACTGCATACCCCCCGCGATCTCATTCATGTGTTGTTCAGTCCGCAGGCCGAAGGCACTGTTCGCACGCTCAGTGAGCGGCTGTTCTTCTTAGTCTTCAGCTCCCTCTTCGGACTGGAGTCGCCGCCGTTTCGGATCTGGGTGTTCCTGACGCAGTTCGTCAATATCGTCCTTCTGATTCAGATCGCACGCCGGCTGACAGGATCGGCCACTGCCGGATTTCTGGCCGCCCTGTTATGGACCGCAAATGCCGGAATTGCTCTGGCCATCGGCTGGAGTTCCGCTTACAATGAAATCGCCGAGAGCTTTTTCATTCTGCTGGCGTTTCGCCTTTTGCTGGCCTACATCGAAACCGGCCGGCGAAAATACTGGATCTGGCAGTGGGTGGTCTTTCTCCTCGGATTCGGCGCGCTGGAATTGAACGTGGTCTATCCAGCGCTGGCGGCGGGCTACGCGTTGTGCTGCGCCCGCAGGCATTTCAGAAAGACTCTCTATCTGTTCATTCCATCCCTCCTGTTCACGCTGATTCACCTCTTCCTAATTCCGCAATCGACCGACGAACACTATAAAATGCATCTGGACGGTAGCGTCGTCACAACGCTTTGTAGGTATTGGGCGTTCGCGATCGGCGCCGTGCGCTCTACTCAAGCGGACTGGCGGCCGCTGTGGCTGGGAATCGGATTCACGCTGCTGGCGACCATTGGGATGGCGGTTTTTGTTTACCGCAAGGTCCGCGCCGGGCAATTGTTGCCCCTGTTTCTGGCGGCCTGGTTCGTCATCGTGTTGTTGCCGCTTTTGCCCTTCAAGAATCACTTCACTGAATATTATGTGATGATTCCCTCTATCGGCTTGGCGATTCTGGCCGCTTGGGCCATCGCATCCAGCAAGCCGCCGCTAACGCTTGGAATCGCCGCAGTGTTGGCCGCCGGTTATCTGATTCTTGCCGTCAGCGATAATCGCATGGCGGAAAAGTATCACTACAACAGCTCGCGCCGCCTGAAGTATCTGATAAAAGGGCTGGAATCGCAGCAGAAACTGCATCCCAGGGAAGTGGTGCTGCTGAGCGGCATTGACAACGATCTATTCTGGAGCGGATTTTGTGACGACCCGTTCCGGCTGATCGGAATCTATCACGCCTACCTGGTTCCGGCATCCGCAAAAGCGATTGACCCGCATCCGGAGTGGGGCTGCAACACGTCCCGATTCTCGGTCGACGTGGACGATGCCGTGCCCCTGCTGCGCAACGGTAAGAGCGGTGTCTTCGAGCTCCGAGGACGGAACGTGCGTGACGTAACGCAGCAATATCTCAAGACAGTCGCGGCGGATTATGCCGAGCGGCATCCCGACTTCATCGAGGTATCCGATCCCACCTATCAAGGCCGGCTGGGACCCACCTGGTATCCGGCCGAGCGCGGTTATCGCTGGATGCCGAAGATGGCGACTTTGAGAATCCACGGTCCCACCAAGAGCGGGCAGATGCTGGAGGCGAGCGGCTATTGCCCGGCCGCCGTTGTAGCGCAAGGCCCGCTGCAGGTCTCCTTTCAAGCCGACGGATTTCCGCTCGGAACCGGCACACTGACCCAGCCGGATCAGCTCTTCACCTTGAAATTCCCCTGGCCTCCGCAATTGTTGGGACGGCCCATGGTGGAACTTCAAATCGAAGTGAGCCGTACGCTGGAAGTCCCCGGAGAGAACCGCCCGCTCGGACTGGTCTTCACAACGTTTACGATTAAATAAGCCATGAACTACTTTCAACAGCATCACCAGGATTACCTGGAGGGACTCAAGACGTTCCTTCGCATACCCAGCATCAGTACGCTCTCCGAACACAAGCCCGACATCCAGAAGGCGGCCGAGTTCGTACGCGACGAGCTGAAGAAAGCCGGACTCGATCAAGCGCAGCTCATCGAAGGAACGGGGAATCCGCTGGTGTACGCCGAGTGGCTGGGCGCGCCCGGCAAGCCGACGCTCTTGTTCTATGGCCATTACGATGTGCAGCCGCCCGATCCGCTGGACGAATGGACGTCGCCTCCGTTTGAACCGGCGGTGCGCAACGACAACATCTACGCGCGCGGATCGGCGGACGACAAAGGGCAGACCTACATTCTGGTGAAGGCTGTGGAAGGCCTCCTGAAGCAGCATGGCAGGCTTCCGATCAACGTTAAATTTCTGGTGGAGGGCGAAGAGGAAGTCGGCGGGGAACACATTGAGAGCTACGTGGCTTCGAAGCCGGCGCGCCTGAAAGCGGATGCCGCGGTGATCTGCGATACAGAAATGTTCGCGCCGGAACTGCCCACCATTTGCGTGGGATTGCGCGGTATCGTGTACGGCGAGCTGTGGGCGCAGGGTGCGGATCACGACCTGCATTCGGGCATCTATGGCGGCGTGGCGCCGAACCCAATCCAGGCTATTGCGGAGATCCTGTGCGCGTTGAAAGATCCACAGGGGCACATTCGTATCCCAGGGTTTTACGATCGCGTGCAGCCGCCCAGCGCTAAGGAGCGTGCTGCGTGGGCGCGGCTTCCTTTGAACGAAAAGGAATACACGGAAAAGGAGATGGGCGCCAAGGAGTTGGTCGGCGAGCCGGAGATTCCACTGCTCGAGCGCACCTGGGCGCGGCCCACGCTGGAAGTACACGGCATTCGCGGCGGCTTCACCGGCGAAGGCGCCAAGACCGTGATTCCAGCCCGCGCGGTGGCCAAGCTCAGCATGCGGCTGGTGGCCGATCAACGTCCTGAAGAAGCAACAGCGCAACTTCAAAAAGCCATCGCCTCGGCGTGTCCCAAGGGCGTCACCGCCCAGTACAAACCCATCCACTCTGCCCGCCCATCGCTGGTGAATCCGGACAACCGTTTTATCCAGGCCGCGGCGGAGGCCATGAAGCAGGTGTTCGGCAAGGAGACGGTCTACATTCGCTCCGGCGGTTCCATCCCGATTGTGGCGGCTTTCGATGAGTTCCTGGGCATTCCCAGCGTCATGATGGGCTTCGGCCTGCCGGACGACAATCTGCACGCGCCGAATGAGAAGATGTCTCTGCCGAATTTCTTCCGGGGAATCGAAGCGGTTGCGCGGTACTTAGAGATCCTGGGCGCTTAATGTTTCGTTAGTGGGTGCGGCGGAATGCCCGGCCGTTGCTGAAAACGAATTCAATCCGGCCGTTCGAATCAGGTACTAGAACCAGTTTCGTCGCGTCACTCAGCAGGAAAGTTTCGCCCCCACGTGTAAATCGCACGACGCCAGCGTCCATGTTTGCCTTCACGGCGCCCGCCTCAGCTTCCAATGAAATCTTGCTGCTTCCGTTTACGTAAACACCAGCCGATCGGCGCACTTCCTGGGCATCCAGTGGATGCGTTGCAGGCTCCGGCTGAACCTTAGAATCGAGCCCCAGCACGGCTTCTGAGATCGCGTCGGCCAGTTTCGGCATTCCGGACCCGCTACGATTGGCGACAATAATCACCGCGAACTTTTGCTCCGGCGCCATCCGAATGGTTGAGCCATAACCGGCGCGCGACCCTCCATGTTCCACCCAGCGCACGCCGCGACTGGTGGAAAGCTGCAGGCCGTATGCATAATGTTGGTCCGATCCGGGGATATCGGCATGCGGGCTGGAGAGAATTCCAATCAACTTGGGCGGAAGAACCTGTTGGCCGTCCAAGCGTCCGTCGTTCAGGAAGGCAATTACAAATCGCGACAGTTCGAGCGCGCTCGAGAATATCGAACCGGCCGGCCAACCCGAAGCATTGTCCGCCACCGGGCGGATCACACTGGGCTTACCCTCCCGAACCTCGTGTCCCTGCGCCAACGGCCACGTCATCGCCAGGGACGGCCGCAAGGTGCTCCGCTGCATTCCGAGCGGCGCAAAAAGGCGTTCGGCGATCACGTCCGCGTAAGGCTTTCCGCTCACTGTCTCGGCCAGATAACCTGCCAACCAGTAGCCAGGATTCGAATACGAATAAACCCGGCCCGGAGGGGCGAACAGGAAATCCGCTTTCCAGACGTGAATGCCGTTTCCGAGCGCTGTCTCATCGTGCGATCCGAACATCGGCGCCTCATCGTGAAGACCTGAGGTATGGCTGAGTAGCTGATTGGCGGTAAGCGCGCCGATGCTGGGATCCAGGCCGGAGATGTACTGGCTCACCGGCGCATTCAGATCAATTCTTCCTTCGAGCGCCAGGCCAACCACCGCGGACGCAGTGAACATCTTGGTAGTGGAACCCAGGCGGAACAGCATGTCTGGGGTGAGCGGAGCGCCGGTATCCACGCTGGCCACGCCGTATCCATGCGAGAATACCACGCGGTCGCCCAGCACCACGGCCACGGCCGCGCCGGGAGTCTTGGTGGCGGCCAGTTCTTCCAGCGCCAGGCGCTCGACCAAAGCCGGATCA
>Ga0302324_100008486_pt1 | contig 21656 bp, 17 predicted proteins | sample Palsa_T0_1_FD_201949 | JGI IMG/M metagenome (GOLD analysis project Ga0302324, IMG submission 201949) | Peat permafrost microbial communities from Stordalen Mire near Abisko, Sweden - Palsa_T0_1 | ecosystem: Environmental > Terrestrial > Soil > Palsa > Peat permafrost | place: Sweden: Abisko...
TGACGACCCGCAAGTACGGGGTTAATCGAGCCCCAAGGGCTGATTAAATCCGCCGAGGCCGGAGTCGCCGACGCTCGGGTCATCAGACGGGATTCGCTGAGTGGTTACCCAAGACCGAGCGACCCGGGCATCTAAGGTTCATTAGTCGGGCGATGATTACCTGTACTCAAGCCGACGCTTCGTTCCCGCGGCGCATCCTCTATCGCCGCGGCGCGCCGTACTGAGGGAACGCGTAACCGAAGGGTAGGGACGAACACAGGGGTATTTCTTCGGAGCGCGCCCACTGGAAACGGTGCTCTGGCCGTACTACGACCGCAGCCATCGACCGAGCCGCTCACGCGCTTCAGGCACGGTATAGCGGCGGCCGGCAGCGATGTCCTGGCGCCCATGCTTCATCTTCTCGAGGACGTACAGGTGGTACTGAATGTCCTCCAGCGTGCTGTCATCGGGAAGCCGCTGCAGCAGTTGCTCAACCTCTTGCTTGACCGTGGCCATGTCGAATCCTCTCAAAACGTCGATCGCCAGAAGAACGCAACCCCAATCATCGCAAATAACAGCTCAAACTTGCCGCAAACTGCGACGAAGCATCCAGTTTAGACAACCGGATTCATTTCCACGACCCGCGCCCCGCCGCACAACCCGAATCCGGAAGGCAAAAATCTGCGCTTCCATTACCCTGGGGGTCGGGCATCTCTCGCGGCGCGGATCACCAGCTCGAGAAAACCTCCGAGGAACGCAACGACTTCGCTGAGGTCCGCCGGCGCCGACACGAGCCGGTTCTTGGTCAAAAATCCCCGCCATCGCTCTCGCTTGGCGGGCAGCGCCGAGAAGCCCGCCGTGAGGGCAACCGGCAACTCTCCCGGGATCGCTGTCCCCCGGCGTTGAAAGGTGGCGCGCACTGCCTGAACGAGGTCATTGCCGAATTCTTGATGCTTGGCAAGCGCGAAGATATCGAAAAAGTCGCGCATGCGACTATTCGCCTCGCCGAGCACCACCATGGCGTGAAGTTTCTCGGCGATGGCCGTCTCGGGTCTGTACGCTCGAAGTCGTGGTCGAGGCAGGTCAAGCAGCGCTGGATAATCGAGCCAGTCTGGTTCCGGGACGACCGCATCCCCAACGCCAACGTCAATCTGCACGGGCAATCCGGCATTGCCGAGGCGCGCTTCAATCGTCACCCGCAGTCCGCCGTACACATCATCGGCCCGTATGGGTGCGACACGGATAGAGCTCGACAGATACTCCAGGCCATCCGGCTCCACATGGGCTGCACACAACTCACGGAAAATCGAAGCGAGCGATTGCTCCGAGAGGTCACCGAATCCGAGGAGGTCAGCGTCCCGGGTGGGGCGAATTGTTTCGCCCAACCAAACGAGCATGAGGAGTGCGCCTTTGAGAACGAAGCGGTCGGCATGCGGGGACCGCGACAGGCGATAGAGAATCCGTTCGGTCGCGTAGCGTGTGAGCACGAGATTTGGGTCTACGCCAATCTCCTTGGCGTGCCGGACGAGGCGCGTCTGGATCGATACCGGCAGGCCCTTCGGTGCGGCCATCAGACGGCGAGTGCTTCGAGGTACGGACGCATGACGTGCTGCACCCGGCACACGCGGGCGTAGCGGTAAACCTCGTCCATCGTGAATCGACGGTCACGCCACGCCTCACGCAGCGCTTCGAGCGCGACATCGAGTCCAATCTTGTTGCGGTATTTGAAAACGTCCGCGAGGGTCTTCGCCACGTTGTACACACGCACCGTCGCCCCCTCGATGCTGTGACTCTCGATGCCTTCGGAGAGCGCCGGGCCACCAAAGCGCACCACGTGCAGCGGCGGATAGCGAAGCGCCGGCCGGCGTGCGCGACGATCGAGAGCAATCCACACCTCAGCGGGAAGCTGCGTGCCGATTCGGTGGAAATTGAGTGCAGATATCAGGCACACGATGCCGCGGGGCACGGCCGCGGCCACGAGAGCAAGGCCGTGGTGCTCGGTCACCGGAGCATCCGGAAGGCGATAGCGTCCCCGGCTCACTCGTTCAAGCGCCCCGTCCGTCACCAGGCGGCTGAGTGCTTGGGTGTGAATGCCGGCTGCTGCAATGTCCCGCCGCGTGACGGACTTGGCTCCCCGCGCGAGCTTAAGGACACGAGCGGAAGCGCTGTCGTTGGACATGTGGCATATTGTATACATTTATGTATAAATGTCAACGATATGCCACAATAATTCATGCGAGCGGCCTGATCCCGACGACCCTCCCGCCGGCGCGGAGCCCGTCTAGATAGTCCGCCCAGGCCTGCATCATCTTGCGACGTTCCGGAAGGCGCTGAGCTTTATTGTAGGCCGCCCGGACTTTATTGCGCTCGGCGTGCGCCAGCTGCAACTCGATCACGTCCGGGGAAAATCCCTGCTCGTTGAGCAGCGTGCTGGCCATGCTACGGAATCCATGCCCCGTCTGTTCTTCTTTGGAGTATCCCAAGCGCCGCAGCGCCGCGTTGATGGTGTTATCCGACATCGGACGATCCCGGGTGCGAAGCGACGGAAAGAGGTAGCGCCCTCCCCTCGCCAGGGGCTTGAGCTCATCGAGGATTGCAAGCGCCTGGCGCGAGAGCGGCACGATATGCAGCTCGCCCATTTTCATGCGCGCACCCGGGATGCGCCACTCGGTATTCGGCAGGTCGAACTCCGACCATTCCGCGGCCCGCAACTCGCCCGGCCGCACGAACACCAGGGGCGCGAGCTTGAGCGCGAGTGCCGTCACCGGGTGCCCGCTGTAGCCATCGATCGCCCGCATCAGCTCGCCCACGCGCACGGGGTCTGTCACGGAGGCAAAGTTCTGAGATTTCACCGGCGCCAACGCGTCCTTCAAATCCGCGGCCACGTCGTGCTGGGCGCGGCCCGTCGCCACCGCGAACCGAAGCACCCGGCCCGCAAGAGCCCGAACGCGATGCGCGGTTTCGTGGCGGCCGCGTGCCTCGATGCGGCGGAGTGTCCCGAGCAACTCTTGGGCGGTAATCGCGCCCACGGGACGCTTACCGATGTATGGATAGAGAAAGCTCTTCAACCGCGCGCCGAGCATGGCCATCGTGTCGGACGATAGGGCGTTGCTCTGAAGCGCCAGCCATTCCGCGGCCACCGCTTCGAAGGTGTCCACCGGCGCCTCCCGCAACGCCTTGCGTCGGGCGTTAGGGTCGATGCCATCCGCGATTAGCTTGCGAGCTTCCTCGCGCTTCTCTCGCGCGCGCTTGAGCGGCACCTCGGGATATGCTCCCAAGGCAAGGAGTTTCTCGCGCCCCTCCAGCCAATAACGCAGGCGCCACAGGCGGCCTCCCTGCGGAGTCACGAGCATGTGTAGGCCGCGCTCGTCGAACAGCTTGTAGGGCTTGTCGCTCGCTTGGGCAGCGCGAATTCGAGTCTCGGTGAGGTACGCCATGGAACTGGGGTATGTGAAATGCTGACTTCAACATACCCCAGGCATGTACCCCAGGTCCAGGCAACGCTTCGCGAGGACACGCGTGAGCAGCCCAGGACACATAGGCACAATTTACCACTTAAAAATCAGCTATTTGCGAGATTAGAGGGTACGTAGCAGGACAGCCGGGTACGTCGCGATACGGAGGTGTTGGAGGCTAAGGTCGGAATCGAACCGGCGTACACGGCTTTGCAGGCCGCTGCATGACCACTCTGCCACTTAGCCCGGGTCCATTTCCGCCAAGGCCACGGATTGTATAGCAATTCGGCGAAAAGGCCAGGCGCAGATCACGCGGCGACTACTGGGTTCTTCCCCGCGCACAGATCGCCGGGTTCACATCCGTTTCCCACGCGGCGTTGCTTGCATCGTACGCCGCGCAGTTGTTCCTTTGACATGGGGTGGGGGGTGAGGGTCCGGCATTGCCGGACCCTTACCTCGCCTCAAGCGGCGCTCAGGGGGATGATTTGGTCGCCGCAGAGGTCCATCGAGCCTTGAGTCTGCGCCGCGAATCGGATGCGGTCTGTACGCTTCCGCACGTACGTCCGGAAGCGTGCATTGATGAGCAAAGGGAGCATTGTCGCTCACGCCCACGGCTTGATTACAGGCACACCGGTCGCTTCAAAATCTGCGGCGTTGCGCGTCACGATCGTCATCCCATGGAGCGCGGCCATTGGCCTTGCTGTGCCAAAATCTCGGCAACTCGTCGACGACCAGCGAAAAAGTATTGGAGCGGGAAACGAGGCTCGAACTCGCGACCTCAACCTTGGCAAGGTTGCGCTCTACCAACTGAGCTATTCCCGCCCTAAAGCAGAGGCGCAATTGTAGAGACGTACCGCCCGGAGTCAAGCCGCGCCGCCCGAACAGCGCGGCTAAATGCTTGAGCGGCGGCACAAATCTCGCAAGCGTCGCGGCCGGGCCGGCCGCGGGCTCGACCTCCTTTCAGAGCGCTGCGCTGCCGCGCAGCTCCGGCCACGCGAGCTTGAGGTACAGAAACATGGACCAGAGCGTGAGCACCACGGCGATGCCGGTGAGCGCCAGACCCATCTTGTAGATGGGCAGATCGAGCAAGTTCTGCCTGTAGAGCAGGAACGAAAGGCCGACGATCTGCATGATGGTCTTGTACTTGCCCCACACCGACACTTTGATGCGGCCGCGGGCACCGATCTCGGCCATCCACTCGCGCAGCGCCGACACCGCGATTTCTCGACCGATGATCACCACAGCCACGATGACCATGAACCAGCGCGGGTCGCGGCTGACGATCAGCACCAGCGCCGCCGTCACGATCAGCTTGTCGGCGACGGGATCGAGGAAGGCACCGAGCCGCGAGGTCTGTCCCCAGCGTCGCGCGAGGTACCCGTCGAGGCTGTCGGTGATCCCGGCGAGAGCGAAGGCGCCGCACGTCGCCGGATCCTTCCATCCGTACGGTAGATAGAACATCACGATCACCGCCGGAATCATCAAGATCCGAAGCCACGTGAGTGCGTTCGGCAAGCTGAGATACCAGGGATTTCTATTTTCCGGGGTGGAGATGCTCATAGATCGCTTCGGCAAGTTCCCGCCCCAGGCCGCGGATTTGAACGAAATCGTCGACGCCGGCACGCAAGATCCCCTGCATGCCGCCGAACTGCTTCAAGAGCTCGCGCCGCTTGACCGGGCCCAAGCCCGGAATCGTCTCGAGTATAGACTGGCTGTGGCGCTTGGCGCGTCTGCGACGGTGCCCCGTGATCGCGAACCGATGGGCCTCATCGCGCACCCGCTGGATGAGATGCAGGGCGCTCGAATCGGGCGGCAATATCGTGGGGGTCACTCGATCGAGCGTGAACAGCTGCTCCTGTCCCGGCCGCCGATCCGCGCCCTTCGCAACGCCGATCAACCGGATACCGGCGACGCCCAGCCCATCGAGCGCCTTCGCCGCCTCGGAGAGCTGCCCCTTTCCCCCGTCGATGAGCAGCACGTCGGGAGCGGCGACTTCGCCGTCGCGCACGCGCTTGTAGCGTCGGGTGAGCGCCTGGTTCATCGCGGCATAGTCGTCGCCGGGCTGGATGCCGGCGATATTGAATCGCCGGTATTCGCTCTTCATCGGCCCCTCGGGACCGAACACCACGCAGGACGCCACCGTCTCGGTGCCGCCCGTATGACTGATGTCGAAGCATTCGAGCCGCTGCGGAACCTCGTCGAGATCGAAGGCATCGCGCAGTTCGTCGAGGCTCGACACGATGCTCGAGCGCGCGAGGGCGCGCATTTTGAGCGCCTGGTCGGCGTTGTTGTGCATCATCTCGAGCCAGCGGGCGCGAATGCCCCGCACCTGCGAGGCGATGCGCACCTTGTGCCCTGCCCGCTCGGCGAGCGTCGTCTCGAGCACGCGCATGCCCTCGAAGTCCCGCTCGACGATGATCTCCGGCGGCGACTCGCGCTCGAGATAGTACTGGATCACGAAGGCCTCGAGCACCTCGGGCAACTCCGCGAGCGGCGCCTTGGGGAAGAAATTCGTGCTGCCGAGGCTGCGGCCGCCGCGCACGAACATGAGCGCGATGGCGTATTCGCCGTGGGCGGAGGCGATGGCGATGACGTCGGCATCGTGGTCGATATCGGCGTTCACGATCTGCTGCGCCTGGATGACCTTGAGGTGCTTCAGCTGGTCGCGCACACGCGCCGCTTCCTCGAAGTCGAGTTGTACGGCCGCCGCCTCCATGCGCCGCGCGAGCTCGACTTGGGCCTCGTCGTTGCGTCCCTCGAGCACCTTGATCGCCGACTCCACGTCGCGGACGTAGTCCTCCTTCGAAATGAGCCCCACGCAGGGGCCCGTGCAGCGCTCGATCTGGTATTGCAGGCAAGGACGCGAGCGGTTGGAGAAGTACAGATCGTCGCAGTTGCGCAATCGAAACAGCTTCTGCAGCTGGCCGAGGGTCTCGCGCACCGCACCAGCGGACGGATAAGGCCCGAAAAAACGGCCGGCTTCCTTGCGCGAGCCCCGATAGAAGTTCAAGCGCGGGAAGTCGTGATCCGTCTCCAGATGCAGGTACGGAAAACTCTTGTCGTCGCGCAGCACCACGTTGAAACGCGGGCGATGCTTCTTGATCAGATTGAATTCGAGCAGCAGCGCCTCGGTATCCGAGTTGGTGATGGTGACTTCCATGTTCGCGGTCTTCGCCACCAGCGCCTGGACCTTCGGCTGAACGTTGCTCGGCTGAAAGTACGAGCCCACGCGGCTCTTCAAATTGCGCGCCTTGCCGACGTAGAGAATCGTTCCCTGCGCATCGAGCATGCGATAGACGCCCGGCCGAGCGGGCAAGGCGTCGACAAAGGCCTTCGCATCGAACGGCGCAGGCGAATCGAGCTGCTGGGTCGACTCGGCGTTCATCATCGATGAGTCGCAGCCTGGGGCGGCGCATCCAGGATCGCGACCGCGCGCTCGATGACCGCCTCGAACATGGACGTCGAGAGCCTGCGGGTCTGGGTGTTGTAGCGGCTGCAATGATAAGAATCGATCAATACGCGTCCTCCGCTCAAGGCGTGCTCGGCGCCGTGCGCGAACCGGTATTCCCCGCCGCGCAAGCCGTGGGCGCGCAGCACCGCATGGTGCGCAATCGCACCGAGCGCAAGAATAACGCGCGCCTCCGGGCATTGCGCCAGTTCCGCCTGCAGATACCGATTGCACTCCGCGACCTCCACGGGCAGCGGTTTGTTCTGCGGCGGCAGGCACTTGACCGAGTTCGTGATGCGTGCCCGAGCGAGCTTGAGATCGTCGTCGGCGCTGACCGACACCGGGGAATTCGACAGACCGAACTTGTGAAGCGTTTGGTAGAGCAGGATTCCGGCGAAGTCGCCGGTGAACGGGCGCCCCGTGCGATTCGCGCCGTGCATCCCCGGCGCGAGGCCGACGATCAGCAGCGGGGCCTTCGCATCGCCGAACGGCGGCACGGGCTTGCAAAAATAGCCCGGCTCCTCGCGCCGTACCGAATCGAGAAACGCCGCCAAACGCGTGCAGCGTCGGCAAGCGGGGTCGTAAATGCTGTTCATGTCGAAAGAGTCGGCAATCGAGGTAGCGTTGCTACCCTACCAGGGGTCGACGAGCGGAGAGCGCCTCGAGAAAAATCGGGCTACGCGGTGCTTCCGCGTAGCCCGCCGTGATCGCGCCTCGAATTTGGACTAACCCGAGCGCAACCCAACCTGTGCCGCCGCTTAAGGGCAATGCGCCCACCCGTGGCGTCGTCGACGCTATCTTGGACCGCGAAGGCCGCAAAGATTCCGCGTTCGACTCATAATTTTTGCGTGCGGTCCCTGCAGTAAAGACCCGAGAAGACTCACCACGCGCTCGCTTTTGAAGGGCGGGACAGCTTTGCGCCGCAGAATAGCACCTGCGTCGCGCAGGGCAATGGAGTTTTTCGAAAATCGCTGCCGCGCCTACGGCAGTAAATTCGACATTAACATCTTAAATTACTGATTTATATAAGTTTATTATTCTTGAGAATTACCGGATCGACCTCGATTAGGGGTTTCCCCGAGCCGGCTTCACCGAAGCACGGCGAGCCCCGGAGCGGCGCGCGATAAGCATCGCGAGCTCGAGCGCCTGTTCGGCGTTCAATCGCGGATCGACCTGGGACTTGTACGCGCGCGCGAGATCCGCCTCCTTGAGATCTCGTGCGCCGCCGATGCATTCGGTGACATCCTCGCCGGTGAGCTCGATATGCACCCCGCCGAGCCGCGATCCGAGCTCCTCGTGAATGCGAAATGCCGCCTCGACCTCCCCCAGGATGTTGTCGAAGCGCCGCGTCTTGATCCCGCCCGCGGTGGTCTCGGTGTTGCCGTGCATGGGATCGCACACCCAGAGCACGGGTGAGCCCGTCGCGCGCACCGCCTCGACCACCCCGGGTAACCGCGCGGCGATGTCCTTCACTCCGAAGCGGTGGATGAACGCGAGGCGGCCGGGTTCGTTTTGCGGGTTCAGGACCGAAACCAGCTCCTGCAGCCCTTCCGCACTCATCGAGGCGCCGACCTTCACGCCGATCGGATTGGCGATGCCGCGAAAGTACTCGATGTGCGCGCCCTCGATCTGGGCGGTGCGCATGCCGATCCAGGGCATGTGCGTGGACAGGTTGTACCACTTCCTCTGCCGCTCGATGTAGCGGGTCTGCGCCTGCTCGGACAGGAGGTGCAGACCCTCGTGACTGGTATAAAACTCCACCCGGGTCGCCGCGTGTACCGAAAGGCCGCTCATCGATTCGAAGAACTCGAGCGACTCCGCGATCGAATCGACGATCTTCTGATACGCATCGCGCAGCGCCGCGTGGTGCAGGAAGCCGAGGTCCCAGTATTCCGGGTGATGCAGGTCGGCAAACCCACCGTCGATGAGCGCGCGCACGAAATTGAGGGTGAGCGAGGCACGTTCGTAGCCGCGCAGCAAGAGCTCCGGATCGGGCTCGCGCTCCTCGGGCGTGAAGCCCGGCCGGTTGACGTTGTCGCCCCGGTACGAAGGCAGTGTCACGCCGGCCCGCGTTTCGGTGTCGGCAGAGCGGGGCTTCGCATACTGCCCGGCGAATCGTCCGACGCGAATGATCGGCTTCTTCAAGCCCTGCAGCAGCACCAGGCTCATCTGCAACAGGATCTTCAGGCGCTTGGCGATGTTATCGGACTCGCAGTCCGCGAAACTTTCCGCGCAATCGCCGCCCTGAAGCAGGAACTCCTCGCCACGCTGCGCGCGCGCGAGCCGGGCTCGCAAGGCCTCGACCTCCCAGGAGACGACGAGCGGCGGCAGGCGACTCAACGAAGCGACCACCCGCTCGAGCGCGACCGGATCGGCGTATTTCGGCTGCTGAGTCGCCGCGCGTCCCTGCCAGCTCGCCGGGTGCCAGTTCGCCAATTGGGGGGATTTGGACATTAGCCGATGCTACACAGCGCGCACGCAGCGCGCAAAAGTCGATCCGCCGCCGCTCCGGTGGCGCTTCGAGCGCCGGCACGGCAGAATGCCGGCCCCCAAGCGCCACCGGAAATCCCTCATGTCCAAAGCCCACGAAACTCTGAGAGCCCTCGGGCTCGATGAAATGAATGCCGGCAGCTGGTCGGGCAGCCACGGCTGGAGCTCGCTCGAGGCGGGGCCGCTGATCGAAACACTCAATCCGACCACGGGCCAAGTGCTTGCGCGGGTGCGCGGGGCGACGCCCGATGACTACGAGCGTGTGCTCGGCGCGGCGGTCGAGGCGGCGAGAGAATGGCGAGCGGTGCCGGCCCCGCAACGCGGGGAAGTGATTCGCGCGCTGGCGGAGGAGCTGCGCGCCCACAAGGATGCGCTCGGCAGCTTGGTCTCGCTCGAGAACGGCAAGATCAAGGCCGAGGGCGACGGCGAGGTGCAAGAGATGATCGACATCGCGGATTTCGCGGTCGGTCAGTCGCGCATGCTCTACGGCTACACGATGCATTCGGAGCGCCCTCAGCACCGCATGTACGAGCAGTGGCATCCGCTCGGCGTCGTGGGCGTGATCTCCGCCTTCAACTTCCCGGTCGCCGTCTGGTCGTGGAACGCGTTCCTCGCCTGCGTCTGCGGCAACGCGACCGTATGGAAGCCCTCGCCGAAGACCGCGCTGTGCGCGCTCGCGGTGCAGGGGTTGTGCAATAAAGTACTCGAGCGGCACCGCTTGCCCGCCATCTTTCAAGTATTCATCGACGGCGGCACAGAGCTCGCGGAGCGCTTCGTCGACGATCGGCGCGTCGCGCTCGTGTCCTTCACGGGCTCGACGGACGTCGGACGCCGGGTGGGCGTGCGCGTGGCCGAGCGGCTCGGCAAATGCCTTCTCGAGCTCGGCGGCAACAACGCGATCATCGTGGATGAATCCGCCAACTTGAATCTCGCGGTTCCCTCCATCGTGTTCGGCGCCGTCGGCACCGCCGGGCAGCGCTGCACCAGCACGCGGCGCGTGATCGTCCACCGCTCGCGCGCCAAGGAGCTCGAGGAGCGCCTCGTCGCCGCCTACAAGCAGGTGCACATCGGCGATCCCCTCGATGCAGCGACGCTCATGGGACCGCTCATCGACGCGAGCGCCCTCGAGCGCTACCGGTCCGCACTGCAGGCGGCGCAAGCCCAGGGCGGCACCTTGCTCTGCGGCGGTCGAGTGCTCGATCGGCCCGGCCACTTCGTCGAGCCCGCCATCGTGCGCGCCTCGGCGGCCATGCCCATCGTGCGCACCGAGACGTTTGCACCGATTCTGTATCTGCTGAACTACGACAACCTGGATGAGGCCATCGAGCTGCAAAACAGTGTGGCTTACGGATTGTCATCGGCGGTGTTCACCGATCGGATGCAGGCGGCCGAGCGATTCCTCTCCGCGAACGGCAGCGACTGCGGCATCGCCAACGTCAATCTGGGCACCTCGGGGGCCGAAATCGGCGGCGCGTTCGGCGGCGAGAAGGACACGGGCGGCGGGCGCGAGGCGGGATCGGATTCGTGGAAGGCCTACATGCGGCGACAGACCACCACCATCAACTGGAGCTCGCACCTGCCGCTGGCGCAGGGCATCCGCTTCGACCTGTAAGCAGCACACACTCGGGCGTGAGCGCACGCGGCGGTAAGCGCACGCCGCGCTGAGCCCGCTCCGCGGCGAGCGCGCTCAGCGCGCGATCCAGGCCTCGAGCGCCGCGGCGCGCTCGACCAGCCGGGCCGCCGACACGGGGCCGACGGTCTTGAGATCCTGCGCGTAGAGCGACACGCGGTACTCCTCGATCCACAGCCTGAGCTCAAAGAGCTCGGGCGGGTGGCGCAGCTCCTCGCCGGTGTCAACCGCCAGGCCGTCGTAGCGCATCGTCCACTCGTTGAGCTCCGCGAGCACCTGCGCGGGCTCCGACCCGCGGGCCAGCGCGCGCTGCCAGCGCCGCTCTTCGCCCCGCAGCCACCGCGGGATCTGCCGCAGCCAGTCGGCCGAGAGGAATCTCAAGAATGCCGCGTCGAGCACGCGGGCGAGATGCGCCCGGGTTTCCTGCGCTGCTTCGGCGAGCGCCCTTGCGCGGGCGTCGTTCAGCAACCGGCGCACGTCTCGCGCCTGGGAGAACCACCCGGCCGCCGCTGCGACGATCTCCTCGAGGCTCGAGTGAAGCCGGGCGCGGCCTCCCTCGAGCGCCGCCTCGAACGCCGCACGGTTCCTCGGGGGTTCGCCCTCGGCGAAGCAGGCGCGCCGGAAGACCAGATCGAGAAGCGTATCGATCAGGGCGTCGCGCGTGAAATAGGGCACCGCGCGGAGCAGAAGCTGCGCATCGCCGCCGATGCGTTTCTCGAGGTCGCGCGACTGCCGATCGAGCATGAGGCGAGCGAGCGCGAGAGTGCCGTCGCGGAAGCCGCGCGCAGCTTCCGCCGCCGACCATTCGCAGCGGACCTCGAGAGCACCGCCTGCGCGCGCGAGCGCGAGATGCACGAGCAACGGCCCCTCCTCGAGCTCGAGCGCTCGCGTCTCGGGCAACTCGTCCCCTACGAACCTGCGCCACACAGCCGGATAGGCGTCTCGAGCGCGCTCGTCGAGCTCGCGCCGCGCTTCCAGCGCGAATCGCCGGCGCAGCTCCTTGAGGTCGGTGCCGGCGCCGAGCTCGCGCCCGCGTGACACCACCAGGACCCGCGGCTCGAGATGACGCGGCAGCAGCGTCGGATCGAACTGCGCGAGGCTCTCCGGTACGCCGCGAGCTTGTGTGATCCAGGATCGCAGCGCCTGCGCATCGGCCCGGGACGACCCTTGCGCGAGATACTCCTGGGCAGCCGCCCCCAAGGGAATGAGACTGCGTCGAGCTTCCTTGGGCAAGGAGCGCAGCAAGGCGCTGACGCGCGGCTCGATGAGTCCCGGGATCGCCGTGTCCACGGCGGCCCGCGTGAGGGTGGGGAGCGCGAGCAGAGGCACGCGCAAGGTGGCCCCGTCGTCCGCCGCGCCGGGCGCAAAGCGATAGTCCACCGGCAGGACCAAGGCGCCGATCGTGACGGTTTGCGGAAATTGAGCGAGGAGCTCCTGCTCCGGCGCGCGTGCGAATATCTGCTCGGGCTCAAGCGTCAAAGCCTGGCGCTGCGATTCGCTCAAATTCCGGGTGAGGTGCTCGAGCGCGGCGGCGCTCGATACCTGCCGCGGCAGCGCGCCCGCATAGAACTCGACGAAATGCTCTGCAGGCTGCACGAGGCCGCGCACGCGCAGCCGCTCCTCCAAAAGCTCTGCATGCCGAATCGCCGCATCGTTGGTCTCGAGCCAAGCGGGACGCCGACTCAGGCGTCGATAGACCAGCGCCTCGCGCGCGAAGATGAGCCGCGACTCCTCGGGCGCGATGGGCCCGTAGTTCACGATGCGGTTTGCGCTCAAGGTGAGTCCGAGGAAGGTAGTGCGTTCGCGGGCGATGACCTGTTCGCGAGCCTCATCCCAATCGGGCTCGACATACTCGCGTTTCAACAGGTGCCGCGCGGCCGCCTCCATCCAGGACGGCTCGACCTCGGCGACGCGCCGCGCATAGACGCGGCTCGTCTCGACGATATGGGCGGCCATCACCCATTTGGGCTTGCGCCGCCGCAAGGGCGAGCCTGGAAAGATGTGAAAGCGCACACCGCGCGTGCCGAGGTACTCCCCCTCCTCTCCCCGTACGCCCACGTTGGTGCAGAAGCCCGCGAGCAGCGATCGATGCACCGCCGCGTAGCTTGCCGCCCGCGCCTGCGGCAGGATGGCGAGTTCCGCGGCCCGATCGGCGATTTGCGCATAGACATCGTCCCACTCCGATAGGCGCAACAAAGAGAGTTGCCGCTCCTTGCACCAGCCCTTAAGCTCGCGCTTCGGTCCCTGACGCGCCTTGCGATAGCTGCGCCAGAGCCTCACGAGCCCGGAGAACTCCGAGCGCGGATCGTCGAACAGAGCCGCCGGATCGTCCTCGCCCGAGCCGTCCTTGGCAGTCGAGATGCGCACGTCGGGCACGCTCAATCCCGCGACCAGCGCGAGCAGCTCGCTTTCGGCTCGGTAGCGCCGGCTCTCGAGCAACGCGCGCGCGAGTCGTGGATCGAGCGGCAAGCGCGCCATGGCCCGCCCACGGCTGGTGATGCGGCGTTCGCCGTCGAGCGCCTCGAGCTCCTGCAGCAATCGATAGCCGTCGGCGAGGGCACGCGATTCGGGCGGATCGATGAACGGGAACGTCTCCGCCTCGCCCAGGCCGTCCGCCGCCAGGCGCAAGAGCAGGGCGGCGAGATTCGTGCGCAGCACCTCGGGCTCGGTGAACTCGGGACGCGCCTCGAAATCCTCGCGCGAATAGAGGCGCACGCAAACTCCCGCTCCGATGCGCCCGCAGCGGCCCTTGCGCTGCTCGGCACTCGCGCGCGACACGGGCTCGATGGGCAGGCGCTGCAAGCGGTTACGCGGACTGTAGCGGCTGATGCGCGCGAGGCCGGAGTCGATCACCGCGCGGATGCCCGGCACCGTGATCGATGTCTCCGCCACGTTGGTCGCGAGCACGACCCTCTGGCGCGGTCCGCGCGTGAAAATCTTGCTCTGCTGCTCCCACGACAGACGCGAGAACAGCGGCAGCACCTCGACATTCTCGAGCTCGCGCTCGAGAAGGTCCGCAACGTCCCGGATCTCGCGCTCCCCGGGTAGGAATACGAGCACGTCGCCGCCGCCGATGGGCCCGGGAGTGGTCGCGATATCCAGGTACGCGCCGAGCACCGCTACGGCCAAGTCCGGGTCGTCCGCATCCTCGGGCGCGGCGGCGTAGCGCACCTCGATCGGATGGCTGCGCCCGCTCACGGTGAGAATGGGAGCTTCCTCGAAGAACCGGGCGACGCGCTCCACCGCGAGCGTTGCCGAGGTGATGATGACCTTGAGGTCGGGCCGGCGGGGTAGGAGCCGCTTGATGACCCCGAAGAGCAAATCGACGTTGAGCGAGCGCTCATGCGCCTCGTCCACGATCAGCGTGTCGTAGCGGCGTAAGTCCGGGTCCGAGTTGAGCTCGGCGAGCAACAGGCCATCGGTCATCAGCACGAGCCGCGTCGCCTCCGACACCTGGTCGGCGAACCGCACGCGAAACCCCACGGTGCGCCCCACGGGCTCCGCGAGCTCCTCGGCAATACGCGCCGCGAGGGAGCGCGCCGCTAACCGTCGCGGCTGGGTGTGCGCGATGAGCCCGCCGCGCGCTCGCCCGCGACCGCGCCCAAGCTCGAGGCAATATTTGGGCAGCTGCGTGCTCTTGCCCGAGCCCGTGTCGCCCGCGACGATCAGGACCTGATGGCGCTCGAGGGCCTCGAGGATATCCTGACGGCGGCCAAAGATCGGCAGGTCGGCGTCGTGCCTGAGTACCAGCGGCACAGAGTTTGGCTGGACTGCCTCATTCGGCACGTTTCACGTCCAGCCACAGGGCCTCCTGCGCCGCGAGGCTCAAGCTCGAAAAGATCTCGCCGCGCGCCTGGGCGAGCTCTTCCATGGCGCGAAAGCGCCTCTCGAATTTCGCGTTTGCCGCGCGCAGCGCCGCCTCCGCGTCGACGTCGAGTTTGCGCGCGAGATTCGCGGCGGCGAACAACAAGTCGCCGATCTCCTCGAAGATCTCCTGCGAAGGACCGGCGGACGGCGGGGCGCCCGCGGCGGCTTCGCGCACCTCGGCGAGCTCCTCCGCCACCTTGTCGGCCGTCTGACTCGCGTGCTCGAAATCGAATCCGACCCGCGCGGCACGTTTGCTGAGCTTGTGGGCGCGCATGAGCGCGGGCAGCGCGCGCGGCACGCCGTCGAGCGCACTCGCCGTAGCCGCGGCACCGCGTTCCTCTGCCTTGATGTTCTCCCAGAGGACACTTTGCTCGGCGGCGCTCGGCCGCGCCTGGCCCGCGAACACATGCGGATGGCGCCTCTTGAGCTTGTCGCAAATCGCCGCCGCCGCCGCCTCGAAGTCGAAGGCGCCGTGCTCGCGCGCGATCTGCGCGTGAAACACCACTTGAAACAACAGGTCGCCGAGCTCGTCCTTGAGATGCGGGAGATCCTCGCGCTCGATGGCGTCGGCAACCTCGTAGGCTTCCTCGATGGTGTAGGGCGCGATGCTCGCGAAAGTCTGCTCGCGGTCCCACGGGCAGCCGTCGGGCGCGCGCAGCCGCTCCATGATCGCGAGGAGCTCCTCGATGCGCGAGCTCACGGCGCGGGGGGCCGAGGCCCCGCCATCAGCATGCGGCGGAACGTGTGCAGCATCCCGGCGGTCGCGCCCCAGACGACGCGATCGCCGTACGGGATGTCCCAGACCTCGATCGTCATATCGCTCAATTGCATCATGCGCGACTTGTGATTGGCGCTGTCCAGGATGACATCCAGCGGCACCTCGAACACGTCGTGAACCTCGGCGGTGGCGATGCGCAGCTCGAACAGCGGATTGACGAAGGCAACCGCGGGCGTCACGCGAAATCCCGTCCCGACCCAGTGATCGGGCAAGAAACCGGCGAACTCGACGAAGCTCGCGGACAGGCCGATCTCCTCGTGCGCCTCACGCAGTGCCGCGCGCCACGGACTCTCGTCCTGCGGATCGATGCGCCCGCCTGGAAAGCTGACCTGCCCGGCGTGATCCTTGAGCGTCGCGGCGCGCTGCGTGAGCAGCACCGTCCACCCGGCGGCGCGCTCGACCAGCGGCACGAGCACCGCTGCGGGCGTGCGCCGGACCGTCGCGGCGAAAGCACGCACTCGCGCGGCCAGATCCGGCTGACCCTGCGCCAGCCACAGCATGTCATCGTCGGGCGCGGATGGCTGCGGCTTGAGGGATTCGCGGATGTGCGCCTTGCTGTAGAGCGGATCCATCGCTAACCGGACGATCCGGAACCCCTGATCCCGCCCGTGGTGAGCGCCAGCGGATCGAGCAGCGCGCGCAGCTTGCTCTCCGGCATGCGCGTCACCTCCGCCGCGACTTCGAGAATCGGCCGGCCCTCCGTGTAGGCCTTCTTCGCGATCGCCGCACCCTTCTCGTAGCCGATGATCGGATTCAAGGCGGTCACGAGAATGGGGTTGCGATCGAGCGCCTCGCGCAACCGTTCCCCGTTCACGACGAAGCCGGCGAGCGCGTGATCGGCGAGATTGCGGCTCGCGATGCTCAAGAGGTCCAGGCTTTGCAGCAGATTGTAGGCGATCACGGGGAGCATCACGTTGAGCTGGAAATTGCCCGCCTGGCCGCCGATGGTGACGGTTGCATCGTTGCCGATCACCTGCGCGGCTATCATGGTGACCGCCTCGGGCACCACGGGATTGACCTTGCCGGGCATGATGCTCGAGCCCGGCTGCAATGCGGGCAGCGCAATCTCTCCGAGCCCTGCCAGCGGGCCGCTGTTCATCCAGCGCAAATCGTTGGAGATCTTCATCAGGCTCACGGCCACCACCTTGAGCTGGCCGGAGAGTTCCACCGCCGTGTCCTGGCTCGACAGTGCCTCGAAGTAGTTGTGGCTGGGCACGAACTCGAGCTGCGTCTCGGCGGCGAGGTAACGGGCGAACACCGCGCCGAAATTCTCGCGCGCGTTGATGCCGGTGCCCACGGCGGTGCCGCCCTGCGCGAGCGCGAGCACCCGTGGCATCACCGCCACGAGCCGCGCGCAACCCTTGTCGATCTGCGCCCGCCAGCCGCCGAGCTCTTGCGCGAGCGTGATGGGCATCGCGTCCATCAAATGCGTGCGGCCGGTCTTGACCGTCTCCTCGAACTCGCGCGCACGCAACTCGAGCACGGTCGAAAGGTGCCGCAGGGCAGGCAGCAGGCGCTCGTTGAGCACCAGAGCGGCGGATACGTGGATCGCCGTCGGCACGACGTCGTTGCTGCTCTGGCCCATGTTCACCTGGTCGTTCGGATGGATCTTCTTGCCGAGCCGCCGGGCCGCGAGCGTGGCGATCACCTCGTTCGCGTTCATGTTGCTGCTCGTGCCGGAACCGGTCTGAAACACGTCCACCGGAAACTGATCGTCGTAGAGACCCGCCGCGACCTCGAGTGCCGCGACTTGAATCGCCGCGGCGATCGGGGCGGGCAGGTCGCCGAACTCCGCATTCGCGCTCGCCGCCGCGTGCTTGATGAGTCCGAGCGCACGAATGAACGCGCGCGGCATGCGCAGCCCGCTCGCCGGGAAGTTCTGGATTGCGCGTTGCGTCTGGGCGCCCCACAGCGCCTGCACCGGTACATCGAGCGCGCCCATGCTGTCGTGCTCGACGCGGTAATCGGATGTGGTCATCGCTTCCCCGGCACGGAGACCCCGGCGCCTGCGCCGGAGAGGAAGTGCCCCTCCTGAGATGAGGATTTGTTCCTATAAATGGACATTTCAGTCAGTTTTAGGGCCTTGTCTGATGTCTGTGAAGGCATTAACTTTCGCCGAATCCCCGCGCTTGCCTCGGGCGGAGAGGATGTCAACGCGTCTTCCTACTAGAGCCCGGCCCGTCAAGTTTCCTGTAAGATTCAAGATTCTATCACCTAGCGACGGCATCCGAGATGTCCATGCCCGCCACGGATCACGCCAGCGATGCGCTCTCGCCGCTCGATGGACGCTATGCGGCGAAACTCAAAGCGGTGCGAGAGATATTTTGCGAGGCCGGGCTCGTGCGCGAACGGGTGCGCGTCGAGTGCGCGTGGCTGCTCGCGCTCGCCGCCGGCCCGGCGGCGGCCGCGCTCGCGAGGCTCCCCGCGAGCGCACGCGACTGGGCGCGACGCTTCGCACAGGACCCGAGCGCGGCCGACGTGCTCGCCATCAAGCGTATCGAGTCGCGCACCAAGCACGATGTGAAGGCGGTCGAATATTGGATCCGCGCCGAGCTCGAGGCGCGCGGCGCGACCGCCGCGGAGCTCGAGTGGGTGCATTTCGCCGCGACCTCGGAGGACATCAACAACCTCGCCTACGCCCTCATGCTGAAGCGCGCGCGCGGCAGCGTGCTCGTGCCCATGCTCACTTCGCTCGGCGAGGTGATCGACGCGCTCGCGCTGCGCCATGCCGATGCCGGCATGCTCGCGCGCACGCATGGACAGGCGGCGACGCCCACCACCGTCGGCAAGGAACTGGCCAATGTCGCCGCGCGCCTCGAGCGGCAGCGCTTGGGGCTAGCGCACGTGGACCTGCTCGGCAAGATGAACGGCGCGGTGGGCAACTTCAATGCGCACGTCGCCGCCCTGCCGCACCTCGACTGGCCGGAATTCAGCGCCCGCTTCATCGTCTCCCTCGGCCTGCAGCCGAACTCCCATACCACGCAGATCGAGCCGCATGATTGGATCGCCGAGTACTGCCATGCCTTATCGCGCGCCAACACCGTGCTCATCGATTTCACGCGCGACATGTGGACCTACATTTCGCTCGGCTATTTCCGTCAGAAGCCCGTCGAGGGGGAGGTCGGCTCCTCCACCATGCCGCACAAAGTCAACCCGATCGACTTCGAGAACTCCGAAGGTAATCTCGGACTCTCGAACGCCCTGCTCGCGCATTTCGCCGAGAAGCTGCCGGTGTCTCGGCTGCAACGGGATCTCAGTGACTCGACCGTGATGCGCAATCTGGGTGTCGCCTTGGGTCACGCCGTACTCGCGTATCAGTCGCTCGATGCGGGACTCTCCAAGGTCGAGCTCGACGAGGCGCGGCTCGGGGAGGATCTGCGCGATGCGTGGGAGGTGCTGGCGGAGGCCATACAAACCGTCATGCGGGCCCATGGAATCCCCGATGCCTACGATCGGCTGAAGGCGTTCACGCGCGGGCGCCCGGTCGATGAGCACGCCGTGCGCGAATTCATCGCCTCGCTCGACCTGCCTCCCGGGGAGAAGGACCGCCTCCTCGCCCTCGAGCCCCACAAGTACCTGGGGATTGCCCCGCTTTTAGCCCGGCGGGCGCGGTAAACGGCCGTTCTTGGCCCCTTTCCACGTCCGAAACGTGACACAGTTGGCACGAGCGGCTCGGGGGCAACCGGTAGTATCAAAACTCGAAGTACGAGGCTCGCATACACGGGCGCTCTTACCTCCAATTGAGGCAGGGATCTTATGACGGGTAATTCGGACGACCGGACGCAACTGGCACCCGAGAAGGTGACTGTTCAAGGCAACGTTTCGAGCACCCGCACCATTCTCACCACCATGCCCGAGGTCCGCGAGGCGAGCCTCAAGGTGGCCAAATCGGCGACGCGTCTCCTGTCGATTTTCACCCAGGACTTAGAGCCGCTCGTCTACGGCGAGGAGCCTTTTCTCGAGGCCATCAAACGGCTGGTGCTCGCCCGCTCCTACGCCAAGGTGCGCGTGCTGCTCGCCGACCCCTCGCGCGCCATGGTGGACAACAACCGCTTTCTCGCCCTCGCGCGCCGTCTCACGAGCTGCATCGACCTGCGCGCAATGAGTCCGGAGTATCCCGCGAGCGCCGGCGCCTTCATCATCGCCGATGACAAGGCGCTCGTGTACCGGCTGCAGGCGGACCGCTGGGACGGCATCTCCGACATGAACGACCCTGCGGTCGTGCGTCGGTACCTGAATTTCTTCGACGAGGTCTGGCAGACCAGCATGCAAGAGTCGCAGATGCGACAAATGCTGATGTAACGCGCGCCGCCGCGCCTGCGTCATCCCGCCGCCGCTCCACACCCCGCTCGGCGCGCCCCGACGAGCCCATCGGCTCGTGCCTCTCGCAATCCCATCGTGCCCCGCGCGCCGGTATAATCCGTGCATGCCCCCCTTCCCCTCCGCTGCAGCCGCCGGCTCGGCCGATCCGAGCGATCCCCGGCCGGACCCCAATCTCGTCATCGTCGGCATGTCGGGCGGCGTGGACTCGGCGGTCGCGGCATTGCTCCTGAAAGAGGCGGGGCATACGGTCCAGGGCCTCTTCATGGCCAACTGGGAGGACGACGAGGACGGCTACTGCACCACCGCGAGCGATTGGCAGGACGCGCGCCGCGTCTGCGACACGCTGAACATCCCGTTGCACCGGGCGAGCTTTGCCGGCGAGTACCGCGAGCGCGTGTTTGCCCATTTTCTGCGCGAATACGCAGCCGGCCGCACGCCGAATCCGGACGTGCTGTGCAACCGGGAGATCAAGTTCGGGGTGTGCCTCGACTACATGCACCGTCTCGGCGCAGCGAAGGTCGCGACCGGTCATTATGCGCGCGTAATGTTCGACACCGGCGCCGTGCGCCTTCTCAAGGCGGCCGATCGCTCCAAGGATCAGAGCTACTTCCTGCACAGCGTCGCGCCGGCGGCGCTCGCCAATACCCTCTTTCCCTTGGGCGAGCTCAACAAGCGCGAGGCGCGGGCCCGGGCGCATGCGGCCGGCCTCAGCGTGAGCGACAAGCCGGACAGCACCGGGATCTGCTTCATCGGCGAGAGACCCTTCCAGGAGTTCCTCGGCCGGTACCTGAAGACCAGCGCAGGTCCGATCGAGGATGCGGAGGGAAGAGTTCTCGGCCAGCATCGCGGCCTCGCGCTCTACACGCTCGGCCAGCGCTCCGGGCTTAGGATAGGCGGTCGCGCGGGCGCCGCCGAGGCCCCCTGGTACGTCGCGGCGAAGGACACGCAGCGAAACGCGCTGATTGTCGTGCAGGACCACGAGCATCCGCTGCTCATGTCCGATTCGTTCGTCGTGGAGCAGATGCACTGGCTCGTCGCACCCGATGGCGCGGAGCTCGAGTGCGCGGTGAAGACGCGCTATCGGCAAAACGATCTACCTTGCCGGATGCGTTTCGATCGCGCAGGGCGCTGGCACGTGACGCTGTCGGGGCCGGCGCGGGCGGTCACGCCGGGGCAGTATGCGGTATTTTATGCGAGCGAGGTGTGTCTCGGCGGCGGCGTGATCGCGGAGCGGCACTCGTTCGCCGTAGCCGCGCGGCGCGCTGAGCGCAGCCTCTCTTACAATTCTCTTTTTTCGCTGGAGGGATCATGACGGACAGCTTCAAGGCCAAGACGACGCTCGACGTGGACAAGCAGAAGTACGAGATCTGCAGCCTCGCTGCCCTCAAATCCCACGGCGTCGATCGATTGCCTTTCTCCCTGAAGATCCTGCTCGAGAACCTGTTGCGCTTCGAGGATGGGGTGAACGTCAAGAAGAGCGACATCGAGGCCCTCCTCGCCTGGGATCCGAAGGCGGCCCCGCATCACGAGATCGGCTTCACTCCGGCGCGCGTGATCATGCAGGACTTCACCGGCGTACCTTGCATCGTCGATCTCGCGGCGATGCGCGAGGCCATCGTCAAGCTGGGCGGCGACGCGCAGCGCGTGAATCCGCTCGCGCCCGCCGAGCTCGTGATCGATCACTCG
>Ga0302324_100008487_pt1 | contig 21656 bp, 17 predicted proteins | sample Palsa_T0_1_FD_201949 | JGI IMG/M metagenome (GOLD analysis project Ga0302324, IMG submission 201949) | Peat permafrost microbial communities from Stordalen Mire near Abisko, Sweden - Palsa_T0_1 | ecosystem: Environmental > Terrestrial > Soil > Palsa > Peat permafrost | place: Sweden: Abisko...
TTCAACCGGCCTGGATCGCTTCATGGCGGAGCGCGGGCTTGCGAAGCCGCAGGGCGACCCCCTCTCGGCGCTCAAAACGCTGAATCACGTCATCTTCGAGTCATTCGGCTACGAGTCGGGCGTGACCGAAGTGCATTCGCCGATCGACCACGCGCTGTCGGAAGGGCGCGGAGTCTGCCAGGACTTCGCGCACATCATGATCGCGATCGCCCGGCATTGGGGCGTTCCCGCGCGATATGTCTCGGGTTACCTGAGCCAGCGCAGAAGAAATGAGCACCGTTCCGGCGACGACGCCACCCATGCCTGGGTGGAGGCCTATCTTCCCAGCCTCGGCTGGATCGGCTTCGACCCGACCAACGATATCATGGCCGAAGAGAGACATATCCGGGTAGCAGTCGGCCGCGACTACGCCGACGTGCCGCCCACACGCGGCACGTTCAAGGGCGACGCGGAATCCGAACTCGCCATTTCCGTTTCAGTCGAACTTGCCCAGGCGCCCAACCGTCACGAAGAGTTCCTTCGCATCGCGAGACCGATGAAACAGAACGATGCGTCGACGATCGACGCCGCCCATCATCAGCAGCAACAACAGCAACAGTGATCAGGACGAAGAAGAGTCCGATTTCGCGAATGCCGCCAGTCTTTCTGCCACGGTCGGCATCAACCCGCCCCAGTCTGCAAATTTTTCCGGCGTAAGCACCTTCGTGGCGCGGTACCAGGGAAACTCTTGCGTACCAAGCTGGGGCCAGGTGCGACCCGCGGTGAGAAACCACACTTCGGTGCCCACACTGGCCGCTGTCGCCGCCGCAGCTGTTGGTGCCGAAATGACCAGATCGAGTGCCGCCGAAAGGGCTGCGGCACCGTCGATGTCGTTCTTGAGATCGAGACCCTCAATCACCTTTACATCCGCGCGCATCGTTCGCTGTGCCTGTTCGAGTTCCGCCGTCACGTCACCGTACTGCACGTTGACGAAGGTTACGCCCGGGACGGAAAAAACGGCGCCCCAATTGTCGAGAGCGCTGTAATATTTGCTGCGTTTGGCGCCCAGCATCATCGAACGCCAGCAGATGCCGACATAAGGGCCCGGTCCGAATGAAGCCAGGCGCTTTCGATATTCCTCGACGCGCACAGGATCCGGCACGAGAAACGCTTCGTGCGGAAAGTCCTCTACCCGTTTGCGGAAAAACGGAACCACGGAACCCATCGTAACGAAATAGTCAGGTTCGCCGTCCGCGACCGCCCAGGGAACAAAGCGGATTTCCTGCGTGTGATCGGGGTCGATAATCTTGCGGTCGTCATAGGTTCCGACTTCGGCTTCCGGGTAGGAGCGTTTGAACAGCGGAATGAGGCGCGGGTCGACAGCAATCTGCACGCGACCTCCCGCGGCCGCAGCGCGCATCAAATCCGGAAGCACGTTTGCGAACATGAACTCGTCGCCCAGGCCCTGCTCGCCGATGACCAGGAGCCGCCTGCCGTCGAGCGGTTCTCCCTTCCATTGCGGCGCCTTGAGCACATGCTGGACATAGGCGCGGAAACGCGGGTTGTTGCGAACTTCATATTCGGCAAAGCCTTCCTCGATCCGTCCCATGCCAATGAGACAGACACTACGGGAATGCGACCCTTCCATCTTTTCCGTGGGATCCGTTGCTCGCGCCAGCGCGCAATCATACGCCTCCAGCGCCTCTTCCAGACGCCCAAGGTGCGAATATGCGAAGCCGATGTTGTGATATGGCCGCGCAAGCTCCGGCTGGAGCCGGATCGCCTCCTGGTAGAAGACCAGGCTTTCTTCCGCGCGGCCGTTTTCGGCCAGTACGGTGGCAAGAGAATTCCATAAAATCGCCTCGGCCGGCATCCGATAGATCGCAGCCCGTAACGTTTCGATGGCCGTCGTCGAATGGCCCATGTCGCTCTGTATGGTTCCGAGATTATTGTAGCCGAGAGGGGAATCGGGGCGGGCGCCGATAAAAAGACGGAACATGTTTTCCGCTTCTGGTATCAACTTTTGGTTCCAGGCGGTCAGGCCAAGATTGAGCAGTAGATCGGGATCGTCGGGATCGAGTGCGAAAGCCTGCTCATAGGTGACGAGCGCTTTGTGAAGGTGACCCATGCGTTCCAGCGCCATGGCGAGAATGTGGAACGCCTGGGCATTCGTCTCGTCAGCGGACGTGGCTGCGAAAGCGAGCTGACCGGCGCGGGCGATATCGCCCCGACGCCACGCTTTCACACCGCGGCGCACGAGCCCATTGGATTTTCGCCTGGCGACCGCGGCATCGCGCTCCTCGACAAGAGCTTCGAGTCTGGCAATCGCGCTTGATTGCGCGCCGATTCCTGCCAGCGACTCCAAGCTCGGTGCAACGGCTGCCTGCGCCATGACGGGTTCCCCTTTTTGAAACGCCATCAAAGGCACGTCATGCTTAATCCGCGGTGAACGCATTTGCGTGCGTTGCAAGGGTTTTCTTAACCCCTGACGGCTAGCTTTCAGTCAGCTGGGACGAGGCGCAAAGACTTTCCCGCTCTAAGAACGCAAGGGATGTGCGCACATGCCACTGAAACTTTCACTTAAGCCGGGCGAGAAATTCGTTCTTAACGGTGCGGTGCTGACGAACGGCGACAAGCGCGCGAGTCTCGTCATCCAGAACAAGGCCTGTCTGCTGCGCGAGCGCGACATCATGCAGCCCGAGGATGCGACCACGCCGGTTCGCCGGATCTACTTCCCGATTATGATGATGTATCTCGAGCCCACAGAAACTGAGCATTATCATACCGAATTCGCCCTGCGCATGACCGAGTTCATGAGCGCGATCCGCACGGGAGCGGCGCGCACATTGTGCATCGAAATCAGCCGGGACGTGATGTACGGCGCCTATTACAAGGCACTTATGACCTGCAAGAAACTTTTCGACTTCGAACGGGAGCGTCTCGATTATGACTGTCAAAGCCTACCAAAGCACGCAGCGCGCTACTGAAAATCCGCGTTCCACGGAATACCGGCTGTTCGGCAAGATCACCGGCGCCCTGATCGACGTCCAGAAAAGCGGCGCCAGCCCCGGCCCGCTCGCGGAAGTGCTCGACTGGAACAAGCGGCTCTGGCGCACGCTGGCCAACGATTGTCTGGATGATCGCAATCAGCTCCCCAAGGAAGTTCGCGCCAACATCGTTTCGCTATCGCTATGGGTGACGAAGTATTCGCGAAAGGTGTCGCGGGAGGGTGCCCCCCTCGATCCGTTGATTCAGGTCAACCGCACTATCATGCAGGGGCTTCAGGACGCAGCCTGACCAACGACAAAGCTCCTGTCGCCGGTCGCCGGTCTCGCAAGAGATCGGCGATTTTTTTTGGCGTGATTTTCCCGGTTAACCGTGCCGATGGGCAAGAACTGCCGTAAGCATAACTACCGTCACGCAAACTATTACCTTTATATATCAATGCCTTAGCAGGTTAATTCATGACCTGAAACTGGCACGCCCGTTGCGCTGGAGACCAGCGGGGCATCGTGCCCCAGACGGCAGAACGTCGCCGCCCCCCAAAGGTATGGAGACAGGGAATGCTCAGCGTCAACACCAACACGGGTGCCATGACGGCGCTCGAATATCTCAGTCAGACGAATTCGCAGCTCGACACCACGCAGAACGAGATTTCCTCGGGCATGAAAGTGGCAACCGCCAAGGACAACGGCGCCACATTCGCCATCGCCCAGGACATGCGCGGCGATGTTGCCGGATATTCCGCCGTGACCGACAGCCTCAACCGCGCCACTTCGACAGTGGGCGTTGCGATATCGGCCGGCCAGTCGATCTCGGACCTGCTGATCCAGATGAAGCAGACGGCCCTCTCGGCTGCGGATCAATCGCTCGATACGGCCAGCCGCCAGGCGCTCAATGCGAGCTTTGAGGCATTGCGAAGCCAGATCGCCTCCATCGTCCAGAATGCCCAATTCAACAACTTCAACATCCTCGATGGTTCGACCAAGCAGATAACAGCGCTTGCGTCGGCGGACGGCACACACAAGATCACGGTCTCGGCCGAGAACATGAGCCTGTCGGGCAAAATCGTCACGATCTCCAATACTGCGACGATCACGACTCAGGCCGCGGCATCGACGATGGTTGCGACCGTCGAGGCTTCGCTGACAAACGTCAACGCAGCTCTTGCCCAGCTCGGCAGCGGGTCCGCCAAGCTTTCGGTGCAGACATCCTTTGTGCAAAACCTTTCAGACGCACTGACGACAGGCATCGGAAATCTGGTCGACGCCAACATGGCCACGGAAAGCGCCATGTTGCAGTCTCTTCAGACCAAGCAGCAGTTGGGTGTACAGGCCTTGTCGATCGCCAACCAGGCACCGCAGGTGGTCCTGTCGCTGTTCAAGTAGGCGCTTCGCAGGAAGCGGCACCTTTGGGGAATGGAAGGAAAGGCGGTGCGCGGTTCTCCTTCGCGCCGCCTTTTCTTTTTCTTCTGTAGGAAATTTTTGCCGATATCGTCGGCATAATTTGCCTCTACCCGGCAGTTTTTGCCGGGCCGTTGTCGGGTACGGGAACATCCTGCCCGGACACAATCTCCGCCTCGCTCGGCAAAAACACATTTAAGAAAATTTGAATTACCGGGCGGCACGGCGCTTGCCTTCTGGACGTGCGGAGCAAAACGCTCCGAGAGCAAAATGCTCGTGATCACGAACCAGAACGGAGACACACCATGAGTGGCGGACTTAGCATCAACACCAACTCCGGCGCGATGACGGCGCTGGAATACCTCAACCAGACCAACTCACAGCTGACTCAGACCCAAAACGCCATCGACACCGGCCTGAAGGTCGCCGGTCCGCAGGATAACGGCGCCGTTTTCGCAATCGCCCAGAACATGCGCGGCGACGTTGCGGGCTACAGCGCGGTCGGCGACAGCCTCAATCGCGGTATGTCGACCGTCGATGTCGCCATGTCGGCAGGGCAGTCGATCTCCGACCTGCTCATCCAGATGAAGCAGACGGCTCTCTCCGCCGCCGACAGTTCGCTCGACACGGCAAGCCGGCAGGCATTGAACTCGAACTTCACCGCTTTGCGCGATCAGATCGCTTCGGTCGTGCAGAACGCCCAGTTCAACGGCTTCAACCTCATTGACGGCTCGACCAAGCAGATCACGGCGCTGGCGTCTGCGGACGGTACGCACAAGATCACGGTGGCGGGCGAAAATATGAGCCTTTCCGGAAAGATCGTCACGGTCGCTTCGACCGGTACGATCTCGACCCAGTCCAAGGCCTCCACCATGGTGGCCACGGTCGAAGCGTCACTCGCCAATGTCGACGCGGCGTTGTCGACCTTGTCGAGCGGCTCCGCGAAGTTCTCCATTCAGTCGAGCTTCGTTTCACAGCTGTCCGACGCACTGACGACCGGCATCGGCAATCTCGTGGATGCGAACATGGCGACAGAGAGCGCCATGCTGCAATCCCTGCAGACCAAGCAGCAGCTTGGCGTTCAGGCATTGTCCATTGCGAACCAGGCGCCGTCCATCGTGCTCCACCTGTTCCAATAATAAAATCCCGGCGGCGGAATCGCATACGCGATTCCGCCGTCAACTTGCCCAAGGCCAGAGCCGTCACAGCGGCTCGTCCCCGGGGCGAAACAGGGTTGTCGGTAGAGGGTGTAAAAAAAGAAGACGTTCAAACGGGCGGGCGGAGATTCTTCGGGGGGAGAATCGCCGCCCGTTACGTTTTCGACAACGGGATCAGTCCGCAAGCCCGAGATGGTGCAACACGGTGGCGCCAACTCTCTCAAGATCGTCCAGCGTCATGGATGCAAACAGCGGCAAGCTCAACACGCTATTATAATACTGTGCCGCGCCCGGCAGAGCGATGTCGCCATATCGGCTGGCATAGTAAAGCTGGCGATGAACGGGAAAATAGTGGACTTGCGAGCCGATGCCATCCGCCGCCAGACGCCGCATCAACTCTGCGCGGGAGATTCCCGCAGCATCGAAATCGATTCTGACGACGTAGAGGTGCCAAGCTGGCAAACACATTCGCGTGCGCCCGATTGGGCGAATGACGGGTGCATGGGCGGAGAAAATCGCGTCGTAGCTGGCTGCGAGTGCACGCCGGCGGGCGACAAAGCGTCCGAGCTTGCCCAGTTGCGAAAGACCCAGCGCGCATTGTATGTCATTCGCGCGCCAGTTGAATTCCGGTTCGATGAGTTCGTAGTACCAGGGGTTGGCCGCGCCGCCAGCGTCGAATGCCTCGGTCGCATTCTGAAACTCCGATGGCGTGCGCGTCATCCCGTGACCACGGGCCCGTTCCAGGCGCATGGCCGCATGCGGATTGTTGGTCGTGACCGCGCCGCCTTCGCCCATCGCAATGGCCTTCACGGGATGAAATGAAAACACGCTGAGATCGGCATAGGCGTTCGAACCGATTGCCCGACTCTCTCCTTCGCTGTCGATGAAGATTGCGCCCAAGGCGTGGCAAGCGTCGTCAACAATCGCCGCGCCATGCGACCGCGCCAAGGATGCGATCTCCTCTATCTCGCCGCACTGCCCATTGAGATGGACATTGAACACCGCATCCGCACTGCCGGCACGCTCGAATGCGTCAGCTAGATCCTGCGGGCGCATCAGTCCCGTTGCGGGGTCTACATCCGCAAAAACAATGTCAGCACCGTTCATATACGCCGCGCTCGCCGTGGCCAGAAACGTGACGGTCGGGACGATGATTTTTGTACCCTCGCCGAGGCCCAGGGCGCGCGCCGCCATGTGCAGGGCGGCGGTGCCGTTGGCGCACACGACGGCGTGTTTGGCACCGACTGCATTGGCGAGCGACGTTTCGAACCGCGCGACATACGGTCCGGTTGTGAGGAGGTCACCCCGGAGCGCTTCGACGACCGCGGCTATGTCGTCTTCCTCGATGACCTGTCGGCCGTAAGGCAAAAAACTGTTGGAGCCCGGGCGGCGGACCGACTTCAGCGCCGGAAGGCTCATTCGAATGCCTGGGCCAGCAGAAGCTGCAATCCGCGCGCGTCGAGCATCTCGCCGTTCGTATCACTCGAATAGGCAAAGTCCTCGGGCACCGGTTTTCCGCCGCGATTGAGATAGGCTTCGCGCGCCGCCGCGGCAAAGCTTGCGAGGATCACGTAGCGGTCGTCGAGATCGACGGTCCAACGCGCGTCGTCGGCCGGAATCATTGTCTCGTGAAGCTTTTCGCCCGGACGTACGCCCACCACATGTTGCGGCAATTTGGGCCCGATGAGATGGGCCACATCGACGACCGTTGTGGACGGAATTTTCGGCACGAAGATTTCTCCGCCACGCGTCATCTCCATGCTGGAGAGTACGAAATTGACGCCTTGCGTCAGCGTGATCCAGAATCGGGTCATACGCCGGTCGGTGATCGGCAGCGTTTCGGCGCCGTCCTGCATCAGTTTCCGGAAGAACGGCACCACGCTGCCCCGCGAGCCGAAGACATTCCCGTATCGGACCACTGCGAATTTCGTCCCGTCGGCACCGGCCAGATTGTTGGCAGCGACGAAAATCTTGTCGGAGGCGAGTTTCGAGGCGCCGTACAGGTTGACGGGATTGGCTGCCTTGTCGGTTGACAATGCAATGACCTTGCGCACGTTGCGGCGCAGAGCGGCATAGACGACGTTTTCTGCGCCGAAGACATTCGTGCGGATGCATTCGAACGGATTGTATTCGGCGGTCGGAACCTGCTTCAGCGCGGCTGCATGTATGACATAGTCAATATCGCGCATGGCAAGATCGAGCCGGTCGCGATCGCGCACATCGCCAATGAAGTAACGCATGAACGGATGCTGCTCCATCGGAAATAGTTGCTGCATCTCGTACTGCTTCATCTCGTCCCGGGAGAAAATAACCAGTCTGCGCGGGCGATAACGCTCGATAACGAGCTTCACGAAGTGTTTGCCGAACGAGCCGGTGCCTCCTGTGACGAGTACGGCCTTGTCGTTCAGATCAAGCCAGGGCTGGCCGAAATCTCGAATGACAGGAGCGGAGGGAGCGGTTGTTTCGTCGGACTGCAGGTAGATCTTGACAGCGCGCTGCGCCATGGAAGGGACGTCCTGAGCTTGCGGACCAAATGGTTGCAGAACGTCGTTAAGAATCTGCTGACGGATCAACCATACGAAGCGAAAAGCGTATGTGACGCGGGCCTTCGCAATAGGCCGCCGGCTTGCGGGTTTCGTCGAGCTCCATGGCGGAGAGAGCAAGCTGGCAAAACAGGCTGCCTCCGATGCGCCGATGCGTCAAAAGCCCAAGTAATGGGGCTGTTTGACGATCCACCTCCACGCGTATGCGCGTCCTGGCGTCGCCGATATCGGCCCAGCCTTCCGTCATTCCGAGCCCGTAAGACGAGGAAACGAGGAAAGAAACCGGCGCGCCATGATCGACCTCCGCACCGTTAAGAGAAAAGGTTTCGCAATCCTTACCGCCATTATGCGTCGTTAAGCACAGTCGCTCCCAGTCGAATGCGTCGGGCAGAAGCGTGATGTGACCGACCCGCAGGCTGCCACTGCCCCAGTCGTTCCAGTCAAACACAATATCGAAATCGACCCTCGGTTCGGCCGCGCAAAAGCGCATGCGCTTTTCGATCGGCCCCTTGGGGGTCTCGATCCGCGCCATCACGATCCTGTCGCCGTTCGGCTCGCAGATGAGACCGGCCTCGCACCATTCGAGGTCGGTCACTTTATGTTCGCCGGGCGCTTCGAAGACGCAATCGCCCGTAAACCAGTCGGCCTGAAGCGCGATGTCATCGAAATGACCGTGCGGCAGGCCGCCCAAAGCGGGCTGCGCATGACCGGCGAAGCGCAATCTGTCGATCGCGAGCCCGCGTCGCCTGTCGAGCCGCGCGGTCATCGTAGGCGTGGCGACGTCGATGTGGCGCCCCGAGACCCTCTCGGCCGTTTCAAGTGATGGCGAACGCACGACCGGCGCGCTCCGACTTCGCTCGGCAGCGCGAAGCCGGTCGCAGTAGTTTTTCCAGCGCGATTCCGTGATGTGCGTACGGAAATCACTCGACCAGAGATAACAAAGTTCCTTCCATGCGGCGTCGTCGGCTTTGGTGGCCACAAGCCTGCGGCAGATGCGCTCGCACGCCGCGTTGATGCCGAGATCGTCGCGGCCGGTGACGGCCCAGCGCGCGAGGTTGTATTTGCGCTGCTTCTTGACCGGAACGGGACAGGCGGCAGATTCCAGATGTATCCGCTGGTTTGCGTCCTTGTGGCGATTCAGCGCCAAGGCTTCGCTGGGAGGGATCAGGCGGCAGGCGGTCTCGTTACGCGTCCAGGCAAACACTTGCTCGAGTGCTCGCCACTCGCTCTCGCGCGACAACGCCTCTTCCGTACGGAAGCGCCCCGGGCGAAAGTCGAATATCTCCGCATCATTCGAGTAAAAGCAGAGAGAGCGCTCGGTCGCGCCGCGGCGGCCAGAAATGTATGCGCAATAGGCCTGCAGCGAGATGTCGCCGTGGACGAAACGCTGGAACTTCTGGAATGCAACCGTATTCGTCCACAAAAGACCGATGTCGCGGCCGTCGCTTCCCACTGCACGCTGCGGCAGGTAACGTGTTTCGTCGGGCCATTCCGGATGGTGCGCGGCGGGATTGTCCCAATCCATCAGGATCGCGCGATATCCGGCGTCCAGATAGAGTCCAACAAGGCCGGACGAATAGGCCTGCTCGTTGACGAGCGCAAGCGTGGGCTGCACACCGAGCAAGGATCGATAAGCTTCGTTCCCAAGAAGCAGATTTTTTTCGCTCACGCGCGCCGGCACAAGCGGCCCGATCAGCTGAGCATAACCCGAACCGATCAGTTCAATACGCCCGGCCGCAATCAGGGCGCGTGCCCGCCCGCACCATTCGGGATCGAGTCGCGCAATCTCTTCGAGCGTGAAGCCGGTCGCTTCCAGGCCGATGGGGCCGTGCGCTTGCGCCAGATCGAGCAAGGGCCAGTAGCAACGCCGGATGACCTCGGCGCGATTTTCTTCTTCAATGGATGAAAATGCGAGGTTGAGATGAAACAGCGCGAACAGATTGAGCGTCCCGCAGGCGACGCCTTCGGCTGGAAAACTGCGATGCGCCAGCGGTGCATTCATGTCGTTTTGATACGAATTTTCGCCAGTGCCGTATTGGCATTTGCGAGCGCATCGTCACGCGTCTCGCCCGTTGCAAGCACCATGGCTGCGGAAGGACGCTTGTCTCCGGCCGGGGGAATGATGTCGCCGGGGCGGGCGGTCACGACCACGTCGGAGATGCCTCTGACACGGCGCGCGTCCTCGGCACCCTCGATGGAGACAACCACTCCGGGATCGGGAAATGCGTAGCGCTGAATGACAGGGACGGACCGGCTCGGCTCGAGTTCCTCCGGCGCGGGACATTCTCCCAACGCGACCTTGATGGCGGCGCCGACGAAGTCGACGCCGGACGACAGAGGAATCTCCCGCGTGCAGAAAAAGCCGCCGGAGAGGCGCGCGGCCATTTCGATGACATGGGGTTCGCCGTCATGAACGACGATGTCTCCCTTGACGGTGCCGTTCACAATGCCGAGCGCCGCCGCGGCCTTACCGACCATCAGTTTGATTTTGTCCTGTATTTCGGGCGAAAGGCTGCTCGGAAGATCGCCACCGTTTTCAACGAAGAAGGGCGCATAGCGATCGAGAAATTCGTAGTTGCGATCCGACAGGCCAGGCGTAAAGCAACGGCCGTTCACAACGACCGACTCCGTCGATACCTGCGGACCGGACAGATACTGCTCGACCATCACGCGTTGCGTGGGCGAGTGCGATTGCGCAAGCGCAAAGGTTGCATTGAGATCCTTCACACAGGCAATCCGCTGCACGCCGCGGCTGCCGCGGCTGTCCGCGGGCTTTACGACCAGGTCGCTGCCGCGCTCAACGGCGATGCGGCCGAACTCCTGCGGCGTGTTGACGGCGGCGAACCAGGGAATGGGAACGCCGGCCTCGCGAAAACGGATCTTCATGGCAAGCTTGTCGGAGGCGAGCCGGGCGCTTTCGCGCGACAATCCGGGAATTCCCAACCGGTCGGCAACTGCCGCGACCGTCATCGGCGCATCGGCTGCAACACACAGCACGCCGTCGATCCTGCGAATCTTGCGGCTGAACCGCTCGGCGGCTGCCGCGGTTTCGTCGTGACCGTAAACATCGGCGATCAGCCGCGAATCAGAAAACTCGAAGCCAGGCGCTTCGTGATCGCGGTCGGAGACGACCACATACAGCCCCATTTCCTTGGCCCGCTTCGCCGCGTGTGCGGCCTCGATGCCACCCGAGACGATGAGCAGGGTCTTGTTCATCAGAAATAGAGTCCGCCGTTCACGTTGACGGTCTGCGCCGTGATATAGGAGGACGCATCGCCGGCCAGGAAGACAACGGCGTCCGAAACCTCACGCGCAAATCCGAATCGCTTGAGCAGAATGCCCTCCGATGCCTTCTGGACGGCGGGCGACGCCATTCCTGCTTCCGCCATCTCCGAGGCGATGAGACCGGCAGCGACCGTATTCGAACGAACGCCATGTTGGGCACCGAAGCGCGCAATCACCTGTCCGAGCGACATGAGCCCAGCCTTCGAAGCCGCATAATGAGCGGTGCGGGGGCCGCCATATTGCCCGCTCACGGAGCCGATATGAACGATGCTTCCATGGCCCGACTGCGCCAACAACGGCAGGAAGACCTGCGCGCAAATGTAAGGGCCTTTGAGATTCGTCGTCAGAATGAAATCCCAATCGGCGTCTTCTATCTTGTCGAAATCGGTCGGCCGGTTGACGCCGGCGTTGTTGACGAGAATGGAGAGCGATCCGAGCTTTGTGTTTGCTTCGTTCGCCGCAGCTTCAACGCTGGCGCGATCCGTGACATCCATTTTGAGCGCAATGGTGCGGCGACCCAGCGAAGCGATCTGGCTTGCAACACTTCCCGCCTCGGCTTCCCGCTCGCGATAGGTGAACGCCACGTCGGCGCCGGCCTCCGCGAGCCCGATCGCGATGGCGCGACCGATGCCGCGACTCCCGCCGGTGACAACCGCGTTTCGCCCCGCCAGCGAAAACCGCGACATCATGAACTCTTCTTCCGCTTCAGAACGCGCCGCGACGCTTCGGCGATATGCGCCGCATCGATGCCGAACAGTATTGCCAGTTCCTGCGGTTCGCCGGAGGCGCCAAAGGTGTCCCTGACGCCCACAAATTCCATCGGGCACGGACACGATTGTGCCAGCGATTCCGCGACTGCGCCGCCGAGACCACCGTAAATGTTGTGGTCCTCCGCCGTCACGATTGCGCCGGTTTCCTCGGAGCATTCTTGAAGGAGAGTGTGGTCGACAGGCTTGATCGTTGCCATGTTGACGACGCGCGCCGACACATTCTCTTCCGCCAGCAACTCTGCGGCTTCCAGCGCGCGGCACACCTCGACGCCGCACGCAACAATGGTCAGATCGGTGCCTTCCCGTATGATTTGGCCCTTCCCGATTTCGAAAGTGTGGTCGTCGCCGAACAATCGCTTGGACGGACTCCGCCCGGTGCGCATGTATACCGGTCCATCAAATTCCAGGATCGCGCGCGTGGCGAGCGCGGTTTCGATTGGATCGGCCGGCGAGATGACCGTCATTCCGGGAATGGCCCGGAACGCGGCCATGTCCTCCAACGCCTGGGCGGAGCCGCCGTCGGGCCCTACGTCGAGACCAGGGTGACTTGCCACGATCTTCGCGTTGCGTCCGCAATATGCAATGGAGAGACGCGCCTGTTCCACTGCCCTCAGGCAGAAAACGGCGAATGTGGTCACGACCGGCATGAGGCCGACCGCCGACAGACCGCCAGCTGCCGCCATCATGTTCTGTTCGGCAATGCCGAATTGCAGAAATCGTCCGGGATGACTCTTTCGGAAATGATGTGCACCGGTACCGCCTGCGATATCGGCGTCGAGCACGACGACCTTGGGAAACTCATCGGCCAGCGAAGAGAGCGCCTTGCCGAATGCTTCGCGCAGCGAATCGCCGCTGGTGCCGATCAGGGAAGGCGCTTCAGCGGCAGTCGACATCGAGTAGCTCCGTTATTTCTTCACGCGTTGCACCCAGCGCGGCGAGAGCTTCGGCGGCCTGTTCTCGCGTCAGTCTCACGCTGCCATGCCAATGGGGCACATTCTCCATGTAGGGGACGCCCTTGCCCTTGACCGTGTGAGCAATCAGAACCGACGGCCGGTTGACAGTGGCGCATGCCCGGCGGAGCGCGGACAAAATCTGGTCGAGGTCGTGACCGTCAAATTCGATGACGGCCCAGTCGAAGGCCCGCCACTTTGCGGCCAGCGGTTCGAGCCGCATGATCGCATCGTTGCGGTCATCGCTCTGCAATTTGTTGTAGTCGACAATCGCACACAAATTGTCGAGTCTGTGGTGCGCCGCACACATCGCCGCTTCCCACACTTCGCCTTCCTGCAGTTCGCCGTCGCCAAGAAGCGCATAGACGCGCGACACGCGCCTCTGGAGCTTCAGTCCCATCGCCATTCCCAGTGCGACCGAAAAGCCCTGCCCCAGAGAGCCTGTGCTCGTTTCGACAAACGAAAGATCGGCGACGTGGGGATGACCCTGGAACGGGCTTCCGATCTTGCGCAGATTGAGCGCCGCGCGCGCGTTGCAAAATCCGTAGTATGCAGCAACTGCATAAAGCGCAGGCGCTGCGTGACCTTTCGAAAGCACAAACCGATCCCGGTCCGGGTCGTCTGTCGCGGACGGCCAGATGTTCATCTCGGCGCCGTAAAGGACCGTGAGAATATCCGAACAGGACAGGGCTCCGCCCGGATGACCCGAGCCGGCGCGATAGATGGAAGCGACAGCGTGCCTGCGAACGAGTTTCGCTGCTTCGCTGAGCTGTTCGGTCAGGGAGCGCGCGGGCTTCCATCCGTCCCCAGGCTGCTCTCTGAGTGCGACCGTCGCCATGTGCCTCACGCCGCTTTCTTGTGACGCGCCCGCGCCAGCATGTCCGTGTAGAGAACGATGTCCGCGCCCGGCGCCAGACGCCGCGCTTCGAGCGCGATCTCTTCCGCAAATCCGCGCGACATGACCACAACCACGTCCGGTTTGAGTGCGGCAAGGTCTTCCGGCCCCATCAGCGGGCAGCCATAGCGCTCCGGCACATAGGCCTTGAGATGGGAATCGACGAGAAGCGCCAGCGAGGCCGGCGACAGGTTCCCATGTGACACAAGCGAATCGAAAATGCGGCCCGCGCCCCACATCGCCACGCGCTTCGGCTTCATGGCAGCGATCTCGGCGGCAACAAACGTCAATGCCGCGAGATTGCGAGCACGTGTCGCACCATAATTGGCGACCAACTGCTGGCTGGCCGCCACTTCGCGTGGATCGGCATCAACCGCGCGATGCGCCGTGTAGGACTTACGGGCAACCAAGAGCAAGTTTTCGCGATCGGCGATGTCAGGCGCTGCGATCACCTCGAACCCTGCCGCCTCCACCAGCCGCATAATTGTGCGCGCAGAGAAGTGATAAAGGTGCTTGTCGATAAACCATTCTTCGATGATGTCGTCGGCATCAAGAATCGCGATGTTCGGTGCGTCGAGGATGAGCAGTCCGCCCGGTTTCAGTATGCGCCAATGGTCGGCCAGCACGCGCGAAGGCTCCGCCAGATGTTCGATCGTATGGCAGGAATGAATAACGTCAAATCGCCCCGACTCGAGCGGCACGTCCTCGATGCGCGCAGCGACAAGCTCGACGCGATCGAGTTCCGCACACGCAGAAGCAACACGCTCGTCGGGTTCGACAGCCACGATCCGCGCCGTTTGTGCAACCTCCAGAAAAGCCCGCGCGAAGCTGCCGCGGTTGGAACCGACATCGAGCAGCGACAGCTCTGCCGAGAGATCTGCGTGGCGCTTCAGCAACGACAGAGCTGCTTCGGTTCGAAATGCCTTGCCATAGCGGATGTTTCCCCAGTCGGCGCCCCCCGATGCGGCTGCCGGCGCGCGCGGCGCGCGATCGATGCGCGGCAGGCTCTGGACGAGCCCGCAATGCGAGCAGGCAAAGACTTTCAGCCCGCGTTTGGACGCTTCGGGTTCATAGACCAGGTCGAGCGCATCGCGACGGCAAAGTTCGCAAATTGGTTGCATGTGAGAGCTCCGGGGAACTATCCGCTAACCAATCTTCCCGGAACGTCGTTAATATTTTACTACATATTCCGGCTTTTCGGCGTATCCCAGCGCTTGCATCATCGGTTTTGCGAGCTCATCGAAACATCGTGTTTGACGTTCATCGAGAAGTCGGTCCTCCGGCCGGTTCACGTTGTGCGGCCGCGCGAACATCGCGAAATGCCGGTCGCTGCACGGCAGTTCGAGAAACGCAAAGAGCGTCCTCACATACACATCCGCTGATTCCAGATCTTCCAGTCGCGTCAACAGTTTGCGGTGGTTCGGAAGCGCCGCAAGCGATTGAAGAATAACGCGGTTGATCTCAGCCCAATGCCAGCTGATGCGCTGGAACCGATCAAAGTCCGGGAATGCTGCTTCGAACGGATCCCCCGGGCGCGCCAGCGGCCACCAGAATTTCTTTTCAGGCGGAGGCGCGCGCGTATGTCCGCGGTCGCGCGCATGGGCGGCCAATATTTCCGTCGAACGGTCATCGTAACATTCGTTGGATAGCTTGTGGAAATACGAGCTCGCCACCTTTCTACCGTCGCGGACGAGATGAACGAACTTCGAGTCCGGAAGAAGCTTGGCCAGTTCGGGAATGAGCCATGAAAGCTTGTTGGAGGAATCACCCCACTGCCCAGCTTGGCTGTAATCAATGGCAGCGGCGTGGGTATCGTTCAGGACCCGTAAGGCCTCGCTCTCGTCAGCCCAGCCCATATAGCGCCTGACGGCCAGCTTCTGGACGATATGAACCATATACTCGTGGTGCATCTCGATATCGTCCGCGGCGGACAGCACCTTGTGGAGCATCGCGGTGCCCGATCGGCCGCTCGAAACGATAAAGAACGCCTTCGTGCCTGCGCTCACGATTCACTTCTTCACAAAACGGGCCAAGGCGGCCCCGGCGTTAACAATCCCTTAGCCAAATCGGCTTTAGAAATGGTTAAGGATAGAATGGGATTCGCCCCTTGGCGCGCCGACCGCTGTTTATCGCCGAAGCTTCAAGCAACCATGGCCGTGATCTCGGGCGCGCGATCGCGTTTGTCGATGCCGCAACGGATTGCGGCTGCGACGCCGTCAAATTTCAGCTGTTCAGGATCGACCGCATGTTCGCGCCCGAGATACTGGCGCAAAGTGCCGGGCATCGGGCACGACGCGAATGGGAACTTCCGGCTGCGCATCTCCGGCCTCTGGCCGAGCGCTGCGCCGCGCGCGGTATTCAATTCTCATGCACGCCCTTCCATCTCGAAGCAGTGGAGGAGCTGCGTCCGTTCGTCGATTTCTACAAGGTGGCGTCTTACGAGCTTCTCGTCGCCCCCCTGCTCGAAGCCTGCGCGCGAACGGGAAAACCCGTCGTCCTTTCGACCGGCATGGCGACTCTTGAGGAGATTGGCACCGCCGTAGCGGTCCTCAAAATCGCGGGCGCAAACGAAATCACGCTCCTCCACTGCGTTTCCGCTTATCCCACTCCACCCGAAGAAGCCAATCTTTCGGCCATCGCCGCCATTCGCGATGCGACAGGCTGTGCTGTCGGCTGGTCGGATCACACACGCAAGCCATGCGTGATCGAACGCGCCATACATCGCTGGGACGCGGCGGCGATTGAATTTCATCTCGATCTGGACGGTCAGGGCGCGGAATATGCGGCCGGACACTGCTGGCTGCCGGAGGAAATTGCGCCTGTTATCGCGCGCATCCGGGAAGCGCAGGTCTGCGACGGCAAGGGCTTTAAGGAACCGCAGCTATCGGAACTCGCGGACCGCGAATGGCGCGCAGACCCGGCCGATGGCATGCGACCTCTGCGCCACGTGCGCGCCGAATGGAAACCGGCTGCATGAATTTTCCGCCGGAGCCGAGCGATCACCTGCGCATCGTCGCCGTCATACAGGCACGGATGGGGTCCACACGCCTGCCCGGCAAGGTACTCAAGCCTGTCGCCGGCCAGCCTCTTCTCTGGCACATCGTGCATCGCCTCAAGCGTTCGCAATTCATCGAGCAAATCGCAATCACGACGTCGACTCGCGAACGCGATGACGCGATCGTCGAATGGGGTCGCCAGAACGATATCGCCGTGATCCGCGGTCCGGAAGACGACGTTTTGGGGCGTTTCGCCCGCGCTGCCGAGATGCTCGACGCCGATGTCGTTGTGCGTGTGTCATCGGATGCACCCTTCATCGACGCCGGGTTCGTCGACCATCTCGTGACAGCCCTGCTCGAGCAAGACGGCGACTATGTGCTGCTTGAGGAAGGCGCGGTGACGGCCCATGAAGGCGTCGATCCATTCACACGTCGCGCACTCGACAAGCTGATGATGGACGCGCGCAACGATCCCGTCGCCCGCGAACACGTCACGGGCTATTTCAAGCTTCACCCGGGTTTCATCCGCATTGCCCGCGCAGGGTCCTATCCCTCACTCGCGCGCGAAGGCGGAAGGCTTACGATCGACACGCCCGACGATCTCGCCTTCGTCGAAGCGGTGCATCGGCGCATGGAAGCGCGCGCAGGGGAGGCATCGCTCGCCGACCTGCTTGCCCTTCTGGAACGCGAGCCTGCTTTGCGCCGCCACAATGCGCATGTAAGGCAGAAACCCATTGCCTCCACCGGCACGCTGGCGTTGATCCGTTGCGACGGCGGTGGAAAATTCGGGTATGGCCACGTCAAGCGAATGGTTGCGCTGGCCCGGGCCTTACGCGATCGCGAGGGCATCGGTGCCGTCTTTTGCGTCAATGGCACCACCGACGCGCTTGAGCCCGCTCGCGCCGCCGGGTTTGAGGCAAACTTGCTGAGCGGTGACACAGCATCGGCGCTCAAATGTGCAGTCGAATTACACAAGCCCGATATTCTGATCTGCGATTTGCGCGAAGGTCTCGTGCGTCACGAACTCGACGCGCTTCGCCCGCTTGTCTCTCTCGTCGCCGTGGTCGACGATGCTTCCGAATTGCGACTTGCGGCCGACCTCGCCTACTACCCGCCAGTGCCGCAAGCCGGACAACTTGACTGGAGCGGCTCGCAATGCGTGGTGCGAAGCGGCTGGGAATGGTCGCTGCTGGGACTCTCCCGCATCGCAGCGCCGCTTCGCGATTCGCTTCCACGACCGACACTGCTCGTCGCGATGGGCGGCAGCGACCCGTTCGGACTTACTCTCATTGCCGCGCGCGCGCTGACAAGACTCGATCCCTTCTACCGGGCGAGATTTGTCATCGGACCCGGCATGACAGATCGCAGCCGCCTGGCGAAATCCATTGTCGGGCTTGCCCCAAACTTCGAAACCATCGAAGGCGCGGGCGATCTTGCCACGGAATATGCGAGTTGCGATCTGGCGCTGGCCGCCTTCGGCGTGACGGCTTACGAACTCGCCGCATGTGGTGTGCCGGCGCTCTATCTTTGTCTGACGGAAGATCACGCCGAATCGGCGTCCGCGTTCGAGCGCGCCGGAATGGGCGTGTCGCTCGGACTCGCCGAGCGCGTACGATCCCAGGACATCGCACGCGCCGCATGGACGTTGCTCTCGAATCCCGCGCGCCGGCGCGAAATGCGCGCTGCGGGGCTCGCGACGGTCGACGGCGAAGGCGCGGCGCGCATCGCGGCCGACATGGCGCGCGCGCTTGGGGAAAAATTCGCGAAGGGTTCGCGCCGGGCCTCTGCTTAAGGGTCAGCTCAGGCGGCAAGCCTGTCGGCGATTTGCGAGAATACGTCGCTCCAGTCGCCGCGGGCCTTCGGGCTGATGCACGCGCATGACGGCGCGAACGGCTCATGGTCGGTACCGAAGCTGGTCCAGCTCGTGTCGTAGAGTATCTTGAACGTCGAAACGCCGGCGCCGGCAGCAATCCAGGATACGGCGGTCGGGGCGCTCAGAACGTGATCGAGCGTGGAGAGCATCGCGCAGACGCGATCCAGCTCACGCTTCTGATCGAGGTGTGGCGGGACGAATATCGGCTTACCGCTCAGTGCCGACAGCTCGGCGATTTCGTCCGGCGCCGCATCGTATTGCACGCTCACAATGGTACCCGGCAGGCGACGAATACACTCGGCCCACACCGCGAGGGGCGCGAACTGCAGGGACCGCAGGCCACCGGTCTTGCCGCTGCGCCAGCAGATGCCGATGTACGGTCCCGGACCCGCCTGCACCAACCTGGCCCGCCATCTCGCGGCTTCCGCGGGATCGGGAATGAGAAAGGCATTCGGGTTCGGAAATTTTTCGATCGCGCCGCGCATCAGGCGCGGCAGACTTCCCATCTCGATGGCCGCATTGGCACCTCCCGCCTGTTTCAGCCACGAATAATGCGAGGTCGTGATACCGGCTCTTGCTTCCATGTCCGACGCATGCACCGCGACATCCGGAAAGGAGCGCGCGAATAGTGCTGCAAGCCGGGGTTCACATTCCAATAAAATTGTGCCGCCATCGCGCTGCGCGCGCGCCGCAAGTTCCGGAATCAGGCTCGCGAACATGATCTGATCGCCGACGCCCTGTTCGGCCGTGACCAACAGCCGGGTTCGCTTCAGATGCGATCCATCCCAGGATCTCAGACGGTGCTCGCACACGGGCGCTTTGCCCGGCACCTTCAATCTGGCGGCGTAGTCGCGCCAGCCATCCTTCAACTCACCTCGCAAGAGGCGAAGCACCGCGCGGTTGAGGCGCAGCTGTGCGTTTTTCGGTTCGCGCAAGATGGCGCGTTCGTACAGTTCCGTGGCGCAGGCAATTTCACCTTCGTCAGCCAGCATATCGGCGAGATTTCCAAGCGCGGCGGCATAGTCGGGAAACAGCGCCAGCGCCTCTCGATAGAACGATTTGGCCCGCTCGCGCTCGTCCAGCTCCCGATGGATGGAGCCGAGAGTCGTCAAGAGTTCGGGGGAATGAGGATTCCGGGAGAGCGCAGGTTCGATCAGGCGTCTGGCCGCACCTTGATCGCCTTGGGCGCGCAAGAGATTGGCGAGATTGACCAGCGCCTCCAGGCGGGTGGGTTCGACCGCCAGAACACGGCGGAAAAACGCCTCTGCCGGTTGCGGAAGCCCCAGCGCCTGTGCCGTGTTGCCCAACGCAAACAGAACTCGCGCGTCGTCCGGCCGTTCCGCAAGAGCGTGCTCGAATTCGCCGATGGCTTCGGCATGGCGCGACTGCGCAGAGAGGAGAAGACCCTGCTCGTAAGAATTGCGTCGCGCGGCTCGCATGTGCCCTGATCGCATGCCGTCGATTAAGAGCGCGTTAAGCACGTTGGCAAGGCGATTAGCGCCTCCTTAATCGACAGGCGCGAAACTGTCCCCAAACCCGGAAGAAGGCCAATGTCCGGCATCAACAGCCTGCCATCGCTTGCGAGTCTGTTCACGCCGCTGACGACTTCGTCGAGCGCGACATCGACGACGGGCATAACAACCCTGCCGTCGCTCGATTCGACGTCATTGCTCAACTACTTCTCCGCACAAGCGACTGTGTCGGAAGTCGCAACGGCGCAAGGCGTTGCCTCATCGTCGACGGCATCTTCTTCTGCATCCGAAGAACAACCACCCTGGGACACACCGCAGCCGGCCAACAGTCCCGCGCGCGATGCGCAGGTTCTCACCACAACCAATTTCATCGATCTCGACAACGCGACATTGACGACCGGCAGTTCCGCAAACGACAAGCTGCAGGAAGACAACGAAAAGCTCTTTGCGCTGTATCAGGGCGTCAACCAGCTCTACTACCTCGCCTCGATGTCGCAACGCTCCACGGCAACCGCGGGCCAGCAGGTGGGATACAACACGCGTTTTCAGACGGGACTGGACCAGATTCAATCCTTCGTGAGTTCGACGAGTTTCAACGACTTCACATTACAACCCGGCGAGACAAGCTCGTCGGTTACAAGCAGCGTCGGGGTGCCGTCGCCGAGCTTTGCCTACAATGGCGGGACGATCGTCGCCGATGCGAATGTCGAGGACGCGCTTCCAAACGTCAGCGCGAGCGACAGCTTCAACATCGCGGTGACCAAGAACGGCACGACGACAAACGTCCCGATCGATCTTTCCCAGGTCCAGGGACCACTGACGATCGACAATATCGATACCTACGTCAACGACCAGCTGTCGGCAGACGGTTTTGCCACCCGATTCACGCGCAACATCACCGCCGGCTCGATCGAAGATCCGACTGCCGCGACTTACGGTATTGCAATCACACCCGCGCCCGGCGAAACGGTCGCGCTCTCATCGGCATCCGCGACGCCATCCCTCTATGTCGGCGGCACGACGGGCTCGCCAACAAGCACGACGACGACGACAACGACCGACGGCACGACCACATCGTCCACCACTCCGGCTGACGTGCAGGGCAGCCTGATCAAGCTGACGAATCTTTCCGGCACGCCTACCGGCGCGTTCAACGACACCGTAAGCCCGACCACGGGAACTACCACAATACAATCCTCCGTGGTGGATTCGAACGGCAACGTGTACGTCGTCGGCAACGCCACCGGCAATTTCGGCAACGACCTCAATCAGGGCTCGCAGGACGTCTATCTCTCGAAATACGATTCCGCGGGCAACCTGCTGTGGACGCAGA